>LKMJ01001451.1_pt1 | contig 20924 bp, 21 predicted proteins | sample 643391 | NCBI WGS metagenome assembly LKMJ01 (sample SAMN04112250, study PRJNA286221) | soda lake metagenome | biome: soda lake; feature: Kulunda Steppe; material: water; isolation source: sample PL-Br10 brine of Picturesque Lake | place: Russia: Kulunda steppe | collected 2010-07
CCTCGTGATCGGCGATTTCCGCCACCGCCAGGTCGGGCTCCCTGCCCCAGACCCGGCGTATGGGGGAAAACACCCGCCGCTTGTCCTTCAGTGACTCGCAGCCATAGACCTGGAACTGCAGCGTCATGATGGCGACGTGGGCGGGCGTCATGGGCGATCTCCGTGGTCAGTCCTCAAAGACCGGGCAGGATCGCTCAATAATGGCCGCGCAGTCCACCTCTTCCGGCAGGTTGCCGAAATTGAAGTGGGCGTTGCCATCCAGACGGCCGGCGCAGAACGCCTCCGCCATGGTCTGGTCTTCCGCCCGCAGCAGCAGTGAGCCCTGTATGGCCAGCGCCATGCGATCGGTCATGTTGCGGGCGCGGTACTGCAGGTTGTCGGTGTTGTCGAAGTCCGACTGCAGCTGCGCCACGAAGCGGTCAAAGCGCTCGTCCATGCCCCGGGCCAGATTCACCTCGGCAAAGAAGCTGTCGAGTACACCCGGTTCCTTGTGCATGGCGCGCAGCACGTCCAGACACTGGACATTACCGCTGCCTTCCCAGATGGCGTTGACTGGCGCCTCGCGATAGAGCCGGGGCATGATGCAGTCCTCCATGACCCCGCTGCCGCCGATGCATTCCATGGCCTCGTAGGCATGGAAGGGGGTGCGCTTGCAGATCCAGTACTTGCCAACGGCTGTGACCAGTCGCGCCAGGTTGCGTTCGCTGGCATCGTCCTGGTTGTCCATGGCCCGGGCCATGCGCATGGTCAGGGCCAGGGCGGCCTCGCTTTCCAGGGCCAGATCCGCCAGCACGTTCTGCATCAGCGGCTGTTCACTGAGTTTCGCACCAAACGCCTTGCGGTTGCTGCAGTGGTGCAGGGCCTGGGCGGTGGCCTGACGCATGCCGGCGGAGGAGCCGATCATGCAGTCAAAGCGCGTCATCGCCACCATTTCGATGATGGTGGCCACACCCCGGCCTTCCTCACCGACCATCCAGGCCACTGCACCGCGCAGCTCGGTTTCGCTGGAGGCGTTGGCCACATTCCCCATCTTGTTCTTCAGGCGCTGGACCTGCATGGGGTTCTTGCTGCCATCCGGACGCCAGCGCGGCAGCAGGAAACAGCTCAGGCCGTTCCCGGCCTGGGCCAGCACCAGGAAGGCGTCGCACATGGGAGCGGAGACGAACCACTTGTGGCCCACCAGCTCGTAGGGCTGTCCCGGCCCCTCTTCCCCAACCGGGTAGGCTTTGGTGGTGTTGGCGCGTACGTCGGAGCCACCCTGTTTCTCGGTCATGGCCATGCCAATGGTCACAGCCTGTTTCTCGCTGTCGGGTACGTTGCGTCCATCATAGTGGCGGTTGAGGATCTTCGGGAGCCACTTCTCAGCAAGCTCGGGCTGCTTGCGGAGGGACGGCACCGCGGCAAAGGTCATGGTCAGCGGGCAGCAGTGAGCCGCTTCGACCTGGCTGTGCATGTAGTATTTGGCGGCACGGGCCACATGGGCGCCTGGTTTGGGATCCGTCCAGGGGGTGCTGTGCAGGCCCGCCTCCAGTCCCATGGTCATCAGCTGATGGTAGGAAGGGTGGTAGCGCACCTCATCAATGCGGTGCCCGAAGCGGTCATGGGTATGGAATTCAGGCTTGTTGGCATTGGCCTGAAAACCCAGTTCAATCACGTCGGAGCGCCCGGTAATAGCGCCATAGACGCCAAGTTCCTCCTGCGCCCAGGCCGCGCCTTCGCGCTGAATGGCCTCCTGCAGGGCTCTGTCCTGGTGGAACAGATTGTAGTTCTCCAGTGCCGGAGGCTGGTTGAAGACCTCATGGGTCTGATCCAGAAAAGCGTTGTGTTGTTGTTCGGTTTTAGCGTTCATGGCGTGCTCCCTCCTTCGGGGCGGACGGCGTTCATACAGAAGCGCACAATGGCTTCAATCAGATCATTGGCCGAGTCCCCGGTCAGGTCTTCGGCCGCTGGTGAGAGCGGGCCGATCAGCGATTCGGCGATGGCACCGACCAGAGCGGCGCTGCTGAGTCGGGCATTCTGCCGGGCGAAAAGACCTTCCCGTATGCCCCGTTCAAGCGCCTGCTCAAAGAGTTCGGCGTAGGCCTGACGGTAGCGCAGTCGTTCGGCTTCAACGACGGGATCCACGGGTTCGGCGATCAGCGCCCAGGCCATGGTGGGTGCGCGAATCGCCCGACGTGCGAATACACGAAGCGATTCGGCGAGAACAGTACTGGCATTGCCTTCGCCGCTGAGTGCCTCAGCAACCTTGCTCACCTCCTGCTCGGTGGCATTGCGGAACACTTCGGCGAACAGATCGCTCTTGGAGTCAAAGTGGCGGTATACCGAACCGATGGCGACTTCGGCTCTTTCTGCAACCCGGGCGACCGATGCATTGCCGAAACCACCTTCGGCCACCAGTGCATTGGTCGACTCAAGTATGTTCTGTCTTGTTGCAGCTTTACGGGCGCGCATGCGGGGTGTTTCACGATAGGCCATAGGCGGTACTCTGGTCACGTTGACGCTGTTTGGTGGCTTCGGGATTCCATGGATACCACTAGAAGTGAATCATTATTCACTTCTTGGGTCAAGTTTCGTGATCGCCTTTCAGGCAGGCATAAAAAAGCCGGGCGTGGCCCGGCTGAAGAGATGGTTCAAGGGTAGTTGCCGCACGCCCGAGGTGTGGCGTGCCGCCGCCGGGAAAAGGGCGTGGTGTCCGCTCTGCCCGACACACTGAAGTCTAGCTGCTGTGCTGTGTTTCGCTTGCCTTTGCACAAAAAATTACGCCACTGTAACAACGGCGCAATCGGCCGGAGGCAGGCTCGCGTTGCGCCCTCTGGAGTGGCGAATCTGGCATAATGGGGTCAGACTGATACCCATGCTGTTGAACCCGGGAGGTTTACTTGAGCGGTTCTGACCGAGTCTTTCCCCTGACACGACCGAGGCGCAACCGCCGGGATGATTTCTCCAGGCGCCTGATGCGCGAGAGTCGGCTGAGCGTGGATGATCTGATCTATCCCGTGTTTGTCCTGCCGGGTCAGGGGCAACGTGAAGCTGTTGCTTCCATGCCGGGTGTGGAGCGCCTGAGCATTGACCTGCTGCTGGCAGAGGCGCGGACGGTGGCGGATCTCGGGGTGCCGGCGCTGGCGCTGTTTCCGGTGACGCCGGTGGAGAAAAAGAGCCTGGACGCCGCCGAGGCCTGGAATCCCAGGGGCCTGGCCCAGGAGGCGGTCAGGGCGATCAAGGCGGAGGTTCCGGAGCTGGGTGTGATTACCGATGTGGCGCTGGATCCATTCACCAGTCATGGCCAGGACGGCATTGTGGATGAGTCCGGTTATGTGTTGAACGACGAGACGGTGGATGCGCTGGTACGTCAGGCGCTGTCCCATGCGGAGGCCGGAGCCGATGTGGTGGCGCCCTCCGATATGATGGATGGTCGAATCGGTGCCATCCGGCGTGCGCTGGAAGACACTGGTGCCGTCAATACCCGCATCATGGCCTATTCCGCCAAATACGCCTCGAGCTACTACGGTCCCTTCCGGGATGCCGTGGGCTCGGCGGGTAACCTTGGCAAGGCCGACAAGAAGACCTATCAGATGGACCCCGGCAATACCGATGAGGCCCTGCACGAGGTGAGCCTGGATCTGGCCGAAGGGGCCGACATGGTCATGGTCAAACCGGGTATGCCCTATCTGGATGTTGTGCACCGTGTTAAGCAGCAACTGCAGGTGCCAACCTTTGCCTATCAGGTCAGCGGCGAATACGCCATGCACATGGCCGCGGCCGAGAAGGGCTGGCTGGATGGTGATGCGGTGATGATGGAGAGCCTGCTTGGGTTCAAGCGTGCCGGGGCCGACGGTATTCTCACCTATTTCGCAAAACGCGCCGCCACCCTTCTGGCTGGCGGGAAGTAATCCATGACATCCGGGAGCAGAGGATGAACACGGCGGTTCAACCCAGCAATGCGGCTGCGGATCTGCGGGCTTACGAGAACTACTTCAATCGCGAGCTCAGTCACCTGAAGTTCAACTACCGGGTACTGATGCAGGCGTGCGACGAGAGTCACCCGCTGCTTAACCGCATGCAGTTCTGCTGCATATTCAGCAGCAACATGGATGAGTTCTTTGAGATCCGAGCGGCTGGCCTGCGTCAGCAGCTGAAATACGGCCGGGAGGTGCTCGGACCGGATGGCAAGGGACCGCAGCAGGTTCTGAATGAAATCAGTGAGGTGGCCCATCAGTATGTGGATGAGCAGTACCGCATCCTTAATGAGGAGATGATTCCGGCGCTGCGGGATGAGAACATCCATTTCCTGCGCCGGCGTGAATGGACGGCCGAGCAGGCGGCCTGGGTGGCCCGCTACTTCCAGGAAGAGATCATGCCGGTGGTCAATCCCATTGGGCTGGATCCCTCCCATCCGCTGCCCCGGCTGGTGAACAAGAGTCTCAACTTCATTGTGGAGCTCGAGGGCAAGGACGCCTTTGGTCGCGAGACCGGTATGGCCATAGTGCCGGCACCGCGTTCACTGCCACGCCTGGTGCGTCTGCCGGATGAGGTCTGCAGCAGCGGCGATAACCTGGTTTTCCTGTCTTCCATGATTCACGCCCATGCCGATCAGCTGTTCCCGGGCATGGAGATCAAGGGCTGCTACCAGTTCCGCCTGACCCGCAATGCCGACCTGGAACTGGAGGACGACCTTGAAGATCTGGCCTCGGCCCTGCGCGGTGAACTGCTCAGCCGACGCTTCGGCGATGCGGTACGCCTGGAGGTGGCGGATAACTGTCCCATGCCGCTGGTGGAGTTCCTGCTGCGCCAGTTCGGCCTGACCGAACGGGAACTGTACTGGGTCAACGGGCCGGTGAATCTGGCGCGGCTCATGGCCCTGGGGGATCTGGTGGATCGGCCGGATCTGGAGTATCCGGACCTATCGCCCGGGCTGCCGCGCACGCTGCGTGGGCGCGAGAGCATCTTTGACGCCATCCGCCAGAAGGATCTGTTGCTGCTCCATCCCTATGAAAGCTTCACGCCGGTGGTGGATCTGCTGCGGGAGGCCGCCAAGGACCCCCATGTTCTGGCGATCCGCCAGACGCTGTATCGTACCGGAGCGGATTCCGAGCTGGTGGAGGCGCTGGCGGATGCGGCCCGCCGGGGCAAGGAGGTAACCGCCGTCATTGAGCTGCGGGCGCGCTTTGATGAGGCGGAGAATCTGGAGCTGGCCAGCCGGCTGCAGGAGGCGGGAGTGATTGTGGTCTATGGGGTGGTGGGCTACAAAACCCATGCCAAAATGATCATGATCGTGCGCCGCGAGCAGGGTCGTCTCAAGCGCTATGTGCACCTGGGGACCGGGAACTATCATGCCGGTAACGCACGACTCTATACCGACTACAGTTTCATGACCTGTGATGATGCTCTGGGCGATGACGTCAACAAGATCTTCCAGCAGCTGACCGGGATGGGCAAGACACTGCAGATCAAGAAGCTGCTGCACGCACCCTTTACGCTGCGCCAGCGCCTGCTGGAAATGATTGAGCGTGAGACCGCCAATGCGGAGGCCGGCTTGCCGGCCCGGATCATCAGCAAGGTGAATGCCCTGACTGAACCCAATGTGATGCGGGCGCTGTACCGAGCCTCCCAGGCGGGCGTGAAAGTGGACCTGATTGTGCGCGGCATCTGCTGCCTGCGACCCGGAGTGCCCGGTTTGTCAGACAACATCCGGGTGTGCTCGATCATTGGGCGTTTCCTGGAACACAGCCGGGTCTACTGGTTTGCCAATGGCGGTGAGTCCGAGGTCTACTGCTCCAGTGCGGATTGGATGGAGCGCAATCTCAACAACCGCGTGGAAACCTGTTTCCCGGTTCAGGACCGGCGCCTGGCCCGGCGCCTGCGTCGGGATCTGGAAGTCTATCTCAAGGACAATGCCCAGAGCTGGGAGCTGCAGCCTGATGGTGACTATGTGCTCAATCAGGCTCGTGAGGGTGAGGAGCGTATTGCCTCACAGACGGCATTGATGCAGCGTCTGGCTGCCAAGAACTGAAGGATGGTCGCTTGAAACGAGTTTTTCCCTGGCTCGCCCTGATGCTGCTGATTGTCGTATCGGCCGGTGCCCCCTGGTTGTTCGGGCGCATGGCAGAGCAGCACTTTGCCCAGGCGATTTCCGACCTGGATGCACTGAGCGAGCGGGTGACGCTCGAACCGCTGTCCTACGAGCGGGGCTATCTCACAGCCAGGGCGAGAACAGCCGTCACGCTGGGCACGTCCGGGGCTGAGCCGGATCTGGAGGACAGGCAGCTGATACTGGAGACCCGGATGGAGCACGGTGTCACCGGTGTGAAGTCTGTGACCCGGCCGGATCCGGAGTCGCTGTTCGTTGCCAGGACACTCTTTGGTGACAGCCTGCCCCAGTTGCGTGTGAGGGCCGGTGTTGACGGGACGCTGCGCTCCCGCCTCCGTATGCCGGCCTTCAGCTGGGAACCGGATACGGAGGTGGCGCTGCTGGCGGGTTCCTCCGGGGAGATGGCCCCGCTGCGGATGAGGCTGGAGCTGCTCCGGGGAGGGCGGTACAGCCTTGACCTCGACTGGCCGGGAGGGGAAGTGGATGTTGGCCACAGCCGGCTGACAGTGGAGGAGGTCAGTCTGACGCAAAAGCTTGAACCACTGCTGGATCGTCTGTGGCAGGGGGAGGGGAGTGCCCGGCTTGGTCGGCTCGAACTCCAGCCACTGTTCGATGATCCCGTGATCATGGAAGGCTGGCGGGTGGACAACGAGTCCCGGCTGGATGGTGACTATCTGGACGCGTCTCTTAGTATGGTGCTGGCGTCGTTCGTCCTTGGGGGGGAATCCCTTGGCGAGCAGCGTTTCGAGGCCAGCATCAACCGCTTCCATGCCCTGAGTCTGGATGGGGTGCTGGATGCATTGCTGGATCTCAGGGCGCTGCAGGCTGAACATGATCGCGCCAATGCTCCCCGGGAGATGGCGATCTATCGTCGTTTATCGGAGCATCTTCAGCGCCTTTCGGGGCATGGCGGTGATCTGCGCATCCCGGATCTGAAACTGCGCTTCCCCGAGGGACGGGTGCTGGGGTCACTGCACCTGAATTATCCGGTGCTGCCACCGGATCAGCGGGAAGAGCAGGTCAGCCTGATGACTCACGCCAACGGGGAGGCCTCTCTGGTGATTGGTCGCGATATGCTCTGGGTGCTGCCGGCCAATGCCCGTTCCGGGCTGATGCGGCTGCACCGGCATGGTCTGCTGGATGAAAGTGGCGGGGAATATCTGCTGGACGTGCGTCTTGATGGCAGGGAGCTGGACGTCAATGGCGAGCTGATTGCGCTGCCGCCACTGCTTTGATCCTTCAGCGGCTGAAGGGCCTGGTCATTGCTGCCACTGCTCCAGTTCCTCCTGGCGCTCCTCGCTCTGGATCATGACTTCGTCCAGCTGATCGTTATAGTGCTCCAGCCATTCCCGGGAGCCCTGGACCATGTGGGCAAGCTCCTCCATACCCGATTGCAGTGAGCCGATGAACTCACGCAGGCTCTCCTCCTGATCAACCAGCCGCTCCAGCAACACCGGCGGGATGCTTGCCTGCTGCTCCTGTTCCCGGGCCTGCTCAAGCCGCTCAAGTTCGCGTTCATAGAATGCCATGCGATCCTCAAGCGCCGAAATCTGGTCCACCAGGTGTTCCCGGCTTTCCCGGTCGCGGTCCACGGAAGGGCCCAGCAGGGTCGCCGTCAGGGCAACGGAGAGGATGACGACCACCACGACCAGACCTCCGAACAGCGCCCACTGGCCGGCGCTCATGAAAGGCTGTCGGGTATTCGTCGGTGTGTCGTCTTCAATGTCCGCCATGGCGCTTTTGCCTTCTGTCTGTTTATTCTGAAAGATAACAGGCTGCGGCTATTTTGCGAGTCACTCGGACAGCTGTCGTACCTCGGCGGACCCGATGCCGCGTGGATCAGCCGCGGCTGAGGTCTCTCCTGTCTGCTGGCGCTGAATGAGCTGCATGTTGCCGTACTCTCGCCCGACATCCTCCAGCTCATGACCCAGTGTCCGGAGCTGTGACTTTTCATCCTCAGAAAAGGTGTCCGGCTCATGCTGTATGGCGTCGGGCTCGTACTGATGATGGAAGCGCGAACGGGCTACGGTGGTTTCCGGTGAGGTGCCGTCGAGTGCATCCAGCAGCCCCAGAAAGTTCATGGTGATGATGCGGCTGCCCCCCGGCGTGCCAAGGATCGTGAGCCCCTCCGGGGTATTGAGAATGGATGGGCTCATGCTCGACAGGGGGCGCTTGCCGGGCTCAACCCTGTTGGCTTCCCCCCCGATCAGACCCCAGGCGTTGGGTTCGCCCGGTTTGATGCTGAAATCGTCCATTTCATTGTTGAGCACGATGCCCGTCTGCTGCGAGGTCACGCCTGAGCCGAACGGGTAGTTGATGCTGAGCGTGGCGGAAACCGCATTGCCCTCGGCATCCACCACCGACAGATGGGTGGTGTGGGTGCCATCGGTGCCGGGCCCGGTGAGCTCACTGCTGGGCGTGGCTGCCTCTGCATCAATCCCCGTCGCCAGTTCAGCCAGATAGTCGCTGTCAAGCAACCGGTCGACCGGGATGTCGGTGAAATCCGGGTCCCCCAGGTGCAGCGCCCGGTCGCGGTAGGCGCGGCGCATCATTTCCGATAGCAGGTGGACGCGCTCGATGCGCTCCGCATCCTGCGGCACTGCTCGATGTTCCAGCATGCCGAACATCTGGGCGAGGGCGATGCCGCCGGAAGAGGGAGCGGGCGCGGTCACAATGGTGGCGTCGCCGAATTCAACCAGGCGGGGGGAGCGCTCGATCAGCTCATAGTCATGCAGGTCATCCAGCGTCCAGATGCCGCCGGCCTGCTGCACGTCGGCCAGCAGCGCCTCGGCCACCTCACCCCGGTAGAAACCATCGTGGCCCTGTTCGGCCAGCATCTCCATGGTCTCGGCCAGCGCCTGCTGGTGGATCAGGGTGCCTTCTTCCGGGGGCTTGCCCTCATCATCCAGGAACAGCTCCCGGGTGGTGGCGTAATCGCGCATGACATCGCCGCGAAAACCCGCCAGCATCCGGTAGCGCTCATCCACGGGGAAGCCCTCCCGGGCGTGGTGGATGGCATCCGCCAGATTGTCGCTGAGACTCAGTGTGCCGTATTCACCCGTGATGTGCGCCAATGCTGCGGGCTGACCGGGAATGCCTGCCGCCAGGGCCCCATTGAGAGAGGGCCGGTCAGGCAACGGCTCGCCGTCACTGTCGAGATACATGTCCGGTGTTGCCCTGCCGGGGGCGGTTTCCCGGGCGTCGACCACCAGGGCGTCGCCATCGCCATCCTGCAGAACCCAGAAGCCGCCGCCGCCCATGCCGGCGGCATAGGGCTCCACCACACCCAGAACCGCCGCCGTTGCCACGGCAGCGTCGTAGGCATTACCGCCTGCCTCCAGCACATCCAGTCCGGCCTCGGTGGCCAGCGGGTGAGCTGAGGCAACGGCCGCTTGCTGTGTCTCAGTGTCGGTGCTGGCGCAGCCGATCAGAAACAGGCTCAGCGCCAGGCTGGCTGTGCGTTTCATGGGATCTCCTGATGTCTATTCAGCGGTCTGGGCGAAATGGTAGCGCAGGCTTCTGGCCACGACCGGATCCACAAAATCCTCAACCTGACCGCCAAGGCTGGCGATTTCCCGGATCAGGGTTGAGGAGATGTAGGAAAGGTGGTTCGCCGGGGTCAGGAAGATGCTCTCGACACCCGGAGCCAGATGCCGGTTCATGTCCGCCAGCTGGAATTCATATTCAAAATCCGAGGCGGCGCGCAGCCCGCGCAGAATGATATTGGCGTCCTGCTCCCGGACAAAATCGGCCAGAAGATTGCTGAAACCCACCACCCGCACATTGTCCTGATCCGCCAGCACTTCCTGACACAGCCGTACCCGTTCCTTCAGTGGAAGCAGCGGGCGTTTCTTCGGGCTGGCCGCTATTGAGACCACGACTTCGTCAAACAGCCGCGCCGCGCGGTGAATCAGGTCCTTGTGGCCGTTGGTGATGGGGTCGAAGGTGCCGGGGTAGATCGCGGTATTCATGGGTCCTCGTCCTCAGATGCTTACCAGTCATGCCTGCTGCAGCCGTTTCACCAGCCGCTGGCTGTTGCGTGCTGCTATAGCATAAATGGTCAGCTGCGGATTGACACCCAGACTGGTGGGAAAAATTGAGGCGTCGTGAATGCTGAGGTTGCTCAGCTGATGGTGCTCACCGTAACTGTTGACTACGCTGTAGCGCTCGTCTTCGCCCATGGTGCAGCCACCCATCTGGTGGGCGGTGAAGAGGCGGGCACGGTGGGCTTTCATGGGCAGCCCATCGATGGCCTGGCGGGCCTCGCTCCAGCTGTTCCAGTAGCCGGCATCCATGTGCACCGCCCGTACCTGGCGCGCCCCGGCGGCGAACTGCAGCTCGGCCATGTGGTGGTACGCATCGCGCAGCCCCTCCCAGAGGGTATTGCTGATGGGGTAGTGAAGCTGCGGGCTGCCGTCGTCGCGCAGGCTGACGGTGCCGCCCGGACTGTCCGGATGAAAGCCGTCGCGCAGCAGCGCAATCACGGACTGGGTGTGGGGGAAGTGCTCGGCCTGCTCCGCCATGGCGGCGCCATGATCAGGCAGCACGGCGGCAGCCATGACCGGGTGCAGGGGCGGTACTTCCAGCTTGTAGCCAGGGTGGCCGGTCACCCCGTCACGCCAGAGAAACTCGTCCGAGTAGACCGATTGCGGCGCCCCGTAATAGGGCTCCACAGGCTCCGGCATGCGCGCCACAGTGGCGTTGACCGGGTGCAGAAAGGTGCGTTTGCCCACCCGCTGGTGCGGGTCCGGCACCCTTGATCGCAGCAGCAGCCCCGGTGACCCGATGGCGCTGGCCGCCACCACATAGTGTTTTGCGGAGATGAAGACACGCCGTCCGGTGGGCTTGACCCCCTCGCTGTCCAGGGCCGTCGCTTCCAGCTGCTGGATCCAGTCGTCGTTGTGAAGCAGCCGTTCTGCCCGGAGGCTGTGGATGAGGGTGGCGCCCTTGCGCAGAGAGGCGGGGACACTGGTTACCAGGGTCGACTGCTTGGCGTTGTTGGGGCAGCCAAGGCCGCAATAGCCCAGATCCCAGCAGCCTCTGACGTTGCGCGGAATCACGCCCCAGTGCCAGTCAAGCGCCTCACAGCCGTCACGCAGCACGCCATTGTTGCGGTTCGGTTCGACGGTCCAGGGCCTGACGTTGAGCTGTTCCTCCCGCTGGCCGAACCAGGGGGCAAGGTCTTCGGAATTACAGTTCGTGACACCGTGATGGTCGCGCCAGTGAGCCAGCGTCTCGTCCGGCGTGCGGAAGCTGGAGGTCCAGTTGACGGTGGTGGAGCCACCCACGCACCGCCCCTGCAGGATGGCAATGCTGCCGTCGGCCGTCATCCGCCCCATGGCTTCCTGGTACAGGCGCAGGTAGCTTTCCTGTTCACTGAGTTTGAAGTCGGTGTCGTCGTAAAGGCGGCCTTCCTCCACCAGTACCACCTCCAGCCCGGCCTCGGCCAGTATCTGTGCTGTGGTGCCGCCTCCGGCCCCGGTGCCGATGACCACCACATCCGCCTCCACCACTTCATTGCGCTCAAAGGTGGCGGCGTCCCGAACGGACCAGCCGTTGGCGATGCCCTCCTGATAGAGATTGAACTGTGCCATGGAAACGATTCCGCTGCCGGTGAATGGGATCAGGTTCAGGACTGGCGCAGCTGGGGCAGCGCCTCGTACAGGTAGTCGGGTATGCCGGGATAGCCCATCTGGGCGTAATGGTCCGGATTACCGAACCAGGCCGCGTTGGTCACCTGCACCAGCCCCAGATAGGCATTGTTGAGAATGGCGAAGCCACTGTCGCGCCAGCGCTGGAGAAAGGCCTCGGCCTGTTCTTCAGAGACGTTCTCCCAGCGGGAGGTTACACGCGCGACGCTCAGGCGGGTCGGCGTGAAATGAAGCAGATCAAACAGCTGGCGGAATTCGGCCTGATTGGGCGGACCCATGAAGTACAGGGCCGTGTCCATGTCATGGATGGTGCGGGTGATGGCCTGCTCGCGCAGTGAGCCTTCCTGCGGCAGCATGGGCGTGAGCAGTGCCGGCATCAGTGCGGCCAGCAGGACACGGTCTTCCTGGTTGAGAAAACGCCAGTCGCTGTCGGGATGGGTTTCCGGTAAGGTGCCGGCCGGATCCGTCACCGGACGTCGTGTGGAGCAGCCGGTAAGTCCGGCAAGAGCGCTTATTCCGATCAGGGTCACCCCGGCGGTAGCGCCCATACGAAGAAAACCCCGACGACTGAGGTCGGGGGAAACGTGAATCTGCTGATCTGTCATGGCCTGCCCGCTGTTGTTGTGGTTTCGGGTGGCTTCCCCGGGTCTAGCGAATGAACAGGCGGTAGATCATCCGGTGCAAGAGCGTACCGTGCGGTGCGTGGACGATCTTGCCGCTGTTGAGCTTCTGTTTGCGCATGATGCCCCGGGTATTGGAGAAGGTCTCGAAGCCTTCACGGCCATGGTAGTTGCCCATGCCCGAGTCGCCAACGCCACCAAAGGGCAGGTCGTCCTGTCCCACATGCACCAGGGTGTCATTGATGCACATGCCGCCGGAGTGGGTGCGGGATTCAACGTCCTTCTGGGCGCGGCGGTCGTAGCCGAAGTAATACAGCGCCAGGGGCCGCGGCCGGTCATTGATGTAGTCCAGCGCTTCATTGATGTCACTGTAGGTGAGTACCGGCAGCAGGGGTCCGAAGATCTCTTCATGCAGCACCTGCATGTCCTCGGTCGGATTGAGGATCAGCCGGATGGGCATTTTGCGGGTGTCCTCACCGAAGTGTTCATTCCCCGGGTTGATCTCCACGATCTCAGCACCCTTGTCCCGGGCATCCTTCACGAGGCTTTCCAGCCGGGCGTGGTGGCGCGGCGTGATGATGCTGGTGTAGTCCGGGTTGTCCTTCATGGTCGGATACATGCTGCTCACGGCCGAACGGAAGGATTCAACCAGGCTCTGTACCCGGTCCCGGGGGCAGAGTATATAATCCGGCGCCACACAGGTCTGGCCCGCGTTGATGCATTTACCGAAGGCCAGCCGCTCAGCGGCATCCTTCATGGGAACGTCCTGGGAGATGATGGCCGGTGATTTACCGCCCAGCTCAAGGGTGACCGGCGTGAGATTCTCGGCTGCGGCGCGCATGACATGGCGACCGATCGGAGTGGAGCCGGTGAACAGCAGGTGGTCAAAAGGCTTGGATGAAAAAGCCTGGGCCACATCCGCTTCACCATTGATGATGGTGACCAGATCGGCCGGGAAGCTCTCGCTGAGCATCTGTTCGATGACCGCATTGGTCTGCGGTGTGTACTCTGAGAGCTTGAGCATGACGCGGTTGCCGGCGGCCAGTGCTGCGGTCAGCGGGCCAGCCGTGAGAAACAGCGGGTAGTTCCAGGGCACGATTATGCCCACGACGCCCAGGGGCTGGTAGTGCACTTCATTGCTGGCCGGCTGGAACAGCATATGGACCTTGCGTTTGCTCGGCTTCATCCACTGTTTCAGATGGCTCAGGGTATAATTGACGTTCTGAACCGAGGGCATCAGCTCAGCAAGCAGTGTCTCATCGAAGGACCGGCCGCCGAAATCCCGGCTGATGGCTTCGCCGAGCTCGTCCTGATAGGCCAGCAGGGCCCGCTTGAGGCGCCTGAGGTTTTCCCGGCGCTCCGCCAGCGAAGGCGCTGGATTGGCTCGGAATGCCTCGCGCTGCTCAATGAAGGCTCGATTGAGCTGCTGGATCTGTTTCTTGCTCTCAGTGAGCTGAACGACGTTAGCGACCATGGGGGCCTCCTGTGTTTTCATCGGGCGGGGTCCATACAGCGGGATTGGCCACCCCTTATACAAACCATTATTAGAGCATATACTCTAGAGAGTCAATACTGGGTATGTAATCCGCGAGAGTACCCTCCATTTCCGGTAATGAGCCGAGGCGTAATGAAAACCCGAGACCGTATCCTTAAAGAGAGTCTGGCGCTGTTCAATGAGCAGGGTGAGCGCAATGTCACCACCAACCACATTGCCGCGCACCTGGGCATCTCTCCCGGAAACCTGTATTACCACTTCCGCAACAAGGCGGACATCATCTACTCGATTTTCCTGGAATACCGGGAGCTGGTGGGGCATTACCTGCATGTCTCGCGCGACCGTGCACTGACCATCCGGGACAAGATGTTCTATCTGGAGTCGGTATTTGACGGGCTCTGGTACTACCGGTTCTTTCACCGGGATCTGGAATACCTGCTGACGACCGATCAGCGTCTGCGCGAGGACTACCGGGATTTCACCTTCCAGTGTCTGGAGGAGATCCGCGCGGTGCTGCAGGGGCTGCAGCAGGGTGGGATTCTGCGCGAGCATTCCGACAGCGAACAGCAGGCGATGGCGCTCAATGTCTGGCTGGTGGTAACCAACTGGATGGCCTTTCTCAAAACCGCCCACGGCGAGGAGGGCAGTGACGACATCACCCGAGAGCAGCTGCGACAGGGCATCTATCAGGTGCTGACCCTTGAGATGCCCTATGTCACTGACATCCACCTGGAAGAGGTCATGGCGCTGCGCGAGCAGTATCGGCCACAGCTGCCGGAGGGCGTCAGGCCGACACAGCAGTCAGACTGAAGGGCTCAGTTCCGTGTCATCCTGCGTCAGCCACTGTGAGAGGCGTTTGCGGGCCTCTTCCACACCCTGATTCTTCAGGGAGGAAAACGGCAGGATGTAATGGATGCAGCTGACGCCGGACAGAGCCCTGCGCACCTCGGCAACCTGCTGTCGTGCCGGGTTGCTCTTGAGTTTGTCCGCCTTGGTCAGCAGAATCAGCATCGGCAGCTCGTGGTGTTCGCACCACTCGATCAGCATCTCGTCGAAATCCGTCAGCGGGTGGCGGATGTCCATGATCAGCGTCATGCCGCGCAGTGACTGGCGCTGGGTAAGGTAGTCATTGAGGTGGCGCTGCCATTCCTCCTGGGTCTCCCGTGAGACCCGGGCGAAACCGTAACCGGGCAGGTCCACCAGGCGGGCACCGGGGCGGCTGAGCGAAAAGAAGTTGATCAGCCGCGTGCGTCCGGGTGTTTTACTGGTGCGGGCCAGCTTGCTGTTGCGGGTGATGGCGTTGAGTGCACTGGATTTGCCCGAATTTGAGCGCCCTGCAAAGGCCACCTCGGCGCCGGTATCCTCGGGACACTGGGCCAGTTTGGCGGCGCTGGTCAGAAAGCGGGCACTGTTGAAAGCGATGGGTTGTACACTGGGTTCGTCGGTCACGGCTGGGGTCCGTTGCTGGTTGGATTTCAGTCCCTCAATATTCGTGTGTATAATACCACACCAGTTTTGACAACTGCCCGTCGTCAGGGCTTCCCAGTAGCCTGATTGGCGTGGGAAAAAGGACTCGGCCGGAGCGGCGGGCGATGAATTATCCGAACAAATTGAGTGGTGCAAGCATGAAAAAAGCGATTGCAGGTCTGGTTGTGGCGGTCGGTCTCACTGGCGTTGCCCAGGCCGGAGACCCGGCTGCGGGTGAGGAACTCGCCTCCACTTGCGTGGCCTGTCACGGAGAAGGCGGCAAGGAACCCATCCAGCCGGAGTACGCCAAACTGGCCGGGCTGGGTGAGCGGTACCTGCTTGATCAGCTGCGTGATATTCAGGCGGGGGATCGGCAGATCGCCGAAATGACTGGTGTGCTCGACGATATGAGTGAGCAGGATCTGAAGGATCTGGCGGCCTATTACAACGAGCAGGAGATGCCTGAAGGTGAGGCGGATCCGGAGCTGGTTGACGAGGGCGAGGCTCTGTACCGTGGCGGGAACCTGTCCAGCAACGTGGCGGCCTGCATCGCCTGTCATGGACCCCAGGGTCTGGGTAATGAGCCGGCGGGTTATCCGCGCCTGAGTGGTCAGACAGCGGCTTACACCGCCAAGACTCTGCGTGACTACAAATCCGGTGACCGGGTTTACGACAGCCAGAGCCAGATCATGGGCGATATCGCCTCCCGTCTGACCGACTCTGAAATTGAGGCGGTTGCGGAATACATTCAGGGTCTGCACTGAGGCCCGACTGCTCCATCGGCGCTGGTCCTACGGGATCAGCGCGCTCTCTCCCTTACCGGTCTGAACCGGCTCTTTCCTGTTCCGTGGTGCGTGGTATAGTTCTGTGCAGAGGTGGTTGAAAACACCGTCAATGGCACTGAAACACCAACCCGGAGACATCATGATCAAACGCATTCTGATTGCACTTGTTGCGCTGGCCCCTTTTGCGGCTCTGGCGCAGTGGGAAGAGGGAAGACACTATCAGGAGCTGCCCTCCGAGCTTGATACCCGTTCCGGGGACCAGTTCGAAATTGCGGAAGTGTTCTGGTACGGCTGCCCGGCGTGCCAGAACATGCAGCCCGTGCTTCAGGAATGGAAAGAAACGAAAGCGGACGATATTGCGTTGCGTCACGTACCCGCCGCACTCCGTTCCGACTGGCGGCCCCATGCCCAGGCCTACTACGTGGCCAGCGAGCTGGGTGTGCTTGATGAGATCCATCAGGCGCTGTTTGATGCGCTTGCCGGCGAACGGCGTAACCTCCATTCCCGGGACGCGATGGCGGCGTTCTTTGAGGAAAAGGGCGTCGCTGAAGCGGATGAGGTTGCAGAGGCCTGGGACAGCTTCTCCGTGGACTCCGCGATGCGCCGTGGTGATCAGTTCGTTCAGGGCGCCCGGGTCAGCGGCACCCCGTCGCTGGTGGTTGAGGGGCGCTATGTGATCTCTGCCCGGGGTGCTGGAAGCTATGAGAACATGCTCGCCATAGCTGAATACCTGGTGGAGCGTGAGCGGGAATGATAACCCTGCGGGGTAGAGCTGTATGTACGAGCGTTTGAAGGATCAGATCCGTGCTCTGCGTGGGCCAGTGGCCGCGCAGGGAGCATCCACGGGTATCGAGCATGCCCATGCGTTTGACAGCAAAGAACGCATCCGGCTTCTTACGTTCAATATCCAGGTGGGCATCGCCACCGAAGCCTATCGCCATTATCTCACCCGCAGCTGGCAGCACCTGCTTCCCCACTCACAGCGCAGTGACAATCTGAATCGTATCGCGCAGCTGCTGGCTGAGTACGATGTGGTTGCCCTTCAGGAAGCCGACGGCGGCTCGCTGCGCAGTGGTTTTGTCAATCAGGTCCAGTACCTGGCCGAGCGTGGCGGTTTTCCGTACTGGCGCCAGCAGCTCAATCGCAACTTCGGCCGTCTGGCCCAGCACAGCAACGGCATTCTCAGCCGCTATCGGCCCCTGGATGTACAGGAACACAAGCTTCCCTCGCTGATACCGGGTCGCGGTGCCATAGTCGCCCAGTACGGCAATGAGCTGGATCCGCTGGTTCTGGTGCTGATGCATCTGTCGCTGAGTAAGAAGGCCCAGAACCGGCAGCTGGGTTACATCCGGGATCTCGTTTCCCAGTACCGTCATGTGGTTCTGATGGGTGACATGAACGCGCACGCGGACCAGCTGCTGAGTCGCTCACCGCTGAAGCAGACAGATCTGGTCCCGTTGCCTGAAACCGCCCACAGCTTCCCGAGCTGGCGCCCCGAAAAAGCGCTGGACCACATTCTGGTCAGTCCCACGCTGCACGTGCACGACGCACGGGTCATCAGCTATCCGGTCTCGGATCACCTGCCCATTGGAATGGAAATCGAGCTGCCCGACTGAATCCCGGACACAAAAAAGCCCGGCCAGTGGCCGGGCTCCTGTTGGACGCCGAACGGATCAATTACTTGATCTTGGCTTCCTTGTAAGGCACGTGCTTGCGAACAACCGGATCGTACTTCTTCATTTCGATCTTGTCCGGCGTGTTCCGCTTGTTCTTGGTCGTAGTGTAGAAATGACCGGTTTTGGCGCTGGAAACCAGCTTGATCTTCTCGCGCATGATCCTCTCCTCAGACCTTTTCGCCGCGGGCACGCAGGTCCTTCAGGACCGTCTCGATACCCTTCTTGTCGATGGTGCGCATGCCCTTGGTGGAAACGCGCAGCTTGACGAACCGCTTTTCACTCTCAACCCAGAAGCGGTGAGTCTGCAGGTTCGGCAGGAAACGGCGCTTCCTGTGGTTCATGGCGTGTGAAACGTTGTTACCGGTGACGGTGCGCTTACCGGTCACCTGACAGGTTCTGGACATAATGGCCTCCAACAGAGTGTTGGTTAAATTCAATGATCGTGCGTCCAGGTGCCATGCCATGTCTGCTGTTTTAGCGGCCCTGACAGCCTGCGCTGAGACGCTCCCGGAAAAGGGCGGAATTTATACCAGATCCGGCGCCGAAACGCAAAGGCGATTGGCTCACAGGCGACCTTTTTCGGCCAGGGAAGTCACTTCACCATGACCGACGATCATGTGATCGAGAACGCGCACATCCACCAGCGCCAGAGCGGATTTGAGGCGTTCGGTCAGATGGATGTCCGCATCGCTGGGTTCCGCGATGCCCGAAGGGTGGTTGTGCGCCAGGATCAGTGCCGCTGCATTGTAATCCAGAGCCCGACGGACCACCTCCCGTGGGTAGACGGCTGCCCCGTCAATGGTGCCGGTGAACAGCTCCTCATAGCGGATGACCCGGTGCCGGGTGTCCAGGAAGAGACAGGCAAAGACTTCCTGGGGGCGGGTCAGGAGCCGGCTTTTGAGGTAACGGCGGGTGGCGTCCGGTGAGGTGAGGGCGTCGCCGGGGTTCAGGGGGGATTCCAGCACGCGGCGTGACATTTCGATGGCGGCCTGGAGCTGCGCGTACTTGGCACTGCCCAGACCGGGGGTGCGGCAGAACTGCCCTGCGGAGGCGCCGGCCAGTGAGCGCAGGTCGCCAAAGTGTGAGAGCAGCTCGCGGGCCATGGTGAGTACGGGTTTCCCGGCAGTGCCGGTGCGCAGGAATATGGCCAGCAGTTCGGCGTCACTCAGGGTGTCGGCGCCGTGATTGAGCAGTTTCTCGCGTGGACGTTCGTCCAGCGGCAGTTCCTTGATGGTCATGGGGGAGCTTCCCTGTCCGGTTTTTCTGATACTCACATCCTGTGAGGTTCGGAAGTTTACCGCCGATGAGCGCCGCGTGCCACTTATCTCTTAATATCTGGTATCTTACGAATGGTATTTACGGGCTCGGGCGGGGCCCCGCCCAAGCCCTACATCGCAGCACATTGAACATCAGAAGCAGGGAGTCAGCAGGCGTGGCCAGGCAGATCGTACTCGGAGTCACCGGCGGCATTGCCGCCTACAAAAGCGCCGAACTGCTGCGTCTGCTTCGCCAGCAGGGGCATGAGGTGCGCGTGGTCATGACGCGCGGCGCCGAGGCTTTCATCCAACCCATGACTTTTCAGGCACTCAGCGGCCACCCGGTGCGCCAGAGTCTGCTGGATCCGGAAGCCGAAGCCGGCATGGGCCATATCGAGCTGGCCCGCTGGGCGGACCTGGTGCTGATCGCCCCGGCCAGTGCCGATTCCATGGCCCGTCTGGCCCAGGGCTTGGCGGATGATCTGCTGACCACGCTCTGTCTGGCCACCGAGGCGCCCATTGCGCTCGCTCCGGCCATGAATCAGGCCATGTGGCGCAACCAGCGAACCCGGAACAACCTGGCAACACTGGAGGCGGACCCCCAGTTCCGGATCTGGGGGCCTGCCGAGGGCGATCAGGCCTGTGGTGATACCGGCCCCGGGCGCATGGTCGAGCCCCAGCATCTGGTGGAACAGGTGACAGCGCTGGACGAGCAGCCTCTGCGGGGGCTGCGTGTGGTGCTGACTGCCGGCCCCACCCGTGAGGCGCTGGATCCGGTGCGCTACATCAGTAACCACAGTTCCGGGCGCATGGGCTACGCCATCGCCGAGGCGGCCGCACGCCAGGGTGCGGAGGTGGTGCTGGTCAGTGGTCCGGTTTCTCTGGCCACGCCGGCTGGCGTCACCAGGGTGGATGTAACCACCGCCGAGGAGATGCTGGCTGCCGTGGAGCAGTCGCTGGATGGCGGGGCCGACTGGTTCATCGCCACCGCTGCCGTGGCGGACTATCGCCCCGTGAGCAGGGCCGAACAGAAGATGAAAAAGGACACGTCGGAGTCGACCGTCATTGAGCTGACGCGCAATCCGGATATTCTGGCCACGGTTGCCGCCCGGTCCGACCGGCCCCTGACCATTGGGTTCGCCGCTGAAACCCAGGATGTGGCGACTTATGCCAAGTCCAAGCTTGAGCGCAAGAATCTGGACATGATCGTCGCCAACGATGTGTCCATCGCCGGGCTGGGCTTCAACAGCGAACACAATGCCGTTCAGGTCTTCTGGCCTGGGGGCAGTCTGGCCCTCCCGGCCCGTCGCAAAACCGAACTGGCGCAGGAGCTGGTCTCACTGTTCCGTGAGCACTCCCGAGCAATCTGACCCACAAAAGGACCCACCATGGCAAAACAGCGATTTCAGGTGCAGCTGCTGGATTCACGGATCGGGGACAGTATCCCCATGCCCAGTCACGCCACTGAGGGTTCCGCAGGACTGGATCTGCGGGCCTGCCCGGAGTCCACGCTGCGGCTTGAGCCGGGCGATACGGTACTGATTCCGACAGGCATTGCCCTGTACATCGCAGATCCCAGGCTGGCCGGAATGATCCTTCCCCGTTCGGGGCTGGGTCACAAGCACGGCATCGTTCTGGGCAACCTGGTGGGTCTGATTGATTCGGACTACCAGGGCCAGCTCATGGTTTCCTGCTGGAATCGCGGCAGAGAGGCATTTTCCATTGAGCCGGGCGATCGTATTGCGCAACTGGTGATCGTGCCGGTGGTGCAGGCTGAGTTTGAATGCGTTGCGGCCTTTGATGACAGCGCACGGGGTGAGGGCGGCTTCGGTTCAACCGGTGCGTAAAGGGATGCAATCACGCCGGTGCCTTCTATACTCGCTTGA
>LKMJ01001452.1_pt1 | contig 20920 bp, 19 predicted proteins | sample 643391 | NCBI WGS metagenome assembly LKMJ01 (sample SAMN04112250, study PRJNA286221) | soda lake metagenome | biome: soda lake; feature: Kulunda Steppe; material: water; isolation source: sample PL-Br10 brine of Picturesque Lake | place: Russia: Kulunda steppe | collected 2010-07
TAGTCCAAGACCTCACCGAGGAACGCCAACGGCAGGAGGCGACCGAGGCACTGGTTGACGAAGTCTCCGAGACGCTTCGGGCACTCAGCGCCGGCCGACTTGACGTTCGGGCCTCCTTTAGCGACACTGACGCCATCGATTCTCGGCTGCTCGGCGTCGTCGACGAAGTAAACGAGATGGCTGACAGCCTCCAGGATGTCGTCACCCGTGTCGACACGCAAGCATCGCTGCTCGGTGAGTCAGTCGAGCGTGCGGTCGCTGCTGCTGATGACATCGCGCACAACGTCACCGAGCAAAACGATCTGCTGGTCGAAAGCGTCAGTGAGATGCAGAGTTTTAGTGCGAGTATGGAGGAGGTCGCCGCAAGTGCTGAGGAAGTTGGGGCGGCTGCTGAAACAGCCCGTGAGGCCGCTAACGACGGGCTTGATGCCTCTTCGGATGCCCGCACCGCCACCACCGAGGTCACCAAGCTCGGCGAGGAGCTCGTCGATAGTGTCACGGAACTTGGCGACCGGATGGACGACATCGAGAACGTCGTCGAGATAATCTCCGATGTCGCTGAACAAACCAACCTGCTCGCGTTGAATGCCAATATTGAGGCGGCTCGAGCGGGCGATGACGGAGACGGCTTTGCGGTCGTCGCCGACGAGGTAAAAAATCTCGCCGACGAAACGCGTCAGTACACCGAACAGATCACGGCGAATATCGCCGATCTACAGACACAAACCGGGTCGACCATCAATGCCGCCGAGCAGTCTCACCGGCAGATCGGAGACGCAAGCAATCAAATTACTTCGGTGCTGACCGCCTTAGAAGATATCGCGACGGCTATCGATCAGACCGCTGATGGCATTGCGGAGGTCTCACGGGCGACTGATGATCAGGCAGCGACGGTCGAAGCGGTGACGACCACACTCGAAGCGTCACTCGAACACGGTTCGGAGACCAAAGTGGCTGTCGACAACATCGTTGCCGTAACCGACGACCAGACCGACGCAATCGCCGAATTGGAGTCGCGTGTTCAGATGCTGCGTGGCGACCAGTAGCCTGCGTGGTCACCGAATTCGACACCCGTGGATATCTCTTACCGAAGCCCCCATAACAGCCGCCGTATCTTGTAGCCCACCGTCTGATTCTGATAGCCCAGCCAGCCACTCATTCCACCCATAAGCGTCTTCGCATCGTATCCCTCTTCACGGAGAATACGAGTGGCACGCTTAGCAACAATGCCCATCTTACAGACGACAATAATCTCTGTGTCGGTCGGAATAGCCTCGAGTTGACGACGCAGTGCATCCTCGTTTCCGCGTTGGATGTCAGTATACACAGGAAGCGAATAGCTCCCCTCGATGGCTTCAGCGCCCACCACCGCTGATGGGCGAATATCGAGCACAAACGGTGGGTTTGCTTCCTGTAGCCGGGCAGCTAGCTCGTCGGGACGAAGACGCGTCATTGGATACTGACTGTTTTCAACGATCAAAACAGTCGGGTTTTACTGGTCGATTGGGCCGCACTCCACAGACCACCAGCGCTCCGAAAGCCTTCTTCTGGGCCGTTCGAACCGACTCACTATCACGGCTCTCGTTTCGAATAAACAGCCAACAACTGACTGTACAGTGAACGGTGGGTATTTATTTGTCATACGATATATTCCACTATCGCTGACAATTCCACAGACACTGACGGACGCCGCATTACTCGACGACGGCTCCTCATCGGTGCGGGCGGTGCACTCGGGCTTGCCGGTGGTGGGGCGCTCTACATCAGCCGGTCGCTACAGGGTGATTCCGGTGGCTACACTGCCCCACCGGAGTATCCAACCGTCTCTACACGCGGACACACTGCAGAGAGCGCCGACGGCGACGCAGTGAGCCCCGAGCCCAGCGGCTCGTGGAATTTCGATGACGCCGACGAACTATTTGTGTTCGTCCATGGCTTCGATACTGATGACGCAGGCGCACAGAACCAGGCCTATACAACTCAGCTCGGTCTTGAACCCCTTCGGCCATCACCAGTCGTCGCCTACAGTTGGGACGCCGATGTCGAGTGGGACACCGCAAAACGGACTGCCGATGTCAATGGCCCGCTTCTCGCTGAGTGGCTCAGTGACTGGGCAGCGAGCGATGGCCGACCAATCCATCTCATCGGCTACTCGCTCGGTGCGCGCGTCTGCGGTGAAGCCCTCCGGTCGCTTGTTGGGGCCGACCACGCCCACTCGCTTGCCTCAGTTTCGCTCCTCGGCGGGGCAATTCCCCACACGAGTGTCGAGCAAACGGGCTATTACGGTGATGCGATCGACGCAATCGAGACACCAGTAACCAACTTCCATAGCCGAAATGATCGGGTTCTCGGCTGGGTGTACCGTGTTTCCGACCGAACCCGTGCGGTCGGCCACAACGGGATCAACGATGAATCCGCCGCACCGACGGGCTACCGTGATGTCGATGTTACATCAGCTGTCGAGGACCACTACTCGTACTTCCAACCTGCCCACGGCTGTCTCCCGCAGCTTGTCGACACACTGTAATCACCGATCAGGCTACTCACCAATCAGGCGTGTCAGTTCGTCTTAGTCGGTTGCCTGTGGAATCACGAGGACGACGCGCGTTTGTTCACCTTTTGTGTCAATTGTTAGCTCACCACCGAACAGTGACACTGTCCAGTAGACGAGCCACAGCCCCAAGCCGGTTCCGTGTCTCAGTGGTGTTTCAGTTCCCGTTTCGATGACTGACCATTCGTCTTCGGGAATGCCTGCGCCGTTGTCACTGACGGTGATTTCGATCCAGTCACCCGGCCGACTGTTGTCGGCACGAGTTGCCGAAACGGTGACGTTTGGAACCGATTTGTCGTTGTGAACGACCGCATTGCTCAACAGCTCTGATAGTGCTAACTCGAGTCGACTGTCAGCTCTGACGGCAACGGCGTCAACAGGGCCAACTGAGAGCTGTGCGTCGGGATACGTCGAGCTAAAGGAGCTTTCAACCGTCGCAATGAGGTCATCTAACGCATACGCACAGTCAGCCGCTGGGGCGTCATCAAACAACGAATGGATCGTGCCGGCTTTCTGCCCGAGCCGCGAGAGGTCCTCGGCTCGCTTCGTAATGGCCGAAATCAACGGCTCTACGTCGGGATCCGATATCGCTTCGGCCAGCAGCGATGCGTTGCCCTCGATGACATTCATTCCGTTTCGGAGGTTGTGCCGAAGCACGCGATTGAGAACCGCAAGCTGCTGTTCGCGGAGCTGGCGGTTCGTCACGTCGGATTCGATGGCGACAAAGTGTGTAATTTCCCCATCGTCATCTGTAATCGGTGAGATTGACTGCTGGACTTGGTAGAGTTCACCGGATTTGCGCTGGTTGATGATGTTCGCCTCCCACCGGTGGCCGGCCAGAATCGTCTCCCACAGCTCGGTATACAGTGGATCGTCCTGTTTTCCAGAGTTGAGCAACTGCGGCGAGCGGTTGACTGCCTCGTCCTTGCTGTAGCCAGTTTGCGCCTCGAACGCGGGATTGACGTATTGGATCTCGCCATCACGGTCAGTGATGATGACCGCCTGGCTAGCGTTTTCGACGGCTTTTCGAAACAGCTGTAACTCGCGTTCGCGCTCTTTTCGGCTTGTGACATCCTCTTGGAAGCCAACGTAGTGTGTGAGTTCATCCTCGCTGTTTCGGACGGGGGCGATGGTGACCCGGTTCCAAAACAGCGTCCCGTCGTTTCGATAGTTTTGAAGCTCGACGGAGACTGGCTCCTCGTCGGCAATCGCCTGTCGCATTGTGGCAACCGGCTCTGGCTGTGTGGCTTCGCCCTGGAGAAACCGACAGTTCCGGCCATAAGCGTCTGCTCGCGAATAGCCCGTCAGCTCTTGAAAACCATCATTGACATACACCAGTGGATAATCATCCGCAGTCGCCGATGCAATCGTAATCCCGATTGGTGCGCCATCGATCGCCTGCGTTTTCAGTTCGAGTTCTTGTTGGGAGGCTTTTCGATCCGTGATATCACGGGCGGACAACATGATCTGCGAGTGGGTCTCAGCAGAAACGGCTGCCGCTGAAATCTCGAGGTGTCGTCGCTCCCCAGCCGTTGTGTTACAGACTAACGAATCACTCCACCCCTCCCCTGTTGTCTGTACCGCGTTGAGAAACGAACGAACAGTTTCGTCGGTTCCATGCAGGAACGTCCGGAGATCCCGTCTGCGGATCATCTCACGGGTCTCACCGACTAATTCACAGGCTGCGGGGTTGCACTCGAGGATTTCAGCGCCGTCGGCAGTAACAACGAAAATCGCATCATTCGTTGACTCAAAAAGCCGCTGAAACCGAACCTGGATATCTGTATACTGTTGTGCCAGCGTGAGCGACTGAGAGCGACGTGCCAACAGATTTTCGAGCCGGCGGACGATGGTTGGTCTGTCGACAGGTGCCGAAACCAGTTCGTCAATAACGGCCGGACCGTCCGCCTCAGCGGGCACTGGAAGCCTGACTCGTCCGCGGTTCCCGGAGCGATGAATCAGCAGGACCGGACAGAACACAGGATGAATCTCCTGCTTGCGCTGTGACAACGCCTCGCGGTAGCGTCCAACCATCGTATCACCAATGAGATAACAGTCAGCCGGCTGGAGTGTCTCGTTGACGACGATCTCGTATTGGTCTTCAAGCAGTGCGGTAAGCGCTGCCCTGTCGCTCTCGCTGTGAACAATCAGCTGGACGCGATGTCGGCCGTCGTCGCTGTGCGGTACGTCGTCATTCATCGGCAGCCTGGTCGACGTACCGGCTTGGTTGCTCGCGACGGACTGGTGTACCACGCATGATCCCATGGACGTCATCGAATGGCCCACCGATCTGTAGCCCGGTTTCCTGTGAGATCGAGACCCGATGGAACCGGCTGTCGAAGTCGCCAAGCCGCTTTTTCAACACTCCAAGCGCCCGCTGGAGCGTCCCATCGACTTCGACGTAGGTGAGAAAGACGATGTTGTCCGCGATGTAGCTCGTATTCGTGCTGGTTGCCTGTGGAATCCCCGTCAGGTGGCCCGCTTCATCTGTCACGATCACAGCAATCCCCCGATTTTTCAACACCCGCGTCAGCCCGTGAAGCCGACGGACAAGCCGTTGGTCATCACCCTGCATCGAGATTTTGTACCCCGAGAGGCCGTCGAGAAGAATGACATCGGGATCGTGTTTGTTTACTTGTGCGAGCACGTGTTGACCGAACTCTTCGGCCGACCGGACCAGTGGTTCGAACTCGGTGAGGATCAGCGATTCGTCGTCCAGCAACGAGCCGATCGGGAGACCGAGGTTTTCAGCCCGGTAGGTAAACTGTTCGATCGATTCTTCGAAGAGGTATCCAAGCGCCGTTCCATCCGCTGTTGCAACCCCGGTGAGGGTCTGTGCACCCATGGTTGACTTGCCGATTCCGGTCGGCCCGCTAATAAACGAGACCGTCCCCCGTTCGAAGCCCCCACCAAGCAGTGTATCCAGCGTCTCGTGGCCGGTTCCAATCGGTTCAGGATTGAATATTCGCTCGCGGTGTTCGGGAATTACTTGCGGATAGATTTCAACCCCGTTTGCCCGAATTTCGAGGCCGTGTGTCCCGTCACGTTGACCCAGCCCACGGTGTTTTGGGACTGAAATTCGCCGTTCGCTCTCACTGAGGTATAGGTTGACAATGCCATCGCTCAGCGATTCGAACCCATCGTGAGCAAGCGCCGTCTCGTTGGCTCTGGCAACCGTCCTGGTCGCAACAGCAGTAACGTGTCGATCACGAAGAAACCGAATAAGCGACTGGAGCCGCTTTCGGTACTGGTACTCATCGCGTTCGACGTACTGGAACTGCGTAATGGGGTCGATCAAGAGACGGTCGGGGTCGACATCATCGAGTACGTGTTTGATGTCCTTGGTAAATCGTTCGGACTCGATTGCGGTGGTTTCGACGAGATCGTAGGTAATATCCTCTGCAAAGAAGTCGGTCCCCGGCCCGATATCGAGAAATTCTGCGTCGTGAATGTCGATACCAAGTCGGGCAGCATTGACAATGATGTCCTGTTGGGCTTCTTCTCCGTGAATGTAGACGACTGTCTCGTCATTTCTGAGCCCTGCTTCGAGAAAATGCTGGCCCAGCAGTGATTTTCCGGTTCCAGAAACCCCCTGAATAAGGTACGTCCGACCGCGGACATAGCCACCGTTAAGAAGCGTATCCAACGCCGTGATCCCGGAGTGGATCGGTTCGATTGTCTCCGCAGACGGTGGTGTCGTTGTATCTGTCATTAACCTACACGAAACTGTGTACATGCCATTTCTCTCACAGCTAATTGAACGTTTGGATCAGTCTACCCACATTGAGTCATCCCGACTCGATGGTGTTTTCGAACGCGGGTATCTAAAGCTTCAAACCAATCGCGTGTTTACTCAACTGCACCATGGACTCTCATGAGCTCCGGAAAGCAGCACACGATCTCGATGTGACTGTCTGGGTCGGCAAAAGCGGCATTGCGGCTGTCACGGATGAGCTTCGAGACCAACTGCAGGACAGAACACTGGTCAAGGTCAAATTCCTCCGTGCAGCACGGGGAACGAAAGACACCGACGAGTTGGCCGCTGAGTTGGCTGAAAAAGTCGGTGCCGAACTGGTCGAAACCCGTGGAAACACCGCTGTTCTTACATGATCTCGAACGGTCCAATCCAGACGAGTACGGCCCTCGGAAACATTCTTTTTGAAAATAATATCCCCTATGCCGACGCCATCGGGGCGACACTGACATTTGCCCTCGTTCTTACCGTCGTGTATCTGGCCGGACGAGCGTTGTTGTTACCTCTCGTTGATCGCGTATTCATGGCTCGCGGACTCGACGAACACGCGACACGGCCACTGAAGAAAATCACGGGCGTGATTATCGTTTTTATTGCGATTGCAATCGCCTTCGGCTTCGCCGGCTTTGGCAATTTTCTTACCTCGCTTGCGACAATTGCAGCCGCAGCGACACTCGCAATCGGCTTTGCAATGCAGAACGTTATCCAGAATTTCGTCTCCGGGATTTTTATCTTCACTGACAAGCCCTTCAAAATCGGCGACTGGATCGAGTGGGACGACAATTCGGGAATCGTCGAAGACATCAGCTTCCGCGTTACCCGCGTTCGGACCTTTGACAACGAACTGCTGACGGTTCCGAACTCGGAACTCACCGAAGGCGTCGTCAAAAACCCTGTCGATGGCGACCGTCTCCGACTCAAATTCGTCTTCGGCATCGGCTATGACGACGACATCGATACGGCGACTGAGATCATTATCGACGAGGCCGAAAAACATCCGGACATTCTTTCAGATCCTGGCCCGTCGGTGCGACTCACTGAACTGGCAGACTCGTATGTTGGCCTGCAGTCTCGGGTCTGGATTGCGAACCCCCAACGGTCTGATTTCGTCAAAACCCGTGGTGAGTACGTCAAAAACGTCAAACACCGCTTTGATAAGGCCGGGATCAACATCCCCTACCCACAGATCGAACTCTCCGGTGGCATCGGGATGGAAACTCCACCAGAGCTAGCTGGCAACACCGAATAAGCCAACCACAGACGCTACTTTTCGACTGCGTTCTGTATTCAGCTACAGCGTGCTTGGATCGAGACGTCCAGCGAGCCGTCTCACACCGACTGCAACGATACCCGCGAGCAACGCGTAGATGACAACAACTGCGTTCGTCCCCGCTGTTGCGCTGTCAATAGCCAACAAGGCCGCGGTATTCGCCGGCCCGCCCGGCAACACCGACACGCCAGCGAAAAACACCAGCACGGCGATCGAAAACAACAACTGCGCCGAGCGTCGGTCCGGCGCGAACAGCGCAATCGCGACCGCCATCGCAACGACGATGGTTGTTAGTGCTGTCACGAGGACGAAGAGCCAGCCGCCGTTTGCGACCCCAACACCATTGAACGTCAGCAACACGAGCCAGGCCATCGCCTGCATCGGGGCGATCGCAATCATCGCGAGTGCTTTACCGTCGATAATAGCCGTCATCGAGACGGGGGCAACCCGAAGGAGTTCGAGCGTGCCGCGGTCGATCTCTTCGGTGATCGAATCGACAGTGAGCGAGCCACTGATGAACACCGGCAAAAAGACCAACAGGGGGAGCAAAATCGTATACGTAAAGTCGAAATACGGGTTGCCACCGCCGTCAGCCGGCAGCCAGAGCGGGCTGTTTGTGAGGAACGCCGACCGCTCGGCACGCTGCTGTCGCTCGAGCGCCCGCAGTATCTCCTGGCTTTCGGAGACGACAAGCGTCGTTTCGATACTCCCCTCGGGGGCTGTCAGCACGACCGCGATCCGACCATCCCGTTTCGTCGTTTCGAACACCGCCTGTACCTGCCGTTCCTCGAAGGCCCCGAAGGCAGCGGCAGTATCGTCATACGACGTGGCACTGACCGCATCGCGTTCGTCCAGTGCCGCCAGCAGTTCGTCAGTCGCCTCACCGGTGACCGCAACGTCGATCTGGTAGCCATCGACGCTGCCGGGATCGTACAGCGAAACGAGCCCGACAACCAGAAAGCCCGAAAAGCCGGCGACAAAAAGCTGAATCACCAGTGCGAGGACGATCGTCTTTTCGCGGCCCAACACCCACAGTTCTCGTTTGGCAATCGTGAGTCGCTGCTCTCTGAGCCAGTCAGTCAGCTCACCCATAGATCGACACCACCCCGAAATTGTACCCCGCATGGACGACGGTTGCGACAGTCAGTGCGACGAGATACCATCGGAGATTTCGCTGTGCACCCAGCGCGGAAATGCCGGCGGTCACGACGTGCAACACGAGTGGGGCGGCCAACAGTGCGAGCGTCGTCGACGGCGTGATGCCGGCGGGTGTGAAGGCTGCCTGCCCGATGGCGAGTTCAGGGAGGCCAACCACCTGTGCGATCGCGGTGAACTTTTCAGCAACAAAAAAGCCCGCCCCTGAGACCGCCCCGAGAACGAGCGCCAGCCGCCCAGAGCGAGCGAATCGGTCGCTCTCGAAGCCAGCATAGATGTGGATGCTTTTGGCGATCTCTTCGATTGCCGCGATAACGACGAGCAACAGCGGCACCGAGAGTTCGATCGGGAGGACGAACAAGACCGCAATCGCGAGCAGCTCCGCGATAAAGACGAACGGAATAAAGAGCGCCGAAAGTAGCCCGACCGACCAGATACCTGAAAGGCGCGCATCAAGCGCATCGAGGAATTTCAGCGGGACTGCTTTCTGAGTAAACATATCCTCTTCGCGGTAGACACCTGTTCCGAGCAGAAACAACACACCCGCACTGAGGTAGAACGGCGCGGTCGAAAACGTGTAGGCTCCGATCCCGATGGGGTCACCCTGTAGTTCCATGATGACGAGTGTGAGCGGTGAGATGAGCGCAATCGGCGTGACGTTCGTGAAGATCGCCGGAACGAAGACATAGGTGGTCAAAAACACCGAAATCGTCACCGTCACGAACGTGAGCTCTTTGAATGACCGCGCAAACATCGCGCCGACAAAGGTCGCGGCCAGAAATGTGAATGCAACTGGGACGACCGCTAAAACCGAGACAACGCCGCCGCCAATGGCGAGTGCAATCGCGACTGTGACGGCGATCGCTGCGGCCAAGTAGGGCAGGGTTTTACCGGCGACAATGTCAAGTCGGTGGACCGGTGCGACGAGCAACAGTTCGCCACGACGGCCGATTCGTTCGTTGAGCACCGTACTGCCGTAGGCCTGAATGACGAAATTCATCGGGACGAGAAAGAGAAAGGCCAACAGCAGCGAGGAGAACGGAAACGGCGGCTGAATATCCGCTGGCGAGCCGCTGGTCGGCTCGCCGAAGAGCCCGCCGAGCAACGAGCGGTCGTCAGCCAGTTCAGGATCATCCCGGTCGGCCGCGCTATCGTCTCCATCGGCTGTCGCTGTATCATCGCGGTCCGACGACGTGTCGTCAGCAGCGCCGGTAGATCCGTCCCCATCGGCCGTGTCGTCATCAGGGTCGTTGCTCGCTGTATCGTCGTCATCGATATCCCTAGGGTCAGCCGTTGGTAACCCATCCGGTGAGAGTGACGACTGGCTCCGGTACTGCAGTTCGACCTGCACCGGATAGGCCGCCGTCTCGTTGGCTTCAAGCGCCATCAGCCGGTCGTTGTACCGCTCGATTGCCGCCCGGAACGTCGTCAGCGCGGCACTGCCTTTGTCACTTTGCGCCGGCGTCACACTCAGCGAGGCGACCCGTATTAGTTCGGTTTCCCCACCGGCTTCGAGCGTGACCGTTCCCGACTGTTGGCCCGAGCGCACCAGCAGATCAATCTCGCCGGCGTCGAGCGCGGCCGTATCGGGAGGCCGCAGTGTGAGTGCACTGTGCTGTTCGACAACCGGGGCATATGGGCTGTCGGCGTCGATACCGACACGATATATGTCTGTGTTCGGCGCGGGCGAGGCGACCCCGAGTGCAACCGCGGTGAGACCGACACTTCCGACGATGAGGACGAGAAACAGACCGATTAGGAGCGTGCGTCGGTCGAAGCTGACTCGACTTTGCGTGGTTTCCCATCGCGCAATCTGCCAGATGCGGCGGAGTCGTCGACGCCGACTCACTGTGGCGGCTCCGTGTCGGCCGGCGAGGAATCGGCTAGTGAAGAATCAGCTGGTGAGGGGTCAGTCGGTGAAGCGTCGGTTGCTGACGCCGTCGGCTCGGTCCCACGGGCGGTCCGGGGGCCGGCCATCGGTCGCCCGGTGAGTCGCAAAAAGATCGCTTCGAGACTCGGCTCATCGGTTCGAATATCGACAACCGAACCGCCGGCGTCGGCCGCTGCTGTCTGCAGTAATTCAACGGCGGCCATTGTCTCGACGTCGACCCGGTGGCGGCCGTCGTCTGTTGGCACCGTTTCCGGAAGGTCGACATCGGTGTAGACCTGGTAGGCCGTCTGGCCGTGTTGTGCACGGATCTCCTCGATACTGCCTCGGGCGATAATCCGCCCCTCGTTCATGATGATAATTCGGTCGCAGACGCTTTCGACGTGATAGAGATTGTGGGCGCTGAATATCACCGTCTTGTTGGCGTCGCGAAGCTCGCGAGTGAAGTCGAGAACCGAGTTCGTCGTCAGCGGATCGAGACCGCTCGCGGGTTCGTCGTAAATGAGGACTTCGGGATCATTGACCAGCGAGCGGGCGATGGCGACCTTCCGTTTCATCCCCTTTGACATATCGCCCAGCCGACGGTCGCGGTACCGCAGTTCGAGCCGGTCGAGCGTTGATTCTATTCGCTCGGTTCCGACGGCCCGCGGCACGTCATACAGATCGGCAAAAAAGCGGAGATACGACCGTGGAGTCATCTCCTCGTATAGTGGCGACTCTTCGGGCAGAAAGCCGAGCTGGTGGCGCATTTCGGGATCTGCAGCGTCGAAGCCGGCGACGGTGGCGGTTCCCGCCGTTGGTTCGATCAGCCCGGAAAGCATTTTCAACGTTGTCGTTTTTCCCGCTCCGTTCGGGCCGACGACACCGAAAATCTCGCCGGCGTCGATCTCGAAACTGCTCTCGACGACGGCGGCAAAATCGCCGTAGGTCTTTCGGAGTCCCGATACCCGTATCATACCGCTTCTGGCAGCTATGGCAACAAAAACACACGGCCGCGAATATCAACGCTAATAGCCGGACCACTGCTGTCTGGCTCGATCTACTGAAGAGTCGACAGTCGTCGCCAGGCCGTTAGTCGTTTGACTCGACAGCCGACTGGTCACTCGGCGGCGATAGTGTTCCAGCGACTCGCCCATAGAGGCCAAAAATGTCCGTATAGCCGTGTTCGCTTGCGAGGACTGGGACGATACCGGGCTCCGAGACGCGGTGGGTGTAAACATCGTCGCTGGCGAAGACGGCTCCCTGAGGGATTTCCTCGAAGTTGACGTAGTTGACGTGTGGTTCGCCGCCGCCTTTCGGTACTTCTTCGATTCCCTCAATAATCGTCGTCGTCGTGAACGTCGGGGGCTTGTCGGCGAGCGCGCCGTGAGCCCGGAGAAACGCCCGCGTCGCTTCGGAGCCGAATTCGACAGCCTCCCTGCTTCCCTGTCTGCCGACCTCAACCGAGACCGCATGTGGAACGACCGAATCGAGCGTCGTACCGCGCAGGCCACCCGCATCAAGCACGTACTCGATCGGCATGCCGGCGACGGTTCGGCGGACCGATTCGGTGAGTTCGCTATAGATCGCAAACGGTGGCGGGACGCTATGAGAGGTATGAATGGCAAGAACGGCATCGAAGCCATCGAGTGCGTCTGCAAGGTCGACAGCGAGTCGCGATTCGTACTCGTCGCTTTCGGAATCGCCGGGAAATGCCCGGTTGAGGTCGGTGTCGGTAAATCTCGTCTCGGCGCTGATTGCGGGTTCGTTCGCAATAATCAGGCGAATAAGCCCCTCACCGTCTGCTTCGTCGGTGTCGGGAAGCGTTTCGGCAAGCTGTCTGACGATGGCCTCGCCGGCTGGCTCGTCGCCGTGGATGCCGCCGACGACCGCAACGCGGGCGGTGCCTGCAGAGCCCCGGTCGAGTAATTCCATATGCTGGTATATCAGTCACAGAAAAATAAAGCCCGGCTGTTTACGCGAGCAGCTATCAGGACGGTCGATCAATCGACAACCGATCGGCTGTCGTAGCATACTGGCTGCCGGCGAGTCGGCCAACGGTATCGAGCTCGTCGATATCGATCTGACCCGCAGTGAGTAGCTCGTCGGCAACATGGGCGTGAACAACCTCACCGAGAATCATCACACTCCCGCCGATTTCGATCCACTCAGAGAGCTCACACTCGAAGGCAACCTTCGCGGCGGCAACGCGTGGAGGGCTGACAACAACGCTGGGTGCACGCTCAATTTCGACGTGGTCGAACTCGCTTTCGCCGGCTGGAAGCGTTGCACTCGTTGCATTCATCTGGTCGACCATATCGCGAGTGACGATGTTGACAACGAACTCCTCGGTGTCGAGAACGTTCCGCGGCGTGTCTTTGAGTTCGCTACTGCCGACCGGCGCGAACATAACGACCGGCGGATCGATTGCAACGACATTGAAGAAGCTGTACGGGGCGAGATTGTCGACGCCCTCGGTGCTCCGACTGCTGATCCAGCCGATCGGCCGTGGGGTGACCGCCGTCGAGAGCAGTCGGTACGCAGAGCCGAAGTCCGTCGGCGAGCCGTTTCGGGTCCCCATCAGCGATTCAGAGCCCACCGACGCCCGAATCGGCCTCACCGAGATCGACCGGATCGGACTCGATTCCGAGTTCGTCGAGCGCTGCGGCCAGATGGTGGTCGTCGACGTAGGATGCGCCGTCGGCAACCCGGATTCGCTGGGCGGCTGCCAGCGCCTCCCCGCGACGCTCGTCGGGAATCCCGTATTTGTCGGTCGCCAGTTCGATGACGAGCCCGTTGTGGTCAGTGGTGTACAGCGAGTGGAAAGCACCGCGATCGAACTCATTGAACCGGATTCCCTCCTCGTCTAAGGCGGCTTTGACCTCGTCGAACCGCTCGGGGCCGACCGAAAAGGCGAGGTGGTGGACCATCCCGATGCCGATCCGTTGACGGCCGCGGTTCGATGGCCGATCATCGGAGACAAAGAAGGTCACAATGCGGCCGTCACCCGTATCGAAAACCAGGTGTGTCTGTGAGGGATCATCGAGATTCGGCTGCCGAAGAACCAGCGGCATGCCGAGGATATCACGGTAGAAGGCAACGGTATCGGCCTCGTTGCTCCCAATGAGCGTGATGTGGTCGGTGCCGGTGACACTGATCGCGCTGTCGGGTTTTTCGGCGGTGACAGGAATCTCACTGGTCGCGTCGTCGCCAGCATTACTCATTCGAGGCCTCCATCGGTGACGGATGTGGTTGCATCATGTAACTGCATACGCATCAGCCTGATATATCCCTTCGCTGACTGGGTTGCAACCAGGTAACACGGCCGTCCGTTGAGCTACGTCCAGACAGCCGTGGGTTTCGCGGCCGATCTATTCGGTGTCGTCGTCGGGGGTCATGTCGTCGTTGTGGTTCGTGGTGTCCGTGTCGTCGCTGGGGTCCGTGGTGGCTGCAGCGTCCGTACTGGCTATGGCGTTCCCGGCTGGTTCCCCGTCACCCCCATCAGCAAGCACCGGCTCTCGTCGGCGGTCAAACCAGTCCCACTCGGCAGTGTAGGTGTCGTCATATTTGAGATTCCAGGGGTCTTCGCCCTCGACGAGTCGGCCCTCGAACCACGAAGTCACCATATTCCAGACCCAGATGAGCTGGCCGATCGCCAAAATCACGGCTCCTGCGGTCGCCACCAAGTGCAGGTTTGCATGCACCGAGAGATACGTCGCATACCGCCGTGGCATGCCGCCGTAGCCCAAGAGGATCATCGCAAAGAACGTCAGGTTCGTGCCGACCATCGAAAACCAAAAGTGTGCTTTTCCGAGGCTGGCTTGATACATTCGGCCGGTGACGAGCGGGAACCAATAATAGATACCCGCAAAGCCCGCAAAGGCGATTGCACCCATTACGATGTAGTGGAAGTGTCCAACAACGTAGTAAGTATCATGCAATACGAGATCAACCGGAATCGACGCCAAAAAGACACCCGTGACACCACCGATAATGAAGTTCGCCACGAAGCCGATACAGAACAACATGGGTGTCGCTAGTCGGATGCGACCGTTCCAGAGCGTCGTAATCCAGTTGAACGTCTTGACAGCCGATGGAATCGCAATCGCCATCGAAATCGCCATAAACGAGGCCCGGAGCCGCGGGTCGATACCCGTGGCGAACATGTGGTGAGCCCAGACGCCGAACGAGAGCACGCCGATTGCGAGCGTCGAGTAGACGACGAATTTGAATCCGAAGAGTTTGCGCCCGGCAAACCGCGGTAAGACGTAGCTAATAATCCCCATCATCGGCAAGACGAGAATGTAGACTTCCGGATGGCCAAAGAACCAAAACAGGTGTTGCCAGAGGATGCTGCCACCATCGGCAAGGAAAAACGAGGTTCCGAAGTTGCGGTCGGCAAGCAACATCAACAGCGCACTTCCGAGTAGCGGGAAGGCAAAGAGAATCAGCCCCGACTGGGTGAGAATCGTCCAGGAGAAAATATCGAGATTCGCCCACGTTACATCTTCGGAGCGCTGGGTAAAGATGGTCGCAATGAAATTAATCGCCCCCATCGTTGTCGCGACCCCAGAGAGGTGCAAGCCCAACAACATGAGATCGACCCCAGTGCCACCGACGGCATCACCGCTGGGACCGGCCTCACCGGCCGACAGTGGCGTATACATCGTCCAGCCGGTCTGTGGGGGCTCAAAAAAGCCAAATGGCTCGGCGAAAAAACCACTGAAAATCAAGAGTCCTGCCGGTGGCAACATCCAGAAGGCGATGGCATTAATTCGCGGAAACGCCATATCGTTCGCCCCGATCACCAGTGGAATCAGGTAGTTGGCAAAGGCCGCGATAATCGGTGTTCCGAACAGAAACAGCATCGCAATCCCGTGGCTCGTCATGAGCGAATTGTACGTGGCGGGCGCGATCAATGTCGTCTCGGGGGTCGCCAGCTCAATACGTATCAACAGCGCCTCGATACCGGCGAGCGCGAAAATAGTGATCGCAAACAGCCCATAGAGAATCCCAATATCTTTGTGATCAACCGTTGTCAGCCAGCGAGTGAGACCGGCTGGCTTCTCGCGTTCGACGTAGGCACTTCTGGTTCCCTCGCCAGGGCCAAATGACGGTGCAGAAACCGTCTCACGGCGATACCGGTCAATCCAGAAGGCGATGATAATGAGCCCGATACCCATCAGCACCGTCATAAGGAGCTGCGGGGCCAGTTCCATGCGAGCACAGACTGGGTCAATTTACGTATACCTGTGCACTATCCGAGAGGATTGAACGTCCTGTCAAACCGTCTATGAGGCGATAAAATCTCCGTATCAGACGAAATCTGCGAATTACCTATCGAATATCGTATGATTAGAGACAGCACAGAGTCAGTGCTGCCGGTATGGACACGAATTGATAGGTGGGCTGCTGAACACGAGTATGGAATCTCACGATACCGAGTACGTCGTCGGCCTCGATGGCTGTTCAGGCGGCTGGTTTGCAGTTTGGTCGGCCAGTGATAAGACTGGACAGCAGGCCCTCGATCATGGGCTGTATGAGGACCTTACTGCCGTTTTCGACGCTCACACTGGGGCCGACCGCATCGTTGTCGACATTCCCATCGGGCTCTCGAATACTGGAGCCCGCGAGTGCGACGTCGAAACCCGCCGTCGGCTCGGTGTCCGTGGGAGTTCGGTTTTTCCGGCTCCCTGTCGAGCCGCCGTTGAGTACCGCCAGACGGCCGGAGAGGCTGCATCCTATGATCGTGCCAACGAGTTACAGCGTGAGCAACTCGGCTCAGGAATCTCACGGCAGGCGTGGAATATCACGGACAAAATCGCCGAAATGGATCTACTGCTTCGTGAAACGCCGCCGGCGGCTCTCGTCGTCGAAAGCCACCCGGAGTACTGCTTTGCGATACTCAACGACGGCTATCCAATCGCCCAGCCCAAATCAAGTACGGCGGGACGTGCCGCACGCTTCGGCGTTCTCAGTGATACCATTGCTGGCTGGCAGGCGTGTTACGAGACGGCCCTTTCGGCGTACTATCGCAAGGACGTCGCCCGTGACGACATTATTGATGCACTGATACTGGCTGTGGCCGGCCAGCAGCCACTGTGCTCGGTGCCGAACGAACCACCAACTGACGAGCATGGACTCCCAATGCAGATTGTTGCGCCCGCCACCGAGTCGACGTGGAGCCAGTACCTAGAGCTTGCCGAACAGTAACTGACAACGGACGAGTGACCAACAATTGACATCCTCCCCGCGCTGAAGCGCGAGGATTCCCAACCGCGTTGGGATATTGTGGTTTACGACGTGACCCGTTCTTGAGGTGCGAACGCACCAGTTTCCTTGTCAAACAGGAACGTCGATGGCTGTGCCAACCAGCCGTTACTCCTATCTCCCCCATCACAGACGAGACTCGGAGATACTTTCTGTCGGATGTTCTCAGCACCGTTCACGTCCGCGTTTGCCACCGTACCGCACTCATCACAGACGTACAACCCGCGTTCAACACGGTTCGCGTCACGTTTACGACCACAGTTCGAACACGACTTCGACGTATCCCGCTCGGACACTTCTTCGACCGCGATACCCGCCATCTCGGCTTTGTATTCGAGGAGATCGGTGAAGCGGTCGAACGCCCACGAGTGCAGGTCCAGGTTGCCATGCTTCCCCCAGTTCTTCGCCTCACCGTTCTCGTCATCCTCGCGGATACCAGAGAGGTCGCCCACCACAATCGTCCCAACACCTTCCGCAACACACCGCTTGACGATGTGTTTCGAAAGGGCGTGGAAGTAGTGGGTGCGTCGGGCCGACTTCTTCTGGTTCAACCGGGTTGCTTGCTCGGAGTTCGAGTCGTCACAGCGAGCGATTCGCTTGCTGAAGTAGTAGTCGTCCTGTTTCAGACAGTTCAACGGATACAACTCGCTGTGGCCGTCCTCGTAGGCGAGTGCGGCGAAGTTGTTGATACCAAGATCAACACCCACCGTCTTTTCACCGGGTGATTCGGCCACTTCAATCTCGACTTTGCAGACAAAGTGCAGTTCCCATTCATCCCCTGTCCAAACGGCCCGAACTTGTTGGACGCGCTCGACTGTAGAAAGGTCAACGTCAGGCCGAGTTTGGTACTCACAGAGGATGAAGTCTGACCAGTAGTCTTTGAGGTTCGAGCCTTTGGAGAGTCGAACGCGGTTGTACTTTGTGTCGAGTTTGAAGCCAGCGGCTTTGAACGTGACTGTGCTTCGCGGGTGTTCGTCACCGTGTTTGCGGTAGCCGGGCGGGTTCGCTCTCGTGGCTCCGTTGCGTCGTTTGCCGTACCAGCCGTTGAACGCCTCAGCGAGTTCTTGAAGGACTCGCTGACTTGACTGAGAATGCAGGTCATCGTAGCGTTCGTGGGCCTTGAGGTACGCGGTTAGCTCCGCGTGGCCGGGAATATGGCCGATCTCCGACCACACGCGGTCGCACGTCCAGCGTCCGACGTTCCAGAGTTTCGAGGCGGCGAATCCAAGCGAATTGAGGTCGTCAGACACCTGTGACTGGTTCCTGATGGAAGCAGTGTAGGTTCGGGTGACGACCTGTTTCGCCATACGTAACCTATGTAGACAAACTTACTTGAAGGTATGGATTGTGCCGCGTGGAATATCCTGCCGTGCCATCGAGCGGTGGTTTGCGTAGGATATTGTCGGATTCATCCCCGCCGTGAACGGCGAGGCTTTCTCCTCGTTCTTCCGTAAGCCGCCCTCCGAGAACGACTGACCAGTCACCAGTGTCGCGACCGAATGTTGTTTAGTTCGGTATCGATTCAGGCCGTTACCGAAGTTCCTCAAAAACCTGTTCGCGCTCCTCAAAATCGGCACCAGTGTCGTCATCGACAAGCAGTTCAGTAAGTTCGGCTTCGAACTCGTCGTCATCCAACTCGCCCTCGACATAGCGGCTGTGGATGGCCGAGACACGGTCGGCTGTCTGTTGTTCGGCAGGTCGCGGATCGGTCGATGCAAGCACTGTTGAGAGTGGTGCGTATCGAAGCAGCGGGCTATCAGTCTCCGCGTTTTCGACCCAGTGTCGAAGCTGTGTGTGTTTTCTATAGGCTGTTGCCGTTGCCGAGTCCATGGCCGTGTGGACACCGTACCACAACAGGCCCACCGATCCAACGAGCACTGAGAGTCCAAACACCACAAACGCTACTGTCAAGAGAAATCCGACGTGGAGCGCCGAGGGGACGAAAACGGAGCCTACGGTAATGGCTGTGGCAAGAAACACCCCAAACAGACTCGTGGCGATGAGCTTGGTATCTTGACGCATGAGTTGTGGTTGTCGTTAGCTGGCAGACAGTTGATCAGTCGCCGGCCAGTCGTCGGTCGTCAGTCAATGCCAGTGGTCGCTGTTCGGTCAGTCGACAGTCGTCAGTCAGTGGTGCGTTGGGTTCGCTGCCTTATCGATGTTTCTCACCCACTGTGCCAGAAGTCACATACTGGGTGGCGACCTATAGTCCGTATGTACACTGGGCGAACCGAGACGCCGTGTTGTCTCTGTGGGAATCCCAAGACGGCCAGTCGGATTGAAGTCCCACCGCGAGCGGTCACACTGATGAAAAATAGCGCGCCGATTGCGTGGCGTGATATCGTCAGTCCTGTCACACTACAGTTCTGCGCGGACGACTGGGAACTCGTCCGGGAACTGACACTCGACATGGGCCACCACCCGCTCTCGCGATGCAACGTCGCCTACGCGTCATTTGATCTGCGCGAGGATTTTGAGGCGTTGCTTTCGGCTACCAAGGACGTTCCCGACCAGACACGGCTCGAAAAACGGCTGCTTGCCCGAAGCCACGATGTCCTAGCAGCAGCGGACGAGCCGATGACCGAAACCCGAGCCCTGGTCGAGGCAACCATCATCGATATCGCCCTCGATGAACTCGGTGTGCCGTCGACGACTGCTGACTAACCGACACAGCGATTGGCGGTCGTCGTTTGCGGATTACGCACGCTGGCTGTCGGTTGCACGTTTTTCGATTTCGCCTTTCAGCCCGACGGGGTCGAAATCGTGATCGGGCCGGATACGGACGAAATCGAGAAAGTTGACGGCCTGCAACATCGTTTCGATCGGATAGACGGTGAGGGCTGCGGCGACCGTCTCTCGGGGACCAATGCGTGGTTCAAGCGCGGCGAGCGCGCAGGCGAGGTCGTAGGATCTGATCGCCTCGTGGGCTTGGCTGTTGACACTCGTTGCATCAATAAAGTAGAGTTCGCCATCCAAAATCAAGACGTTCTCGCCGCGGAGATCACCGTGGGCGAGCCCAGCGTCATGCAGTATTTTGAGTGTTTCAAACAGCTCAATAGCGAGGCCAGATTCGGTTTCCGGATCAAGTTCGTTAAGCGAGGTGAACTCCGGGAGATACTCGAAGACAACGACACCGAATTCGTCGACTCCAAACGCCTCGATCGGTTCGGGGGCGTTGATACCGAGTGCCCGCATCTCGCGTGTTGCTGCCAGTTCGTGCTGCGCCATCTCGAGTGGCGTCTGAAACGACTCGAAAAAGCCGGCTGTCCCACTGGAAAACGCCCCGAGATTCCGACCAGTAGTAAACAGCGCGTGAACGAGTGTATTCTGTTTACTGATGATTTTGACAAAGAATTCCTCGTCGATTACCAGCGGCGTCGAAAGCCAGTTGTCGGCTTCAAGAAAGCGCGCGTGAACTGCCGGCTTGTCATACCGGTCGGCGATAGATCGGACAACCATCTCGATATCCGACCAGTCGATCTGTCCGCGAACTAAGCGGCGCAAGCGCATTGACCTGTACGAACGAACGGAACAGGTATAAATGAACGGTCGACGGCCGTCGACCACTCGGTTCGGAGCGTCTCGACTGCGACCCATCGATATAGAGACATATACCCGATTTCGTACTAGAGTATGCATGATCGTGGATTCATTGGTCTCAAAATCGATACTTGAACCGACTAGATTATTATACCCTGTCTAATACTCCTGAGCGAGCGAACGTACAAATGAATCATATTTTTCTGTGTCAGTTGACACGCTCTTTTCGGATCCTTTTTATTTCACCGGCTATCGGTGATCTCGCCCTGAACGGGAGGCGACGTTATTTCGGTAGTGAGCGATCGTGCACGCGGTTCGACGGCATCGGAGGTGAGTAACGGACGTGGATTTTGGCTCTGGTTCGATTCCCGACGATTTCTCTACAACACTCCTAGCAGCGATTGACCACGGTGTTGTCGTAGTTTCTGGCTCCGGAACAATTAGCTATCTCAATACGGCAGCGTCCGACATCCTTGGTCTTGATTCGGACGTGATCGGCACGGCCGCGACAGA
>LKMJ01001453.1_pt1 | contig 20918 bp, 23 predicted proteins | sample 643391 | NCBI WGS metagenome assembly LKMJ01 (sample SAMN04112250, study PRJNA286221) | soda lake metagenome | biome: soda lake; feature: Kulunda Steppe; material: water; isolation source: sample PL-Br10 brine of Picturesque Lake | place: Russia: Kulunda steppe | collected 2010-07
ACACACACACACACACACACACACACACACACACACACACACACACACAAACACACACACACACAAATACGCTAACACACACTTACACACACATGCGCAGAATGCGCAGGCAAGCACTCGCTCGTGTGCACGTGTGCCCACCATGCGTGCACCCCGACATTGTGCATGCTGTCAGGAGTGCATTTCAGATCTTAATTGTTGCGGGCTGGTCCAGCCACGCTGGATTGAAGGCAGATACAGACAAGATAGTACTCAAGCTGCTTAGGAACAACAGGCTGGTCCAGCCACGCTGGATTGAAGGCAGATACAGACAAGATAGTACTCAAGCTGCTTAGGAACAACAGGCTGGTCCAGCCAGGCTGGATTGAAGGCAGATACAGACAAGATAGTGCTCAAGCTACTTAGGAGCAACCAGTGCTCTTGGACTGGGCTTTCATCAAATCCTCATGTGAACTCATGCCCATGTGTATTTGCCACTAGATTTTTGACCTCATGGACAGAGATAAGGGAGGCACGTTGGGTGCTGATGAAATCAAACAGCTCATGGACATGCTGGGAATGAGAGTGAGTGATGCCCGTGCGCTCCAATGCAATTATGCATCTGATTGATGCACTTGGTCGAGGTTGTCTGCTTACCCGCAAATCTTGTTTTGTTGCAGCAATGTAGCTTAGAACTGCGTGCATGCCCTTGCTGTCCTCAAGCCTGCTACATTCCCTGCTCTCTGCATGACTTTGACAGACCCAGACCACGTGCTTAAAGCCTCTACATTCTGGGCATCACACCCATGCAATTGGGCTTGATCATCTCTAGACTTTGGTACTTTCATGCAATGCAGATCCAGCCGGAAGAATTGGACAGCATCATGAAACAAATAGACACAGACAACTCTGGCCAAGTTGATTTTGATGAATTCCTACAGGTGACAAGGCTGCATGCTCACTGTCTTACTTCGATGTCGTCCCAGGGAGTTGGACCTATCATCAGCAGACCTGGGCTAGAAAGGGCTGCCTGAGTGTGTGATTCTCTGGCACTCTCTCCCTCAGCATGTGTTTCCACCAGCTGTCTGTGAAGCTTAGATTGCAGACACCCGGCAGATTTTCCTCTATTGATGCTTTGCAATCCATAACCTGGTGGGTACTTGGCTTTGCTAGGGTGTGCTTGCTGCTGGTGAGCTGGTAACCAGATGAACATGCCTGCGAGGTCTGAATAAAGTAGTGAAATCTCGGGACACGTCTTGGGTCATTGCACACATCGAAAAAACAGATCCGCCTGCCTGGTTGTGCAGCTCCTAAACTTCCTACTCATTGCTCTCCCATGTGCCACCTCAGGTGATGGCAAGGCCACAGGAGCTTCCTTATACGCGTAAAGATGTGATCCGCGCTTTTGAGATGTTTGCCAAAGATGGGGAGCCAGAAGGATACATAAACCCGGAGAAGCTCGAAGAAGCCCTGGTGCGTGCGCAGCAGGACAATTTTGCAGTTAACCACACCACACAGCAAGCACCACGTACAGTGTGTCAGCATGAAGTTGCAGAGCCTAGCATATTTTCTTAGGCAGGTTTTCCATCAACTGCAGCTGGATCCTCATTGCCCTCAAAGCAACCTGGGCAGCTCCATACTGCATGAAGTTGCTCCCCACTGAATAAATTCGCTCCTCACTGCATGAACTTGCCTTCTGCTTGCATGCAATAATTACAGCTACAACTTTTTGCCTCCCATCTGGCGCAGATATCGCATTGCAGCGACAAGCACTCCCCAGATGAGATTGTGCGATTATTGGCTAACTTAGAGCTTGCTCCTAATGGACTGATAGACTACAAGAGCAAAGTAAATTTGTTCATCAGCAAGTGAGGGTCGGGCCACATCCATAGCGAGCACCTAATTGGGCTCATCATCAATAATGTGTCACCAATTATGGAAAGAAATGCTGCATCCAGCTGAGCCTCCTTGTAACGCATTCAACATCAAGTGTACTTGCATGGACTTCTTGCACCTGAAGCATGCAAGACTGGGCTGTTGCGAATGTGTTACGTGGTGATGGACGTAGTTAACAAAGATGGTATGTTGCCCTTAGAATCCTTAATTTGTACATGAGACGGCTGCTCTCATTGCTGATAAAAGCACATGTATGGAGTAGCCTGTATCTTTGTATCTGAAGTGCTTGCTTGTGAATGCAATCGCATGGCAAGTGCATCTAAGCTGTTGCACACAGTGCATCTAAGTTAAGTTAGGGGTGCGCAATTTAAGAGGGAGCTCTAAAGGAAATTTATTACATACTCATCTGTTTACCGCACCCAGTGCCTTGCATTCTAGTTGACTCGTACGTGAGAGGTTCTGGCTTCTGTTGCACTAACAGGTGCAAACTTTGACCACTGGCTGTACCACCCTGACTGTTCAGGATGCTTACCTATCTCCGTTTGAAAGACAGCTTTCTGTGTGTTTGCACCACCTTCTCATTTTATTGCTCTTGTTCTACAAACACTGCTGTGCCTTCTAGATATGTGCGCTTTCTTTTCTTGAAGCTGCCCAACTTTTGGCGGGTACACTGGTGTAAAAGGGAAAGAAGAAAGTCAGACTACACCAGCAGGGACAAGCCTGTTGGAATGAGCTAACAATGTAGTGCAAAAATGTTTTCAGATATATCATGCCATCATATTATACCTCCAATTTAGCACCTGGTTCAGCTGCCTTCTTGAGCGGGTCACCTATATATACGGTATAGCATATATTTATGGATTCAACACGCGTTCATAGGCTGTGTTTTGCCAAATTGAGCCCCCAGGCCTTGTTCAAGCTCAGTCCTTTGGTCAGCAACCAATAAGATACTAAAGTCAAAGCTCTACTTGTGCATTGAGTGCTTGGCCTGCTGTGCCTGAGTAATCATACAATGATGGTGTTAGTAACACCATCTTTTTTAACAAGGGGCCCAGGGGACTTTCCATAGGGGCCATAGCATAGAAAGGAAGCTCAGAGGAGAGAAACCGGAAGGACTTACTAATACTGTAGTACCTTACAGCTCTAGCTACTGTGCTCAGCTACACTTCTGCACCAATTGCCAAAAGATGCACCTTTGACAGTTACATTACTCACATTGACCTTTGCTCACTGAGCAAGTGTTGGCAACACTTCGCGTAAACCAACAAAAAGTTGGCAACTGCAGTCACCGACAGTCTGTCATTCAACCAATCTTGTAAGTCATTTTGAAGTTACTCGCAGCTGATCTGCCATAATTTGATTGCTGCAGCTCAGCTGTCATTTGTATCACACTCTTGCATGGGCCATGGCAGGCGCACGACCCTCCATGATAATTTCAACTTGCTTGGTAGGCTTCAGCTGAGCAGCCTTCAACAGCAAGGCCTTTCTTATTCCATCACATCCCAGTAAGTTTCATTCCTTAATTGATGTAGGGAGTGGTTTCACTGCCTACTAGGCATGTAGTACGTAGCTTTTCTTTTCTTTTCTTTTCTTCCTCGTGGATCTATTCTTATGTATTCTTCTGCTTCTCAGACACTACTACAACAATGTTTTTATTCTTGCAATCCTATGCATAGGCCTGACAGGCCTGCACTCAAAACGCCATTTGCAGCCTTTTGCCTCTCCATCTCATGCAGGTCAAGCACTGAGAAGATAACGGGTCCAGGAGCCAACTCGAAGCCGCTCACCATCAGCACAGCATGCTCCATCAACAGCTTTACCAAGCTGCGGCCAATGTTGGCCTCCACACTTATCTTCTTGGAGTGCTTGTCGCCATCTGCAGCCCTTTGGAGCTCTAAAAAGGCCCAGTCTCGATCCTCAGAAAGCTACTAGGCTTGATGTGGAGCTTCGTGCTCTATTAGTTCAGTATGCTTCAGTACCAGGCGTGCACTTGAGAAACTTGATGCCACCTCTAGTCATCAAGGACAGGAGTTGGGCACTGCTAGCTACCCTCCTGATCCCCATTGACTTCTCCTTTTCACTAGTCATACCGCCCTTGGTGACCTCTTTTTTAAAATGGATCGGTCTCACTGTCGTTCTTTTATTTCCTTTGCCCTCTTTTTTGGCAGGTAATGCTATGTTCAACTCAACTCACCTTCCAATTTCTGTTTTTCTGTCAAGACTGCTGACCTTCTAAACATTAGCTGGCAGCACCAATTGTGGTGCTCACTGAAGCACACACTGATGGCATGGATAGGCTGATGTCTGGCTTGCGTGACATGCATAAACAAGTGGGAAACACTAGCATACCTCACGGCTGCGCTGGTAGACGCGGTTTTGGGGTGACGGTTGTGGCTGCCAACTCTAGTGCAGACTTCATGACTTTGCATGTGGTTTTGCAGAGCCTTCAATGTGTATGGGTCTGTTGCAAAGGGAGTCTTTTTTTGGCCTCGCTCAAGATGCCATGCTTGGTGCTGCCTGTATCTTGCCCCAGAGGAAATCCTTTCCAAGTGCGCAAGTAATTGACGCCTTCCTTGCTCTGGGGGACGAGTTGACGTGAGCCTCCCAGGTGACCCTCCACTTCCTGCTGTGCAGTGACCAGGACGCCAAGGTTGCCGGGCTCAACGAGTTCACCCATGCCCACAAGTCCTCTCTCGTGGCGCACCCTGCTCTCCAGCTGGTACCCTGGTATGAGTGTCAGGCCATAAATGCAGCAGGCAGGCTGCTCACTGATATGGCTAGCTCTGAAAGGCAATTGCTGACCATGTGCTCGTGTCCAGTCAGCCTCCGGAGACCTGAGGTTAAGGATGAGGAAAGTGTGGAGGAAAAATGCTGGTGGAGACCCCCAGGAACACAACAACAAATTTGAATCCTAGTATTTTTAGTTTGCCTCTCCCCTCCTAGACCTTTAGTTGATCCACGCACTCGTGTGCAGAATGTAGGTGCTCCTCTGATGCCGCTTTGCTGATGTACCTTTCAAAGCATAGAAGAAGGAATGTAAGCAGATTTTGTTAGCACACTCTTGCAGTAGAATCCTCCTTTGGGCGGCAAAAATGGGCATTGTGACGAGTGCTCTTGTGTCTTGTGCTGCTGTGCAAAATGAGGTGGTCTTTTTCACTGTTTAAACTGTTTATGTGCTCTTTTAGAAACAATTTACTTTCCTTTTTCTCCATTTTTATCAGTCATTTCCTGCGGAGGCCCCTTACATTCTGCCATGATATCTAAAACATTGAAAGATCATATCTTGCGTGCCTTGCCTAATCAGACTGTCTTATTTCCTTTCTCAGCAGCACAACATAACTTTGCATTCTAAACTTCGCCTTTCCATTTTGGACACTAAGGACTACTTTTTGGCTGGCAATAACCTGCTACAAACCAATCAGACTGACGGCCAGGCTGGCATTTAGTCCTAACTTGCTTTTTTAACATACAGTACAGAGAGTGTGGAATGTGTGTAGATAAGAGAGGTTCATGTAGACACCTCTGCTTGCTTGTGCACAAGATGCTTGACTAACTAGCAGCAGTGACTTTTCCGTAACTCTTGGCTGCGAGGTGCATTGGTTTTTAGGCAGATCAAAAAGATCTAGGCAGATCAAGAATGGTGTCTCAACTAAAATGTCCTAGGTCCTGTTGCGCTTTGCTGTTGTGGTGTTGAACGGCACATTCTGGGGGATGCCTGCTATTCTTCTTTAACATCGAAGCCCAAGATGGTTTAAATGTTTGACTTTATCAGACATTTTCATGATTGTTCCATATGGCTATGCTGTTAAGTTCTTCAACGACTTGTTGTCCTCCGACAGTGCCACCCATAAGCAGGTCCTTCATGCTGACTTCAAGCTTCAGCATCGGGCTATGGGCTTCAGACATCTTGCATGCCTTTGACAGATTACGGGGCTGCGTTACATATAAACTTTTTGCAGGGTCACCCTATCTTTTTACTCAGGTTTCACTACTGACCTAGATTTAGGAAGGGAAGTGTGGAAGGACAGTGCTAATATTTAACCCACAGGAATGCAACAACAAACTTGAGACCTGACATTCTTGGTTTGCCTCTCCCCTCCTAGATCTTCTAGCTGAATCACGCAAGAAGATAGTGCTCTCCACATTCCCTCAGGGTTTCAACATACAATCATCTCAGGTATATACATATATATGTATAGGTATATACATATATATATGATCACTGACCGCCATAACGTTGCCTGCAGGCCCATAATGAAAGCCATCAGCAAGGGCTTTCTGGCTGGTTCTTTGGTCCATTTGGGTGCCAGCAGCACTAGCTGGTCGTCCCCACCACTAGACCCCCCAAACATGCATATGGCATATGCCATATGGCCAATTAGCATTTCTGCTCACTTGCTGGCCCCATTTCCAGACCCAACCATGCACAACATGTACATATGTCATTAAAAGTCAGGCTGTGTGGGAAAATGCGAGGTGGGGGCGCAGCGTGTGCGCCTTTGGCCATTCTGGCACCATTTTGCACCCTTTTGGCAGGCGAATGGTGCATCCCCAAACTTGCTCCAATCCTGCCGCTTTCCAGAACTTTAGCTGCTCTTGCATGATGATTCGATGCTGCGAAGATGGATTAGGGGGAGGCAGTCGGGAAGGTGTGTTCCGTGGATGACCCTGTCGCGACCGGATAAAGCCTTGAGGTCCAAACACAGGAAGCGCGATATCTCCGCAACACATGCATGCTTTCAAGCCAGACCAAGTCTAAGGGTTGCGAGCGATCAAATCAGATCTAGGAAATCTAAAATGGAGCCGATCGAGGGTGTGGGTGGGAAGCGGCGGGCCAAAACGTTGCATTACATTTGCCCCTTTTGAGTGCACAGCTCAACGGGAGAGCTTCCCACGCCCAAATCCACACAGTATGTGCGGTCCAATTTTACACATCTGTAGTCATCTCAAGCTCGGAGTTTGGGGCTGGGAGTGGGAAACAGCGCGCACTCTTCCAACATCACACACCATTTTTCCGAAATTGCCTTCAACTTACCGCACCAATTTCGACCCCAACACCATCATCATAACCGGAAAAAATATTAGCTATCCAATAGTGTGCTAAGGTCAGGAAACGGTGCGGTGGATGCACAGTTATGCCTTGAGAGGCCTATCTGGCCACGTTTGCCTAAGAAAGGGGTGACCCAGTGGTGGGGACGACCAGCTGTTTGACCCAACAAAACCTTTAAATTCCTGAGCATTCTAAAAACAGGACATTACCCAGGTGGCTTTATGATGCTCATGATCATTTATCTGCTAGAGATAGACTCACCTCTGGTCGCCCTGATGCCATTTTGGTCGCTCCCTTACCTCCTAATTAATAAATAATTCAACTCACCAACCACTAATTATTTGCACCAGGCGTCACACCCATGACAACCTGGCACAGATGTACGCAGAGTCCATGACCTCAATGTCTACAAGAGGGAGATACACCTCGTCGAGCTCGAGGTGAAGTACTGTGAAGATATGCGGCCTGGACACCAATAAGAGGCCACTAGAAAATGGCACACGGGGTTAAAAACTAGCGCAAAATCCAAGAAAACAGTAGTATTTTACATTGTCTTAAAGACCTCGGCCTTAATAAACAATAAGCCCATAAGACTGCTCTCAAATGACATGCTCACTCTGTGATCTATGCACACAGACTGACAACAACTAGACGCACTCTTGAAAAATCCAGTTGCTCTCAAGGTCTTGGTCTGGAGCAGGGGGCGGCTTGCCACCCTCCAGATCCTCACTAGTTCTTCCTTTCCCTGGTGGAGGAGACTCACGGCTCTTCGGGCCAATGCGTCTCCTTCTCCTATATTGATGAAGGGAGTGGTTTTACTGCCTATGTAGTTCTCCTCTATATTCCAGCCTAACGACCAGGCTGGCGGTTAAATCTAAGTTGTAATTACTTGTTATAACTTGCCCGGTCAGACTGTCTTTGAAGTCCCTTCCCATCCACACAACAGACTCTGCCATTCCATTAACCCAACCAGCCTAACGACCAGGCTGGTGTTTTAAATCTTGTAAGTAACTTTCCGCGTCAAACAATTCGTACGGGAACATGACCTTACAAACAGGTTACACATCTACATGTGGCTCCTTAAAACGTAAGCAATTCCTGCTGGTATGTATGCAAGCCAAGTTTGGGCCACCCCATTCTTAAGACAGGGCAAAGAAATGGACAATCCTTAACAGAAATGGCTGCTGAGGTGCTCAAGAGGATTCTGATGGTCAAGGACACAACCCCTTCATAGTGCGTCATGCGCGAGTGTGGTCTAGAGCCTCTACAGTTCAACTGGTTCCGGGCGGCAGTGCGGCTATACAATCCATTAATTCAAAGTAATAGCTCCACTGCGAGAAAGGTCTTACAAGCTGACATGCAACTGAGCTCTTGGTGCGATGATTGCTGGTATCCCACATCCTGTCTGCTATGAATGGTCTCACACAATCCTACTTGTTCAAGGAAAGGCTGCTGAAGTGTGAGCCCATTGATCTTGGTCGTTATGTTGTGGACCTTAGGGAGAGGCACTATTGGATTATTGGACACCTCATTCTGATATACATCCAAGAGAGCACAACAGCAAACGCTTCACTTACCATCAATGATGCACCCTCCCAAAGAGGGCCCTGGTCACACATTCGCCATACACCTTTCCTAGATACATGCTCCTTGATCTTCCTAGTGATGTTATTCGCAGTGTGGCTCGCTTCAGACTTCGTGCCCAGACCCTACGAGTTGAAACTGTGGCCTGGACTCACAATACCTCCCCTACTTGCAAGTGGCAATTGTGACTTGTGCAGTGCTCATGATGTACAAGATGAGCAATACGTCCTTTTCCACTGCGCCCATCCTCACGTGGTCTCCCTTGGAAGGACTTATCTTTTTATTTACTCCCGCAGGCTTCAATAATGTGTCTGCTTGTATGGGCCAGGAGGGCGTGTTCATAGAGGCATGTGTGGGGCTACGTGCAGCAGATACATATGCCAATTGCATTAAGGCTGCAACTCTCCTTCCACAACAAGACTTTGTGGTGGATTTGCGTGAGCGCTTGCGTGCAGTGTGGAGGGCATTGGATGGTGCAGATCCTAGGACACACGCTCAAAAAATGGCTGCTTATCATGCATTGATGGCATTGCCTCTCAAGCCAAGCACTGTACGGGGCCCTCCCCATTTGTTGCCTAGGTACCTGGAGCTGTAAGGATGTTTTCTTAAACTTGTTAACTTGTTATGGATGTTTTCTGTATGGCTGGTGTTCACAAGCAACCTGAACAGTCAAACTACCTGGCTGAAGGTCAAACTTAAACTTGTAAACTTGAGTTCAGACGAGTGCTAAAATGATAAGGTCCCACCTATGGGGTGCAAGCGTTATGGTAAACAAGTACCACCACATGAAGATATATAAATGCATTTGAGCACTCAAAGTACAGCATTTTGAGGTATAAGAAACCAGCTCTGATAAGAGGAAGACAACCCAGCTTGTGTTCGCCTATCTGTGCAGCAACTTCCTCGTGGAGCAGGTGCTCTGAGGGGGTTACTTCTTGCAGCAGCCTGCCTCTTGCCCTCAGGGGTCAGCACAGCCTAAGCTATGTGTGCCTGGCCCGTGCAGGCGTGTGTGGCACAAAAGCAGATGAAAAGGCGGCATGATCAGGAGCTCAGTGGGGGCTCCAATGGGGCTCCCCACTTGAGGTGTTCTCGCATGCAGGGCCCAACAAAGAGAAGAAAGCAGCAGCTTGCGTCCAGCAAGAAGCACCACTGCAGCATGATGAGGTGTTAAAGAAACAGCTCATCACAGCCCCTTGGCAAGGGCATTACAAGCTACTATGCGCTCACGGCAAGCCTGCAAGGGTGGCCACAGTTGGGATGACGTAGTCAGGAATGGGCAGGGCGCCAGGTTGGTCGGCGACCTGTGCAATGTAGGCGAGGCAAGGCGAGGAGTCAGCACCTTGCACCCTGCCATTGACTGGCAGCACTCCTGAAGCGGGGCAAGGAAGCATTGCTGTGTGCGCGCCATTGAAGGTCAGTATTGCTGACATGGCGGCCTAGCCTAGACATGGGACGTGCATGTGGAGTTCTGTGAGATGCAAGTGAGAGCACGGATGTAGGTTCCAGTCATGTTGCAGAATTTACTGCAATGGACAGCAACAGTGGTGGGCGTGATCAAAGAAAAATCCCGCTGTCGCGCATTTTGACATTTTTTCGGTGGAAGCCGCATGCTGGGGCAACTACAGAATTGGATACTGTGTACAGACAAAGGGGCACGTGCAACTGCATGTCGCCCTCCAAGGAATATAAGATGAACCAACTGCAACACATAGGACACAAGGCAGTGTAATGATAAGCGGACCTTGATGGCGTCATTCAACTCCTCGAGGGTGGTGACGCCGGTCAAAGGCATGATGGTCTTCAGGCCGCCCTCAGCGCCAAGCACGATGTCGGTGTCCAAGCGATCACCCTGCATGCACCAGCCAGGCGCATGTGCTGTCACTGATCCCTGCTTGGCCGAGTCATGCATGAGGGCGCAATAATGGGAGGAGGGTAACAGGCAGCGGAAAACATGGCACTGCCATTATTTGCACCTTCAACACAGCACCTGCAGTACTCCAACTGTGAGGGTCGGTCAAGCAAGCGAAGAAGAGTGAAAAGTGATGGCTGTAGCTTTTCTTGCTCTTGATGCATGACATGTGTTTGGCGAGTGCATGCCCGGCGGAATGGTCCTCACCACCATGGCCGTGCGCTTGGGGTCCAGGTTGTACTTGGCCATGAGGAAGGGGAACAGCCAGGAGCCGCCCTTGCCGGCAATGACCTGCTCGAAGCAGCCAGAAGCAATGAATCAGCACCCTTGATATTTGGCGCTCTTTGGTGCGCAGGGGCGAGAGTTGGGGCGGGCCGGCCAGCACTAGGGCGCTCCCTTTTTTCGCGCGTGTAGGAACAATTAAAGGGCGGGCAGAGGAAAGGAAAGCTGGTGGGCAGAAGACTGCTTTCCACACACCACTGGGCAAGCAAGGAAGGGGAGGGTACGCTGCTGGTGGCGAGGGGGGCTGGCGCTGTCTGCACCAGAGCAGGCAGGCCCTGTAGCAGTGCCCGGCAGTGTGAGCAGCAAGCATGGCGGGCACAGCTGCACGCAGGGCTCGCAGGAAAGCGTACAAGAGCCAAGTGCGTTGCACGCCTTCTGCCTGCTGCAGCAGCACCACGGAGCACCACCACACTGCATGCCCACAGCGCAGCAGGAGCATGTGCTACAGGGGGGCACCCTATCACCAACAGTGTTCCTCCAACACGAGCGAGCAAGGCCACCACCGCGCACAGGCAAGAGCCACGCAGACAGGTCGGGAGAGGAGCACACAGTGCCAGTCGCTCCAACACGCGCATCGGCACCTGCTGCTGCAGAGGGGAGATCACTTACCGGTTCCTTGCCCACCGGGTGGGCAATGGACTGCACCATGGTGCCGGTCACGGGCATCATGCGGCGGAGGGTCTGCAGTCACACACGGAGCACAGCAGAGGGGCCAGGGACGCGTGAGCCTGTGTGGACCTGAAGGCCCAGGGCACTGCACTCCCACTGCCTGCCATACATTCGAGCCACCAGTGCCACCCCACTGTGTGTGTGTGCGTGCTGCATGCCAGTGCCCACATGCGCAGGGTGGAGAAAAGAAAGCAAGCTGCTGGGCTAAAGCTGAGTAAAATAATCTCTTTAAATAAAGAATACATCCTCTGAGCTCTTGACTCCCAAGCCCAGTGCAGCCTTTGCTTTGGGACGCCTGTGTGCCACCTGCACCAAGCGCATTTGAGAGCGCCCCACAGGACTGGCGCAGCCCCGCAATGGCTCGGCCCCCCCTGCTGGTCCATGGGAATTTTGCATACCCCACCATCCCAAGCGCACACCTGGTCGAAGGGAGCCTTGGTGGGCTGCCCGAGGTTGTCATTGGGGTCCACATTGGTGACCACAAACAAGCAGCCTGGCAGCTCGCGCAGGCAGCAAGATGCGTACACCTGTGCGCGCAAGCACATGTGCGCAGGCAACCAACCGCACAGACATGTCAGAATGGAGGCGTACGCGCTCCTGCAGGCTGCGGATGTGCAACGATGCATGCTGTAATTGGCATGATGGCTGCTTCACAGCAAATGTGCATGGGGGCTGAGGTGGTGGAACCACGCCCAAGAGCATTATGCATTTGAGCATGAGAAGTGATGCACACTTGCAGGAGATCATGCAAGCACAGAACACCAAAAAACTTTTGCTGTGAAGTGCCACAATAAAGGCCCTGCAACATGATACTTAGCCTGGTCAACAACATGACAACTACAGAATAGGTTGACCTCCCTTGCTTGATGAGCACGCCGCATGTAGGACATGGTTGCTGCCAAAACGGACTTGCACGGGCATGTGACCCCACTCTTTCTAGTGGGCTACTGCGCACCATCCTGCCTTAGTAAAGGCTAAGTCCACCAGTAAAGCACTGCCACCATCCCATGCTCGCCCTTGCGTCTCTCCATGTTCGCATGCGTGTTGTCCAGCATCCACAATACTCCGCACACACAGACGGCACTCACTATTCTGCTGTATGTCAAGAGGCCGTCGAAGCCCACCACCACAGCGCCAATGTCCTCATCAATCACCAAGTCCTTGATTTTGTCTGAAGGGCAAATGAGGCCAGATGTGCAGAGTCAGTGCACAGGATAGCCAGCATGGCAGTGGCGCTCACAGGGGGGGATCAGAGGTTGAGGATGAGCGCGGGCGGTTGGTGTGCAAGAGCAGCAGGCTGTCGCACTGCCTCAAAAAGAGGGGCTTGCAAGTGAGGGATGTGAGCGGGCATACCCTTGGCATCATGCAAACTGAGACAATCAATGCCTGCTCTATGGCACGCGCGCATCCTCACCTGCTCTTCCCTGCACGGCCAACAGTGCAACAATACAGAGAAGACGCAAAGCAATGCATGTGCAGGCCTCGTCTTGGGCAGGGGTGGGCCAGGCGTGTATTAAGATGCCCCTGAAAGTTTTGAACATTGCACTTGCAAGCGTAGAGCATGCTGGCAGACAATGATTTGGGCCCAGTAAGAAGTTGCCGGTACAGTGCATAACATTATTTGATGTGGTTGACCTCCCTGCGCTTCCACTTGCGCAACCAGGAAATATAGCAATAAGCGTAATACAGGGGCTTCCCTTCTTGTTCTTTCAGCGCCATGCATACCACCTCTGTAGCCAGGCAAGCAGCTCACCAGCAGAGTCCAGCAGGGGCTCCTTCCAGCCCTCGCCTCCGAGGTATGGGATGCCGTGCTCTTGGAGCTCCTGTAATAAGAGATAATACCAATACCATGTACTCAACAAAGTTGGCTGCCAAAGTGTGGCTGTGGTTGCCTTCCTTGGGGGCTCCTGCCAATAAATTGCCCACCCCCCTGTTTGACCTTAGGCAGCCTTCCCACGCATCATTTGCTGCCCTGCCACACTTCAATGCACTTCAAAGCAAATGGAATCACATGACCTCGCTGTAAGCTTGGATGCAACATGCCACGGCTTGTGCAGCACTGACCTCCTCAACACCTTGGTTGGCAAGGCACAGGACCTTCTTGCCAGTGGCCTTGAAGTTGATGGATTCCAAGTACGCAGCGGCGGCGTAGGAGGCAGGCACAATCTGGAATACAGGAGGCAAGAAAAGGTGACAGGCTATGGCTTGAGAGTGAACGTGCAGGCAAGGGCACTTGCGTTATACTGTACTGCACACCAATGCAGGCATGGCGATCCTCGTCCGCACAAGGAAAGGACTTCCGATTACTCACACTCCTCTGTCAGGAAATAATTCAGAAAAGTGTGGACAGGTAAGGCCAAGGACAGGAGGTCAAGTAGTGTGCAAGTTAGGTATCTAACATGAGGCGAGGTGGACAAGCATCTTGTCCAAACCACTGATGTTCCTGACCACTTGCTTGCTTGCTGATTTCAGTGTGGATTGCAAGTATGACCACACTTGCCGCTCAAAGTGTGGCCGTTTTGAGCACACTCTGAAGCTGGTGCGGCTAAAATTTGCAGCTGGCATGCGCTCACCTCGTCAGCCTTAACATCCAGGCCCACACTGGTAAAGCGCTTCACGTAGCCCTTCCGGCTCTTGCCGGCATTGTTGGTCACAAACAGGAGTTTCTTTCCACGAGCGCGGAGGGCCTTCAGCGTCTGCTCATACCAGGCATGTGCACAGCAGAGTGGGCACTTGATTCCTTACAAGCGCCACCACCAGGAGCTATTGTGCAGGTACTCGCGTGAAGACACGGTCGCAAGCAACTGCTCACCTCCGGAGAGTTTTGGATGGTAGTAAAGCCCCTCCACAGCACACCTGCGCAGGGTTGGGGCAAGTTGGGCATGTACGTCAAGGAGGGAGAGAGTACACATCAGCTCTCAAGCAGCCTGTCCCTGCCAGCATGCAAGCCCAGCCCAGGGCACTCGTCCACTTAAGCTGTCAGGGGGTGCAGCACGCGCTGTCTGAGTCGGCCCCTTACGGGTGCACGCACGCAAGGAATTCGGGGCATGCTTAAACAAGCCCTGGCCGAGGTGATGGGAAATTGGGTGCGCATATGCGCTCAGTTGCCTGCAGGCAACCACAAGGAAACAGATGCTGCATAGCAAAAGCGAGCGCGAGAGGAGTGCAATAAGTCCGGCATTAGAGTGCAAGACCTTGGGGGGCGTGCGGTCCTCACCTCCGAGGTCCCCTCATTCCTTCTTGCAGGGCACGCAAGCACAGGAACTCACACCTATCCCCGAGCACTTGCCAACCCCCTATACACTGTACCCACCGTCACAATCGAAAATGACGCAGTCAATGTCGTCCATGATGGCGGGACCGTCTTCGACTTTGACGTGCTGCGCCTTGCCAATAGCCTTGGTCTCTGCGGGTGCTGCCCGGGCCAGCATGCTGCCGAACCGGCTGTTACTGTTTGAGCTGGAGTTGGTGGTTACGGGAGTGGAACGCATGGCCGCGGATGGCACGGCAGGCGCCAGGAGAGCTGAGCCCCTCTGCGCCTGGGCAGCCATGAGGCGGGACTGAGCTTTGAGCAACATTTTCTCGTGGCTTGGCAAGTGGTCTAGATGATTGAGTAAAAGGGATGTGAATAGTCGATATAAAGACTGATCTATTTAACGCCTTCGGTTTGGAGGAACAATGTATTGTCTTAGCAAGGTTAAATTTGGAGTTCTAAATTCCGAAAGACCACGCACGGACCTTCTCCGAGGGTTCAAATACGAAATTCGAACGACAGTTCTGGAGGGTGCACGTTTTTTAAATTCGTTATGTGACTTATGTTAAGTTGTTAAAAGCACATATTTTTAAGTGTTGAGACGTCGCCCGCTCCTTTGAATTTGAAAGTGCCATGCACTCAGACAGCGCAAGTCTGCCAGCTGTAGATCAAATGTAAATAATTTGTTTGAATAATAAATTTAAAGTCACAACGGTAGATGGATTCGAATTTGGTGGGTTTGTGATGAACAATACCATTAAAAAGTAAAACTGAATGGCATAACTTCACCATGGGCAGAGTGCACTCATGGAACCACAGACACTAGTAGTACTATACTTGTACCTATACTACTTGCCTATATAGCTAAATAGGGATATCTCACACACAGAAATAGCTCTTATATCCTACGTTGCATAGTAAGCACGCATTTTTAAACTTTTGAACAAAGCTTAATTAAGCTTGTTATAACCATGATCAGTGAATCAGACACTAGTGGGAGTACTCCCATACTTTTACAAAGCCCATACTGCAGAAAAATACCCACCCTACCACTGGAAACATCCTTGCTTTGCTACAAAACGTTAATGACTAGCTAACTGCCCACTGTGGCACACGAGCAAGCACCACAGACTCGGAGATGCTAGCATATACAAACTTAGACTACTAAAATTATTGGAAAAGACTGCTTACATGAATCTTACAACTAGCAATTCATTTTGGAACAAACAACTTGAAGGTTGAAAAGTAGCATAGAATGAGCACATGGCTCTTTTCAGAACCCTCCTGACATTATCGATTTATTCCTGGTCTTATGGTGGGTATTGCCTGGTGCTCGCACCAGATGTTAACCTCTTCCTTGACTCTCGCAAATGGGGGTTTTTCTGTTGGCATACTATGAGACTAGTAGTCTTTCCTATTTCTCTTTTTTCTTTGAGACTGGATATTCAAGCCTACCATGGGCACTGTGACAAATGTGACTTGCATAATGCACAAGACAACAAACAACATGTCCTTTTTATATGCCCGTTCATGGAAATATGCTATTTGAGAAGGAAATTCGCAGAACAATTTGCTGATTTCACTGGGGCTGATAGAATTCACATTGGCGACACTGAAGCTTTTAACTTTGACAACATCAGTGCTGAGGATGTGAAATTGTTTCTCTAGAAGCGGACGCTCAAACACTTCTTTTCCTTTCTGAGACTATAGACATTCTTGGTCTGGCTGGCAGTGCCCAGCAAGCCCAGCAGTCAACCCATCTGGCTGGAAAGGTATGAACCCATTGTAACTTCAAGTTGACTGTTTTGCTAGTTGTGTGTGTTAGCATGTACTGCGCATCTGTGCTTTTCTCAAAGGTGTGCTTGGTGTAAAAAGGTCCTTGCCTAACTGGGCTGTGTTGCGAGAGTGTGGCCAGGAGCCTCTGCAGTTTTATTGGCTCCGCGCTGCTGCCAACTTTTTCAACTCTCTGCTTAGCAGGAATAGTGGCTTGCTCACGAAGATTGTGTATGCGGATTTTGCTCTACGAGCTACCTACAGAAAGTGTTGGACTGCGAAGTTCATAGAGTCATGTGTGGGTCTACATGCAGCAGATACATATGCCAATTGCATTAAGGCTGCAACTCCCCTCCCCCTACATGACTTTGTGGTGGATTTGCCAAATCCAGTGAGTGAGCACTTGCGAGCAGTATGGAGGGAGTTGGATGGTGCAGATCCTAGGACACACGCTCAAAAACTGGCTACTTATCATGCATGGATGGCCTTGCCCCTCAAACCAAGCACTGTATGGGGCCCTCCCCATTTGTTGCCTATGTACCTGGAGCTGGAACTAAGTAGGCATGTGCTTCGGAACATTGCTCGCTTTCGTTTGAGAGCCCATACCCTATGAGTTGAAACCAGTTGTTGGCAAATCCACAATAGGCTCTGTGACAAATGTGACTTGCATGATGTCCAGGATGAAAAGCATGTCTTTTTTTTGTGCCCTTGCTTAGAAATGTGCTATTCAAGAAGAAGATTAGAAGATCAATTTGCTGATATTGCTGGTAGGACTTACATTGGAGACACAGGCGCCTTTTATTTTGAGATCATTGGAGCTGAGGATGTGAAATTGTTTCTCTTGATGCAGACATACAAATCATTCCTTTTTCTCTCTGAGACTATGGATATTTTTTGTCGGGCTGGCAGTGTCCAGCAAGCCCAGCAGTAAACCCATCTGGCTGAAGCTCTAAACCCATTGTAACTTAACTTAGCATGTACACAATTATGGAAATAATTTTCACGATGCTGTCACCCTTAAATTTTACGGGCACAAAGCCCCCAATTTAGGCAGCTTTGATAGCATTAGTGCCCCCCAATTGAAACCACTTTGACAAGATTGATAAAACACGAACATGCGAGCAGCAAGCAACAGGAAGCAGAAGACCAACATGCAGCAGTACTTAAAATTGTCACCTTCAAGCCTCTAGAACTACAATGCTGAAAGAGTTTTGAAGTCTGCAACACATATTGCCTACATGGCACCACGCCAAATATCGCAGGATTAAACATCCTGCTGCTGGGGGCGTGCAGAGAAAACGGCCCGACAGAATAAGGCAAGTTTGGCCTCATGTGACATTACATCGGGGAGGAGCAGATGCAGATGCCCTCCAGCAGATCACACAGGTCTCACTAGCAAATAAGATGAGCCCTGAACGGAATACAGGAATACAATGTCAGTCGGTGAGAGGTGGATCCCCATCCGCTGACTGCGCGTGCCTCTCCAGAGGCAGCGCCTCACAGCCCCAGCGTCTTCTTGAGCTTGGCCACCTTCTTGTTCACCCCCCGCCCCACTCCTGCTGTGCTCCTGCCGCCATTGGGCGCAGCGGGAGGCGCCCCGTCCCTGCACTGTCCAGCCCGTGTGGTGCCGCCCTCAACTCTGCCCTGGGCAGTTTGCCGCACAGGAGCCCCTGCAGCTGCGGCAGGTAGCCTGCCCCCGTTGCTACCGCTGCCCCCCCGACCCTCCTTGGCCTCTATGCCACCACTGCGCGCCAGAGCGCGGGGCGCTGCTGGTGGCGGGAGGCCCGCGGGGGGGCCGCCCTCCGTCTCTCCCACCTCCTCCACCATGTTGTCCCAGTCCAGCCAGGGCTCCTGCAGGCATGTCCGTGCAAGGAACCTGCGTCTGCAACGCTCCGCGGGGCTGCACAGACAACCCTGCAGGCTTGATTGCGCCCTTGTTGCACAAAGGCAGCAAGGAAGTGGGTGCATCCTGCAAGATGGCAGGCTGCTGCGTGTTGAACGATGGCGCCCAAAAGGCCCACGTGGAATGAGCACACCAAAAAAAGGGAGGGGAATCAAAAATGAGGAGGATCCGCCAACACTTGTGCAGAGGGGGCCTGGCCACACCCAGCAATCTCTGCCCAGGCACAGTCATGCTGCCTCAGGTGAGGGCGCAGGGCAGTTTCAGAGGAGAGCACGCAGGCAGGGGAAGCTTGCTCGCCATGATGTGCACCTCTGGGCTGCAATGGCAGGAAGTGCATGTCCAGGAGATGCATGCAAACGAGAGGGGCTACCAGATTATTTGGGCCTGGGTCTGAGGGCAGGAGGCACTCACGGGCGTAGAGGGAGATTGATAGGTACGATAAAAAAACACGAAGAGGGCAAAAGGTTCATGCCAATAATAAGGGACACAATCTGAGGTCCAGGAGATGCACAGTGGCTTGGTCTGTGAGGGCCCAGGTCTACTGCCCCATGAGCACAGGGCGTGCATGCCGCAGGTATGCTCACTGCGCAGGCCTTGTTTCTGGGGAGAGGGATGGGATGCTTGCACTTGATAACCAGTGAGCCCCTCAAGACACTTGGCAGGGTAGCCAGTGAGCCACGAGGGATGGGAGGGGCACTGTTTGTCAGTGACAGTGTGGACTTGGGCTGATGTGTGTGTGCATGTGTGTGTGTGCATGTGTGTGTGTGTTCGTGCACATGCACGGACATGTGTGTGTGTGTGTGCGCTCGTGCTTGCAGCTGTGATTGGCAAGAGTGCAGACCTATCACTTTTCACAGTAAAGCCTACCTGCGCATGGAGCCCGCTGGGTGGTGCCCAGCCCACACCCCTGGCGGCCCGTTTCATGCCCTCCCCCCCCCCTGCGGCCGACACCTCACTCTCTCCAACAGACTTTTGCACCATCTGCTCCTGCTGCTGGTGGTGGTGGTGGTGGCGGTGGTCCTGCTGCTGCTGTGATGACATTGCTGCTGTTGCAGGTAATGTTGGCTGTGGGGACGGCGCACACGGCTCTTGGGCCCCTGCCGGCAGGGCATCCTGCTGCGGCTGCTGCTGCTGCTGCTGCTCACGCGGTGAAGCGGAGGGGTGGAGCATGGACAACGGGGGCGCATGGTTTGCCCATCCGGGGGGTAGTATGTCCAGGGGCGCGCACAGCAGAGGGGGCGGTGCCTGCACCACAACCTGCGCAGTTGGTTTGAAAGCCGTGCCCGCGCAGGGCAGGTGTGGGGCTGCTGCTGTTAGGGGGACGCACGGTGTCCTGTGCAAGAATGCAAAGGCTGGAGCGACAAGCGCTGTGCAGCAGCTAGAGGGAGCTGCTGACCTGGGGGCTGCTGTCGGCAAGGCACACTGTGGTAGCACACTTTTGTGGAATGTGTGGTGCTTTGTCGCAAGAGCAGGGCTGCCGTGGGCAGGTACTGCTTGCAAAATATGGACGCATCATCCTGCGGTGGCGCAAGTGCACTTGCATATGCTGGCTGGCTGGCACGTTAATGTTGTGGTATGTGCGACTCTGCAAGCAGGTGGGAAAGCAATATCTAAAACAGGACCAGCACTTGGGGCCGGCTTGTGGCCCACCACGAGGGGCACAAGCTGAGCAGCATCTGGCACAGAGCCCACCTGCGTGGCGCCCTCAGGCGCCGCAGGCTTTGGGGTCAGCAGCAGGTGCCAGGGGCTGAACCCAGTCAGGCCAGGGGCTCCTTGAAGCGTGGGGCACTGCTCGGCTGAGGTAAGCGGCGGCTGTGGCAGCGGCTGGGGGGGCTGCAGTGGCGGTGGTGCTGTCGCTGCCGGCGCTGCCGCCAGCGTTGAAGCGGCGGCAGGCATGGTGAGAATGGGCGGCAGGGGGGGCGCAGCCGCCGCAGCTGGCCCTTCAGCAGCACCTGCTGCATGGGCTGGACCCATCCAAATCTGTCCTGTGGCCCCAGCAGCAGCAGCAGCAGCAGCGTCTGGAGTAGCCCCGTACATGCCACCCACCCCATCCTCCGACGCAGCCCCTGGCGGGCCCTGTGAAGGGCCAGCTGCAGCACTGAGTGCGTGCGTGCTGTCTGTGGGCGCATCTGCGTGGGCCGCGCCCCTGAGCGCGCTTTTGCCTGGCAGTGCGCCACGGCCCACTGCTGAACGCGCGGCCAGCACGTCCATGCCGTGCTCCAGCTGGTCAAGCAGGAAAGCAGGGTCGCGGATGCCGGGTGCCACGTCAAGCATGGGCCCACGACGCCATCCCTTAGGTGTGACCTCCTCCTCCCTGTATGTGTGCGTGTATGCGTGTGTATGCATGTGCGTGTGCATGTGCGTGTGCGTGTGCATGTGCGCGACGCCATCCCTTAGGCGTGACCTCCTCCTCCCTGTATGCGTGTGTATGCGTGTATGTGTGAGTGTGCGTGTGCGTGTGCGTGTGCGTGTGCGCGACGCCATCCCTTAGGTGTGACCTCCTCCTCCCTGTATGCGTGTGTATGCGTGTATGTGTGAGTGTGCGTGTGCGTGTGCGCGACGCCATCCCTTAGGTGTGACCTCCTCCTCCCTGTATGCGTGTGTATGCGTGTATGTGTGA
>LKMJ01001454.1_pt1 | contig 20910 bp, 30 predicted proteins | sample 643391 | NCBI WGS metagenome assembly LKMJ01 (sample SAMN04112250, study PRJNA286221) | soda lake metagenome | biome: soda lake; feature: Kulunda Steppe; material: water; isolation source: sample PL-Br10 brine of Picturesque Lake | place: Russia: Kulunda steppe | collected 2010-07
GCAAGACTGCAAAATATCATAATTGGGTTGCTTTGCCTCTAAGGACGGTGACTGTTGATGGACCGCCTTTTTCTGTACCTAGGTATCTGCATCTGGATTTAGGCAGGCAGACACAGCGCAGTGTGGCGCGTTTCAGGTTACATTCCCATGCGCTGAGAGTTGAGACAAGAAGCTGGGAACATCATGATGGTACCTGTGATAAGTGTGGCTTGCAGGCTATTCAAGATGAAAAACACGCTCTTTTCTTGTGCCGTTGCACGCAAATGTGTTCGCTGAGGCTTCAATATGCAGACTTGTTTCACGATTTCCCTATGGTTCACAAAGTTACTGTCAATCAGACTGGAGCTTTTTGTTTCTCTCAAGCTTGTTCTGAAGATGTCTTCAATTTTTTCCAGAAACAAACTAATGATTCCTAAGTTTCAAACAAAGTTTCAAACAAACAGTTCAAACAAAGTTTCAAACAAAGTTTGTTTCAGAGCTTATGGATGTTTTTTTTTTATGGCTGGTGTTCACCAGCAACCTGATCAGTCAAACTACCTGGCTGAAGGTCAAACTTAAACTTGAACTTGAATTTTTTTCCAGAAACAAACTTATGATTAATATCGTTTTATTTCAGAGCTTATGGATGTTTTTTTTATGGCTGGTGTTCACCAGCAACCTGAACAGTCAAACTACCTGGCTGAAGGTCAAACTTAAACTTGTAAACTTTTCCTTCATTGATGTAGGGGGCACTTCACCGCCAAAGTTGCTTCCAAAGCAGAGAGTCTCTAACTTATGTGCTACCTCAAAAAGAAATTTCCGTTCCCCTTTTCTGCTTTTGTCCTTTTCCACAGGCTGTGGAGGACCTGCCTTGCAAAAACCAATAAGACAAACATATACGCTTTTCAGATACCACAATCTTATTCTCCATGATCAGCGGCACAGTAAACTTTACTGGCTGGCAATGACCAGCTATAAATAAAGCCATAAATCAGCCTGCCAGTTGCAGTGCATGGATAACATTTGAACAAATTTAGGACAAAGGCTTTTTATTTGCAGAGACAGCAAACGGAGTTAACATTGCTGTCAAGAATTCTTTGGCAAGCAGGCCATTCTCTTTGATAAGTCAATCTTCTCAGCTATTAAGCATGCCAGTTGCTCTGCCATGCTTGCTTCTTGTTTCATTTTCTCAATCTTATGCCTCTTCACATAGGCAGCAATCCAGTGCAAGTGTTTGTAGGCTTGAACCATGATGTCCACATCGCTGCAGGCAGCCACAAGAGAGGAGAAACACAGTTGTTCAAGAGAACATGGTAACTTGGAGCAATTAAAGCCCACCATTTGTCAAATGTTTGATGATTTGAGGCTGGAACTTGTACAGCTGTGCAAGCGCATAAGTATGCTACTTATCATGCAACAATGCCAGCTGGGTTGAGACCAATGCTTGGAACCAGTGCATCCACACAGCTTGGCAAAGTTGAGGATATAGACATGCAGCCAGGGTGGGATGTGAGCCATTATGTTTTGCCACTGACGGAAGGACTGAGATGGCACCCTAGTGGACTGAAGGACTGCAAATCCCCACCTGTCGTTTGTGCTCTGGTCCATTCTAAGGGCGCAGCGGTGCAGGACTCTGCCAAGGTTGAATGCAGCCATGAGGAAAAAGTGTTCATTGTCTTGGTCTATTCTGTCAGGTAGTTCGCCTGTGTCATCTCTCCGAAAGGAATTGATAAAGTTGGTGTAGCTGCGTGTGGCTGCTGTTGCACCTGCCGCAATGGCCTGCAAGCAGTGGTGCAACCAGAGTACCCCTCTTTTCTTGTCATGTTGGATGGCAGTTGCACAGCAGGAGACGCTCAAGAATGCCTCTCTAGTCATCTCAAAATGCTTTGAAATAAGGTCACCCAAGTGCTGGACAGGTACAGCTCCTTAGCTTGGCCTTTGTTGCAGCATGGCTTGTGTGTTTGCATGCAGCCTAGACTTCAGTCTGATAAGTTTCACAGCCAAGTGTTTTTGAAGATGTCGCTAAACAATGCCCAGAAGGCACAATCTTGACAACTTCAACACCTATATGACTGAGGAAACAGGTTGATAGCAATCTAGGCTCTAGTCTGCCTATCACTTCCGACCAGCATCATTCAGTGGGGGTGCAATATTGTCACGCTCTATCCATTACCACCACCACCACCACCACCACCGCTTAACATACCAGAACGAGGTTTTGGACATGTCTGCATCTTGTCCCTGTGCAGAATAGCGACTTAAAAGAGTACCTATACCAAGGATCTGCCGCTGCCCAGAGTCACCTTTGAGCTTTTGTTTGCCGACTTGGCATCCAATTTATTGGTCAGCGCATCGACATGGTCGCGCCACGCATTGGCAGTCTCCAAGTCGATGGAGCGCGACAGTCCCATGTAGTGCTGCAGGTGGGTGCGGAAGGGTGCATGAGCATGTCAGCTGATTGAGCGCACTTGCGGTGTATGACGCCTGGTGGCATGTGAGCGTCCTTGAGTGGGCTGCTGGTGGCACCATTTACTCGTTAGGCAGAGCGGCCAGACCTGAGATGGTCTCTGGACCACGCATTGGGGCGCCTGCGTGGCGCACGTGTGGGTAGTGGGATACCCCACAGCCAATGTTCCGAGCGCTTGGTGGGTCATGCCAGGTGAGGGCCCCCCCTCAATGCTTTGTGAAACAGGGAGTGTTAGACACACCTGCGGGTTGAGGGCACCGACGAGGTGCTCCAGCCGCGCCACGCGGAGCTTGTGCATGGCCGCAGCACGCTTGGGGTCTGTCTCAAAGGCGGCAAGGATCCTGGCATGCGGCACGCGGCATTGGCGCGGCAACCGGCTGGTGACACAGAGGGCGGTGCAGCGGGGTGACGTAGTGGGGTGATACAGAGGGCGGAGCAGGAGCACCTGGGCAGCTCGTGCGTGTGCCTCATAAGGCAGCTTGAGCGCAAGCAGTGCTGCTGGGCCAAGACATGCCTTCAAGGCACTCACGCAAAGCACACATGTGCATGGCCTGGGTCCTTAACTGCTGCACGTGCGGGTGCTGCTGTGGGAATGGTTTCAAGATGTCGATCGGGTCCAGGGAAGCTTGAGCTGGACATGTGAGACCCCAAAAATCGAGGAAGACAAGCTGCTGGGCACACAAAGTGTGCTCTCGCGGCTGGCCAGACACGAGCTAGACCTGCTGCAGCACCCCTGCAGCATTTCTGATGCATGAGCAGGGAAGCATATCATCAAGAGCAGGATGGGGGCCAGGATGCACACATGAGTACGACAAAGAGGTGCACCAACCTATAAAGGTTGCTGACTTCCAGCTGGGTGGTCACATGCTCCGTCACCCAGCCATCCAGCTTGTAGAACTCCAGAGCCGCATTATACCTAGGGATAGCTGCGTTGAAGAGGTCCCTGCAGGGGAGGGGAGGGGCAGACGCCAATACAGTGAGGAGGTCCCTACAATAAACAAGGGCGACACGCAGACATGTACACACGTACGCTCGTACGCTCGTTCGCTTGCATGCACATACACACAAACACACACGCACGCACACACATGCAAGTTCACAGTGACGCAAGCATGCACGCCTCCAGCACATACCCATATGCAGCACCATCGGGCAGATGGGAGCCTGGACACTACAGAGACACTACAGAGACACTACAGAGACACTGCAGAGAAACTACAGAGACACTACAGAGACGCCCAAAGAATGGTAGGCCCCACTCTGTGGGCGCAGAGATGCGAAGCCCACCAGGCCACAGGGCCGATGGGGCACTGACTGCTGCCTGCGGGCGGTAAGCGGTTCCTGCCCCTGGGCACTCCATCCTTGCCCCACCTGGCCGATTTAAAGGAAGTTGCGAGGGCGTCGACGCCCCACGGCAGCTCCTCTGGGCTGGGCAGCTGCTTGGACAGGCTGGGGAACCTGCAGTGGGCATGCGTTGTTGGACAGGCTGGGGAACCTGCAGTGGGCTTGGACAGGCTGGGAAACCTGCAGTGGGCTTGGACGGGCTGGGGAACTTGCAGTGGGCTTGGACAGGCTGGGGAACCTGCAGTGGGCATGCGCAGGCCAAAGCCCAGAAGCAGGCCTTGCTTGATGAGTGTGCAGCACGCTAGCGCGCCAAGCTCAGCTGCATTTGGTAGTGGGTGTGCGTTTTGGATTGGGTTTAAAATGGGAGTGGTTGTGCACCTGGTAGTGGGTGCGCATCTGGAAGTGGGCACGCATCTAGGAGTGGGTGTGCACCTGGGAGTGGGTGCGCTCCAGGTGTAAGGTGTTTGAGAAAGATCTTACAAGCTGACATGCAACTGAGCTCGCGGTGCGATGATTGCTGGTCATCCCACATCCTGTCTGCTGTCAATGGTCTCAAACAATCCTACTTTTTCAAGAAATGGCTGCTGAAGTATGAGCCCATTGATCTTGGTCGTCCTGTCTGCTGTCAATGGTCTCAAACAATCCTACTTTTTCAAGAAATGGCTGCTGAAGTATGAGCCCATTGATCTTGGTCGTTTTGTTGTGGACCTCAGGGAGAGGCACTTGGATTATTGGACACCTTATTCGGATATGTATCCACGAGAGCGCAACAGCAAACGCTCCAATTACCATCAATGGTGCGCCCTTCCTACCAAGAGGGCCCTGGTCACACATTCACCATACACCCTTCCTAGATACATGCTACTTGATCTTCCTCAGGACGTTTTCCGCAGCGTGGCATGCTTCTGACTTCGTGCCCACACCCTTCGAATTGAAACTGTGACCTGGACTCACAATACCTCTCCTACTTGTGACTTGTGTAATGCTCATGATGTACAGGATGAGCAACACGTCCTTTTCCACTGCACCCATCCACACGTGGTCTCTCTCCAAAGGAGTTATGCGTCCCTATTACCTCCCGCAGGCTTCAACAATGTGTCTGCTTCTCTGGGCCAGGAAAACATTAAGTTTATTGCTTCCTTCATGCACTGATAGTTTTCAATGAGCAGGCTAGCAGTCACACTTCTTGACAGAAGGCCTTTTCTTGTAACCCTTGTAACCCTTTGTAAGGTGTGTGCCAGCCCTAACCTCACAGCTCACCTCAAGAGATCAGGAAAGTGCTTGGGTGTAGGATATGGAAGGTTGCTGCTACTGCTGCTGCTGCTGCTGCTACCGTCACCTTGCTGCATGTAAGTAAGGGACGCAACCTGCAGCATCATGGGTTACGAGTGGCAGTGAGACAGATAAAGCCAGGTGTGCAGCCGACACAGGCGCAGCGTTGTGCAAATAGCATGGCATGGCAGCACAATGATCAATGGAGACCACATGCCATGCTAAGCAACGGAGTCAAAATACCAAACTGAGTAATGGAGACCACAAGCGACCCCCAACAGCAGGGATGCATGGTAATTAGGGGTGGGTAAATATGGTCTAATTGAATGCCAAAGAGACAAAAAAATAGCTTGAAACAAAACTCTACAGAGCCTCGTCGAGGCTTTTCCCAAACCCTATTTACCCATCCCTAATGGCAATCTTTCATGCTTGGACAACTGCAAGTCAGTGAGCGCCCTCCGAGTGAAAGCCCGACCGCAGCGCAACAAACTATGCACGAGATGCTCTCAGGCTTGAGCATGGACATGGACGCTTGCTCAGCCAAGGAGCACAACCACACAGGAAGCACGACGCACGGCGCGCTGTTGTGTCTGCAATGCAACGCATAAAAGGTGCATTCTGGGTGCACATGATGATGCACATCAACACTTCTCAAGGCGTGTTTTTGGAGCGATCCCATACGCCTGTGGATGACATCACTGGTGAACATTGAGGACAAGATAGGCGAGAGGATGATCACAGGTGTTGGCTGTGTCCGGGAATGGTGAACTTTCAGGACAAGATAGGCGAGAGGATGATCACACGTGTGGGCTGTGTCCGGGAATGTGCACCCGGACATCCAGCCTGTTCAAACATGGCTCTTCCAGCGCAAACATATGCAGCTGCACATATCCACGCATTGCCAACCATGCAAAAATACTCGTGTGTGGTCTCAAATGTGGCTGTAATTTACAGGCTTATGTTCACACGTCTAGGCACGTACCCAAACAGGCTTATTGTATGCAAGCGCATCCACTTGGACGCAAAGGCAGGCCTCGACTGGCCATGATCTGCACGCGAGTCAAGTCTGAGCTTCCAGCAGCCCAACAGCTCCCTCCTACTCATGGGAGGCAAATTGCTTGTTGTGCACATTGTCAGCAGGAGCTGAGCAAGCCTTTCATATCCATTTGTGGGCGACCCAAGTATGAGGCTCTACTCCGGGCATCCAACCGCCTCACCAGCCGGTACAAGTACAGCTTGCCCCATGCCAGGTTCACATTGGCTGCCACGTCATCGTCCAGCACGCTCTGCCATGCCACCCCTGTGGTGCGCACATGTGCAAAGGAGTGCAGCTACATTGCAACCCATGTGCAAAGGAGTGCAGCTACATTGTGACCCATGTGCAGCATTGCAGGAGACCATGTTCTTCATGTCAATCTCTTAGGTGTAGGGTGTGTTATTTACATTCCTCACACTTTGGTTCCTCTGAAGAGTCTTGGCCTTGATTCACAAAGAGTCAAGAAATTTGCTCTCAAGCTCCATGCGCATTCTGTGCATTATGCTCATAAGCTTGTTCAGACCAGTTTCTCTTGAGCATTCTCCTCACCTTCGAACCAATCAGGAGAAGTCTGCTGGCTTGTCTGCCCGCAACACTTCTGATCCTCACTGACTGCTTTCTTCTTTTCTGGTGAAGGGGCTTTTCTTCCCAAGTGGCCTCTTTTCCTTTATTGATGTGAGGAACTTTTCGCTGCTTGCGTAGTTTTTCTTTTCTTTTCTTTTCTTTTCTTTTCTTTTCTTTTGTGACCCAAGTGCAAAGGAATGCAACTACATTGCAACCCATGGTGCAGCCAGCTCGGGCTGACACACGAGTGTGCTCGCGCATGTGCAGATGTGCGCATGCTGTGCCTGTTGTGTAAGCAAGAGCGTGTGTGCACTCTTGCTGTAGACTGACCAAGGGCCTGCCGCCCAAAGAGCACACATCAGCTTAAGAATAAGGGAGAGCACACTTGCCTTGCTCTGCGCTGCTCCCTGCTGCTGGGGCATCTGAGCTCTCGGCCCTTCTCTGCGCCTCCATCTGCAGGGACACGCACAGAAGACTGCGTGCTTGGTTTAAAAAATGGCATGGCATGCCTTTGGTTTAAGACTTGTGTAAGCAGCTGATTGAGGAGAGGCAGGTTGAAAGCGCATTGTGCAGGGCCACATGCACCACCGTGCCACGCACGCAAACATGCTGGCCAGCGCAAGAAAGCATGCTTTGGCACGCACACCTTGCATCAAGCAAACAGTATAAAAACAATCAATGGGGATGCATTACACTGGCGGAAGCATAAACCATATCTATGTGCCTGGTGGGCTATTCATTGCCCTAGAATGCTCTGCAGGAATGGCTGCAGGCTGCCGGCCTGCACGAGCCAGTGTGCCCATTCTGTGGGGCTCCAGCAGCCAATTATGTTATTGAAGTGTGCTGATGTTTTGGGCACAGGTTCAGGCCAGTCTCGTTGTGCCGGTTCCATGGGCCACAGGCCTAAACACAAAAACATGATGTACTGCCACATCCAACAGCCTTTGCTAGACGGCGCATGGTTGCCAGGCCCGTTGCACACCGTCTCAGACCACACCCAGAAAACTGTGCAAGGCCACACCTGGGAGACCCTTTGAACCGCTTCCAAAAGATACTGGCCGATGGCAAACGCGCTGGCGTTGACGTAGTAGGCGGACAGCTGGAGGCAATTCTGCACCCATTCCGACAGCTGGACCTCACCTGCACACAGAACAACGGATGGCGCATAGAGAGACCCCTTTGATGCTCTGCAATGAAGAAGGGCTCCCTGTCTGTGCTGCTCACTGCTCTTTACGCTAGGCTATGCAGCAGGGACCTTGTGAATGCACGTGCCATGGGTGCCATGTAATGTACGCGCCCAGATCCCTGAAAGAGGAAGGCTAGAAGGTAAAGTTGGGAGCTAATTGGACTGCCTGCACATACGTGGAACGTGTGTGTGCACTCAGCGCACACCAACTGCTTACCCGAAGCTAGGTGTCTCTGCAGTGTGGCAGCACCTTGTGTGTACACAGCGCACACCAACTGCTCACCTGAAGCTAGCTGTCTCTGGAGTGTGGCAGCACAGTAGAGGGCAGATTGCTCCTTGGAGCCTGCGTGGCCATGGACCTGTGAGCAGGCAGGGCGTAGGTTGAAAAAATAGTTTGTGTGGTGCATCGTGTATGCAAGCGCATGTGTGCGCATGTATCCTCATGCGTGTGTACGTGTGCGTGTGCGCGAGCGCAACATCCTTGCTAAGAGTTGAGGTGGTGTCCCCAGGGTTACTTGTAATTGGAAAGTCTTCCCACTCTGTATGAGGTTATGGGTGTGTCAGGAGATGGTTGAGAAGCTTTACAAAGGTCGCACACAATGGCCTTAAAGCCGCAAGCATGGTGGCTGTAAGCACTAAGTACAAGCATGAGCGCAGCCTAGCTCGCAGGTCAGACTTGCACCAACGCTCCCTCACCCGAGCCAGAGCACAGATGGTAAGGGGTGTTGGCGCACGCGAAAGCAACGGGCTTGCCTCTTTGCTTTGAGTTCAGAGAAAAGTGTCAGCTGCAGCATGCATCGGCTTCAGGAGCTGTGCATCAGTCCAGGCATGCACAATGACGCAGGCATGCAAAATGAGGCAGGCATGCACTATGACGCAGGCATGCACAACGAGGAAGGAGTGCAGGCACCGCTGCGGTGCACCCAGTCTGACTTGCAGGGGCTGCCACGCGTGCAGATCCAAGAGGCGCTGCAGTGCGTTGGGCTGCTCAGAGCCCCCTCAGCCCAGTGGCCCCAAACAGAGGGAGAGGCACCAGTGCTAGACAGGGGCACCAGTGCCAAACAGGGAGAGGCACCAGTGCCAGACAGGGGCACCAGTGCCAAACAGGGAGAGGCACCAGTGGCCCCAAACAGGGAGAGGCACCAGTGGCCCCAAACAGGGAGAGGCACCAGTGCCAGACAGGGGCACCACGCCTGCATGGGCCCTGGGCTGAGGGAGAGCACGCCCGCTGCTTCAAGCGCCCCCGACTTGCCTGCAGACCCATGAGCCGCTGTCCATGAGCCGTGAGCTGCAATGCTGTATGCCCACAGATCCATGAGCCGCTGCCCATCATGCACCAGTGAGCACGCACGGCATGGGGCAGGCCATGCACACTTCTGGAATGTGGATGTGCATTAGGACAACGTGCATCCAATACACCCCAGGGGGCACACCACGGACGCGCACCATGGATGCCCACCGAGCAGCACACCCTGCACAAGATGAAGGACTAGCCGAGGCAAGCTATACTGGTGCAGCAGGGGCAGGGGCACACACCTGTGCCAAGGAGAAGACAGTCAGTGTGTAGCCAGCCTCCAGCACCTCCCCCAAGTCCACAGGCTCACAGGCACCGGAGCTCGTTGGTGCAGTGCCAGCTGCTGTGCTTGCACCAGCGCTCGCGCTGCTGGGCTCCAGAGTAGGCTGCAAAGGGGGGGCACGGTGCTGCTGCGCATGGCTGCGCTGCTCATGGTACAGGCGCTCCGCCTTGCTAAGCCACTTCAGTGCAGCCTCCTGCAAGGGGACACGCGTGTGTTGATTGTGCGTTTGCATACATGTGCTGTGTGTGTGCATGCGTGCGCGCGCGCATGTGTATGTGCTTGCGTGTGTGTGTTTATGCATGTGTGTTTTGTGTGTCATGTTTGTGTGCAGCTTATGCCTTGCGTGACAGTGGTTTGAACTGCGGGCCTCACCGAGAGGGCTCAGCATCTTGGAGTTCATACCGTGATGTTCAAGCCTTACAAGCCTATCTGGGGCCGAAGTTTATGGCTTTTTTGTTAAACTCAACCTTAGCCTGGCTGACAGCATAACCCTAGGCTTCCTGGGTCACAATGTGGACCTTGAACTCACCATGTCCGAGCGCTCGCTCCACAGAGCACCAAGAGCATTGTAGCAGCGCTGTATCACAGTGACAGCTTTATAGGCTTTGTCGCTCGCCCTTACTGCCTGGGATGGTGCTGCGCTCGAGGCTGCCATCACAGGAGCATGATCCTGATCTGCATCAACTGCGCCTGCATCTTTCTGACTTCCTCTGTCACCTTGAGCAGGGGAGCTTGCTGGAAGGTGGTGAGCGCCGCTCTGACCATTCAATGCGATGGCTTCCAAGCAGGGCAGGGCATCCAGGATGCATGACTCGCCGTCGTGCACCAAGTCTGTCTCACAGAGGACCAGCCCCTTTTGAGCTTTCAGCCATGCCTGTTTTTCTTGCAGATCATCATGATTTCCATCAGTATCTCTCTTCTGCTTGTCAATCTCGGTTTGAAGGAGGTCAGCACATGCATATAGGTGCTGGTATGGCAGTGCTTCATCCACAGGCGCAGATAGGTGTTCCTTACAAGCAGCTAGGACTTCCTCACATCCTGGGGCTTCCATGATTTTTTAGGAGACAGTGATGTGATAACTACAGCTGTGAGCCAACAGAGTCGTAAAGGAAACAGTTTGGACACTACTGTATTCTAAGTACTATTTTAGAAACTACTTTATAATTTGATAGCGATGATCGCATTGCACTTTCCCTGTACTCATATAAGGGCATAGAACTTCTAGAGCATGAGATAGGACATCAGTTAGCAATTTATCCCTGAAAAACTTGAGCTGACATGTCTGGCGAGAGCGGACCCATAAAGGTGCGGTCTTAGCTTGCGGTCAAGCAGGTGCACGTGTACCAATCTTGCCAATCTTCCCTAGGAAACCTGCTTCCTTGTCTGTCCCTTGCAACTCAGGGAGTTATGCTCCCTCAAAGGCCCCCCGATGGTGCAGCCACTGGCGGTCAGCTTGGGGGGGTTTTCCGGCCTCCAGGCGGTGCTACTGAGCCCTGGGGCATGTGTCCAGTGCATAAGGTAATGTTTTTTGTCAAGCATAACACATAGTTTAGATAAAATAGTAAGGAATAAAAGACGAGCATTCCAGGGCCTGCAAAATAAAAGCTGGTACAAGGGCCCTGTGTGCATGTCACACATTCAAGGACAGCTTGTCTGACCATCCGGGTGGCGGTCTGTCAAAGTCTGTGCAGCAAATAGAATTCAATAGCTGCATAGCATGAAAAAATAATGCTGATGCAAGATGAAAAGTCTGCTTTTACAGAGCTCAGCTGTATGCATGCATTTATTGCGCAGGTGAATGTGAGTGAAGTAGCAGTGAAAACCCCTGGCATCAATGCCGCTCACAAGAAGTGGGTGCGCCAGCTTGAGAGTCAAGTTGCTGCACAAAAGCTGGAAGAGCAGCTGAGGGCAGAGCAGGAGGCGTCTAAGCAAAAGTCTGTGGGTGAATTCTCAGCAAAGCTCCGGGCGACCATTTTGTCAGAGGGAGACACAAGCTTTTGGAAAGCAACCCAGAGGCCAGGTTCGTCAGGCCTTTTTATGCCCATAATCTCACTGAAGAGTTTCATGATGCGAGCACCAGCACAAGGACTAGTGCTCCGGCACAAGCATGTGGAGACTGCGAACACCACAATGCAAGCGCGCTTGTTCTATTTTTGGTAAAAAGATGTTATGTTTTCATGGAGGGCACTAGCATGCGCACACATTCACATGCAATCTACAACCACACACACGCACACGCACTTATGCACTCACACATGTGCACACTCGCGCGGGCATAAATACGTATGCACACTCACACACATTCACACGTGCAGTCACATATGTATGCCTGCAGCTGCCAAGGCCCTGTCACCTGTGCAAGCCAGCGCAGCTGCTCCAGCGGACAGCAATTGCCCTGCTGCCTCCCCAGCACAAGCTAGCACGTCTGCATCTGCCAAGGGATCAGCTACGCACCCCCAGAAGCCCCATCATGCTGAGCTGGAGGGCTTGGAGGACTTCGTCAACAGTGTGTTCAAGGAGGCTGCTGATGCAGCTACCACGGCAAAGGAAGCACCTAAGGGCCAAGGCAATGAGGGAGGTTTGCAGGAGAACGGAAGCAAGAGCTTGGTGGCGCGCAAGGCTAGCGGGGCTGAAGCTGAAGCAATCACTCCAGAAAGGCTATCCACGAGTAGCAAGTTAGATGGGCCTATCGAGGGTGGCAGGGGTGGCAAGGAGGATGCCAAGGCAGGCAGCATGACGCCGCCAGCTAGCCAGGACCGCCCGAGCTCAGCGCAGTCGCATTCAAAGGTGGGTGGAGGGGCCAAGAGGTTCTTTTAAAGGACAAGATAGTACAACTTTTTGGTTTCAAGGCCTGTATATGCCACTTGAGTTGATGCAAATTAGGTTGAGCCTCTGAAGGTCATCTGTCCTGGGCCTGCATAGCTCTGCAGAACCATGACAGCCTGCTCGGTCCAGGATGTGCACGGGGTCTTGAGCTCTGTTTTTGCCTTTGCTTTCTGAAGGGAAAAGGGAAGGCAGAGTTGGTTTGCAGTGGCATAGCTGCTGGCATAGTGGCGTGCTTGTGTGCGTGCGTCTGATGTGTGCATGTGTCTTTGCGCGCGTTTGTGTGTGTATGTGTGTGCATGCGCGCGAGTGCACATGCGCGTGCTATCATAGATAAAATTCAGCGTGTGCATTGATTGCCTGTAGGCCGGCAAGGCAAAGGGCAAGGCCAGCAGCAAACCTGCCTGGGCATTGAGCCAGTCAGAAGTTGAGAAGCAAGAAAAGAACGAAGAGGAGGAGCTTCTGGCCTTCACCGAGCAGCTAGACTTTGATGCGTTCATTGATCAGCTGGATGACATGGAGCTTAAAGATGCCTTCCAGGTGAATGTGAATGTGCATATGCAAATGTTGACAGCCGAGTCCTGAGCCCCTTAGCCCCTTAGACATAGAGTGTCTCAAAGAGCGGAAGCCATGCTTGACATTCCATCTGAAGTTCTGCACGTGTGCTACAGCTATAATTGTCCTCCAATGCTAACCATGCTCACTTCCAGCAACTTGTGATTCTTGTTTGGGTGTACAACAAATTCTCTTCTGGGGGTATGCACAGAACGAACACCTTACGCCCAAGCTGCGCGATGTGGGTACACATCTGCAGTTTCCACATTGTTGTTTGTGCAGGAGCTCCATGACATAGACAAGAAGGGCGGTGATGAAAAGGCTTGGCAAAAGAGCTTTGTGCGCGCGTGCAACCATGCTGCTATGCGGCGTGTGCAGAAGAGCAAGCATGCAGCTAACAGTGATGACGAAGCTGATGACTGCGCACAAAGCGTTGGGACCAGGTCAGCCCTGGGGAGGCAGAGCATGATCTTGATCGGATGCCTGGATGGACGGGACCAGGGCTGCTGTGAAACACAAATTAGATGCTTTCTCATGATTAAGTGTTCACAGGGAGCTCCTGGTCTTGTTCCTACTGATACAACGTCCCTCTCAATGGGCACTGCGGTCAGCTAAAATAGAGACACTGACAAACCAAACACACACGTAGAACAGTCCTCATGCCCACACCATTGGGAGCTGTCTGCAGCCCATGCAGGTCCGGCAGGGCCCCACCCAGACCCCTACCCTTGACCGTACATTGCAGGAGCATTGCCTCAACCAGGTTAAGAGCCAAGAGTGCACTGTTGGAGGCCTTGGAGAAGAAGCAGGAGCAATGGGATGCGTCCACTCGTGCTGGAGATGACGTGGCGCAAATGGGGCAGGCTATGAAGGCCGCCGCAGCGGCTGAGGAGTTTCTGATTGAGAACCCGGAGCTGAAGAGCATCCACTCTACAGCCAGTGTGAAGGCTATGATGGGGAAAGCAGAGCAAGATCAAGTAGGGGTCAAAGCGAGCTAACACCAGCTTGGGACCAAGATTGGGTTTTGCTTGCGGACCTCGTATTGTGTATTAATACTTCGCAACTCTGTAATGCCGTAGCTTTTCGAAACAAGTCATATCCATAGGATTTGTTTAAGCAAACAATCGCCTTTCTCAACAGCACGCAACCAGAGTTCACAAACAATCGAATGGAGCTCAATTTATAAGCCTGTGAGCTTAAAATGCAGCAGCAGGGCAAGGAAGGCGGTTCCTATGTCTCCATCACTGGCCTGCTGGAGCGGGTGCGCGCTGATCTGCCCCTGGGGCAGATGGTGCACACTGAGACTTTTTCTCTGTTTGAGGCCATGAGTGCTGTGGAGCTGGGCAATGAGAAGATGGACGCAGCCATGTCTGGGAGCTGCAAGTCCGCGGATGAGCTAATCCAGGAGGGCGTTGCACCTGTGGAGGGTCTAACGCCTGCTCAGTTGCTCCTAATTATGGAGCGCTTGCTAGTTATGGAGGTATGTGTACACCTGGTCGCTCACGGTGCATGTGCAAGCCCGTTACAGATGCCACGCGCAATTGATGGCTGCTAGCATCTTTCAGCAATTAAGAGTGCAGTGCTCGAAGTCCGCCATGCATAACGTAGATCACTCTGCACCTGTTTGCAGGCTACTTGGCACAACGGTGCTGCCTTAGCACAGACTGTGTTCACCAGCCTGTACATGCTCCGACCTGAACGGCTGCAAGACGCAAGCCCCCTGCTGTACGCTTACTGCATGGGCTTAAAAGCCACATGCATTGCCATTAGGTGGTTGGTCATGAATGGCTCTGTCGCTGAGGTATGTTACCGATCATTGACTAATCCTATTTGGCGCCTGCCGGGTGTGCGCGCGCACGCGTGCGTGTCCTTGTACGCTTGTCTGTGATGTGCAAAATAACAGACACAGTGTCTGTCCCTCCAATGGCCCTTGTGTGTGCGTGCATGAATGAATAATATGCTTCAGTGCATAAACCACACATGCTTGGAAGCATGCGTGCATATTTTGCATGTGTTTGTTCATGCGCATTAGTGATCTTACATTAAAAATCCTTTGTGCTTTTGACCACCTAACATGCTCATAATCGCTCTTAATAAACTCAACCTCACTTTTTGTAGCGTTCCTGGCGCACTGATATGCATAGTTGGTGTTGTACTCAAAGTGATTCCAGGTCAGGCCAGCCTCTGCTGTACTGGGATTACTGAACTGGGCAAGAAACCAGGACAGATGACCACCTACCCTGCCCATGTGCTGGACCCCACATGCCCTCTGGTGCTCTCTCTCCTGCCCAGGAGGAGGACATCAACTGCTGGGTCCTTGGCCTACCCATGCAAGACATGCCTGTGCCCTTGCCCGACGCCAACTGTCTACCTGTGCTGGACCAGGCGACTCAATCCGCAAAGAGCTCGGTAGGAGCCCCGTCCCTTTGGCCCCCTGCAAAACTTCCGGTGACAGCTTGATAACTAGTGAATAGCTTGTTCAGAGCTGGAAAGCGTATCATTTTTAATGAGCCACAGCCAGATGCCCTGCCTCGCTCCACAGCTTTGCAACAAGTGGTTCAAGTGCTGTGCCATGCATGCTACAAAATATGGCACCCCATGGACGTGTTGTTCATTAGGGCAGCAGGTTTTCATTGAGAAGGGCTCTGGTGAGTCCATCCAGAGAGTGATGCAGGGCATACAAAAAAGCATGCACACTTGTTCTCATGCCCAGGGAACGCACGTTCACGACCTTGAGCTGGAGAGTCCCACGCACCTCTCCTCCCGCGCAATATTTTTGAACGATCCACGATCTATTTTGCTTTGACGACAGCTTTCCCTGCTTCCCTTCCAAATTGACTGCTTGTGCTTGGCACTCGTGTTTCACACAATCAATGCTGTGGCAGCCCTGTTGCCAAGCTGGCCAGCTGAGTGCGACCATCTCCGTTCCCTCACCTGCAAAGGTAGACCTGCATATCTCTCCTCCTCCCTGACCTCGGGAGGGTTGCCCTCGCTGCCATGCACTCGCTTCCGTGCACTCACTGCTGTGCTGTTCACAGGCAAAGAGCGCCAAGGGGCCAGAGGCAGACGTGTACAAAGCCATTGCTGCGCACCTGGAGTTCAGGCGGGATTTGCATGCGGTAATGCTGTCTGTACATCGGGTGCCAGACTCTGCTAATCGCATGAATTAGGAGTACCAGGAGTGCTGCCTTGCCCTGGGGGGCAGGCCCCTGGATGGGAGTGGCGTGGACTGTGAAAAAGCAGCATCGGACGTGGACCCAGTCTGCCTCAATGTTTCTGTCCAGATATTTGCATCCTCCCTGTCCAGGATTTTGCCATCTTCTGTATGCATTCAGAACCCCAAATGCGCTCGAGGTCTCAGGGCACTAGTCCCTAAATTCATCTTCTATTTATTCCGTGCAATGCTGCCAGGCCTTGGCCTTGCAAAAACCATGCCTTGGGGCCCTAAGCTTGGATGCACTCTATATGCCATGCCACCGTTGCATCGTTCCTCAGGTGCTCCTGGGCCTCGGCTTGAAGAGTGAGGGCGGGGTGGTGGGGGCAGTTGCCCACATCACATCTGCCCAGGCGCGTCTGCAGCAGGTGGGCAGTGGAGCACATGCATGCGCAAAATGGGGTCAAGCCTGTGTGAGTTTGTTATGTATTGAGTTATGTGTGTTTGTGTATACACATGCTTGCGATTGTGTGTACAGATGTCCGTGCGTGCATGCGTGTCCGTGCAGCTCCTATGCAAGTGTACATTGTGTTGCCGGTGCTTGACACAGAAACAGCGCCTGCATGTGGATCATCTTCAAGTTTTTTGCTTAGAAAAGGCAGTAACATCCATCATGCTAAAGGGCACTAGCTATGCTGGCTTTGCTTGCATTCTCGACGTCTGAGATGCGGGAAGTGCTGCACAGGACCTCCCCTCCCTTCCGCACGTGCACCACGCTTTCTCTTTTAGCACACTCTATGCGCAGCCTCAATTTGTGCATCCTGGGCACGCATGATGACCTATGCTTCTTCTGCTCCCTCTTCTGTTTTGCTTTGTGGATGCACACTTGGGCTCACACGTGGATCTGCATGCGTATGTGAGCAAGAAGTGTCAGACCCTGTGCATTACCCCTGGGCCTGACCTTCCGTGCAGGTCATGAGTGCATCCCCTGGGCTGCAGCAGCAGAGGCAGGAGCAGCCCAGCCAGGGCAGCAAGGAGGCCGGCAAGGAGGCCAGCAGCACAGGTGCGTGCTTGTGCAGGTGTGCATGAGCATGTGCAGTTGCCTAAGCAAGCAAGTCTGGGAGGGAGGCGGGAGCTCTAAATATGAGGGCGCTTGGTCCAGGAGACCAGGCCAGTGAGTGAGCATGGGTGGTGGAAGAGAAGGCCCTCCTCCACAATGGAGGAGTTGCTTGGAAGAGCTGCAGGGGGTGCGCTTGGGCTCGAAAGTATAGCCGCCCCAAAGGTCATAGAGCAGCGCCTGCCCACGGAAATGCCCACTGCCGTGGCAGCACATCCTGTGTGCAAGCCCTGCCCCTGTGCAGACGCTCCGTAAGCGCACGCACACGTGCGCACTCACAGATACGTGAACCGCATCTTGCTTGGTTTTGTGGGGCCAGGCGCAGGGGGCCAGGGGGAGACCGCGAGCACGACGGGCGTGCAGCAGCTGGACGAGTGTGCCTTTGATGCTCCTGGCTTTGTGGAGAACGTGAACAAGTACTTACTGGGGCCAGCCCCCCCGCGCGCCACGAAGGTGAGCCTGAGCCTTGGCACCAAGCGAGGGCATATGCTGTGCACGTTTTAATTGCTTGTGGCTCCCATTTCTGTGTTGACAGGTGGGTGCTGTGGGCAATTTTGAAGTGTTGGGTAACGGGTCCATGTAGCACACCAGACATGGAGCACACCAGGTGCCCACACTGACCACAGACATGTGCTTGTGCTGCCTGGCTATGGTTTGGCTTGTGAGTATGGAACAGGCGCGTGGCATGTGCTCCATCCTGCCATGATGCCCTGCAACTTGCGCAAGCTTGCACTTTGGGCGTCTGGGCACGCACGTGCCTTCAAGCAATCCAGCACCACCTCACTTGCGCAGACACGCGTGGGCATGCAAGTGCCTCACCCAGCCCCTCCTCCATAATCGAGGCCTTGACACAAGCGGGTGGCCAAGCAGATGGGCACAGCACTGACGCAGTCAGCCCGAATCTGCGTGCGTCTCTGTGCCTTGTTCCGCTGCAGGTCATGAGCACGCCGGCAGCGTACGCCTACCTCAAGGGCTTGCTCAGCCACTTGCAGCAAGCCACGGATGTGCTGCACGTCAAAGGGTGTGTGTATGTGTGCTGCGCCGGTGCACACTGCCGCATGATGTCTGTGTGTCCTTCTGCCCCTCTGTCCATTCCTTGTTGGCGAATTGGACAGTTTCGGGGTCGTGTGTGTGTGTGTGTGTGCGCTGCGCCGGTGCACACTGCCGCATGATGTCTGTGTGTCCTTCTGCCCTTCCGTCCATTTCTTGGCGGCAAATTGGACTGTTTCAGGGTTGTGTATATTTGTGCGCGCGCCGTGAAACCCACATGTTGAACGCACTAACATTCAAGCAAGCCCGCCCCAACCTGTTCACCTTTGCGGCCGCAGCTTCCTTAACGTGGGCACCTTTTTTCCTCCATGTTGCACCTCCAAACAGGTTTCCAGCCCCTCTCCAATTTCTTGCTCAGTCGTATCAGCATCCAATTATCGCAATCAGGACCCATTCAGCAAACAGGCACAGACCTTCTAAAAAGCAGGCCCGCCTTCTTGACGGTGGCCTGGCCCTCCATGCACACGCAGCTACCGTGCACTGGTGCAACACGTGGAGCGCTTCTCAAGGCTGCGCGCGGGCGTGGTGGCGCGCTCTGCTGCCCACTACCTGATCGCGGGCAAGGCCTGGGGCCCAGCTTTGGCCAGCACGGCAGCGTTGAGGTGCGTGTCCGCTTGGGCTTCGACCAAGGATTGAAGAGAATGGTTGAATGGCCTTCTGACCTCATTTCAGGCCTGCACCAGCCACTGCATTGCGAGAGCGCTCTCATGGCCCTGGTTGCTTTGGACGTCACAGGTGATTATTCGTGTGCTGGGGGGAAGACAATAACCATACTGCCCACGTCAAGGATGAGGCATGTCAATTTGAGCGGCCTAAGCGTGCGCCATGGAGAGCCAGTCTTTCCAGCTGCGCACGCCATGGAAAGCCAGTACGCATGCAGATGCTCGGAACAGGTCTCCTTGAGCCAAGCACCTTCCCGGGTACTGGCTGCCCCTGGGCTAGAATCTGCTTGTTTTCGATAGCTTGCAGGAAGCGCCTGCAACATGAGCGCAACACTGCGCGTGCTGCATCCCAACATTGCGAGTGATACATTTTGACACTGGGCATGCTGCATCCCAACATTGCGCGTGCTGCACCCCAATGCTGCGCGTACTGCACCCAACACTTCGCGTGCTGCACCCCAACACTACACGCAGCCAATCACTTGGTATGGACGCATTAGAGGGCTCCACCACACGGGCCAACGGTGAGGCTGCCCAACCTGCGCCCGGCAGCAGCACTGACAATGCCGCGGCTGATGCAAGCAGGTGTGTGCATTCGCGTGTGTGCGCGCTAATCCAAGCAGGTGGGTGGGTGGGTGCGCGCGCGCACATTGAGCTGGTTGAAGCGGGGTTGATAGGGGTAGAATGGAGTTGGGCTGGCCAAGGTACAGGCAGACAAAAAGGTCCTTGGGACGTGTTGACAACAAGGTCCTCCCTGGGAACGTGCTGACAAAGACCGTCAGGCTCATGCGCAAGCTCAGCTGTCTATCCTGCAGCGATAGGACCTACAAATATGCCTTTTGTTTGCATCAAGCTCATGCACAGGTAAGACCCTCATAGGTAGAACAAAGGCATGCATGAGTGCGCATGCATGCGCCTGCATGTCCCGCCACATGTACGCTTGTGCGCGCACTCCCTAAGCAGCAATACATTGTTCGCATGTGACGCGTGTGTCCACATTCAATGGAGGGCATGTGCATCTGCATGCTCATGTGGGCCATGTGCATCCGCTTGCTCACATGAGCCACGTGCATCCACTCTCTACTTGTGTGCGCGCAGCAGCGCCAGCACCTTGGCGAGCACCAGCGCAGCACAGGACGCGCCCATGCCTGCATGGGTGCTGGACCGGCCCTTGGTGTGTGAGGCCTGCGCTTTGCCTGAGGCCGTTGGCGCGGCAGGCCCGGAGGTGGACTTGTTCCTGGAACAGATTGTGATCGCGGTGGGTCATTGCTAGTGACTCATAGAAGGACCTGGCAGTGGTAGCTGGCTGCGACTGCCGGGAGAGGGGGCTCTATGAACAGGGTTGACGTCCAACAGTAGGCAGTGAGTCGAGCAGCATGAGCAGCGTTGCCAACCCAAGGCGACACAATGGGATTGGATGAGCAGCGTTGTGATCCAAGGCGGCACAATAGGATTGGATGAGCAGCGTTGCCAACCCAAGGCGACACAATGGAATTGGATGAGCAGCGTTGTGACCCAAGGCGACATAAAAAGGGCATGAGCAACAGTGTGATCCAGCAACAGTGGCTGGGAACAGGCTCGGGCGTGCACGCACCTTCTCCCCCAAACCCCTCTCCCGAAAAAAGACACGCACTCATTGATGCTCACACGTAGACCAGAGGAGCATGTGCACTGGTGCCGCGTGCCTGCAGTCAAGCAATTGGGCGCAGAGCATGCTCCTGAACAGCTGTCGGCAGCGGCGGAGGCTCAGAAGAGGCTTGGATGACTGGGCGAACATGTACCAGCATGCCCTGAACGCTGGTGGGTGTAACGGCATGCCCTGGGTGCAGGTGGAGCGATCGTGTACTCACGATCACTGAAAAGCCCACATGCATCGGCATGCCCTGAATGCTCGTGGGTGTGCAGAGCCAGTTGAGCTCCATCGTGCACTGTCACTCTCAAGATCTTGAATTTTGATTGCCAGATATTTGTTTGTTTGTTACAAGACGCGAGCGGAAACAGCAATGTCCTTAAGGCAGGCAAGGCAGAAGAGCTGAAAAACGCTAGGAAAAGGAGAACTGCCAGAAAAGCCAACTAGCTAGGATGATGCCCCCAAGGCTACGAGGACAGCTCAGGCTTGGGCTA
>LKMJ01001456.1_pt1 | contig 20907 bp, 17 predicted proteins | sample 643391 | NCBI WGS metagenome assembly LKMJ01 (sample SAMN04112250, study PRJNA286221) | soda lake metagenome | biome: soda lake; feature: Kulunda Steppe; material: water; isolation source: sample PL-Br10 brine of Picturesque Lake | place: Russia: Kulunda steppe | collected 2010-07
TGAGGCATGGCACGACCATTGTATTGGTTTGAATACTCACATCAGAGTGAATAAGATTGTGGGTGGTGTCGACTCATACGGGCTATAATCTCATTGAATTCGTCCTGAGCTACCCCGATTAATTACGGCTCAGAAAACCGAGGACTATTCTGAAGTTTATCCATCTTACACTGCACACAAAGATCATCGATAAAACACGAGATACTGTCGTACGGGCAGTCATACTCCTCTACGGTAACCGACAAGCGGCGTTTCTCGTTCTTCCACACCCGCTCCCATGTTTCAACATCCACATCAGCAGAGGAAAACACCACTTCGTCATCCCGGTCGACTATTTTCGATGTCGTAGCCAAGTGCCGTTTGTCTTTGACGACACTGATTGCCTCTCGAAACGACGAACACGGGATCTCCTCATTATCCTGCGAATCCCTAAGCAAGTGCACCATGATCCGCCCATCATACGTCTCGGTCGGATCCATTGGATCAGTCATCTACTCCAGTGTACTGTTAGAACTGATTTATAACTAGTACAAACCACAAAACACCTGTCTCAACAAAGATTTAACCGATAGTCAACTCAGCTCACACCCACTCAAGCGACGCATTATGCCGTTCAACGTACACTGGATTCACATACCCATCAGGCATCACTACTCGCTGACCAGTTCGATCTACGATTGCCCGGCGTAACAACTCACTTTCTGTCTCGAATTCTGGGTTCACTTGGATTTGGTAGTCTTGATCAATCGTGAAGAGGCCTCTAATGAAGGCAGCGTGATGTGTCTTACTGAGCGGCAGCACGTTCGTCACATCCGCTCGATGTTGTGGGTAGTCGCTCCAGGATAACACGTATGAGATATCCAATAAGTCAGGATGATCTACACCAGAGATCGGATACCTCTGATCGTGTCGTGAAAGGACCGTCGCCCTAAACTCGGGGACGACCCTGGCATGAATCGTCGTTTCGTATGTCCCTGCGGAGCTCTCAGTTTCACCAGCCACTGTTCCATCTATAGGAGCCCACTCTTCAACTGCCCGAGAGACAAATTGTCTGCCGTCATCTGTGAGCTGGAACTCGTCTCCGTGTTTCTCGATTAATTCCATACTACGGAGCCAGTTGATCCGTTGAGTAGCCATATCCGTCTGTTCTGGACTCCACCCGAGTTTCGGGTGTGTATCGAGTTGTTGCGTACTGATCTCGAAGAGCGTCATCGGAGCCGCAGACAACGCATAGAGCAGACTTCGAAGTCCAATGTTCCGTTCAGACATGATTCGTAGTAAGGTCGCTGTATCCTGCTGTTGGAGATACTCACAACCTTTGCGTCCAGGTTGCCACCTTTCGGTATCTGTTTCAGAAAACCAACCTGTTCGAGGTAGCTGACCCGCCGCATGATCGAGTCACGGCTAAAGACATTGGAGAAGGTCCCGCGGTGCCACCCGACAAGCTCGTCAGTTGTTGGGTGGTGTGTTTCGACGAATGTCAAGACTCTATCGAGGGCTTGAACATAGCTGGTCCCACCACCGAACATAGGGACGATACTGCGGAGGCGATCTGTTGGCATAAGCTAATACTACAGCAGGCACTATGATTCTTTCTCCGATCAAACGAGTGGGTTCATATTTGCCCGTGACAAACTTGTAGTAGACTGCAGTGGGTAGTTTGTCAATGATTAGTTTCCGATAGAGGCTGTTGTAGGAGATGAAGATCAGCAGTAATCTGGGTGTACATGATGTATGAGTAATTCAGAAATGCAAATAGTATCGACCTGACCTACTGTCTCAAACAGAGATAGATCATGTGTTTGTGCTTGATTTGATCAATGATGGCAAATTTGTTGTCTATTAGTTCGATTCTAATTTAGCAGTGATAATTAAACACCATTATCATGTGCTGATACTATAGTAATTTGCAGAAGTGTTTACTCACGCTCTTCGCTGAACCCCTCAAACTCGTATTGAAACCCCTACTTTCAGAACCTCACCTGCAAAGACTTTCAGATTCTACTATAGCTGGGGCAAATTATAAAATGCAGAAAAGGACAATCATATCTGATCAGAGGAGATAACAAAGTGTCTAATCGTCGTCAGTGAGCATCAATTGTCTAAGACAGAGATGTCAACAGAGTATGAGACTTCAACGTTGGAGCGACTAAATGAAAATACTTTATATATTCCCCCATCTGCATCCTGTATTAGAGTTGTCGTAGACCGATCTTCCTTCATGCGAAATATCCCATAATGCGTATAATCGTCGTCCGCAAGTGGTTTGAGATCCTCATGAGAACAATCTGCCAATTTCCCAAATTCTATTAGTTTTCCGACGTGATCTACAGCACCAATATCACGGTGATACCGTAGATTATACCAAACGGTCTCGTCCGACTCTTCTCTATTGGACTCATAAGTCGGTAGTTTACTTAATACGAGGTTTAACGAGTCAGTTTCGTCATCGGAATTAGACATCGTGTCCGTCCATTAGTCAAACATCTTAAGAATCTATCGCTATTGTCAGGAGGTCTATTTAGGATTTTTCGCCGAATACTAGTCTAATTTGAAGTGATAGAATAGATATTAAAATGATTCTCTGTATCGATAACAAGCTATTCTAATTCAGTTGCAATGGCATTGGTGTCAAACTCCACAAAGGGGATGAACATTTCGTCAAAAGTAAACGCACCATGAGTCGCGGTCATATCACTTGATTCTGAATAGAAGCGACGCTTAAATCGCAAGGTTCGTCCATCACACTTGTCTTTCGTTAATGCTCGAAGCTCCTGCATAGTTTGCTTAGACAGCACCTCAAACCAATTGTGCTCTAATTGATTACCGAATGATTGGTTCGGTTGGTTCTTGTCTTTGAGCCCGGCTACACGCTGGCCGAGATCTTCATAGTATTCACCTTTGCTTTTTAATGTGCTTAATCCATCACCGCTTGTCAGTGACCTTCTGGAATTTTTAGTCCGGATCATACCATGGTCTGCAGTTAAAACCGGTAGTATCTCATCCCCAAGACGCTGTGTGAGTTGCTTCACAAATGTTGCCAGGTCATCTGCAACACCTGGTATCAATGAATCTGCAATGTGATCAGTTCCATCGTGGAGCTGATCAATCTGGTTATGCTGGAGAAAATGCACCGACTTCTCGTGTTGATCTACTACGTTTGCAATATGTTTGACTGTTTTTTTCTGGAACGCTGCGTCCTCAGACCTGAGACCTTTTAGATGGATAAATTCATCAGCGGTGTTTCCTATAACTTCGCTAAACCCACCAGTGCCATCATGTAAATAACTCAAGGCTTGAGTATAGGCACCCGCTTTCCGAGCCCGGTCAAATAAGTGGCCCTCAGATGGAGTGATTGTTTTTTCAATATCATCTCGACCATGGTCCATCGGAAACTGGCCCGTAAACAGAGAGTAATGTCCAGCTCCGGTTTCGGATGGGAATATCGTGGTCATAGGCGTATTCGAAATGACACCATTTTCGGACCATTGTCGGATTTGGTTGTTATTATAGGTCGCCTCGATCCACTGGCGAAGACCAAACCCATCAGAAACAATAAGAAGGATATGATTATGATCGTCGAGAAGATTCTCAATCTTCGTAGGAATATCTGGTATCATTGCTATTTCACGCGATTCTAGACTGTCATGAGCCCATTGACGATACGTATCTCGAATGTAATCTTCACATACTGCAAGAATCGAGTCCGCTATTTTACTTTCAGTTTCCCCAAATTGCGTCGATAAGGACGCTTCTCGTTCAAGCTGCTCATCGTATAGTTCAATACAATCCATCGGAGATTCAGGTGATGGAGGGGACAGCGCAGAAAACATTTCTTTGGCTAGCTTTAGATTGGATCGGACCTCATCTACCTGTGCTGACGCGAGGGGTTCAATAAGGTCAGTAATCTCTTCCAGTTTAGAGATTACCTTGTCTATTTGACTTTGTCCATTCGCGATTGCTGTATCAAGATCAGATATAACCTTTCTTGCTTCGAGTGCATCTACAACCGCTTGAATTTCGGTTGTTGGTGAGCTTGAATAGAGCGACAGCGGGACTTGCTCAAGGTTATTGATCAAGCTCTCGGTAAGTTCTCTCGGCCGACTCTCCCTAATGTATCTACGTATTTCGTCCTCGTCGACATTGATTGCATCAATAGACCGGAGTGCACCTTTTTGATCTGCGAGTTCTCGAGCCATATCAAAACTGTTCTCGGAAGCTATTTTCACTAGCACAGATTGGAAGTTCGAGTCCAGGTCAGTTAGCTCAGTACTAATACTGAGTTCATTCTTAGCCTTTTCAAGCTTAGTGCTAATGAGAGTATTAGAGCGTTCCAGTGCAGCATCCTGAGCTTGAGCTAAAATAGCATAAGACTCCCACTCAGTCTTCTCAGCCAGGGGGTCTTTGACGTATGATAACGCTTGCTTACCCGCAGGCGATATCTCACCATCTTCGATCCAACCCAGATATTCTGACCATGCTTGGTACTCATCAGGAGTGTTAGAGGCTTCTTCTAATGCAGAAACGATTCCATCACTAGATATTAGATCACGAATAATGACCCTTTGAATTCCAGCCTGGGAATCAATACCTAAACACTCTGAGACCAATTTACCCTCTTTTTTTACCAATGATGGAAGAGGTATTTGTGATTGTCCTTTACGGTCTGCTATTATGAGATTAAGTGCATTAACTCTAAGAGGAAGTTTATATTCTGAATCACTTTTCAGGTATGTTTCGTATCTCTCTACATCTGAAAATCGAGCACGAAATTGAATATTTGAGAGAACATCAGTGTGGTCATCGTAGTACTTGATTATCTTTGGAGCGTTCTCAACGTGAGATCGTGCGGCTATTGCTTCCCAATTAGAAGAAAAATTATCAAAATCACGTGTTACGTATGTTTCCGTAATTTTGCCTTGATCTGCACGATGACGGATTTTACGGATTGAGGACGCTTCCATTACGTCGATCAGTTCTAAAGAGTCACCATCTGGATTTACAACCTCCGTCGTAGTACTATCTTCCTGTCGATACCAATAGTCGGGATCCTCAATAACGTACATCGTTATTTCACGACTACCTGTTTATCGAATTTTAATTCAACATCTCCATTACTGATCAGTGAATTCAATGCGCTCACTACTTCTTTTTCCGATTCGAGGTAATCCTCATCAGGAATCTCATTCGTAATGTCATCAGGAGTGACATTCTGTCTAGATCTCACCATCTTCTTTATTCGTTCTTCTATAGGTATCCGATTGACTTCGAGTGCATCTGAAATACGCTCAATCCGCTGTAGAATAGTTTCAATCTTTGATACGGGTTCTCCATCCACTGGTTTGCTCCGAAGCTCGTCAATCTCTTTCAGTCTGCCTGGAGGTAGCTCATCCTTCTCTGACTGGTAATAGTCCATCTCAATTTCTAAGAGATCATCTACGAACGTGGAAAATTTCTCAGCTTTACTCATGAACTCTTCATAATTTTCATTAAGCATGTCGAGATCCGAAACAGTGGAAGGTCGAACCTCAAGCACATTTGGTGCGCTATTTTCTACGGAGTCACTGAAATCTATGAATTCCTCTTTCCACTCTTGACCAAGTGTTCTAGCACTGGCAGTTTGTATTTCTGAGAGTATCGTCCAATTTGGCTGTGAGTGTAATTTTCGAACATCAGCTCGAATTTTCTGTACCTTGTCAGTGATTTCACCCGCCCGCCGATGAACATCATTATTAACTTGATCCCTCTTCCGTTGAGCTTTGGAGTAACTATCGTTAGCTTTCTTTATAGCCGACTCAATGGAGGCGATGCCGCTTTTAGAAACTCCACTAAAACTAATTCGGTCTATTTTTTCTGCTGCAACTACGAACTGGTCACCCGCAACTTTAAATAATTCAATAACTTCTGCAGCATCTTCACTTAATTCCATATTTTTATCAACTTTATATTTCTCAAGATCAACCTCTTCTATCTCTTTGAATTTATCAAGGACTTCCACACAGATATTAGAAATTCGCTTACATTGATCGATTCGATCATCGAACGTCTCGACAGCTTCTACTGCCTTCTTAATCGGCTTAGGGTCTGGTCGGATGGCTGAAAACTTTTTCATCACCTCACGAACAGATTCTTCTGTCTTATATGTTTTATATACGCCGATTTTCTGGTATTCTGGAAGGAATTTATCATGAACAGTTTGCATACTCTCGAAAATATTACTGTCATTATTAGCATCTAGTTCTTTTTCAAGGAAACGACGAGCACCATTTGCAAGATCACTCGCTTTAGACTGTAAGAAACTGACTTCTGTAAAAAATTGAGTCGAACTGTAGTTCGTATCTGGTTTTAGTTCTTTTATTCCCTCTATCTCCTGGGATGTCTTCATCAATTTCTGGGCATATTCAGTAGTATCGAACTCATCAATAGCGAGGATTGTTGCTTCATGCAGCTCTTGAATGCTTTCAATTAAATTTTCAATTGGATTTGATACGCCCTCATTTATTTGATCTTTTATTTCTTCAACTTTATTCTCACATACACTTTGTAACCGAATTATCTCTTTTCTGTTCGGTATTGCCCTAGTGTGGAAACTTTTGGGAAACTCAGATGAGGTGAGCCATTCAGCAACTTCATTGACAGCTTCAAAATATACTTTCGCTTCATGTGAACTATCCGATGTCAGCTGGATTCTAGAATCTTCAACTCTTACTTTTCCTCGTTCTTTTAGTATCTCAAGGAAGGCTTTGACGTCAACAACTGGATAACCCTCCATATTCATATGGTCGACAAGTTTATCCAGTTGGATTTCTTTACCTTCTTCATTATTTATACTTTCGAGGATTAGAGATTCTGATTTTGATATTTGTAACTCAACGGTTTTTAACGAAGAAGAATTAATTTCTGTTGCGAGATCATACTCTACCCAATCAGTCATGTAACTCTCAACAGAGTTTTTGTTCTGAGCTTTCCCAATTTCTTTGACTTTTTTCCAAGTGAGTTCTTGCCCTGATAGACCTTGATCAATTGCGTTATAATATGCATCCTTAGCATTGCTATTCATACGCTCAACTGGGCCTGGATAGTTTGGGTAAACGCTTGATAATTGTCTAGATATCTCCTTACCGAATTCATACTCGTCAATATTGAGTGTATGTCCGACCACTTTTGTTCGAATACCAGACATGAGTGCCTGGGCTCCTTGCGGAAGTTCACTTTTCAATTGACGATATCCACAAATCCACTTCTGGAGCGTATACTCAAGATTCTCGACTTCATACGACCACTTTTTCTTGAACGACTCTGGATTTATATTCAAAATTCTTTGACTAGTATAATCATAATCGCCATAGTCAACAGTAACAACTAGTTCAGCGACTTCTTCAACTCGAATCTCTTCCAACTTCTCTGGAGATTGGTTGCCAACCGCCACTAAGAGACGTCGATCATGAAAATTACCGTACGTACTTTCCACAACAAAGTAATGATTATTTTCATTATGACTCCCACTTACCAAATCACTTTTGAATGGATCAGTATCTTTGAGTATTTCACAGAGATTTCGGTATAAAAACTCCTCATCTACCGAAACATTAGACATTGTATTCTCAACAACTCTTTTTAATTCACCAGAGGTCGTAGCATCCTCTTCGTTTAACAGTGAATTTATTTTTCCGATAGTAAGCTGATAATTTAGTGTCCCATCGTTTTCAAGACGTGTAAGCCAGCCATTTTCGCGGAGATGATCTAAACGATCGTCAAGAGTATCTCCATCTAAATTGAGTACCTCTAAGAGCTCGGTTCTAGAAATACCAGTGTGGAGAGTTGCTGCAATACTTGAGAGAACACCCATCTCATCGAATTTTTTAATTTGATTAAATTGGTCTCTAACAAAGAAGCCGCCATCACCTGCAGTAAGTGCGTCAGTAGTTAGGAATACATCGCCAGGAGTCACCCATTGAATTTCGTCTCTCTGGAAAAATAGATCATACCCGTCTTTCATTAGCTTGATCGCTGTGCGATTTGAATCGGCCCGATCTGCAATTTGATAGATAGCTCGTAGAGTTGTGTTGTGTAGCGGAAATATCTCGCTATTATCTATTTGAGGGAGTTGTACACCTTCGCGAACGAGATATCTTTCTCGACGTCTTTTCCAGGTCTCGATCAATTCGTTCTCATTGAGTGGGCGCAGTCGGACGTGCTGGCGTGGAGTTGCACCAAACATACGATCCATCATAGCTGCATGGACCTGTTCAAACCGATTCCACTGGTCACGAGGTGCCGTCATTATCATCACGACAGGAGTTTTGCTATCGATCTCATCAAAGAATTCTCGATATTTATCTAAATCTTCAAAACTCACATCCTGTCCACGGACAATTCCTTCGATCTCATCCATGAGAAGAACTACTGCGTCGAACAACTCTTCATTGACTATCGTCTTACATCCTTCAGAGAAAGCAATACCTGCATCTTGACCCTGTCTCGCCTGTACTTCACGATCTTGGAATGTCGCTTCTGCCTTTTCCTGGCTCAATCCACCCGAAATTAGTTCGTTAATAACTTCTTGTGTTTCATCATCTTGAACATGAGAAATCTTGTCTGCTGCATCAGGACCAACTTGAGCTTTGACTCTTTCACGAAGTGCCTCAACAATATCTGCAGGGTTACTTGTGAAATTAAATGGGTCTAAGGTGAGTAGATTCATCCCTTGAGGACAAATAATTTCATTCTCATCTTGGAGGAGCTTATGAATCTGTGTGAGGAAATGAGTTTTCCCATCACCATATTGACCGACAACACCGTACCCTTTCATTTCGGGATATTGAGAAGATGGATTCTTGTATTTTCCGAGAATATCCCGAATATTTGAAATACCCTCTTTGTGAACGTCACCTAGTGAGGTCAGTGCCGCATATTGGTCAATGTTTTCTTGAATTTCCCCTTGCTCATATTGACCTGGTTTTGTTTTTCCTAATTTAACTACAGTCCGAAATGCATTACTATCCTGCTTGAAAAACTTACTGGGGGAGCCTTTGATTGTTGGTTTTGGTGACATTATATTCAATTAGCGTTAATGAAAGAATTAACCACCGTGTGGTATCCAAATTTATCACTTGGATCTGTTGTTATGTTCGGGATGTTCTTCTTTTCGGGAGATGCGTCTTCAAGGTTTGATAACAAGTGATCCATGGTAAATGTATCCATATCTTTTAGATGAATCTCAGCTACACGCATACCTCGTATCAGAGTCTCAAACCACCTGTTTTTGTATCTTTCTGGTAACACTAGCCAAATCGATCGATCATAAGAACTCAAATGTTGTTCGATATGCTCGTGAATGGGTTCCAAATAAGTTCGCTCCATAGGGATCACATCAAAGTTATCAATTACAACAACATCTGTATCCCCAATTTTGTTATCTAATTGTGGGGTGAACGTTGATTTGAGAAGCTGGGATGCAGTTATATATATAAAATCGACACTTTCTGTAGAAAGATGATTTCTTATTGCAAACGTCTTTCCGGCCCCAATTTCGCCAGTAATTCTGAAGTCTTGATTGATATCCAAGTCCTCGACAAATTTTTTTTGATGGTCTGTGAGCGAAAATTCTTCTGGAGACGACCATAGTGTTTTCAATACATCGTTTCTCAATTGATTCATTAAATCAACTCATAGTAGTAAATCATTTAAATCATTGGGTTGGATATCACCAATTTGTATATCGAACACCCCTCCGAATGGATTTGTGCGGGTACTGTCTCCGATTGTTCTGTAAGTGAAAAGGGGATATCTATCTCTAGATTGTCTTAATAGCTGTTCAGTTCCATCCTCTGAACAATTTACTAATTTTGGGAGACGTTTGCGCAAGTATGGTGCTTCAAGTGTCTTTTGCGTTTGTCCTAACAAATAGACTCCATAGGGGACCGACTCAGGTACTGCTTGGTCACGATTAATCAAATCCCATCTTTGATTCTCTTCTGATTCGACTCTCGTCAATAGATCAAAATCATTAATTAGATTTAGTGCATTTTTTACTGAAGATTCTTTTGAACTTGAACTTGTGTCGCTTATTTTTACCATTCGGTCATGGATATCGACCGATCTCAGAGGTTCAGAAGCAGATCTAAGAATATCTATTGTATATGCTATCGTAGGCATCCCCCGCATGTGTTGTATTATAATATCGTCGAGCAAATCATTCCTCTTTGACTTAATAACATATCCTGTGAATTCACCGAAGTCTGTAACCGAACCATCATTGTTTATAAAACCGAATTTTTTCAATAGAGTGTACGTTTCTTCACCGGCACTCTTGCTGGAGCCGGAATAAGTCTCAAATTCCCTAATAAGAAGATCTCGATCATAATTGACCTCGCCACCTACATGATGGAGTATCTGAAGGAAATTGCGGAGGTTTTCGCGACTTCGAGCTCTCACATGTTGGCATTTTGCTGGCTTTTCATCTAAGTTGGCGAAATGGAGCTTCATTATATGTGTTTCTCGACGAGTGACATCTCTCTTCCACCATTTGTTGTCCTTTTTGATTTGATCTCGAAGTTCATGGCTATCCAGAATTCATTTGCGTTGCTTGAACTAGCTGTTTCAGCAACTAATATAGTTTTCCCGGATTTTTTCGCATACTTTTCTGAGGCCTTAACTAGATCGGCACCGAGGCCCAAATTACGGTACTCTGGGTGAACAGCAATCAAGCGTATTTGAGCCTCCCCTGGCTCAAGAACCCGTGACTCACACCAAACCATTGAAGCACCAATAATCCGGCTCTCATTATCTTGGATAAATAATATGTCCCGTCCTTCGTTCTGAACTGCCCGTTCCAAGCCTTCACGGTATGTAAACCAATGCAATTCTTTTTTGACTTGTTTATGATTATATAAATTCTGTATTTCGTCAATATCTTCTTCCTTTGCCGTCTGAATCGTAGGTTGTTCAAGTTTATTTGAAGTCATTAACTTTCACCGCCTCCATGTCGACTACGTCGTGGCCGCATCTGTACAATTGAAATGCTTTCTTCTTCGTCATCCACATAGACCGCTTGCCCGACTCGATTCAATTTTTGGATATAGGTTTTTAATTCACTCCCCATATAATCTTGTGACAGTCGATTTAATTCCTTAATGTCTTCACGTGTGGTAATTTTATGACATAGAATCACATCGCATTGAGAGACCATTTCATGATCGAGAGCAGATGGTTGTTGAGTTGCCACAGTAAGGGATACTCCAGGTTGCCTACCTTCTTTCACCCAACGAATCAAGATGTCTTTCGATAGAGAAGACTTACCAGAAGGTACAAAATTATGCGCTTCGTCTATAAACAACCATACTCTTGGGACATCGACTTGAAGTTCAAGTTCTTCGCGTTTTCTTGCTTCTATACGTCGATTGAAGAGATCCTTACAGAGCACTGAGACTACAAGATTTCGTAATCCGTACTTTCCTGGATCCACGACGCTCAGATCCAACACATTCAGACTTGTCTCATCCAGACGATCCCAAATCGGAACATACTCTTCACTAAACAACCCCCAATCACGGGACATTTCGAGTCGATTGAGTAGTGCTTCTTTTGTCCTTTCATTGGACTTAGAGTCTCCCTCTATAGCATCGATAATATCATCTAAATTGAACTGGTTACCTTGCTTTCGAGATAAATTTCGTATAGCCCTATAGAGAGTAATCCCCATCGGCTTGTTGATATTGAGGTCAAACAGATCACACCACCCATCAGGAGATATGTCAGACGGGTTGATTTTTATTGAACTTACATCTAATCCCCTCCGCTTCATCTCAGACAGGACTTGTTCCCCATATCGATCCTCAGGGTCACCCGGGACAAGGAGATTGACATCATATGACCGGGACTGAAGCCCCCAGTCCCAGAGTTCGTTTTGTTGTGCCTCATTTTCATTGACCATAGTCCAATATATTCCCATGGGGTCGACAATAAGCGGAACAACACCCTCAGTATGATCGTGAACTTCTTCGATGATGTCCCCCATCGAATAACTCTTGCCGCTACCTCGTTTACCACAAATAAATACTGCTCTGGAATGAGAACCGTCTACATATTCTTCATCGTCAGTGTCCAATTCTTTGCCAATAAATAAATCAATTTTATCTTTCATTTTAAATCCTGTGAATCGCGAAACAGCAGTGGGACGATTGATTCTTCATATGACAGACCGCCATGGGTACCGAACTCATCGTGGTTGAACTCGCGCGCGACAAATGGATGTGGGAACACTGTGTAGGTTTTACCATAGGCATCAAGTAGTTTTGCATCCCCTCGAACCCCGATCTTGGATTTAGCATACCGCATATTGCTCTGCCCATTTGTAGTCAAGATACTCATTGTGGACTCAAATTCCTTCCGCCACAGAATACCATGGTCTGCAGTGAGAACAAACAAATATGAATCGACTTGTTCGTCTAAGAGATTACAGATGTCATCTATGTCCTTCTGAAGTTTCTCTATCTCATGGTCAATGTCAGAATCCCGTACTTCTTTACCATCATGAGCATCACTATCCAGCACCCGTCGACTGATCTGGATATATGTTCGATGTTCGCTCAGACTATTCTTCTTTAAGTCCTCAACTATTTCTTCTGAGGTCCGTACTCTCTTAAGATCCTGGGATTTGAAATTCTTAAAAACACGATCATTAAGATCATTGTAGCTTTCATTATTCCAATAGCTGTATCCCCTTCGTCGCACAAAATTCCTTTTAATCAGATGATCCACGAGAGGTCTATCATCATAGCCAAAGACAACATTTCGATAGCCGACCGGTGTGATAGTCGGCCCATTGACTAAACATGGCTCCCCCTCTAATTCCGTACCTCGTACATCACTGTACCCTAATCCGTCTGCTATCATTAAAACAACTACTGCCTCGTCTGTTATCCGGTCCAATATTCTACGCTTAATGCCTTTCTGAGTCAGTAGGTATTCTCCAATCTCTTCATACCTTGACCCAATAATTTCGTTAAGAGATGGGGAAACTGGGTCATGATTGAGAAAAATTGTTGGGTATTTGTTGTTTTTCTTATCTTGTGATGGTTTGATAGCAACATTGTTTTCAAATGTCCTGGATGGGTCTTCCAACTTTTCCTCGAATTCCTTTTGTGACTCGAACAATTCGAGTTCATTTTGGACATAAATGTAGCTTAATCCATGATTAACATCAACAACTACGGGATGAGATTCCGCTTCTGCGACGACCTCGTCTAATGTAGCCATTATTTTTCAGGGAGATCTCGGAATCGCTTCTGAACCGTCAGGTCGAGAAGGTTCATTTTAAATAATTTCGCCAACTTCACAGCAATTTCTTCTGGGTCTTCTGATCCTTCTCCTTGAGATTCCAGGATCTCATCGAGTTGAACTTGTGTGCCGAATTCCAAATTCTCATACAGTTTCTGTATATTTTCAGACTCCGGACGAACTGGACGGTTTAGTGCGTCGACATCATCCCTTATCGAATTGATTTGAGTGCGTATCTCTGAGAGATTCTCTGCAATTTTTGAATCATTTTCCTCGCCATTTTTTAGAGACCAGTCGTCGATGGATTCCGAGATCTCTTTAAGTCCCTTTCGTTGAGATTCAAGATTACTACTTATATCATCTATCTCAACGCCACGTGGCACAGTCTGGAATCGTTCCGATCGTGAAACGGTTCGCTGCATATCGCTGAGTTTGTTCGTTAGTGGATCTATCACATCTGAATTCAATGCATCAATGAATTCGTCCTCTAAATTGTTATACGACTGTTCTGGATCTGCTTCAGAGAACTGAGAACGGAGTCCAGGATGCCCACCATTTGCAGTCGATAGTACATCCTCTAATCTCTCCCTTTCACCTTCGAACGCTTTCCGCTTCTGACCAACACGTTCGTCAAATTCATTTTGGATTGATTTGAAGTCATCTTGGAACGTGTTTGCTGTAGTCAATAGCTCTTGGCCGTGTTCAGAGAACTGCTCACTGATTCGTGAAAGTAATCGGTCGAGCTTGTTCTCGAATTCATCTTCTCCAGACCGTTCAGTGAATCGCATAAGACGTTCGTCCAAATCGACTGCACGACCAGCCAAAGTCCTCCAATCTTCGAATCCATCACAATACTGCTCCTGCTTTTCGATTTCCTCAATGACTTCATCTAATCGCTCGTCCTCCTCTTCATGCAGATCTGCAAGGGTACCTAGATTCTCAACTGAAGCTTCTTCGTTATCTTGAAGTGCCTTATCAATCTTTGAGGCGATTTGTCCAGCACGAGAACTTTGATATTCTAATTGATTATTGATTTTCGTTCGCTGCTTGTTCAAGTGGCGATTGAAAGTCGCAGGAACTTCGACTTTATTTAGGATGTCAGATTCACAACGGTGTTTCAGTGATTCTGCCTTTTCAGACAGTTTTTCGAGAGTCCGCTGTTTATTATGAAATTGGGTTACTGTTTCATCATTGACAGAGCGTTTTAGATTTGTAACTTCCTCACGGAGTTCTTCGAGAGCACCTTCGTTATCAGCAGATGTCTCATTGATCCGGTCCAGTAGTTCATTGCCCGTGTCTAGTAACTGCGAGGATGTGGAGGTATTCGTTGGAAGCTCTTCGAGTTGAGAAAGAGCTTGTTCAAGATCAGGCTTGATTTCATCCTTTCGAACCGCGGTCTCAACACGAACCAAGCGCCCATCTTCCTCATCGATATATTGACGAGATGTAAGCAGACGAAGGACTTGTTCGAATTCCTCGTCTGTGTACCCGCCACTCACGGCCATGGATCCAGCCTTTTTCACACTCAACGACGCTCCAGCTTCGTCTTTTGGGAACGCTTCTAAGATTTTTTCCTCTAATGGATGCAATATGAATGTTACCTTGACTGAGTTTTTATCCCCGTGCCCCCATTCAAGATTGATCAAATCCTCATATTTGCTGGTGAGTTTTGTTCGAAGACTCGAATGATTCTTTACATTAAACGCTTCACCAAGATCATCCTTCTCGATTATGGCTGGTCGACGACCCTGTTTCTGAGTAATTCCTAGGCTCAACTCTGAGCTATCAAGCGCAGATGTGTATTCACCAATGAGTTTAGTGATACTATTGCCTTTGTAAAGGGTATGGTAGTCAGGGAATTGATTACGCATCACCGACCGGAACATGTCATCAATCATCCGCTCACGAAGGCGTCGAATCTCAATATGACCCGGTGCCTGGTTCCGTAATTCGTCGTCAAACAGAATCTCGATTGTTTCCGTAACCAGGTTTTCTCTAAGATTTTCTAGTGATTGGACTTCTGCGAGCGTCATATTGTCTTCTTCGTTATCGAGCTCGCGATTAATACGACTCACTAACGCAAGCATCAGCAGCGGAGTAACCGAACGTGGATTCATATAATCCTTGAGCTTTCGGATACGTTGGGGAAGATCGCCTTTCATTAGCGTCTGCTTTAGATCAAGGACAATCTGGTACGTCTTGTTCTCTTCCAGTTCGTTTAGACTCTCCTCTGCAATATATTTATGATCAAGATAAAATCCTAATTTGAGATTGGCATCTGAATCGATCCCATTTTCGGACGACACTGTACCTAGTTCTCGACGTCTTCCTGTAATTCGGACATAGAATCCGCGGTTCGGGTAGTTTGGGTCGAATGTTCCCTCCCTATAGGATTCTAAAGATTGTGCATGTAACTTGTTTGATTCCCGGACTGTCCAGCCGGTCTTCGACTGTCCCCTACCCCGTGAGGGTAGAAGCTTCGGGACGATGTGTTCGTCAAAAGCCGTGATCGCATCTGCTACATCTTCGTCATTCTCCTCAAATTCCCGCCAAAATTCTCGAAGAACTTCACTGCCAGCAGAAATGTCTGGGTCTCCTTCGACGATATCTACTAAAGTAAACCCATCTGCGTAATATGTCAGCAAAGTACCTTGGAGCTCTTGGCTGAGCTCCTCTATTGGGTCTCGTAGACCATAAGTGGTAGAAACATCTTCAATAACTCCCTTCGGAAATGCTGCCATGAGCTTAATCGCTCGTCGATGATCTTCTGTCTCAACCACATCTGCGGCAATCGCCTCGGAAACTGCTCCTCGAACTTTTTGTTGAGGTTCTGTAAACCGAAGACGATTATCAATATACGCCTCTATAAATTCAATTGGCGTGAACGTGGTATCTGACTCTATGTACTGAGTTACTGCGATACCCATTGCGTCAATTACAGTACGAGGACCTCTACTGAGATCATCACGAGTTGAGTATTGTCCAATAGCTATTAGCGTCTCCTCGGGGATAATCTCGTCCTTATAATCCTCAAACCCGTACTCTTTCGCATAATGATCCCAGAGTCGCTTAGGGAACTGATGATCATACGTAGAAGTAAGATTCAGCAGGAGATTATTTTCTCGTACTCGGTCAAGGATGTCTGCACCACGTTCATTAATCACAGATAGTTGTTCATCTGGGATCGATAACATCATTCCAAACGAGACCGTACGAGGATTGAATCCCCAGATTATAGATCGGAGTTCCTCCTCTGCGTGTGAGTACGAATGTTTTTTGAAAAACTGCTGGACCTCATCTGGGAAAACAACTAACCCTTCATAGCCTGCTTCTTGAACGAGATCCGTGGCCTTCAGGAAAAACTCAACGAGGACTTCTGCTGGAAGATCCTCATTCATTCGACCGCTTTCTTGTAGATCATTAATAATCTCGTTGAGTTTATTTGCTTCTATATTATGTTGCTGCCCTGCTTCTTCGGCAATTTCGTTGATCCCTTGTCGTTGATATTTTTTTCGAAGCTGTCTAACTTGTTCTGCATAACGGTCTGCGAGCTTGTGTTCGAGCCAACCAGTAGTCGCTTCTAAGACGTCAATAAGAGAAGAAAGTATGAAAGGAGGAACAGCGACATAATTTGCATTCTCACATTTCTCCCAGAAGCTGATCGATGTACTGGTCTTTCCATATGCGTACTTGCCAGCGATAATCCCAATTGTCCCGTCTCCTTGACCGAGATTGGTGATTAGCCTTTTTTCTGTTTTGGAGGTATCGGCAAGTGAAAGATGTGTGCGCAGATGATCGCGGTATTGTTCTTCTACTTCGCGTGGATTGTCCCGGAGGTGACGAGCCTGGACAGTGTCTACAACTTCGTCTTTCTGCGCAATTTCCTGTAGTCGAGAGAGCTGATCTTGTTTATTCATAATTAATATCTATTGAGATGTGTTCTAGCAGAGCCCAGAGAATTCATCTCGGGATTAATATTATAGTTAGAGATTTCCATCCACCTGTTAATAATTTGCTCTTCTTCTTGATTGGTCAGGCTAAAGGCAACCTGTGGCACTGTTTCACCATGTCGAAGTGGATGTCGGGTTAGTAAAACGCATTTAGAGATACCGTTCAGTCGGCAGTGGGCACGTGCTGATCGGGCCTCTACTCGATCAGAGGGGGCATCATCAACGACAACTGTATCCGAACTTCCGATCTCTAAAGGCCATTTTGTATACGAATATCCCTCATTTGCAAGAACCCATGCTAAGAATGTCTTTCCGGATGATGGTCCAGCAGATAAAGCTACTAAGCGATGTTCCTCCAGTTCCTTCTCAATCTGAGAAAGTGCATCTGCCTGGCTATCAACAAGCATTTCTCGTGATGCGCCTTGCTTGAGCTTGTTCGTAAGGTCCAGAAGTGGAGCTAATTTATATGAGTTCATCATAATTTATCGGATCCGAAAGTCGGACTTGTTTCGCCATACCTGTTGAAACTTCTAAATTGTCGAACTCTCGAGCCCATTCAAGTACCTCGTTAAATCCAGACTCATCCAACACAAGAGTTCGGCAGAGAGTTTCGATGTTATCATTATTCAGAATAAGTGCAGTCCCGTACTCTGTATTGGACTCTATATAAAGAGAATCAATAGCTACTAATAACATCTCTGCCGGAGCGAAACTTCGAATTTGGAATTTTTCTTCCATGACATTATTTTTGTGTGGAACCTCATCCAACACTGAAGGTGAGAGTTCTCGGAGATATTGGAATACACCCGAAATGCTTCGAGGGCCGATTGAGATTTCGTCACGGATTGAGGAAAGTTCCTGTTGTGCTTGTTCGAAAATTGCTTCTGCAATCTCCTCGCGTGCTCTTTTTGTACTCACTGGGTGGACAGGACTGTTATCGATGAGATAATCTACAACTGCTCCATAAGTCCATGAAGACATTTCTCGTTGCTCAATCGGTACCTCTCGAGCAGCGTCAATACGATCTCGTGTATAAAACAGGTGATGCAATATATTTCCGAAAAGGCGTAGATCGTGATACATCACCCTTACTAATTGTTCCCCCTTCTCAGTAAGGGTAGTAGCGGTTTCTAAGACATCCATTTTTTTCAAAACCGTGGGAACCTCACGCTCAGTTTGATAACCAACTTCGTATCCGAAATCCTCTGCAAGTCTGTAGACTTCTTTACCGCTAGAAGCGTCAGGATGTTGGTCGAGTATGTCTAGATACTGATAGCACCACTCAGGATTAGCACCATCTCGAATATGGAATGAAATACGAGGCATACCAATATTCTTAGCTGTGACCTCTTAAACACTATTGAGAAGATCGCAATGAACTAGTAGAGTCTATGATATGGTGCGTAAAATGCTCGTATACCGAGAGTTGTCATTCATTAAATCTATCATTTCATCAACTGAATAATCCTCTATAGATTCAGCCATATCCCGTAATACCATTAGATTATGTAGGATCCGAGTCATACGCGAGTCACGGAGTTCGTGATACGATTCACAGAAGGGGCAGCTATGGTCCGTTTCTTTTTTCAGCCTTTCCAAATTATCGTCGAACACTTTCGGACCAGAACGGTCTGTTTGGTGTGTTACGTTTCGAGGCGTCCTAAATGGGAAATAGATGTCGCCATATCCTGCTGCCCGAAGCCAACTAGAGCAATCAAAAGTATCGACACCTAATTTACCCAAAACGGGTATTGCCGTTGGTCCTCCAACACCGAATGCATGTACTTCTAATCCATTCTTGTGAGCGAGATTGACTGCGTACTGAAGTGTCTCAGCGACGCTTTCAGAGATTATGTTCACACCGTTGTTTTTGCCAAAAGTTTCGAAGCTTCCAAACCCAACTGTTTGAACTTGATCCAACTCGGCATAAGCATCTATACAGTCCGTAATATGGCGGTACTTACTGCCTTGAATTACGGGGATTGCTCGGGGTTTTAATTTGTCTGGTAGGAAATGATAGGAGAGCTTTGCATTTGTTATAGTCTCCTTTACTTTTTGATCTACGGTATCATCATCGTCGTCACTAAGTGGCACATTATCTGGCAATGTATATTTGTCCGCCCATTGATTATTATCGTAAAAAGGCATTATATAATTATAGAGTTCGTCAAAATCGCCATTATTGGTTTGGACATGGTACCCTCCCGAATCAAACATTACCTCGACCCCATCCTTGTTCAGGTGCTCCATTTTTTCAGTCAATCCGTCTCCAGTAGAGATAGGAGTATATATGACGGGACCTAACGGATCAAGTGTACCATACTCAGCTAAGATACGGTCCCGGAACGAGTCGATCGAAGACGGACTCACCGTCATAGATGCATAGAATTTCATATGATTCTTCCTGTACAATATTCTAATCGTTTTAAATACAACTCCATCAAAATCTATTTCTCGTAAGAAGATTCGACGGTCGTATAAATTCCTCCACGAGCCTTGAATTCGATTTCTACATGAATAGAGTGCGGATTAATTGCCTCTGCAATATGATCGCATATATCTACAGCTACTGCCTCGTGCCAGATTCCATTATTTCTATATTCGAACAAATAATCACGCAGGCTCTTTTCCTCAATGATCTTTTGATCTGGCACATATGTTACATTCAACACACCATGATCAGGTCGACCTGTGACAGGGCAATCGTGAGTGAACTCAGGAAACTCAAGGTTCACTTTGACATCACCAAACTCGTTGGCGAATGAATTGAGATCAGGATCAACGTGTTCACAGACAACGTCCTCAGCGTCAGTATATGTACCCATATATTTCTGCCGTAGAATTCCTTACTTATAATTGTACGCTCTTGCGAATAGATAGTAGTCCAAATAAACCGATGGGCGATAACATCATCTTAATTAATATTCGGTAGCGGGGTAATATGTGAATTAAATATATATTTTGTGCAGTTAGGTCGAACAGAAGCTGAACGACGGTTCCGAACAGAAGTAATCGAATTATGAGCTAACTCGATTAAGAGCTCGGTAGAAGAGCGTTTACAACCGTGAGAGTGATAAAAAATATCTCTGGGTTAGTCGGGTTTTCCAGAGAAAGTATCTGTCATATTAGATATGGTTGATTCTGTGCCCGACTTCGTATGAAGCTGGGTCGTGATTGATTGCAGAAGATCAGGCAGAAATAGACCAAATAAGGGAATTTCCGACTTTGCGACTTTGAATATCTCCCTTCTCTTCGATAGATTTTAGCCGGGCATAGGCTGTACGGTGGGTGCATCCTACTTTATTAGCTACTTCAGAAGTTCCTGCCATACCATCTAGCCCTTTAATAGCATCTAAGAACTCCTCATCATGGTAACTTGTGGTATATTTGCCGGAGTCCTCGTCGCGATCCTTACCGGGCATACTGTGCTCATAGAATAACGTAGCGTATGTAGGTAATGGATTGGTTCATCGACCAAACCATCACATGTTCATGTGATGGAAAGGTTTAAGCCATTACATAGTGTATGTGATGGTGTGGTAATCCAGTCTCTCTGGGGCAACAATCATATCGAAATTGCCCAGGTGCTAAGGACACCAGGGCTGGGTTCCCCACGTCAAAGGAACCATGGAAGAATCAACACCGAAAGTTGAAGACAGTACCGATAAACAACTAA
>LKMJ01001457.1_pt1 | contig 20886 bp, 17 predicted proteins | sample 643391 | NCBI WGS metagenome assembly LKMJ01 (sample SAMN04112250, study PRJNA286221) | soda lake metagenome | biome: soda lake; feature: Kulunda Steppe; material: water; isolation source: sample PL-Br10 brine of Picturesque Lake | place: Russia: Kulunda steppe | collected 2010-07
CATACCTACGACACAATATTCCAAACCATTTGTCACGCACTCTCTCCAGACTTAGACTTTCTGGTCACAACTTGAATATTGAACGTCTTAGGCAACAGCAACATAGAGTTCCTTATGAGCTCAGGATTTGCACTAAATGCAACTGGCACTGTGTGCAAGATGAAGAACATGTCCTCTTCGATTGCCCAAGTGCTGACTTGGCAAACTTGCGCATCCAGCACCACCACCTCTTCCGCGCCCCTTCTAGAAGCTCAAACAGGCTGAGAGTCTTTATTAGCCAGGCAGACACCAAAGGTCTAGCCTTGTATGTGCATGAGTGCTTGGAGTGCTGTGCCTTGACTTCAGGTCACGACCTAGCTTGCCTTAATTGGTTTTGGTTGCACGCCTGTTTGGCTTCAGCTAAGCTGCCCTCGTCTGGCAGGTACAGCTTTGTAACCTTACCTAACCTAACCTTGTCAAAAGTTTGCGCTTGACATCAACGCACACACAGTTCGATACGCGACAAATATAATTTGTATACAATTTACAATAGTTAAGTTAAAAACAAGGAAATGGCTAAATCAATAAAGTCAAGCATACAGCACGAACTTTTGCCTGACTTGAGGGCTTTTTTGGGGGTGAGCTGGGTCTTGCCTGATGGTCTTCTCCTAAAGAGTCCTTGTTTTGGTTTTGACTTCAGCTAAGCTGCTCCCGCTCAGCATGTTCAATTATGTAAGCCTCACTCTAAGATTTTGTGCCTTTGACGTATTTCTGAATAAGGTGCACCCCACGTGCAACACATGTCAGTTTTCCTGTCCCTTGACGGAACGTGGGTCTCTTATTTGTCTGTAGTGAGCATCACTTGTATGAGATTTGGGATAGTACAAGGGTGACTCTATCAGAGTGGCCTCTGATATGCATAGATCTGTCTGAGGATGGAGACCCAGCCAGGGTTCCTTGATTAGTTCAGGCATTGGATTACTCTTCTCGTTGGGCTTCTCAGTTTTAGGTGCATCCATGGAGATTGTAGCTGACCCAAGCTGTCTCTCTGATCGCTCATCCTACTCAACGAACCAAAATCTTATATAAAAGATAATGCAATGCTAATTAATTACCAGAAGTAGCTCCATTCATCAGCCCCCAAAACCGACCAGCCTTCCTTTTACTTTACCAGTATCCTTCATGTACTCTTTGGACAACTTGTTGTTCATGACATACTCCTGCTCTCGCTCTAAGCGCTCGCCCTCCCTAACCACATCCTGCATGAATATGTTTGCACACAAAAAGTACACGCTCAGTGCATTGAGATCAGGGTTGTGTACCCACACCATCTTTGAGAATCCTGACCGTCTAAACGGTATGGTAACATTAAAGATTTGTTAAAACCTGGTCAGAAGAGATACGGCGGCAAATCAACCAGTACGATGGCAACGCCTTGGCCCTTGACCACACGATCGCTTGCATTTGCACTTAGGTTTCCAGGTACTATTTTACAATGTTTCATAAGATCATTTTTTGAGCAAATGAGCAATGCTTATGTGAGAGCATGCAAGTTGAGTCTGTGTGTTAGGGCTCCTTAGGCCCCTAGCTGCATAAAGCGGCTTGGAGTATCCACACACGCACAAGTGAGAATTCTGGAGACAACGACGGGTGAAGCAAGGGTGAAACAGGCATGCAGCAAGACGGGCATGCAAGCTCGTACGCATGCAAGTAAGGAGGCCACTCTTGCCATCCAGGGGCATCCCTTGGCTCCTGCAGCTTGGCATGGCACCATGGAGAGGTCACTGGTGCTTGTGCTATGCATGGTGCAGCGGGATGGGGCGATTTCTGGCAAGAGAGGGGTACAAAGGCTGCTTTTGGTGCAGAATCCCCGTAGCGACATGTACACCGCTCTGTATCTTTCCATCGAGACGGTCCAAAATCTGAGAAGTACGGTTTAAGTTGAAGGACAGTATCGTCACCTCCTAATCATACAGCGCACCGCCTACAGTATTTGCACAACCATGATTGAGATTGTTACAACACTGGAAGTCTGCACACATGGTGCAACCCTACCAGGTCATGATCAAGCATTATCAAAATATATTTGCCTCACGTATGTTGCTTAATTAGTTTGTTTAACACATATTTTCATGTTTCCCGAGACAAGACACATGCCTCTCCCTTAATGCATGCCACCAGGATGATTGCTTAGGGCGCAATTTTTTGTTAGCTCAGACCGACTCTAAGTGCATGCTGTGCCCAGGTGTGGTTTCAGGACTTTGCCTGAAAGGTGATTTTGAATTGTGGGTAATATTATAATGTGAGAGACAGAGGGTATCCTGCACGGTTTCAATTTGTGCAAAGTTGTACATTATCATACATGCTGACAAAGTGACAATAAAAAACGATGGACCTGCACCACAAGCATACGCACGCTTGCACACTTGCTGACCTCCAGTGTTAGCTGCATAGGCTCAAAATTGGGCAGCTCGTTCTTCTGTACTAGCCGCTGGGACAAGGCTGACATGTTGCAGCTTTCATGTGAAAGTTGTTGACCCCCTGCGTTCAAATTAAAGCAGTTGCAGTCTTAGTGGCAACAATGACATCAGCTCAGCTGAAGCTGTGTCTGAAATTCGCAGACATCTGCAGAAAAGGGTCCGGGCGCTATTACATGCAAAAGTATTGGAATGTAATCTTTCCTTATATCATACATGTAGTATAGTAAGGGCTCCATTTTCATGAGAAGTAGATTAATTGTTATCCACTAATGAAAGTTAGGGAAATATATCCACTAATAAAGTTATGGAAATATATCCATATTACAGGTCTCTGCATTTCAAACTATTCACACAAAAGTGAGCTTTAGGGACATTATGGAAGCCTCTTGAATCACCAGATTGCTAAAATTTGAGGTATTTCAGTTGTTTCGAGGTTATCACAAAACGTCATATGTCCAACGCAATTGCATAAAGGAGCCCAACATCTCGAGTACCAAAAAACCCAGATCCAATTTTGATATCAAAGGATCATTTCAATGCAGCATATGCATAGCTAAGCACTTCTTTTGCACTCCTTTTCATGTAATAATCCATTCTCAAGTATAAAGCAACCCTGGATTTTTCTGTGGATGCGTGATGAAAACTCCGGCATTAAGGTGTAAGGGTGAAGAGAGGGCCCATGTAGCAAAGAATTGATGAAAGCAAGAGACAACTGCAACTCAAACCATAAGATCCAGCCAACTGCAGCCTCAATTAAGGCATCCAGGCTTGAAAGCACATTCAGGAGATCCTGGGCGCTGTGAAGCATCGAGTGGACTGCTGTCAGGGTTGCACACTATCGTGCTGCAGAGCCCTTTCATAGCGTGGCTGTAGGTTTTAAAGGACTACAAGGCTTCAGATGTGACCTCCTGTCCGTGCCCTGGCCTCTCGTTCTGCTGGCCCACACACAATCAACTTGATTAACTCGTGAAATAGGAGATAGGAAGCAGATTGGGGAGAGTTAATCGTAGGCAAGGCAGGTGTTCCCCGAACCCTTGATGCTATACGTTAAGTGCAGTGTCTGTTTGATCAAGAGCCTGGACACAAACAAGGAGGTCCTAGTGCAGCAGAGAAATCCAGCGTAGTTCTCCATGGCAATTCTCCTTGCTTCAAAGCTAGCAACTCACGAGAGCAGCTTGCAAACTTCTTTGGTGTCACAAAATCAGCTTTCAGAACTCAGCATGTATGTTTCCAGCCTCCGCCATGCGGCTAAGCTAGCTGCAGCTCCTAATATTGGCCCATGGGTGGCCACCACCAGAGCAGCAACGCATCTGGTTTGAAACAAAAGCCAGCAAAATATCTACAAATACCCATCATGCATCCTTTATGGAGAGAGCTACAAGAAAGCCGATGTTTCCAATCAAGGACACATGTTGATGCCATTTAAAAGAGCTTGCATTCTGTGCATTGCTATACCCCATGGGGCCCAGAGCATCTTCACTATTTAGCCCAAAGCACTTGCATTGCCGGATGAAGCAGCCATTTAAGTGCATACCAGCACAACTCAAAGACAAGGTGCAATAATGAAGTGGGGTATAATGCAATGCTGCCATGAAGGCAAGCCATAGAGAGCAACCCAGACTGCCGTGCTTTATATTACTCTGTACGAGTCATGCATGCATCCAGGGAGCGTACGTTACTTCAAGCACCCGGTCCAGCACCTGCGCTCGTAGCATCTACACATTGCAAAAGCAACATATCAGCTTATCCATATCTTAAGCATATGGGCAATCAACTTCTTTGATTTAGAACCTATGACCTCAGGTTGTCCCTACAAACGGCCTCCCCAAAGCCATCCCACTCAGCTAAGGCCTTTGATTTAGCACCGCTCCTAACATTTGGGGCAGCAGGTCGAGGGCACACTCATGTATCGCACCTTTAAAAAAGAGGTAAATTGATGGCCCAAGTGAGAAGTTGTGGGCATAAGAGTGGCTTTGAAAGTGTCTACCTTTTTACTTTCCAAAGCTTTTACACCCAATTGGGTTCCAATTCCAAGTACAATGAAAATCCAAGCAATGCAAAATTTTCGAGCCTCTTTCCTCTTACCTCCCAGCTTGGTTCAGGGTGGGAGTTTAGGAGACCAGTTGTGTAAACCTAAAGATTCTCAGATCAGATTTCCCAATAAGAGCCTGCATAACCTTCCACTTTCTTAAAACAAGATAGTTTTCTTGTGCGCTTTTAGAGCAAGGAATGGCACAGAGGTTGCAGGTGAAGTTGGAAAAAATGAATAAGTGAAAGAGATGGCTTGGTGGGGGGTGAGCCATTCATGGGGACGATTTAATTCATCGTCTTTATTCATCATTTTTTCATCAAGCCTTTATTGGAACACATTAAATATTGTCATCGCTTGGGTGCTCACCTAATATATCGTTCTCTATCCACTCTCGAATCTGATTGTCATAGTGAGAAGACCGCAATGCCCCAAAGAAGTCCAGTGGTTGCTTAGGGAAGCGCTTGATCAAGTGGTACACATCATCCATGCTCAGCCCATCATCCTGAGTACATGGATACTGGTAATATGTTAGTGCATTTCAAGGGCCCTGAGCTCTTGGTGAATGACAAAGAGGACACGCAGGTATGCCCGCAGTTGCAGGTCGGATAAGGTGTGCAATATACACCCTTATTTAAGGTTATGCTTGCAGTTGTGGATAAGACTAGGTGTGCAATATACACCCTTATTCAAGCCGAGAATTGTTTGATGGATCAGTATGGATGGTACTCTGCCTTTCACAAGCCATTCACGGCACCCAGGCAATATACCATCATAATCTTCTTGAATGCTGAAACATTATGCCTATCTATTGCGAGCAAGAGCGAATGGGATCATTTCTCAAGCCTGGCATTATTCCTGTTTATTGTTTTGGCGCGCTTTTTCCAAAACCTTCGCCTTCTAAAGTTCTGCACAAGAATTTATGCCACGTGAGCTGGCGCAGTGAACACACACTTGCCAAGATGATTCAGCAAATAAAGAAATGATGCAGGTCGTGGTGGTGTGGCAACTAACGCTGGATCAGAGGGTACGCAAAGCAGGCGGTTCATGCGCTCTGGTAAGGATAGTTCAGGAGGCAACATGCTTGGATGGAGACTTTGGTAATGCAGCAAACTAGCACAGATACCGGCTGAGTGTGCCATGGTGCCCACATGACATAAAATAAGGAATTGTCCTCTCAATTTACAGCAGGAGCCCCACTTATCCTTAATCATCCACATTGTAACCTTTTTAATCCCCTCCACAAGCTTTGGGGTCAGAGGAAAGCCAAGAGGTGTGCCATCTCTCTGCTTTGCTGACTTTTAAATACCATATTAGATAATTCAAGCTAGCCAGGAATGCACTTACCTGGTACATGGAGTGCACAATATTCACCAAATCATCAATGGATGGCTTCCACATAAATTTCTCAAACCTGCAGCCAATTTGTGCCTGAAATGTCTGTGTACACGATATGGAGTCCTCACATCCTAGCAGTAGACACATGCACTATCGCTTTCATTGATTTCCATCTGAGGCATAGCAAGTGCTGGTCGTCCCCACCACAAGGGCATCCCTGTCTCAGGCAAAGATGGCCAAATAGGGTCCTCAATCCATACCTGGTTCCTTGGATTAAAGGCCTTAGATAACAAACTGATGCAGTGGATGGAAGGAAATTTCAGAAAACAGAGTGTGAACATTGAACAGCGCACACCATTCCCCGCACACAGCCCCAAACTCCAACCTTGAGATGCCTCACGTGTAAAATTCCTCCGCATCCCCTGCTGGATTTACGCAGGAACACTCCACTGCTACGCTATGCGCTCAGGAGAGGCAGATGTGAACAGACATTTGGGCACACCACTTCCCACGCATGCCCTTGATCAGCTTCATTACAGAATGTTTGTTACTTATGATTCCCCGCTACCCTCAGGTTTGTTCCGGCTTCAGAGCATGCAGGGGTTGCAGAGATATCGCATTTCCTGTGTCAGCATGCACAGCTGGTTGCGGAGATATCGCATTTCCTGTGTCAGCACCCACAGCTGGTTGCGCATGGGACACACCTCTTCCTGACCCCCCTCCCACAAATCCGACTTTGCAGCATCAAAGCATCATTCAAGCGCAGCTTTAGTCCTGGAGAGCAGCAGGCTTGGAGCAAGTTTGGGAAAGTGCCATTATCCTGCCAAAATGGTGCAGAACGGTGCCAGAATGGCCAATGGCGCGCCTCCACATTTTTTTTCACCAGCCTGTTTATGACGTATGCACATGCTATGAATGGTTGGGGCTGGCAGTGGGCGGGCGAGCATTGGGGCGGGAAAGCAAAATGGCCACATTTGGGGGGTTTCATTGGTGGGAATGATCTGATATCTTTTTCATTTTCAAAACACATGTGCATCTAGGCAGCTGCATACATGTATGCATCAAACTGAGCATAAAGTGGAAACCCATTTCTTTTTATCATTATATCCTTCAGCATGAATAGGTCCTACACAAGTGATTTCTTCTTTACCACCCAATAAGTCAATCAGGATATCCACCAGACGCTTTTACCTCTGGCCGCAATACAAGAAAATCTTTATCATATCGCTCCATGCCACTGCTTCTGTAGCTCACCTGCCATCTCTGATCAAGGGCGCAAACATCTTTGTGAAGTCATTTCCTGTCACCTGCTCATTGCAACGCATTAGGAAATAATGCTGACATCAGAGCACTTCCAGTATCCATCAACTGTGTGAGATCAGAGAAGGAAGATTGAAGCAGCAGCAGCAGCAGCAGCAGCAGCAGCTGCAGCAGCATTGCCTTTCATGAGGTGAACCTTCCAGAAGTTGACCACCCTAGATTAGCCAGGATCTATAGGCTAAGATTTGTACTTTTCATAAGCATGCCACACAGACAATCTTCATCGGCAACCCATTGCTGAGGATTGTGCAGCTGCTGTGCAAAAGAATAGACAGAGAATCAATCTTTGCGGCAACAAAAGCTGCTAATGATTGGCGTGTGCTTGTCACAACTCACAATGATTGGAGTACGACGGACGTAATTGTCCTCTTTCCAGTCCGCACCCACAGAGACTGTGTTTGGGTGATCACAGAGGTTCATCCTGCCAGTGAAGAGTGGACATTCCCAGGAATTTGCCTCAGGTGTCTGGCATGTAGGAGGGATCCATTGCCATGTAGGAGGCGAGGCATCCATGTAGGAGGGGTCCGTGCTTGCCAGGCAAATAGAGGGATCCATCGCCTGCCACATTCAAACCTTGAACTCTGTGGCGCACCTCACAAAGCTGGAGCGTGGCTTTGGCCCCACGGCTCCTTTGAATCAAGTGTGTGAAATGCAGCGGCAGAGCCCTGCCATGCCCATTGCATCTGTATCCTTTCCCCTAGGCAACATCCACACAACCCATGGCAAATATCTTGCCACAAAATGTGCACGCAAGCCAGGAGAACAGAGCACCCAAGTACTCACAGGGTTCCCACGACCATTTGGTTGTTGACAGTGACCTGGGTGTCGGCAAAGTGTCCTGTAAAGGGGAGGGGAGATGGGGAGGATGGAGCAATCAAGTCTGAGGTATACCTGTTTGTCCAAAAGCTGAAGGCCTGGCCAACAAACCAGTGCAAATAGAACGCAAGGCCCTGGTGCTCTTCCCCATCTCCCAATGCCCAGAGACCTTTCCAAGGAGCATGCCTCCTTGGCCGGATGCTCCTTGGTGCACTGACTAGCCAGAGAGGAGAAGCGCCAGTGAGAACGCCCCCACTAATTTGTACTCCCTCTCCAAGACCTCAGTAGAGGGCGCGCTTTCCGTGGCAATGCAATTTCTGACAGTGCGCTCGCATACAAATGTCCAGCATGGTCGTACGTGTGTACCTTGCATGGCTCCATGCCCGCATCTGTAGTCTAGCATGCATCACGTCACCAGCGCGCAGCATCTGTAGTCACGTCACCAGCGCACATCATCTGTAGTCTAGCATGCATCACATCACCAGCGCGCAGCATGCCACAGGACACCAGCCGCACCTAAGCCCGCATCAATGTCATTGATGAGCAACACGCTGAGCTTGCCTCTGTTCTTTGACAACTCTCCAGCCTGCATAAGGTGAACGCGTGCAGCCACGTCAACCTTGACAGTGCTGACAGCAGGATGAAGGCCTCCAGGGGTACTCCAGGGCCTGGCGTCTCATGCTGGGCTGCTGGTTCTGGTCTGAAAGCCAGTCATGAGGCGGGCCATGCCTTTCAGCTGGTACTGTGCAGGTGGTGCTTCCACACATGTGCATTTGCCATCCGCTTTTTGAGGAAAGTGTGCAGCCATATGGATGGACACCATGAGCACATGAGAGAGGGCAATACAGGCCCATACTCAAGCATCCCAGGCCTTCCTTTCAAGCACTTCACCTCCCTCAACCACCATGCACGCGGGCCAACACACTTCATACTCAGCTTTGGCTCAATAGTACGCCTGTCCCTGGGGCATAGCCACTGATGCACCCTGCCTCATATCTCTTTCTGTCATGCACTTTATGTTTACTTTGTATCTCCTTTGTTTCTCTCCTTCCTTCTCTCTTTCTGTCTTTTTTCATCATCGACTATAATGCATGCGACACACCTTCTTGTACCTCTTTTCATCATTGACTATAATGCATGCGACACACCTTCTTGTACCTCTCCCGGATGAGCTTGCCCGGCGTCCCCGCCCACTCATGCTCAAGCTCGCCTGCGCAGCAAAGCAGTTGGGGGCAGGAGCTTACGGTCTTGGGAGACAGCTTTACACCACAAAATAGGAAGTATGCAGCAAGCGTTTGTGATGAATACACGACAAGCAACCAGGGATGTGCTTAGGAGCTCCTTCATGGATCCCACACACACCTGCTGACATGACCACAGCCTCTGCGCCAAGCTTCTTCAGAGCAAGCTCTGTCTGGAAGGTCTTGCCCATCCTTTGATTGTCAGGTGTAGCAGGAGCAATTAAAGCGGAATGGGTCAGTAGTGCTGCTGACAATTGCGAGAGAGTGAGGTGAGCTTGCAGTCATGGGCAAGCCCTCTGAAGGCATCCTCCAATAAGGGACATGGATGACAGGAGAGGACATGGAGGGCAGGAAAGGACAGGATAGGACATGGACAAGCTCTCCAAAGGTATCCTTCAGTAGAAGGAACAGCAAAGAGTTCTTAAGGGGCTCAAACCTTTAGATTTTTTACAGTGAAGAGAGTCACTCACCCTTTCTCACCCCAAATACCAAGGATCAAAGGCACCTACAAAAGTGCCGACGTTCAAACCCATGATGTCAATCGCACATAATGAAAAAGGTTGTATCACAACAACATGATGTCGCAGACTGTGTGGTATTTTGAAAGCCTTTATTCCAGGCTTCCAGCCTGAAGCTTCAAATTAAAAAGTCCAAGGCTTGCACACTAAAATGAAGTGTGCATGTGTCCATGCGTTCTTGCACTGGCGCATTTGCATATGTCCGTATTTTCTACTAGCCCCCGATGAGTCAGTGAGGTGCAATATGTTTGCCAGCCAGCAAGGCATCTAATAAAACCTATTGATCGGTATCCAATAAATGCAGCCGAATCAGAAGACAAAGGCTAGCAAGCACATTATACCTTGACTTTCTTGTCAATCATCCCAAGGTCTGCCAAATAGTTCTTGGCAATGTGGATCTGCAAGACCATTTGTGGTGGAAAATACAAGAAAAATTGCATGCAAAGGTACTTCATGGCATTGTGAGCACCTTTCTAGCATTAGTAGCCAAAATGGATCACAGAACCAAGCAATTCGCATGTTCGTGTGTTTGTGCTCAGGACAGTAGAGCATATCAGGCAAGCATACATGTGCAAGGTTGCCCTTGAGCTTGCATTGCAAATCCTTGTGCCAATCTCAGTGTAAGTGCTCACTGACTTCTCACCGCTATTTTGTCAAGGAATGCTGGAGCCACATAGTAGTCACCAACAAAGTGATTGAATGTCCTGCAGGTTAGAAAATGATCTATGTAGAATTTTCACAGGAGCAGAAGCTTGGCCAAGTAGCCCATACTGTCTTGTGTAGGACGTGCTTAAATCTTTCTCATGATTCAGCATGCACTTATCATTAATAACATTTTTTTTTGAAGCAACAAAACTGTATGCATTTGTCACATCTAGAGAATTGTTGATAATGCGGCATCGGTTTGTGATTGCTGCTTGAGCCTAATGCTGGGCTGCACAATGCTTTGAACTTGCCTGAATTCCTCGTTCCGCAAGCTGCCATCCGCTATGTCTGACTGAGTACCAAGGTAACCTCCAGTGAAAAGGCTGTCGATCATGTCAACGTTCTGGCCTGCATACCGAGCATTGATACAGGGTTCCACATGTGCTCCTTGCCAATGGCAGGACATGCGCTCAACCAGCACACAGGGCAAGCGTTGCGCAATGGAAGCTGTGCAGATAACGGTATTGTCACACTGCTGAGCTTAAGATGCTGGGTGCTGAATAAGCATTACCAAATTGGCCTCATCTGAGCCATACTCATGCATGCTGTTTCATTCTCAATTGCATTAGGGCCTTCAAAATTCTAAAAGCTATGCTTATGGATCTTTCCTAAATGAATGCTGCCAGTCATTGGGGTTGCGTTGACAATGATCTCTTGCATGCTTGCCATGGGAACTCTCTGTGGACGAACCAAAATGTACACAAAGCAGTCAAAATGAGTTGCAACTTTTGGCAAAGTGACATCTGTGGCCCTCTTAACATCTTTCAGCCTGAACAAGCAGTGCTTGGGGTTTGATAGACCGCCAAAGGGAAAACTACTAGCACACATACCTGTATTCACATTAGTGTTCTGGAATGATTTCTTCCCGAGCTCGTACTGCACAGAAAGCAGGCAACCATTTCCCAAGCATCAGCCAAAATAATTCATCTCAGGTTTGTGCTTGCAACTTGCACACAAGCCACACAGGGAGGTGCACATTGGCATTTACCTCAGCCTTGACCGTTAATCTCGCAACCGGAAAGATAAAGACAGTTCTTACGGTAGTGTGTCAACGTGAATGACGAGTCTAAGATCGTTAGGTGTTCGTGCCTGCTAGCAGCACTGAGAAGGTGACTTGCCGCTTGGCCAAGTTTGATTCTGTGGCTTGAGTCATTCAAAAGGTTCGGGATCTGGACCAGGATGAAGATCAGGCACAACTATTTGTCAAGGTTGCCTTGCCGAGCCAGTAATACTCTTCTTCAACGACATCAAGGCAGAAGAGAAAGATGGAATTGAAGGATAACAGTGCGTGGGGGCGTCAAATTACACTAATTACCAAGATTGCATTAGTTGAGGGTTAATCAATGATACAGAAACTGGCCATGCCATCAAGCACATTCCTGTGTCATGCCATCAAGCACATTCCCTGTGTCATGTCATCAAGCACATTCCCTGTGTCATGTCATCAAGCACATTCCCTGTGTCATGCCATCAAGCACATTCCCTGTGTCAGGTCTCTGCGCGTCTCAAAGCTTGATCCCGGCCAGCTAATCACCTCAGATTCCACAGTAAGTCACTCATCAGACAACGCAAATTGATAGGCCATACTTGATTTTTTTGCGGTGTAAAATGCGGTGGTTTTCAAAGGCCGAAACATGGTGGTATCCACAGGCGTTGGCCAATTTCAGATTAATCAGCCTCCGAACTACATAGGTGATACCCTTCCTTGCAACCGAAATACAATTAAAGAAATGAAGCTAAAGACCACGTGGCCATTGAGATACCCTTTTTCAGAAATGTGCGACAAAAAAGCCAGCCTGCATACCAGGCGGGTCCTGTCAAGGCTGATATTTCCACAGATATTATCATTCATGACATCAAGCTGTGTCCAGCGCTGTTGTCCGCCAAATGAATACTATTGTATATAAACAGAAGAATGTCCATCTTTAAAATCCCAGCTGCACAAGGCAGGCTGATGAAGTCCTCCCTACAGCCCCGAACTTTGTCACGTGTTTCAAGCACAAAAGAAAAACATCTGCATCATAACCAGAAAGCATCATCTGGTTATGCCAGAGTATTTCTTCAGCTTCTTCCCTTAAGGTATGTAGCTGATATAAGACGCCTTAACGCATCAGGCAGACCGCGACTTACCAAATAGTCAGCCCCGCCACCCCTGCCGCCACCTTTCTCTTTTGCAGTCCAGCTGCTTGCAAGCAGGCCTCTCCGCCTCGCTTTTTCTCTCTCCCACTCTCGAGCTTTTCTCTCCTCAATGGCCTGCTGCTCCCTCTTTTGCGCCTCAAGCTGAGCGAGAAATCCAAGGGCAAGGAAAGACAGTCAGCACTTGTGATGCGTGATGGCCTGAACATGCACATGTGTGTGCATGTACTTGCAGTGTGTGTGTCGGGGGGTGGGGGTATGTGTGCGTGTGTTAGAGCGCGCGTATGCGCAAGCGTAGGCGAGCGGGTGTGTGTGGGTATGTGAAATGTAGGTGCACGCCGCACCTAGGCAGGCAAGTGAAGAAATAATAACAGTTCTGTCAGGGAGGTATGAGTGAGTGAGCATCTTGATAGTGTGTGGACGTGGGACATACTTTGATGGACTCTCACAGGGATCAGAATTTGCGAGGCCGGCAGGCTGGTGCTTACCCATTTAAAAGTTTGCCAAGGGGCAATCAGTTGGCGAACCAGCACACGGAGAGGGTAACACACCTTTTCTAGTGCCATTTTATCCTCCCAGCTCATCTCTGCCTCTTGTGCTGCTGCACGGGACAAGACTGCCTGCCTGGCTGGCGCTTGCGGTGGGGCATAAGCTTGAAGTGCAGGCCGCTGAGTATATATGCATGGAGCAGTGGAAGTTCTACTGCAAAAATTCTTTGCACCATGTTGGGAGAGGTGTTTGTAAAGCATCCTAGTCAATGGTTTTTTAACTATCAAAAGTATTATCTATAATAAATTTAAATGTCTAATTCGTGATTAATCACTCATCACTATGGGCAAGCTTGCGCCAGCGGCAACGGTCGTGCTCGTGCTTGCAGTCTCCGTGGCCTACTTGCCTGAGCAGCAGCGCCAGTACATTCTTCATGATGCTCTGGATCCAGCTCTGACGTGGGCCTCTGCCAAGTGCAAGGGTCTAGAAGGGATCCTGCAGAGCGCAGGCTTACCACACTCCTTACCGCTCGAGCCCATCCGGGACAAGCTGTACCAGGCTACAAGCTCTTTGAGAGATCTCTTGGGTCTAGAACACCATGGCCATGGCGCAGGCCCCTCCTGCCGATCGGAAGAGGTGGCCGCATGTCGTCTGTCTGGGAAGGTGCGCTTGATGGGCGCAGATCTGCTATGAGTAAAAGTGAAGACAAGACCAGCATACATCAGTTTCTGAGCATGTGCATGTCTATTTGTAGAGTTACACAGGTCAGGAGGGACTGCTTGTGTTGAGTCTGTTAAAACACTGTTACCACCGAGCGGTTGCAATTTGTGAAGTGGGGAGCAGCATTGCGCCGTACTGTCTGAGAAGCAACCTGATATTGTACATGATTTATGTTCTTTCCATCAATACATTGTCACATTTTGTTTGTGAGCATTCAGCAGTGCATTGCGAACCAGAGGACATGCCACCACCCGCCCAACCCCATGATTTTTTTCATGAAGCACATCACTCAAAGACTTCAAACTATTTAATAAAAGCAAGTAGCAACTTCAAAACATGTTTTCCTGGCAAGTGTGTGACCCCTGCAGCCCTGCCAAGTGGGCACGCAGAAGCTGGTGCTTTGGAGGCAGTGCTCCTGCTCATTGTCCAGTCGGCTCCTGCTCGATCACTTTTGATCAGGTGCAGGTACACATGCACTGCCACTCCAACTGCAGCCTGGGCAGCATGCGCTCATGTCTGCCGCCCCTCCTCGCTGCGTGCATGCAGGTTGCCCAGTGTGGGTGCGACTATGCTTCAGTGGAACGGCTTAACAGAGACCACCTATTCCCGCTGCTGACGGAAATGGTGGAGCAGCCCTTCTTCCGCTTCTTCAAGGTCAACTTGTACTGCGACTGCCCGTTCTGGCCGGATGCAGGTATGTGAGCAGGGGCTGCACCTTTGTACAGCAGCCTTTGTGCTACCGCAGCCTGTGCTTCTACAGCACCATGCTGGTGCTTCCACAAAGCCAGGCTTTTGATTTGAATAGGAGCCCTTATGCTTCCGCAGCTTTGTGCTTCCACAGCACCACGTGCTTGTTTAGTGCAGGAGCCCTTGTGCTTCTGCAGCTTTGTGCTTCCACAGCACCCTGCTGGTGCTTCCACAGCGTCGCGTGCTGGTGGAAACTGTGAGCCCTGTGGGGTCTACAGGGAGCTGTGTGGGTCCTGGAGGGGGCCCTGTGTCTACCACTGCGTCTGGCACTACAATTGGCGGACGCAGGCTGCTTTTGCACGCGGTACTGGAGCAGCCCCCCACACAGTTGGGGACTGTGCGAGGCCTGTGGCGCAGTGCAGGGCGTGCCCAGCTCTGACGTGGGGCTGTGACTTAAGGGTGTTGGGGTAGCGCAAGCCACGCCTGCTGGGGTTGGCTGGGGAGCATCACGGCCAACCCAGGCAGTGCAGGCCAGTTTGGCTGTGGAGCATCGCAGCCAACCTGGGCAGTGCTGGCCAAGCCTGCTAGGGTTGGCCAGGGAGCATTGCAGCCACAGCCCCGGGCGCGCCTAGGGGCGGGTGGCCTTGCGTTGCTCTTGCACCCAAGCGGCAGCTGCGTATCTGGCTGCGTGGCATGCCCTCCTTGTGGCTGTGTGCCGTGCAAGCAGCAGGCTGCTGTGCACCAGATCGCCTGGCACACCTTCTTGAGCGGTGCATGTTACGCCTGCGTGCTCCCAAGTGCATGTTGCGCCTGCGTGCATGGCGGTGCATGTTGCGCCTGCGTGCTCTCAGGCATGTGCTTCCAGCGCGACTGCTGCGTGACGGAGTGTGAGGAGGGGGAGATCCCGGAGGCATGGAAGGAGCAGGACAAGCTGGCACTGGAGAGGCGGGAGCAGCTATGCGAGGGGGAGGCGCACGTAGACCGGCGGTGGGTTGCGCGCGCATGCCGCTTGCAAATATTGCGCATACAACGCATGCAAGCTGCTGCGTGAGGGGGTTTGGCGTTCATGGATCGCCAGCAGGCAAGCCCCCCGCATGTCATGCGCAGATGTGCACGTTTTCCAGGGGTACCAAGGCTACTTAGGGCAAACGCGGGAGCAGCTAGATCGCCCAGCTGCCCTGGCAGCTTCTGAGTGGTGTAGCGCGTGCATGGCGCTCTGCCCAAACACTGATACAGCACGCTGCTCGCACACCAACAATGCAAGGCACGCGCCGCACAGCCGCTGCCTTACGACAGATCCACGGCCACAGAGTGCGCGCTCACCGCGTTTTAGCCATCGTGGGCAGCGAGCCTTGACCCTGCATCCCACTCCCCTGCCTGCGCCACTCGAGTCCAGGCGCCACGACACAGCTGACCGCCAGCACCATCACATTGGTAGTGTGCACGTGTATTTTACGCGCACCTCGAGGCCCAATCCCCTGCTCGCGCAGCATGGACCCGGGCGTCACAACGCAGCTGTCTACCAGCACCTGCTGACCGCCAGCACCATCACATTGGTAGTGTGCACGTGTATTTTACGCGCACCTCATGGCCCAATCCCCTGCTCGCGCAGCATGGACCCGGGCGTCACAACGCAGCTGTCCACCATTACCGGCTGGCACGGTCTCAACAACCCCTGGGTGCCTGGGGATGATGCGGGCGTGGACTACATCTACGTCGACTTGAGGCGCAACCCCGAAAAGTACACGGGTGCGTGTGGCAGATGTGCTTGCGTGTGTGCGCGTGTAGTGTGTGCACGTGCGCGCATGTGTTTGTGCAATGCCTGGGGTCCGCAGCAGACAGGCGCTGCTAGACCTGACAGCTAAGTGCATGGGCCAACAAACCAACAAGGTGCATCATGGTCAGAAATCCTGGTGAGTCCGAGCAAATGGATGCATGCCTTGATATAGCCTGCTTCTTGGAGGAAAGCAGATAACACACGCCCGGCAGGCCCAGGAATGCGTTACTAGAGGGCAGGCCCAGGAATGTAGTACTAGAGGTCCCTGCAAGGTTGTGCAGCCTCATGTTCAGTGCACCAGCCCTGCTGTCGCAGGGTACAAGGGCGAGGACGCGCACCGCGTGTGGTCTGCGATCTACGACCAGTCCGCGTTGAGGGAGGCGGCTGCGGCGGTGGCCGCCGCGCGTGCAGATGGCCACGCCACTGCCGCAGTGCCTCACGAGCAGGTGGTGCTGTACCGCCTGATCAGCGGCATGCACACCGCCATCACCACCTCCATCGTGCACAACTTCTATGACGAGACCACAGGTGGGGGTTCCTACCAGGGGGGCGCCGGGGCTGTGTGCCGCGTGGCTGGGGGCAGTTTCTAGTTTTTGCAGTCAGGTCATATCAAGCGCTGACTGCTGGCAGCCCTTTCAATGTGCCACCTTTCAGGGTGTGCTGGGGCCCAGCGGCTTAAGTGCAGGTTGGTAGGATTTGGGCTGTGTTTTGTGCTCCTGCCCAACTCAGGTTGCGCGTGCCCCACCTTGTGCTCATGCCCAACTCAGGTTGCGCGTGCTCCACCTTGTGCTCCTGCCCAACTCAGGTTGCGCGTGCTCCACCTTGTGCTCATGCCCAACTCAGGTTGCGCGTGCTCCACCTTGTGCTCATGCCCAACTCAGGTTGCGCGTGCCCCACCTTGTGCTCATGCCCAACTCAGGTTGCGCGTGCTCCACCTTGTGCTCATGCCCTCCGCCTGCTCCTGCTCCAACCTTGCTGGAGCCCTGACCTGCTCTTGCAGCCTGCTTACGCCCTCGACCTCCTGATTCCCTCAACCTGCCCGTGCCTCAATCTGCCCCTGCAGCCTGCTTACGCCCTCGACCTGCTCATTCAGCCTGCTCCCGCTCCCAACCTGCCCATGTCCCCACCTGCTCCTGCCCTGATCCGCACCTCTGCCTGCAGGCACTTGGGGCCCCAACCTGCCCATGTTCAAGGCCCGCCTGGCCACCCCTGCCGCCAGGTCCCACCTGGAGAACCTGTACTTCACGCTGCTCTTCGTGCTGCGGGCAGTCACCAAGGTCAGGCTGCGGGGCGCTCGCTGTTCCCGTCCAAGCGCAGTCGCTCACGTGCGCCTGTGCGGCCAGCTTCTTGCCTTGTGGGCGGTCACCCGCGCCAGGCCGCAGAGAGTGTTGCTCCGTGTGTGGGCAATCGCCCATGTGCAGCTGTGCTGTCAAGCTTCTTATCTTGTGGGCAGTCACCCAAGCCAGGCCAAGGAACGCTGCTGCTTCTCCCTGTAATTTGGGTAGTAAGTTGTGCAGGGCCACATCGCCCCGCCTGTCCTCCTCTCCCAGGGCAGCACCTCCTTCTCCACACCTGGGTGTGTATGTGTTTGTGTGTGTTTATGCGTATGTGTGCGCGTGTGTTCAGGAAGGCCCCCCTGTCAATCCTCCTTTCCCAGGGCAGCACCCACCTGGCCTTCCCTGTATCTGGAATGCAGGCTGGCCCTGCCCTTTCCTCTTTTGGCTACAACACCGGGCAGCCACAAGCAGATGCGCGCACTGAGCAGCTGGTACGTGAACCTATGTATGCAGCTATTAGCAGGCTCCTGCTCTGAGCAGTTGGTCTTGATACGCGGGCATACATGCACTCCATTACTGTCATGTACTCCTCAATCGCATCGCACAGACTGCGCCTGATAAGCAAAGACAGTTGGCAGGTTGGACGTGGTCTATGCTGTGGCTGTGCCTGCAGTAAAGCTGGTTTGATATGCCAGTCTGATGAAAGCCCACTGAAGCAGTTGCATTGCAACTGTTGCAAGCATGGTTTATGTAAAGAGCCCTATGCATATTAACACCCCCATGCCTTTCGGCGCGTGTTGAGCCGTAACTCGCAAAGGCCACCGTCTTCTTCCACACACTCACGCGTGAGCCCACACACATCATATCTTCCAGCCCTGCCCTCAGCTAAGAGCCACCTTCTGTGCACGCAGCTGTGCCCTCAGCTGTAGGCCCCCCCCCCCACATATGTTTTCAGCTGTGGGCCCCTCAATCTGTGCTGCGCAGCTGGCATGCGCTCAGCTGTGTGCCACTCCATCTGTGCTCATAACATCATCACTGAGCTGTGTGATCAAGCATGAGCCCACCCAAGCCAAGCAAGCAAGATCTGCAGCACACCCAAGCCTCAGTGCTGTGGCATGCAAAGCCATGCATACTTGCATGCACGCGCCATGCGCCATGCCCCTTATGCATTCTTTGCTGCACTACAGCAGGAGCCTGGTTCCTAGACGCTTGCGCGCGGCTGCCTTGCTCATGCGCTGCGCAGGTGAAGAGCTTGGTGTCCAGTGACGCGCTCAAGAGGGCCTGCCCCACTCCTTTTGATGAGGGCCTGCTGTGGCGGAGCGAAGGCAGCGAGATTCTGGCCAAGGAGCTGCAGGTGCGCGCGCCGCCGTGTTTGTATGCATAGTGTGGCGGAGGGAAGGCATTGAGAAAGGCTGTGAAGCGGGAGGACGCTTTATATCTGCAAGTACGCTGTATCTGCCCTGATTTTTATTGACCTGTTTGCCTCATGTGCTGCAGACGCTTCTACTTGAATACAGGCTTTTTTCCTGGCAATCCATACCCACCCTCGTAAAACTTCCTGCGTTTGTGATGCATTTTACATCTGCGGAGGGTTTGGTCAAACCAATGATCTAGTTACTTGCATAGAGTATGAATTCCCCCCTCATCAAATCGATACTTTTCGGCAAAACTGATGGCATCAATCTTTTTTATAAGTAAGGATGGGTAAATTAGGTGTCACAAAATTCCTTAGAGGCTCGTCGAGCCTCTGCATAGCCTCGGCCTACATGGAGAGGGCCTCGTTAATGCATTATTTCTAGAAAGCTGCTTCTCTGACACCTCTGAACCCCCCAAAGCTTTTCATGTGAGTTTAGAATATCATGAATAGGGATTGGCGTTTGGCTATGTAGCGCTATATAGCGCTATCAAATTGTCAGATTTAGCACTTGCCAAAACTGAAACTTGAAAATTCCCTCTGGGCCCTGGGCCAAGAATTGAAAATAATAATGTAATTTCACAAATAAATTGGCATCAGGTTACCTTAAGTAGTGGCATGACATGTTTACAATGAAGATAAAGCCAGAGTGGGGCTGTGTGATGGAGTGCAAATGTAGCAAGCCAACCTCAGCCTCGGGAACCCCAGGACGATGCAGCGTCACAACTGCGTGCAGCGAGCACAGGAAGCAGCAGGGGTTTGCACAATCCCCAGGGAGCATGCCAGAAAGGAGGAGAAGATTGAGGCGAGGAGGAGGTAGACTGTATTAGGAAGCCAGTGGCCAAGAAGCAGCGAATCAAGTCCTTCTCAATGGCCCCTGCAGAGCACAAGTAGTACCATTATCACATGGCCTGATGGTATGAAATGTTTATTTCATAAATAATGAGGTTCCTGTCATCAAGCTGGAGTGCCCTGCACTTGAGTGAGCTGAGTCCACGCAAGCAGCTCCATGCAAGCAGCCATGCAGCGAGCAGTAGCAGCACCAGCACCAGGGAGTGCCTTGGAACACACCAGCGTGTTTTTCAAATCACGATGCACCTGATCTGAAGGGTCAACCTGTCAACATTGTATAATTCCAGGCAGCATTTCATGGGATGTCTAGGGCTGTCTGAAGCGTAATGAGAATTTAGGAATGAGGGGCCCCGGGGTACTCAAGGCACATATGCCCTCACATGAGCAGGAGTGTAATCTTTGTGCTAGATATAGCGCTGAATCTGGCTACTAGAAGCCCCCAGCCCCGACAGAATTGACTTTCAATTTAATCGTTTGTATGGGGCCATTATACAGGGTGCTGGACCTCCCTCCTGGTTCTGATGCCGAAATATGTAGTGCAAGGTGGAGTTCTGGCAGGTAAAGCAGCTGAAATAAAGCAAAATATAGTGTTACACAGAATTGCTTCATATAGTGCTGCATGCCAATTCCTAATAATGAACAAACGTTTTACAACAGAAACAGAATGAATCAGCAGAAACTCGAGCAGCTGGTCAGCACCCCCGCCCGCCCATCCCCCAAGATAACCCATTGTACATGTCTGTTTGGTCTAAAACTCCACATTTTGTTGACGCTGCTTCCTGATTGTTCTCCTCGAAGAGCTGCCAGTTGCTTGCCAGCTGCCTGCCTGCAGGTCTGCCTCTGCGCTCTTGCTGTACTGCCTGCTGGAGCAACGCACGAAGGTTAGCTTCTGTGCACACTCCAGAGGGGTCTGGATTGAATCTTGCTGTACATCAGCCCCCAAGCTAACCAATTGCCCTCGCTGGCAGACACCAACTTGATGCCTTGTGGGATAGCACATAGGCCTGATTGTAGACGATTGGTAGGTGTGCGCGGGCTTACACACGCACACACACATGTACACACACATGTACACACACACACACATGTACACACACACACACACACG
>LKMJ01001458.1_pt1 | contig 20880 bp, 17 predicted proteins | sample 643391 | NCBI WGS metagenome assembly LKMJ01 (sample SAMN04112250, study PRJNA286221) | soda lake metagenome | biome: soda lake; feature: Kulunda Steppe; material: water; isolation source: sample PL-Br10 brine of Picturesque Lake | place: Russia: Kulunda steppe | collected 2010-07
GGTAAGGAGTTGATATGCCACGGGAGTTTCCCGACCTCGACGTTCCAGTCCCCGAAATGACGCCAGCAGAGATGAAACAGCGTCTCGATGATAGTGAAACATTCACCCTTCTTGATACTCGACAGCCCGAGGAGTACGAAGTCTGGCACATCACGCATCCGAACCTCTCTACGATAAATATTCCATTCATGGAGTTTCTCGACGAATCAGGTGAGAAGCCAGCAGCAACGATGCCCGATGGAGTGCCCGATGGGCCACTCGTCACCACCTGCGCGAAAGGTATTTCGAGTCGATACGTTGCGGCCTTCCTCCAGCGAGAGGGACAGACTGCACTCGCACTCGAAGACGGCATGGAGGGATGGGCTGCCCTCTACGAACACCACTCGGTGCCGACTAACTGGGCCGACGCGGACGTGATCCAGTTTCATCGCCCATCCAGCGGCTGTCTCTCGGTACTATGTATTGCCGGAGACGAAGCAGCCGTCATCGATCCGCTCCGGGCATTTGCAGACGAGTACGAGCGTGTTGCAAGCGACCACGGTGCGACACTCGAATATGCAATCGACACACACGTCCACGCAGACCACGTAAGCGGCGTTCGCGAGGTCGCAGCCAAGACAGGAGCCGAAGTCGTGATGCCAACAGGCGCGACAGAGCGCGGCCTCGATTTCGAGTCGTGGCTACTCGAAGGCGGCGAGACACTTTCACTCGGTGATACCGAGATCACTGCCCACGCGTTGCCCGGACACACGACAGAGATGATGGGCTATGCGTTCGCTGGCGTGCTCGCTGCCGGCGATAGTATCTTCCTCGACGGTGTTGCCCGTCCCGACCTCGAAGACGAGGATGAGGCAATCGAGGCAGCCGGAACGCTCTGGGAGACGCTACAGACACTAAAAGGGATGGACGAAGAATTGGTCGTTGCACCGGGACATGCCGGGCCGACGACGACACCCGACGACACTGGCGCGTTCACCGCAACACTCGGCGAGTTACGCGAAACACTCCAGGCCTTCGAGGAGTCCAAAGACGAATTTGTCGACCGGATCACCTCGAATCTACCGCCACAGCCGAGTAACTACCAGCAGATTATCGATATCAACCTCGGGCGTGATGCAGCCGACAGCCAGGAATTTTTCGAACTCGAACTCGGGCCGAACAACTGCGCCGTTGCGGACTAGTCGTCAGCTGCTTCCATCGCTGCAACGAGATCCGAAACCGCACCATCAATATCCGCGATGTGTTTGGTCTGGCTGGTGATTTCGTCTGCAATTTCGGCTGTTTCGGCGGCGATTTGCTCCGAGGCAGCGACAGATTGATCCACCATACTGGCAACTTCCTCGGTCGAGGCGGCTTGTTCGTCGGTTGCACTTGCAACCTCGGCGATCCCGTCTGAGACTTCGTCGACGACCTCGTGAATCTCACCCAGGATTTCGACGGCATCGTCGACGGAGTCGATTCCCTCGTCGATGCGGGAGTTGTTCCGTTCGAGACTCTCGACAGCAGTCTCCGTATCCGACTGGATCTGTGAGATCATTGACTCTATCCGACCGGCCTGTTCCTGTGATTCCTCGGCAAGTGATTTGACCTCATCAGCAACGACGGCAAAGCCAGAGCCAGCCTCACCCGCACGGGCTGCCTCGATAGAGGCATTCAATGCGAGCATGTTCGTCTGGTCTGCGATATCGTTGATCACGTCGACGATTTCATCGATCTCTTCGACACGCTCCTGGATCGTTCGGACATCTTCAGCGACATCGTCTGCTGCGGTACCGATTTCCTCCATCGACCCACTCACCTCCGTTGCTGTTTCCTGGCCTTCTTGGGCTAACTCTCGTGCTTTCCGTCCCGCAGACGAGACCTGCTCCGAGGAGGAAGCGATTTCTTCGACCGATGCCGAGAGATTCGAGACTTCGGCTGCGACCTGCTGGATACCCTCGTGTTGCTCCTGGGTCCCCTCGCGAATCCCGCCGATCCGTTCTGCGATATCCTCGGCCGATTGCTGTAGCTGTGCAAGCGAGTTTTGAATCTCGTTTGCATCCTCGTTGTCGTAGTTTTCGTCTGCGTCGATCTCCTGCTCAATATCATCTTCGATATTTTCATCGACATCATCTGCGAGCTTTCGTGTTGAATCCGTTGTATTTCCGGTTGACATCGTTTGTGAGGGGTATTTTTGCGCGTATGCGAATTTACTCGCAGCGTACACGTACGTTGTGTTCGTTATCAAAACATATAATGACTTGTTTACCATGTGGTTACTCCCAAGGTTACCAGTCGGTAAGCCGGCCGCAAGAAAGGTAAAAATTGAGCGTTGTTTACTCGATGCTCAGGTCGCTATTCTTGTCGTCATCACCTTCGTCCCATTCCAGTTCGAGTTCGAGACTTCGCTCGTATGGCCCACCTTTCGGACCCTCTCGTTCGACTTTGACTTCGAATGTCGGCCGGGCAGGTGGGTCAATCGTCACCGACTCGTCGCCAGACTGGAGGGTGATCTGCTCGCCGTTATCAAGGTTGTCAGCAACGGCTCGCAGATACGCTGCAATGTCTTTGCGTGTCTGTTTCTGCTCGGTTTCGAAGAGGACTATTTCGGGCACACGTGTTCTACGGCAGGAATGTACATAAACACGGCTATACAGCCAGCCATAACCGTGTCACGTCCCACGGCAGTCAATCAGCGATTTTGTCCTGATGGTTTCGAGCACCTATTCATTACATCCAAATGATGTTAACACCCACCGTCGTGACAACTACAAGCATCTGGTACACAAGATGCGGTCGGAATTTCGGGAGTGTTTTATGAAACTGAGATATAGCCAAGGACAATGGCCCAGAGCGAGCGACTTATTGTGATTCTCGTTGCAATGGTGCTGAATGTCGCCCTCGCTCTGCTCAAATTTGGAGCATATCTGCTGACGGGAAGTCCATCAATGTTGGCGGAAACGTACCATTCGATTTCAGATACAGGCAACCAAATATTGCTTCTCGTTGGGATGTTTTACAGTCGGAAAGAGCCAACCCCGCTTCATCCGTTCGGCTACGGGAAAGCCAGTTTCTTTTATGCCTTTCTGGTCTCCGTTCTGCTCTTCGGGATCGCTGGGTGGGAAAGTCTCAAGCATGGAATCGAAGCGCTTCGTCACGGAGCCAGACTTGCAGGTGGTGACATAACCGTTCGTGGACGGACAATCCCTGCTGTGTACCTCGCGTACGCCGTTTTGATCGTGACGATTCTCTTCGATGGCATCTCCTACTGGCGGGCCAGAGTCGCCCTCGATGAGGAGACAGATGTTCGGGGCTGGCGCAGTTTTCGAGAGGCATTTCGAAACACCAGCGACACACCCGTTCTTGCTGTGCTTACGGAAAACGCAGTCGCCACAGCTGGCGCGGCGATTGCACTCGTCGCAATCTTCGTCTCGCAAGTCACTGGTAACCCTATTTTCGACGCGATTGGAGCGGTACTCATTGGCGTGCTCCTGATGAGTTTCGCTGTTGCCCTTGGTATCGAAAACAAGCAGTTGTTAATCGGTGAGGGGCTTTCGGAACGCCACCAGAAGCCACTCGAAGAGATCACAGAGTCCCACGACGGAGTTGTCGATGTTTCGGAGATTCGAACCGTCTACTTTGGTCCCGACAGCGTAGTCGTAACGGCTGATGTCGCCTTTCGCCCCGACTTAGATACAGAAGCGATTGACGAACTCATAACCGACATTGAGGCCGCACTACAAGAGCAGGAACCACTAATCGAGAAAGTGTATATCGAACCCGAGATTGCCGACGAGTGATTTGCAGACCATCTTGGGTTATGAAGATTTGATACTGCCATCGAGAAGGTACTCGGCACCCGCCCGGGTCGTCGTCAGCGGAATGTTGTGGACATCACAGAGACGGAGCAAGGCGCTGATATCCGGTTCATGGGGTTGGGCAGTCAACGGATCGCGCAGGAAAATAATTGCATCTATCTCGCCTTCTGCGACCTCCGCTGCAATCTGTGCGTCTCCACCCATCGGTCCCGATTTCTTTCGCTCGACATCAAGGTCAGTCTCTTCGATAATCCGCTTTCCTGTCGTCCCTGTCCCAACGAGATTGAGTTCCGAAAGGACATCCTCGTATTCAGTCACGAGGTCGATCATCTCGGGTTTTTTGTCGTCGTGTGCGATCAGTGCAATCCGTGGTGACATACCCGAGACGACAGAGGCGAGCCCCAAGACCGTTTGGGTTGGTTACCTGTCTTCTTCCTCGTCGTCGACATCCTCGAAGTCAGCGTCGACGTACTCCTCGCCCTCAGCACCGCCGGCTGGGCCAGCACCTGCGCCGGGGCCAGGACCAGCACCGCCTGGGCCACCAGCAGCGCCGGCTGCGCCTGCGGCACCAGCAGCCCCACCAGGGGCACCCTGGGCCTGTCCTTGATACATCTGCTTGCCGATTTCTTGCAGTTCCTCGGTCAGCGTCTCGGTCGCGTCTTCGATCTCTTCGCGGGTTGCATCGTCGTCTTCGAGAACCTCCTCGACCGTCTCGATGTGTCCCTCGATTGTCTCGACAAGTTCCTCATCGACTGCATCCTCATTTTCTTCGAGCACCGTGCGGGCACGCGTAACTGCTGATTCGGCTTCGTTTCGGGCTTCGATGCGTTTGCGCCGTTTCTCGTCTTCTTCGGCGTGTTTTTCGGCTTCTTCTTGCATCTGCTCGATTTCCTCATCGGAGAGCCCAACACCACCTTCGATGGTGATATCCTCTTTGTTGCCCGACTCGCGGTCTTCGGCGCTTACATTTACAATCCCGTTTTCGTCGATCTCGAAGGTCACTTCGATCTGTGGAACGCCTGCCGGTGCGGGCGGGATACCTGAAAGTCGGAACTCGCCGAGCAGTTCGTTCTCTTTTGCAATCTCTCGTTCACCCTGGAAGACACGGATCTGGACCTGTGTCTGGTTTGCCTGTGCGGTTGTGAACACTTTCGATTCCTCGGTCGGGATCGTCGTGTTTTTCTCGATGAGTCGCTCGAACAGGCCACCTTTGACTTCGACACCGAGTGACAGCGGGGAAACGTCGACGAGGACGATATCGTCGACATCACCGGAGAGGACACCACCCTGGATCGCTGCACCGAGTGCAACCGCTTCGTCGGGATTGACGTTTTTCTGTGGCTGCTTGCTGGTCATCTCCTCGACTTTCTCCTGAATCATCGGCATACGTGTCGAACCACCGACGAGAATCACCTCGTCGATATCGGATTTCGACAGCCCGGCATCTTCGAGTGCCTGCTCGGTCGGATCGACGGTTCGCTCGACCAGATCCGAGGTGAGCGATTCGAATTTCGCACGCGTAAGCGAGGCTTCGAGGTCTTTCGGACCGTCATCGTCGGCCGCAATAAACGGCAGGTTGATATTCGTCTCTTTGCGGTTCGAGAGTTCGATTTTCGCCTCCTCGGCTGCCTCGTGCAGGCGCTGGAGTGCCTGGCGGTCTTCGCGCAGGTCGATGCCGTGTTCGTCTTCGAAGTCAGCGGCAAGCCAGTCGATGACCGCCTGGTCCCAGTCGTCCCCACCGAGGTCGTTATCACCGTTGGTTGCAACGACCTCGTAGACACCGCCGCCGAGTTCGAGAATCGAGACGTCGAAAGTACCCCCACCGAGGTCGTAGACGAGAACGGTCTGTTCGGATTCGTCATCGAGTCCGTACGCCATCGCGGCGGCAGTCGGTTCGTTGACGATCCGTTCGACCTCGAAGCCCGCGATTTCTCCGGCGTCTTTGGTTGCCTGGCGCTGTCGATCGGAGAAATACGCCGGTACTGTGATAACTGCTTTCGCGATGTCGTCGCCAAGGTAATCCTCGGCGTCGCGTTTGATCTTCTGGAGAGTCATCGCCGAGACCTGCTCCGGCGTATACTCCTCACCGTCGAGTGAAACTGTATAGTCCTCCTCACCCATGTGCCGTTTAATCGATTTGACAGTGTTCTCTGGATTCTGGACTGCCTGGTTTTTCGCTGGCTTCCCGACTAGCTGTTCGCCGTCGTTGAATGCAACTACGGAAGGCGTCGTCCGGTCGCCCTCGCTGTTGACGATAATCTCCGGGTCGCCACCCTCCATCACCGCGAACGCGCTGTTCGTGGTCCCCAGGTCGATTCCGAGAATCTTGTTGCTCGTCATGTTGTTTGGGTATACCTCATTCTGCCGGTTAAAAGTTGCTAGATGCGGTGTTCGTAAATCGGAGAGACACGCCGCAAGCAGCGACTTTTTGAGCCCACACCTTCGCGGAACCCTAACTTTATAATCGTACCGCAAATCCACCGGAAATCGGCCAGCAAACCGCCGTTACCTGCTATTCGCTACTGTCGGTCTCGCTGTCAGTATCCGATTCAGCGTCGGTCGTGTCAGTGTCGTCGGCTTGCGATTGCTCCTCGGTTTCTTCGTCACTGTCGTCAGGTTCGTGTGCTGATCCATCGCTTACGGCAACCTGCGCCGGGCGGATCACTTTGCCGGCCATCTCGTAGCCGGGGCGGTGGAGCGAAGCAACAGTATCCTCGGGCTGGTCCGATGCGATGGTTGCAAGCACTTCGTGGCGTTTCGGATCGACTTTGCTGCCGACAGCAGGTTCGATGATTTCGACGTTTTCTCTGTCGAGTTCCTGGTTGAACTGTTCGAGTGTCGACTCGACACCGCCGCGGATATCGACATCTTCGTCCTGGTCGAGCGCGCGCTGGAGATTATCCCTGACATCGAGGAGGCGTTTGACGAGGTCTTCGGTTGCGCGCTTTTTTTCCTCCTCCATGCGCTTTTTCTGGCGTTTCTTGTAGTTCTGGAAGTCGGCCTGTTTGCGTTTGAGCCGGGATTCGAGGTCATCCACACGTTCGAGTGCCTCCTCAAGTTCGGCTTCGAGGTGTTCGGTTTCACCCTGCAGTGCAGTGAGTGCCTGTGCGAGTTGCTCGGCAGGAGTTTGCTCGATTGTCGCGACGAGTTCGTCATCGACAGCGGTTGACTCAGCATCGACCTCGGCTATCCCCTCCTGGTTGTCATCTGTAAGAATTTCCGACAAGATTTCGTCGACATCCCCCTCCGGTTTTTCAGCAATCTCTTCGAGTGGCTCCTCCTCTGCATTGGTTTCCCCGTCAGCCGACTCCTCGTCGGTCGACGCCGTTTCGGTATCGGCATCGTCTGCATCCTGCTTGCTCATACCTGTAGCAAACCATCTCGCGAATAAAAAGAACGCGACATTCTGTGTTGCATTCCTGTATTGAGGGTTGTGTCTCTTTATAGCTAGATGGTGCCGTCAGCGTCATCAGTATAGCTAGCATCAGCATCCAGGGAGGGAGAGTGTGATATATCGAGTATGGCAAGTCAGATGTCCCCTCTCGCTCGACCGTCGGAACCGATCAACCGAGACGAGGCCACCGATGAAATCGACACCGGCGAGCAGTTCGAATTGCTCGAATTGCTCGGCGACGCGTATACACGGCGAGTTCTCGAAGCAGTCACACAAAAGCCCCGCAGCGGTCGGGAAGTGATGGAAGTTGCGGAAGTCTCCAAGGCCACAGCCTACCGACGGCTAAGCGAACTCGAAGACGCCGGACTAATCGAATCGGAGACGGTGTTCGATCCGAACGGTCACCACCACGAACAGTTCCGTGCGGTCGTCGAGGCAGTCGATATTCGGTTTGGCAGCGATGGCGTCGATGTTTCAATCGAAACCGCTGACAATACCGGATCAGAAATGAGTCCTCCGGCCCGTCAGCGTGTTGCTAACGACTAATGGCACCGTCTGTCATTGTCTGCGGCGGGCCGTGGTCTCGAATGCGACCAGATGGATATTTGCGTTCACGCGACGAGAGCGAACACATGACAGGACGTTACTACGAGGACTTCGAAGTTGGGGAGACGATTACCCACGAGAAGCGACGGACAATCAGTGAAGCAGATAACCAGACCTTCTGTGACATGACCATGAATCAGCAGCCACTCCATCTGGACAGCGAGTTTGCAGCCCAGACACAGTTTGGCGAGCGCATCGTCAACGGACTGTATACAATGGCACTGGCAGTTGGGTTGACCATTCCCGAGACGACAGACGGCACAATCGTTGCCAATCTAAGCTACGATAACGTCGAACATCCCAAACCAGTCACGCACGGCGATACGATCCGGGCAGAGACCACAGTACTGGACAAGCGGGAAACAAGCGATGGGGAACGCGGCGTCGTCACGATGTGCGTCGAGGCTTTCAACCAGCACGACGAACTCGTCTGCTCGTTCGAGCGGACGGCGCTGTCGCTCCAACGTGACAGTGGGGAAAACAAAGAATAGCAAAAATGGCGAGTGAATTTATAAACATCGACATACTACCACGGGAATAATGGATAACCGTCGGTTCACGAGAATAGGGATTGTCGTCTTCATCCTGACAGTGGGTGCAATCGGACTCGTTACCCTGACAATGGGGGGTGCAGCGGTCGACGGAAACAGCGAAGACGTTACCGTTTCTGAGGTAACACTCAACGAAACGGAGGCAGACGCAGGTGAAACTATTGGGGTTGAAGCAATACTCGAAAACGAGGGCGAAGAGCCGTCAGATATCGAGATTACACTGGAGGTTGACGGTGGGGAAGAACAGACCGAGACTGCCGAGAACGTCCAGCCCGAGTTCCCAATCATCGCACAGTTCGATCTGACACTGGATGATCCAGGTTCCTACACAATCAGCGTAAACGGTGTTGAGGCCGAAGAAGAACTCGTCATCGAGGATGAGGAAGATGAAGAAAGCGAAGAAGACGAGGAAGATGAAGAAAACGGAGAAGATGAGGGCGATGAAGAAAACGGAGAAGCGGAGCAGGATGATTTCTCGGTCGAGGAAGTGACACTCGAGCAAAGCCAGATCGGTTCTGGTGAGAGTGTCAATGTGGCCGTAGACATCAGCAACGACGGAGACGAGCCAGGTGATTTCGAAGCTATCCTCGAGGCCGATGGTGAAACTGTCGAGTCAGAGACGGTCCCCGAAGTGTTCCCGAGCCCTGATGTGGATGCACAACACACGTTCGAGTTCGAACCTGACGAGGACGGCACGTACACGATCAGTGTAAACGGCGTCGAAGCCGAGGAAGAACTCACCGTCGGTGACGACGGCGGCCTCTTTGGCTTCCTTGGCTTCCTGCCACTCGGATTGCTCAGAACAATCTTCCTGTTCATCGGGCTGCCGATTCTGCTGATCTATCTGGCGCTGAAAGCACTCGCCATCTATCTCGGCTACTGAAAAATGTTATTAGCGAATCACGGCTCGACTGCGTTTTCGAGACGGCCGATGAGGTCGTCGTTACCGACGAAAAGCGGCGAGCGTTCGTGCAGGGATTCGGGAGTCTTGTCGAGTAGCGATTGCTCACCATCAGTCGAGGAGCCACCAGCCATCGAGACGATGGCCGCTATCGGATGGCCCTCGAACTGCAGTCGGAGTTTTCCTTCCGGCCGGTCTTCGAGCATCGGGTAGCCGAAGATGCCACCGTAGGTCAGCACCTGATTGACGTCCGCGACCATCGCGCCGCCGTAGCGCAGTTTCAGCCGCTCTGACTCGATTTCCTCGACGTACTCGGTAAAGTCGGCTGGCCAGTCCGGAATCCGACCACCGAAGCCATAGACGACCGGGTCGTCGGGAAGTGTCACATCCTCTGCGAGGACACGTCGGGAGTCGTCCTCGACGAGATACTCCGTGACAGTCCCCTCGTCGGCGGTCACCATCGTCGTCGTCGGGCCATAGAGGACATAGCCAGCAGCGATCAACGACTCACCGGCGGCTGGAATCGGCTCGTCGTAGATAGTGACAATCGTCCCCATCCCGCTGTTGGGTTTGAGATTCGAGGAGCCATCGAGCGGATCGCAGGCGATGTGGTACTCGCCCTCGTCCTCGACTTTCGAATCGCGTTCCTCGCTCGCGTACGAGCCGATTTCCGGGATATCGAGCAGTCGCTCCGCGAGCAACTCGTCGGCGTAGACGTCGGCTTCGAGTTGCTGTTCGCCGCTGGGATTGTGTCCCTCCTGCAGGGACCGGCGGTCACCCAGCACGCTGCGGACTTCGCTTGCTGTCTGGGCGACAGTCTCGAAGACCGAGTCAGCAATCTCGGTCATGCTACGCCTCGGCTGCTGCCAGTGCGGTGTCGACCGATTCTTCCTCGTAGATGACCTTCTCTAGGGCGTCGAGGATACGCTCGGGATTCTCGCGCTGGAAGATATTTCGGCCGACTGCAAGACCTGCGCCACCGGCATCGATGACCGCTTTGACACTTTCGAGGAACTCGCGGTCGCTGGTTTTCGAGCCGCCGGACATGATGACTTTCGTCTTCCCGGCCATCTCGACAACATCTTCCATCGCGTCCTTACTGCCGGGGTATTTAACCTTCGCGACATCAGCACCGAGTTCGAGTGCCTGCCGGGCAGCGTAGGCGATAGTGCCTGCCTTTTTGTCGTTTTTCAGCCCCTGGCCGCGCGGGTACGACCACATGACGACGGGCAGGTCGTGTTCGCGTGCTTTCTCGTGGGCGTCACGGAACTCCTCTGCCATCTCAACTTCGTGGTTCGAACCACCATACAGCGTAAAGCCAATGGCGTCGGCACCGACTTCCGCGGCGTAGTCGACCGACCAGTTGACGGCCGAATCCGGCTCGCCCATCCAGAGATTCGACGTGCCGTTGAGTTTCGCAAGCAGGTTCACGTCGTCCTCATACGACGGGTAGTATGCCTCGGCAATTCCTTTCTGGACCGCGAGACTCGTCACAGCCGGGTGTTTAGCTACCTCGAAGACGCGTTCGGGGTCGGCGCTTTCCGGCACTTCCTTGAAGTCGACCGGCCCGTGTTCGAGGCCGTGGTCGTAGGCAAGAATGAGTACCTTTCCATCCCTCGCAAGCGGTGTATCATCGATAGGTCGCATCCTACTGTTTGGTGCGAACAGTTCCGGTTTATGTCTTACGTCACCGGTTCTTCCGTGTTACTTGCTTGGTGATAACACGATACTCGATAGCAGTACACTTAATCGAAAGCCGCGAACAGGACAGGATATGCGAGCGCTTGAAGCAATCGACACAGTTGGTGTTGTCGGTGCTGGAAACATGGGTGGTGGAATCGCACAGGTCGCAGCCATGAACGGATACGATGTCATCATGCGCGATGTCGAACAACAGTATGTCGAGAACGGACTCGACCAGATAGAGTTCAGTCTCGACCGACTGGTCTCTCGAAACTCCCTCGACGAGCAGACAGCAGAGAAAACGCTCGACCGAATCACGGGGACGACGGAGTTGACTGATCTTGCCGAGGCTGACCTCGTCATCGAAGCAGTGCTCGAAGAGATGGACGTCAAACAGGAGGTCTTCGGCGAACTTGACCGGATCACCGACGACGAAATCGTCCTTGCGACCAACACGAGCACGCTTTCGATTACGAGCATCGCATCGGTGACGGACCGGCCAGCACTCGTCGTCGGACTGCACTTTATGAATCCTGTCCCGATTATGGATGGTGTCGAGATAGTTGTCGGCGAGAAAACCGACGATGCAGTCGTCGATTTGGCACACGACTTTGCCGACGAGGTAGGCAAAGAAACCTGGGAGTCAGAGGACAAACCGGGATTCGTCGTCAACCGCGTGCTGATTCCCTGGATCAACGAAGGGATCCGTGCCTACGACGAAGGCGTTGCAAGCAAGGAAGATATCGATACGGGACTCAAACTCGGGACGAACGTCCCGATGGGACCGTTGGAGTTAGCAGATCACGTCGGACTGGATATCGTCTTAAACGCGAGCAAGACACTGCACGAGGAACTCGGTGACCGATACAAACCGGCCTATCTGTTGAAGCGGAAAGTCGAAGCCGGTGATCTGGGCAAAAAGACCGACAAAGGATTCTACGAATACGAGGGGTAGTTTCTAACCGAGAAACTGCAAACAATTCTTTTGTTTCTCGAACGTAATCAACAAAAAAGGAACAGAAAAGAGCTGTGTTACTTGCTCGGCTTTGGCTGTGGTGTCCTCTCTGTGCTCGCACTGATCGCTATCGATAGCAGCCTGCTCTCGTACTTTCCTTCGACGCTGCTCGCACTGATCGCAATCGGCTCGCTTGTGTGGGTGTTTTATACCGACGAAAGCGAGGAGGATGCGGAACAATCCGTCTGATATTGTCGGGATTGATTGGTTTTTTATAGTGGCCCACAAACTGGCCGAACGTGCTCACTGCAGTCCCGTTGGCCATCGGTATGCCGCCGACAGATGCGCTTGTCGTCTTTGCCATCATTGCAGTTGCCCTCCTGTTTTTTGTCTGGGAGCCAGTCCCCATCGACGTGACCGCCATCGGCGTGCTGGTCGCGCTGATCGTCTTAGAACCCTGGACCCATATCGATCCCACAACAGGGATTGGCGGCTTTTCGAGTTCGGCAACGATCACAGTCTTAGCGATGTTTATTTTGAGCGAAGGAATTCGTCGCTCTGGTCTCGTCAACATCATCGGCGCAGCAATCGCTGATCGGTTCGGTGACAGCCCGTTCAAGCAACTCCTTGCAGTACTCGGGCTTTCGGGTGGTACTGCAGGCTTCATCAACAACACGCCGGTGGTCGCGATCATGATTCCGATGGTGAATATGATCTCGAACAAAACCGGCGTTTCTCCCTCGAAACTCCTCTTGCCGGTCTCGTACGTTGCGATGCTCGGCGGGATGTTAACCGTTATTGGCACCTCGACGAACATTCTCGCCTCGGATCTCTCCGGGCGGTTGCTCGATCAACCTTTCAGCATGTTCGAGTTTACACAGCTTGGTGTCCTCGTTCTGCTGACTGGTACAGTGTATCTGTTGACGATTGGCCGAGTTCTCATCCCCGAGCGGATCAAAGTTGGCGACGATTTCATAGACGACTTCGAGATGACGGAGTACCTCACCGAGGTCATCGTCGAAGAGGACTCGGAACTCGTCGGAAACACAATCGAGGAGACGGTCACGCAGCTAGATATCGATGCAGATATCATCCAGCTAATTCGAGGCAAGCGGACGTTTACGGAGCAACTCGAACACAGGCGACTCAAGGCTGGAGACGTTCTCATGCTCCGTGCTGATCAGGAGACGCTGCTGGATCTGATCGAAGCCGAGGGGTTGGGGCTGGCTCCAGAAGCAGACGAGCCAGTCGAAGAAAACCAGATTGCTGCTGACATTCTCGACGAAACGGAGACGTCCGACTCAGCGACAACTGACGAGCAGCGCAGCGACGACAATGCCGACGAGCAGCGACTCGTCGAAGTTGTCCTCTCGCCAGAGGCGTCGATTATCGGCAAGACGCTCGAAACGCTGCATTTCCGACAACGGTACGACGCCACAGTGCTTGCAATCCGACGTGGCGAGCGGGTGATCCACACCCGGATGGACAAACGCCGTCTTCGACCGGGGGACACACTACTGATACAAGCGAGTGAACAGACCGTCAACCGGTTTAGCAACGACCGAGATTTCATCCTCGCTCGTGAGTTGACCCGCCCGGATTTCCGGACAGAGCGGATTCCAGTTGCACTCGGGATCATCGGTGCAGTTGTTGGACTGGCAGCACTCGAAATCCTTCCGATTGTCGTAAGCGCACTTGCAGGAATCGTCGCCATGGTCGTCACTGGCTGTGTGAAACCCGACGAGATGTACGATGCGGTCGACTGGAGTGTTATCTTCTTGCTTGCGGGATTGATTCCACTCGGTGTTGCGATGGAACGCACTGGCGGTGCACAGTGGCTTGCAGACGGCATCGTCGTGGTCTCGGGAGGCTTGAATCCGATTATCGTTCTCGGATTGTTCTATCTGTTTACCGCACTCATCACCAACGTCATCAGTAACAACGCGAGTGTCGTACTCATGATTCCCGTCGCAATCGATACTGCACAGGCAATCGGCGCTGACCCGTTTGCCTTTGTGCTCTCGGTCACCTTTGCAGCCTCGACTGCGCTTATGACACCAATTGGCTATCAGACGAACCTCATGGTGTACGGCCCCGGCGGTTACACGTTCATGGATTTCGTCCGGGTTGGTGCCCCGTTGCAACTGTTGTTGACCTTCGTGACGACGTTCGGTATCGTCTTCTTTTTCGGGATCTAGGGAAATCGAGAGATTGAACACCGAAGAAACAAACGTCTCTCTATGATCGACCAGTCTGCACTCGATGTGATCGACTACGCTGCTGGTCTGTCCGTTGTCGTGTTATTGTTTCTCGGTTACGTCATTTATCCACAGACAGTCTTCCAGTACGGCATCTGGCTTACAATCTTTACAATCTGGATGGCGTGGTTCGTCTACCACGGCACGAAACGGATCTATGGTGTCGAGACCTGAGGAGTATCGTGGTCAGCACGAGTCGCTGTGCATATATTTCTTGCACAAATACCGTCACTAATGGCTGAGTTTCCCTCACTGGACCAGTACGACCTTGCGGTCGTCCTTAGTTCGGCCGGATTGCTTATTATCGGCTACGTAATTTACCCGACGCATCTCGTCCGCGTCTCTGTCTGGTTTACGATCTTTACGTTGTATCTCTGCTGGATGGCCTATTTTGCCTACAGATGGACGTACGACGACGAAGAAAAAGATTTCTAGCTCCCGTTGTGTGGCTCCAGTAGTGTCACCCACCAGTTTGTTGCCCGGTCAATTCACCGGGTATCGTGCTTTCTGTTCGTTAGCACTCGGACCAGCCACAGGACTCACAGGTCTTGCAGCCTTCCGAGTAATACAGCGACAGTGAGGAACATTCCGGGCACTCCGGACTTTCACCAGCGTCGATGATCGACTGCTGGTCTGCTTCGACAGTGCTGGACTCTGCCGTCTTGGCCGAGACTGCACCACCATCAGTTTCGGTATCGCCCATCGACGCCTCCTGCTCGTCGGAGGTGTCCTCGGCGGTCTCTTCAAGCGTCTGTTGTTGCGGATAGGCACGCTCGATATCGCCATCGAGATACCGACGCATTGCAGTCCCGATTGCATCTGGAATCGACTGGATCTGTTCGCCTTTGTCCCAGGCGACTTTCGGCGAGCGAATACCTTGCAGTTCGTCGGCAATTTCGGATGGGTCGACACCCGAACGTAGCGCCGTCGAGATCGTCTTTGCGAGTGCCTCGGTAAAGGAGGCTGTAAACCCACCGGAGTTGCCGATGTTGGCGAACAACTCGAAGGGACGTTCCTGTGAAGGGTCCTCGTTGATGTTGACGTACAGCTTTCCGTAGCCAGTGTCGATGCGCTGGGTAATCCCATGCAGGACATCCGGACGGCTCTGCTTTTTGGCGAACTGGGTCTGTTCGCCGTCGGCGCTTGCAAGGAGTTCCTCGACTTGCTGGTCGAGGGCTTGTTTTACCTCCTCGTGTTCGAGGAAGCCCTCGATCCCGCCGAAGACTTCTTGGATCTGTTCGACGAGTTCTGCTTCGTCCATATCGGCGAACTCGGTGTTCTGTGCCCGTGTCGTGAGAACCTGCTTCGAGCGAGTTCCATCACGGTAGTAGGTGACGCCTTTCCCGCCGTGATCGTAGATGTACTCGAAGACCTCTTTGGCGTCTTCGACCGTCGAGTCATTCGGCGCGTTGACCGTTTTCGAGATTGCCGAATCGACCCCTTCCTGACAGGCTGTCTGGATGCTCGCGTGCTGTTTCGCGGAGAGGTCACCGGTCGTTACGAACAGCTCACCGATGGCATCCGGCACTGTCGAGAGACCGGTGACGCCATCGAACTCGTTGTTTGCCATCTGCTCTTGGGCTTCTTCCTTTACCGTCTGGACGTCGATGTCGTTTGCTTCCAGCACGCGCAGGAAGTAGTCATCGAACTCGACGAGCATCTCGTCGCCCTGCACGTCGTCAGAGACGTTCTTGTAGTAGGCGACGTTGTAGATCGGCTCACAGCCACCCGTCGTGTTACCGACCATCGACGTGGTGCCGGTCGGCGCAATTGTCGTCGTGTTGTGGTTGCGGATCGGGAACCCGTCTTCCCAGTCGTCGGCGTCTTCTCCGGTGTGGTGTTCGAACCACTCACGGTACTCCGTTGGGTTGGCGAATTTCGAGTTCTCCCACTCGCCGAAGGTGCCACGGTCGTTTGCGAGTTCGTGACTCGCCCATTTTGACTCGTGGTTGATGTGGGTCATCAGCTGGCGGGCGATTTCGTTTGCCGGATCGCTGCCGTACTCGGTTCCCAGTTGGACGTACAACTGGGCAAGCCCCATGATTCCGAGACCGATTTTTCGCATCTCCCGGACAGTCTCTTCGATCTGATCGACCGGGAAATCAGACATCGTAACGACGTTTTCGAGAAACCGTGTCCCGAGTTCGATCCGGTTGTTGAACGCCTCCCAGTCGATGGCTTCTTCGAGGAACGCTTCGATTGCCTCTTCTTGAGTCGCGTACTCGTCTGCGTGTTCTTCTGACCAGACCCGCCAGTCCGGTGCGTCGAAGGCGGCAAGCGTCGAGAGGTTGATGTGGCCGAGGTTGCAGGCCTCGTACTCTTCCAAGGGTTGCTCCCCGCAGTTATGAACGTTAACACTTCTGTCACCGGACTCACTCGCAAAGAAGTTGTGAGTCTTCTCAACAGTCAGGTCATAGACATCCTCACTGCCATCGCGCTGCACATTTGCGATTGTTTCTGTGACCGCTTCCTGTACTGGCCCCTGTGGCGTTGCTCGTAGTTTCGAGAGACCAACAACCTCATCACCAGCAGAGAGGTTTGCTGCCTCGACCCATTCACCCTCGTCCGTGCGGATTTCGTGGTCAGGTGTGAGACGAATCGAAACACCCGATTCAGTCGTTACACGGACAATATTGGCATCTTCTTTGGTCTTGAAGGCAGTGGCCGAGCGGGTAGTGATTTTGCCGTCTTCGAGTGTCTGGACCTCGACCTGTCCAGTTGATTCAGCAAGCTCGCGGATCGGTTTTGTTTCCCCGCCAGCTAGTTGTACTTCCATCTCCCCAGTCAGGCATGGATTCGTCGCCAGAATCCGGTGATCTGGATGTTCCTCGACGTCGAAGGAGTGCTGTTTGTTGACCCGTTCGAGGAAGATCACACCGGGTTCACCGTTTTCGTGTGCACCGTTGAGAATGCGCTCCCAGATTTTCTGGGCGGGTACGGAGAGTACCTCGCCGACCTCGACGTGCTCGCCGAGACCGAACATATCGTACAGTTCCTTGGTCTCCGCGGTCGCAACGTGTGGCTCGCCGGTCCGCGGGTTGGTGAAGGTATACTCCTCGTCGTTTTTGACAGCCTCCATGAAGCGGTCGGTAATGCCGACAGAGATATTGAAATTGGAAAGATGGCCCTCGACGGCATTCCGGAGGTGCTCGGGAACACGACCCTCGTCGTCGATCAACTCGCGGGCCTCTTCGAGGGCTTCCGCGAAGGAGGTGTGCGTGAAGTCGTCGGGGTCGTTGAGCCGAAGTGTATTCGCAAGGGAGACGTCCTTGTTCTTGGCGTGGATGAACTGGATGACATCCGGATGGGAGACACGCATGACACCCATCTGGGCACCGCGTCGGGCACCTCCCTGGGCGATTGTCTCACACATCTGATCATAAGTCCTCATAAATGTGATGGGTCCGGATGCGATGCCACCGGTCGAGCCGACTGGGTCGCCATATGGGCGCAGTTTCCAGAATGCATACCCCATCCCGCCGCCGCTGTTGTGAGAGACGACAGAACTGGCGATATACTCGTGTTTGCCCTCCACAGTGACGTCGTAGACGGTGTTCTCGCCAGCGTCACGGACAGCAACGACTTCCTGCTCCCAGGTCGTCTCGTCCGTGAGGTCGCCACAGGTCGTGTGTCCGGTCTCGGTCTCGTCCAGCATCTCCGTCATGCGTTCCCCACGCGAGTCGACGTATCCAACACGCGAGGCGAACCGTTCCAGACCGAGTTCGTCCGTCGGAGCGACGGTGAAATAGTCGCGTTCGTCGGAATCCCATTCCCATTTGGTAGCCGGGATGCCGACGCCCAGGAGCAACTGGAGCGTGTCGTCGATGAGTTCCTCGGAAGCGCTGTAGAGGCGCGGATACTTCTCCTTGGAGAGGGTTCCATCCGTCGAGAACAGCCCTCGAAGGAACGCGTGGATGCAATCGTGGTCCGCTTGCCAGAGAATATCGGGAACGCGAGCGTCGGCCGCGAACTCTTTGGCACCGCCGAAATGAGTGAGCCACCAGCGTTTGATCTCGTGGCTGTGGATGACTGCCTCGTAACATCCCTCGGACCAGGTGTAATCGATGCCCGTCTCGAACAGGTCTCGTGAGAGTGTATCGATGTGGTTGAGGAGGTCGTCTCGGCTGACGTGGAACCGAATCCCATCCTCGTGAACCGAACCGTCGCCGATCCACATTCCAAGTAGTTCCGCCAATGGCTCGGTGAGGGCGGTCGGTTGCGTGACGGATTTGACTGCGGTGCCGTTCGTTTCGAGAGCCTGGGCAGCACGGTAGCCACGGACCGTCGTGGAGTGAACGTCGAGTTCGTCTGCGATTTCGGCGTCCGTGTAGCCGATCTCGTACAGCCGCTCGAATTCTTCTTCGTCGAATGTCCGACCGCTCGGTCGACCACCGTCGCCGTTTGCTGGGAGGCCGAGTTCGTCGGCACGCCGTCGCTGGATCGTCGACGGCGAACTGTCGAGTTCGTCTGCAATCGCGTAATCACTCAAGCCGTCGGCGTGCAAGCGCGCAATTGCTTCGTTCGAAACAGTCCGGTTCGCACTCCACTGGGCACCAGTATCGACGCCTGCGAGCGATTCGGTCTCGTCTTCATCAGGAACCCAGCCGAGGCGAACAGATACCGTCTCTCCGGGTTCGATCTCACCGATTTCTTTCCACTCACCATCGACGAGCAGTCGATGGTTCGGCGTGCCAGTGAGTTCGATACCGCCTTCCGTCACGACGGTTTTTGTTGGCGCGTCGCTGTAGGCGTGAACCTCCTCGACAGAACGGGTCGTATGGTCGTCGCCGTCGCGCTGGACGATTTCGTCGCCTGGTTCGACGGCAGCAATCGACACCGTCCCTTTCTCCGCAACGTGGACTTTCGTCTCCTCAGTCAGACACTGAAAGACCTGTGCAGCCTCTTTTGCCGTTTGATGGATATCGTCGATATCATCTGCCGGCGAGTCAACAAAACAGGCAGAGAGTTGCTGGAGTTCGTCACCAGCGTTCATCAGTGTCGGCGAATTTGGCATAAATCCGAGATTTTCCATCTCCGTCTGGAAATCCGCTGCAACGCTTTCGACGTGTTCACGAACGTCCTCGGGAAGTTCCGGAACGATGGTCTCGTATGCAAACTTGTTGACGTTGTACTCGTTCAGTACGGTCTCAACATCGTCGTCGGCTGTCGTCCCTTTTCCGAAGACTTCCTCGGCCAGTTCGTCCCGTCGTGGATGGTCGGGCTTGAGCTGGTCAGGAGTAACGGTGATCTCGACATCATGCTTTTTTGCCTCGTAGACGGCTTCGGCGAGTGCAACGTTTTTTGCTACCCGCTCGAACAGTTCTTCTTGTTCTTCGGCGGGTTCACCATCTCCGTCCTTGCGAAGGTATCGGGCAGGAAGAATGTTGTGGTATGCATTCGCTGTCAACCGGTCTTCAAGCGTCTCCCCATCAGTACGCTTGATCGGTAATGTCAACTCATCAGCCGCGAGGTCCTGACTCATACGCAACCACCCCAGACCGCTGTTTTTCGACCGGTACATCGGCGAGTGCTGGCTCCCAAATCTATCATTTGTAACGGAAATTCTGTTCGACTCCGAGCTAAATAACGGTTTTGTCTCTTGGTTCCCCTAGTATTCTATATATGTCAAAGGCATTTTTTATTGGCTAATTAGAGCTGCAGCTAGGCAGTGACTGCTCTACACAGAATAGGAAGAAGCGGGGACATTTAACGCTGATCAAACCAAAGTGAAAGTAAAGACATTCTACTCAATTCACCAGACGTGAGTCTGGTGTGCAGTGGAAACGACGGGGGGTTCGACGGATTGGTGAGACCACCGACACAGATTCATTGGGACAACGCTGTCGTTTTACGGACCGAGCGATTAACCGGGTGCAATGAGCCAGGAATCGACAGATCGACCCGACGGCGACCTCCGGAAGACAGGAATGTCACTCCGGCATGACCGTGAGTGGGATTACGAACTCGACCGGATCGCCGATGCAGTTACCGAGCGGGATGCCGACTCGGTCGGTCTCCAGTTCCCAGAAGGGCTGAAACGCCGTGGCCCAGGAGTTGCAGACGACCTCCGTGATCTCTTGCCCGAGGATGTCTCCGTTCTCATCTCCGGACAACCCTGCTATGGAGCCTGTGATCTCGACACCTACTTGATGAAACGAACCGACGTGTTCGTTCACTTCGGGCACTCGCCGATGAAAAACTCGGAGAAGATCATCTACGTGCCGTTGTTTTCGAACGTCGAGGTGTTGCCCATCGTCGAGCGCGCGCTAACAGAGGAACTCGCCCCGCCCGAGGAAGACGAAGACGTCGGATTGGTCACGACAGCCCAACACATGAACAAATTCGACGAGATGCGTGAGTATCTCGAAGACGAGGGGTATACGGTGCATACACGCCGGGGTGATGACCGCCTGACACACGAAGGACAGGTGCTCGGCTGTAACTATGCCTCGGCGGATGTTGCGGCCGATCAGGTGTTGTACGTTGGTGGCGGCAAGTTCCATCCACTCGGTCTAGCGATGGAACACCCCGAAAAGAACGTCATTATCGCAGACCCCGTAAACAACACAATCTCCATCGCAGACACAGAGACGTTCATGAAACAGCGATATGCCTCGGTTCACAAGGCGATGGATGCCGACACCTGGGGTGTGATTTACTGTACGAAAATCGGTCAGGGGCGGTGGGAACAGGCCACCGAAATCGTCGAGAACAACGACAACGCGTATCTCATCA
>LKMJ01001459.1_pt1 | contig 20866 bp, 19 predicted proteins | sample 643391 | NCBI WGS metagenome assembly LKMJ01 (sample SAMN04112250, study PRJNA286221) | soda lake metagenome | biome: soda lake; feature: Kulunda Steppe; material: water; isolation source: sample PL-Br10 brine of Picturesque Lake | place: Russia: Kulunda steppe | collected 2010-07
ACTACAGACCGTCCGCGAGGAGGCCGTCGACCGTATCGAGGTCGGAGCGAGCCACCTGGAACTCGTCGAACACGTCGAGTCGCGCATCCGCGAACTCGGCGGGAAGCCGGCGTTCCCGATGAACGTCTGCGTCGACGAGGAGGCCGCCCACGGCACGCCGAGTGCTGACGACGACTCGACCTTCGGCGAGGAGATGGTGAACATCGATATCGGGGTCCACGTCGAAGGCTGGATCGCCGACTCCGCCATCACGGTCGATCTTTCGGGCAACGACGAACTCGTCGAGGCGTCCGCGGAGGCCCTCGACGCGGCAATCGAGATGGCCGAACCCGGGATGGACGCCGGCGTATTGGGTGACGTCATCGAACGCACTATCAAGGGATACGGGTACAAACCGATCGTGAACCTGACCGGCCACGGTCTCGGCCACTACGAACAACACACCCAGCCGAACATCCCGAACAAGAAGGTGCCGGAGGGCGTCGAACTGGAGGTCGGGGACGTCATCGCTATCGAACCGTTCGCAACCGACGGCCGCGGGCGAGTCGGTGAAGGAAACGAGGAGCAGATCTACGCGCTGGAAAACGAGTCCTCGGTCCGGAACCGCCAGGCTCGACAGGCGCTCGAACAGATAACAGAGGAGTTTCGGACGCTACCGTTCGCCACACGATGGCTCGACGTCTCCCGTCCCGAGATGACGCTTCGCCGACTCAAACAGCGCGATATCGTCCACGGCTACCCGATTCTCAAGGAGGAACGTGGCAGTCTCGTCAGCCAGAAAGAGCACACGCTCATCATCACCGAGGACGGCTGTGAAGTGACGACGCGATAGCTGATAGTCGAACGAACGCGCAACGAGGTCGAGAGAGCGGGAGAATTTTCAGCACCCGATTCGAATGAGTTCCATGGAGCAGGTGTTCGCGCCGTGGCGCATCGACTGGGTCGAGCGGACTGACAAAAACGAGGGGTTCGACGAGTGTGTGTTCTGTGAACTGCCCGAGCGGTCGGCCGACCGCGAGAACTATCTGCTGGCGCGGGGCGACGACGCCTACGTCTTGCTGAACAACTATCCGTACAACCCCGGCCACGCGATGGTCATCCCGCACACTCACACGGGGCGGTATCAGGACCTCGAACCCGACGTACTCCTGGAGATCAACATCCTCCTTCAGCGGACGCTCGACGCGATGGAAGCGGCGCTCGCTCCGGATGGGGTCAACGTCGGTTACAATCTCGGCGGGTCTGCGGCCGGCGGTTCCATCGACGACCATCTGCACGCCCACGTCGTCCCGCGCTGGAGTGGTGATACCAACTTCATGCCGGTCATCAGCGAGACGAAGGTTATCGTCGAGGCCGTCGACGAGACCTACGAGCGACTGCACGAGGCCTTTCAGTCACAGGACGGTGTGTCCGCCACAGACCAGCAATCTGCCGTGGCCGTCGAGACGACACGGGAATCGTAGTTACTGCTCGAAGTCACCCTCGTCACGCAACACCGTGTACGTCGACAGTTCGTCGAGTCGTCTCTCAGTTCGCTCTGTCGCATCGTCGAGCGCTGTCCCGATGACGGCGAACACGTTGTCGAGAATCCGTCGGAAGCCGTCCTCGTTCTCCTTTGCGATGGTGAAATAGATCGCATCACCACGCGGGTATGCAGATTCGACGCCCGGGATGTCGCTGATGTCGTCAGTGATATCGCCGAGCCAGACCACAGTCTTGCGGTAGGTGAGTTTCGATTTCTCGACAGTGATTGCCGACTGCTCAGTCGGCTGGATGGTTATCCCGAGTCGATGCGCATTCTCCGAGTACGTGGCTTCGAACTCGTTTGTTACGTCCACAGTCGAACACAGCTTAGTGTTCGCTCAGTGTTTATTTTGTTACCATGCGCGTAACGGGAGAGTAGTCACTGTCTCTGTCCAGCGAGGCGGTGACTACATAGTCGTCGCAGTTTCGGTAAGGTCCTGGCTGAGTTGGCCAGTGACTGATGTAGGTGTTGTTTACGAGGCGTTATTATAGTCTGAGTGTCAGCTCACAGGCTAGAGTCGCTCTCAGACTGTCGCCAGAACAGGCCGACACAGCCCAGTTCATCCTCGTGTTGGATCACGCCGCCCTGGATTTCGACTGGGAGTGGCTCACCGTCCTGACGAGTGACCGTGACCTCGACGTGGAACGTTCCGTCGGGATTTTGTTCGCACTTGCGGAGTTCCTGCAAACGCGCCTCGTCTTCTGCCGTTTTCGCCAGTTCAGTTGGGGCAGTCCCGATGAGGTCACACTGGTAGTACCCGAGCATATCGGCGAGTTTCTGGTTCACGAAGAAGAACTCGCCATCTTTCACGATAAACACGCCAGCGAAGTTCTGTTCGACGAGCGTCTGGTACCACGAGAGGGCGTTCCAGAAGTACTGTTGCATCCGGTACTGGTCGACGGCACTGTGAATCCTGTCGGCCAGCACCTCGTACTGGTCGCCACCAACCTCTTTTTGCATGTAATCGGTGGCGCCTGCGGAGAACGCCTCGCTCGCGACACTTTCTGCACCCTTGGCAGTAAACAGAATAAAGGGCATGTTCGGGTCCGTTTCACGGACGATTTTGAGCAGTTCGATACCGTCGGTGTTGGGCATATCGTAGTCACTGACGACACAGTCGAACTCGCCGCTCTGTAACTCCTCGATCGCTTCGACTGCGTTGGTTGTCGTAGCGACGTTGAACTCCTCGCTCTCCTCTTCGAGATAAATCTTCGTCAGCTCAGTAAGCTCAGGATTGTCGTCTACGCACAGGATGCGGATGTTTTCGTCGTCCTCGGGGTCTGCCAGAGGAATCGGAACGTCGATGACGTCGTTGACCGATTCCGGTAGTCCTCCTCGAAAGACCGGCTTCTCCTGGGTCGCTCTGTGATGCAGGCCCTGCAACACCGACTTAGTCAGTTCTCTGTCCTGTATTTGTGGCATGTATATCAGATCCGGAGATTTCGATAATTGATAATCACGCCCCTGCCATCATAATAATTTCCCCGCCTGACTGACAAAACCGTCTCTCGATTCGTACTCGTTGTCTTAATAAACTGCTGACAGTTGATGCCGGATTTACGATTTCTCAACCGCTCCGGCCCTCTCGTTGCAAATATTCTTTTTATCACAGTTAATACAATTATTTTATCGTAAGAAACCATAAGAAATCATTAATAATCAACCCCCCGACGATAGAGATGAATCATGTCCGATTCAAAGATCGCGGCGTTCCTCAAGGAACACCCGCGCATGCTCGGCGTACTGTTCACACTAAGTGTCCTGATGACGCAGGTCGGTAGCGTTGCGGCTGAGGGTGGTGCAGAGGTTATTTCTGGTCCGTAAATACGAATAGTACGACTTACGGTGGTAGTTTACTGATTTGACTGTCTATATGAATAGTAAGTCAAAAAACACCACTAGAGTCACTCCAGTACAATTCTTTACCATTTCGGACCGGTGTGTCTTGTAATTCTAAAAACTCCTTGAAATCATCCGTAGAGATGTTGTTTTTCTGAATATCACCAGATGTTAAAAAGAAATCTGTATTATTTGACAGGAGTGGGCGAAAAATCGAACCAATCCCTGTATTATCATTCACATACGAAACTATATCTGCATTTATTTTTTCACTCATTTCTGACACCTTAATAAGATATGGGGCACGGCTCGGAGGCTGTGCTACAGTCATTCCACCGACACCAATAACAATGTATTGACCACCAAATACGCTTTCTTTTCGGGTGATTGTCAAGGATGTATCAATCGGAAATCCGGAATTCAATAACCGGGCGATAGTCATACCGATTTCTGCAGCGTGCTGATTACTAATCTCATTCAGTGTAACAATCCCACCGACTGCACCAGCTTCAATGAATTGTCGTCCTTGATGATATGAATCACAGGCATTAAACAAAAAGGCGTCAGTTTCAGTTGATTCGAGATTTGACACATCAAACAGACCGTCAGTACACTTGAAGCCATTCTCTTCTACGTGCCCAATATAATGTAAAAAACTATGATCTTGGCAAAAAACTTCTTGGAGTTGCTTAACAGTCAGATCCTCGTGAACAGTGACATCGAATGGCAAATTTTCTCGATCTCCATACACACGGTTCACAACATTTTGTTCTTCACTCATGCGAGAATCGTTGACGACGATGGTTATCGAGATATCACCATCAACTTTCTCACGGTCGAACCAGTTCTCGAATGCCTGTTTCGTCAACTTTGTCGCACCAATAGGAATCCCGTCGCCGATCCATGCCTGTTCCAGTGAGCTGGTCTGTTCCGGTTCGACGTACGATTCCGACTGACTCCTTTTTGTGTCAGTGGTCGCTCGCGTTGTCTGTTCCGTTGTCGAGCGAGTAAACGACCGGTTCCGTGTTGTCGGATCTTCGTGATGGTCCTCGATAGAGTATGAATTGTAGTTGGCTGTTTCTGCGACGCGAACAAGTGAGAGGTCGTTAATCACGTACGGGAGTTGCTCTATCGACTGTGGGACTGGCTGTACGTGAGTCGTCAGTCGCCACGTTGGAATACAGTCTTCAACCGTGCTGTATGGCACTTCAAGGTACGCAGCTATCTGTTCGATCAGCGACCGTTCGTACAACGATGCGAAGTTGAGATCGACACGTTTCTCAATGACGTTTCGCTCATGGAGGTTGATGCTGTATAGTCCGTCGACGCGAGTCACGCAATCGAGCGTGAATAACTGCTTGAGCGTCTGTGCGACGCCAGTTTCAAGTCCATCCGGTGAATCGAGTGCGTACTCAAATCCGTCGTCTGTTACGAGACGCGGTTTTACTCCAGGCTCGACGGTTGCACCGAGGTAGTACGCTAGCGGCGCAACCGTGTATGTAGCTTCGAGACTCTCCGGTATCTCTATTCTAATGCCGGTCTCTGGTGGAGTGATGCTTGTAGGAACGTTGAGCGAGTCCCCGATTTCGATGCTCGGTGGATGACCACGAAGCGTTGGATACGACCGTTCTGGACTCGTCGATTTGAGAGCAGACCCGAATGTACTAACAGCAGCCATCATATCCCGCGGCTCTTCGGTCGTCATCACTGTCGCTGCTGGTCGTTCATGCCGCGAACGGATGCCGATACGTACCTGTTGCTTCTGTCCAAAATCGATCTCCTTTTCAAGCAGGTCAGAAGAGATTTCCAGTGGCCCCTCGACCTCAACGTACGTTTTGATTTGCGCACCCAACTCGATTATGTATGCTCCATCCCCCACGGACTCCTCCTCAAGATGTCCAATGTTGGCTATCATTCCGCCCGACTCGTCTCGCAAACAGATACTGACACTTGTCGGAAACGAAATAGTCTCCGCCGTAATTTCGAACGCATTTGACACCGGGAAGTGGAACGTATCCGGATCGATTGGCGTCGGAGACACCGGATCTGCCGTCCAGAGCTGATAACGCAGCCGCTCTAGCTGGTCGATAACTTCGACCCCCGGTGGGTCTTCGAGGACGTCGAGCGTCAGTATCGTTTCGTCCTCGAACATCTGTCTCTTGTTCCCGTTTTTCCTGCAAATACAAAAAAGGTACTGCTGGCCACATGTTATTGAACAAATGGGTTGTCGGACAGAACACCACCTGATACCTAATCAAAAACTGTTTTTAATCGGAGATATATATCTACCGTATGAATTTCGGCATCCTCAGCACTGCGAACATCGGCCTAAAGCGAGTTATTCCAGCCATCCAGAAAACGGAGGCGTCGGTGGAGGCAATCGCCTCCCGTGACGAGGCCCGCGCTGATGAGGTCGCCACCGAACTCGATATCCCGCGTGCCTACGGTTCCTACGAGGAACTACTCGAGGACGACAGCCTGGATGCCGTCTACAATCCGCTCCCCAACAGCCTCCATGCGGAGTGGACGAAACGCGCGGCAGACGCTGGCCTCGACGTGCTCTGTGAGAAACCACTCGGCGTCGATGCCGAGGAAGCACAGGAGATGACGGAGTACTGTCGAGACCGCGACGTCACGCTCATGGAGGCGTTCATGTACCGGTACCATCCTCGCACCGAGCGCGCGGTCGAAATCGCCCAGGACCACCTGGGGGAGATTCGACGCGTCGATGCGCAGTTTCACTTCGCACTTTCCGAGGGCTACGACATCCGTCTCGACCCCGACCTCGCCGGCGGGAGTCTCATGGACGTCGGCTGTTATGCCGTCACTGCCGCGCGCCTGTTTCTCGGCGAACCCCAGTCGGTGTACGCCACGGCAGTCGACCGCCGCGGGTGCGGTGTCGAGACGAGTCTAACCGGGCTGCTCGAGTTTCCCGGCGATCGAACCGCCACAATTTCCTCTGGATTCGGCGAGTCTGTCCAGCGCTACACCGTTCTCGGAACGGAGGGTCGTCTGGAGGTCGACCGCGCGTTCGTCCCGGACGGCGAGACCACGCTGCGGTACACCGTCGACGGTCGGACTGTCGAGGAGCAGTTTGACCCTGTCGACCAGTATCAACTCGAAGTCGAGGCCTTCCTCGAATCCATCGAATCTGGTAACTCTCCCCGGACTGATGGTGACGAAGCTGTCAGAACGATGCGGGTCATCGACGCGCTGTACGAGAGTGTCGAGCGTGGTGGATCTGTGGATGTCTGACCAACACTCAGATCGCTTGAAGTAGATGTACCAAGTCCATGCCTTTATATACGGTGACGTGACAACGCGGCGTAACTATGGAGCTGAGACGCTGGATTGGGGTGGTTGTAGCAATCGCCGTCGTCGGTATAGTGTTGAGTGGATTTTTCGGGGTTGGGGCGAGTGCACTCACTGGCGCGGACACGGAGGGGCCACTGGCCGATGCTGGACTCGACCAGACGGTGACAGTGAACACGACGGTGTATCTCGATGCCGGGGGATCGACGGCACCGGAGGGGAGCATCGACGGCTACGAGTGGGAGATCGAGACGCCTGCTGGAGACACAGTCGAGCCTGACTGCTCAGACTGCGTTCGGACGTCGTTCGTTCCGGACGAAACAGGCACCTATGCCGTTACGGTGACCGTTACTGACGACGAGGGTCGGACCGATACGGACACCTTATACGTCGAGGTAGAACCGTACGACCCACCCGAAATCACAGTGGATGGACCAACAGCAGTTCCCGCAGGTGAGTCTCGAACGATTTCACTCGACGCAACGGCAACGGAGAAGCCATTTTCCTCAGTGCTGTGGTATCACGACGGCGACCGCAAGACCGTCGACGCTTTACCTGACGAGCAGTCGGTGACACACGAGACGACGATAACGTTCGCTGATCCGGGTATTCACACTGTCAACGCGACTGTCGCCGATGTGCTCGGTTATCAGGCAAGCGACGGCATCACTGTCCGCGCAACTACTTCTCGGCCGTATCTGGCAGTAACCATCACTGATATGGACGGTCCCGTGGAGGAGGGCGAGACGCTCACGGTCGAGGCAACTGTCGAGAACGTGGGTGAACAGGAGGCGACACAGCCAGTCTGGCTGACGCGGGATGGCGTAATCGTCGACAGTATCCCGGAGATTTCAGTTGCACCCGGACAGCAACAGGAGGTTAGCTTCACATGGGACACCGACATCGGAGACGCTGGGACGTACGAGTTTACGGCCCACACAGTCAACGAGACCGACAGCCGCGAGGCAACAGTCGAGTCGGCAGGCGACACTGGATCGGCCCACTTCGACGTCGAGTACAGATCGACACCGGAAGAAGAGGTACCTCCGGGTGAACTGGTCGAGCCTGTTGTTCGCGTCGAGAACACGGGCTCGGTCGAAGCGACACAGTCCGTGACGCTGGTCGATATTCACGGTCACCCTGTCGGGAGTGTTGACGTGACACTCGGTCCTGATGAGTCACAGGAGATTTCGACGTTGACCTGGCGACCGACCGCAAGTGATGTCGGGACTGGCGACTTGCGTGTCTCGACGGAGGACGACGTAGCGACGACACCATTGACCGTCCTGGAACCGGCGACGTTCGAGGTCGAAATTGTGGACACGTCCGAGTTCGGCTTGCACATGGAGCGCAACATGACCGCAGACGTCGTCGTTACGAATACTGGGGAGTACGAACTAACCCAGGAGATAACGCTCTCGTCACCGTTCGACGAGACAGAGGAAGCAGATCCCGGCAAGCAGGATTCCGAAACGGTTCAACTCGACGGGCAGGAGAGTACCACTATCCAGTTGACGTGGGAAGACGCCGCAGAAGTGCTCTCGCCAGTCACGTTCGACGACAACCCTGACGGGTTCGAGCCAACGTATGTGGAGCTGACGGACTGGTTCGTACAGGAGGTCGAAGAGTCGGTCTCGATCCACAGCGCCGAGATCGTCGCGGAATCTGAAGACGACATGGACACTGCGGAGGTAGAGCCAGAAGAGCCAAACCAGGCCCCTGACGATGGTGAGGACCCTCCTGATGGTGGCGTGCCTATTCCAGAGATTCCTGACGATGTCAATCGCGAAGACATCCAACCATCACTCGCAGATGTCGACGCTGAGTTCGAGATTGACGGTGGCGTTGGGCACGTTGATGTGGATATGGTGATGCCAGAAGAGTTGGAAGGAACGGATCTAGCAGAGAGATTCGAAGAAGTCGATCTCGATCCTGCTAATCACGATATGGAAGTCACTCTGGAGAATGGTGATGTTGTCGAAATTAACGACGATGGGACGTTTGAAATCGAGGGTGAGGTAGGTATTGAAGAGTTCGACATGGAGGCAGGTGAAAAGGTAGAGTCGAATCTTGGATTCTTCATCTCGATGCAGAGCGGAGAGGACTTCGAGACCAGGCCTGGTGACGGCAGCGACACTCCCAGAAATCCCACAGACGATCCTGGAGGCTTGGATGATACCGGTGATGATATCGATGACCGTGATGACCTATCTAATGACTATACCGATTGTCCAGACACCTGTGGTATGGGAACCAGCTCAAACAGTTCAGGTAGCGAGGCAGCCTTGTTCGGCTTCGTCGGTGTTGTGCTCGTTTTTGGAGTGACGAGCATCAGAACGAAACTTGAAAATCAGTTGAACGGTTCGTAATCGTCTTCTTCAACTTCGATACTGTCGTCATCGTGATTGAAGAAGTCGATGACGACGAAGCTGTCGTCCATTCCCCTCACTGAATCGTATGCACTTGCATCGGGGGTGAGGCGTTCGTCGGCCGTCCAGCGCAAGACGTTGCCTGTCTCTGTACTCACGAAGACACGGGCGTTGCTCCCGCGTTCGGGTTCGTAGAGGTACGACGTGTCGCTCCAGTCTGAACTCCCCCAGAACGTCGTGATATTGTAGACGCGCACTTCTTTCCCTCTGTTTTGTTCGGGAATTGCAGGGGTCGTTTCGTTCTGGAATGGTTCGCGCAGCATCGAGTCGTTGAGAGTTATCGTCCGTTCGTATTCGTAGGTGAATTTGTACGCATCGATATCGTAGAGCCCCTCTCTCACGGGGGCGAATGCGGGCATATGGCGGGGATCCCACGAGCTTTTGTCTTTTTCATGCCACTCACCATGAGAGTCTTGGAAATGGAATTCATTGCCGATGTTTACGCTTATGCCATCGGTTCGTTCTGGATCATTTAGTATTGATAATGGGTTTATAACAGTCGCGTAATCCCCGTCGTCGTACTTCCCATCCCCAACAAGCATGCGCTCCCGGTTCATGAGAAGGTCGGTACGTTGGAGTTCGCCGGTGTCATCATCAATAAATCCAGCACTGATGATGCGCCAGCGCCACTCGAAGGAGTCGGCCTGCTGGAACGGTGTCTCTGTCGTGACGTTCAGTTCGTCAGTCTGGCCGGGGTCGAACGGCTTTGTAGTCGTCTTCGGCAAAGGGTTTGCGTTGACACCCGTAAATTCGGCGGTGTATTCGATACCGGGTGAGAGATCCTCGAAGATGAACTCGTTACCGACAGTCCCGTACGATTCAACTTCGGACCCGGTTTCGTCGTACAGGGTCACGGCGGCCTGCTCGACTGGGTCTGTTCCGGTGTCATCGAACACCCTGAGGGTCACCTCGTCGGGGTGTTCCACCATCACCGAGACGTTCTCCTCGTCGTACTCGGGCGTCGGTTCCGGCGTCGGTGTCGGTTCTGGCGTTGCGTCGTGTGTCGGTTCCGGCGTCGATTCGGGTGTTTGCGTCGGCGTCACCTCTGGTGTTGGTTCGGGTGTTGGCGTCTCCGAATCCAGCCCGGCGAGACCGGCACAGCCCGCGAGAGCGACTAGTACTACTAGAGCGAGGACTCCTCTTCCCCCTACCATTTACTTGCACTGTACACCTGAAATCACACAAAAAAGTTCGTTTTTGAAATACGGTTACGGACACCTCGACGCCCTCGTAACTTTATACAGTCGAACCTAGAGACGAAGTATGCGGCGGACACTGCTGCTTCTGGCAATCATTGCCCTCGTCAGCATGGCCGGGTGTGTCGGACTCGACGCCGTCGACGATTCAGAGGACGATCTAGATACCGACACGCCAACTGACGAACCTGGAGATGGCACAGAGTCGACTACCGACGGAAATGATACAGATAATGTCGAGACAGACTCGGAGGATGCAGCCGACGACGGAACTGACCCGCCAGGTGCCGAGAACATCGACGGCGAACTCGAACTCCATCACTTCGACGTCGGTCAGGCCGACTCGACGCTCATCGTCACCCCGGCGAACGAGACGATTCTCATCGATACCGGCGACTGGCGACAGGACGGCGCAGACGTCATCTCCGCCCTCGACGAGTTGGGAATCGACCGACTCGACCATCTCGTCGCCACGCACGCACACGCAGATCACGTCGGCGGGCACGCCGCCGTCATCGAGCACTTCGAGGAGGAGCGCGACGGTGTCGGCCGGATCTACGACTCCGGCGTGCCCCACGACACGGTGACCTACGAGCGGTATCTGGACGCTGTCGACGAATACGACCACGAACTGCTTATCGTCGAGGAGGGTGACGAACTCCCGCTCGATGACGACGCTGTCGACGCACTCGTCGTGAACCCGCCCGCGGACGAGTCCTCTGATGACCTCCACTACAACAGCGTCTCACTGGTCGTCGAATTTGGCAATTTCACCTACGTGACAACCGGTGACGCCGAGACAGCTGCCGAATCGCGGATGGTCGAGGAGTGGGGTGACGAACTCGACGCTGACGTCTATCAGGCTGGCCATCACGGCTCCTCGACGTCCTCGACGCCCGAGTTCCTGAATGCTGTCGACCCCGAAGTTGCGATTATTTCCAGCGCCCTCGACTCCCAGTATGGCCATCCTCACGACGAGGTTCTCGAGCGGTTTGCGGAGCATGGAATCGAGACGTACTGGACAGGCGTCCACGGCGATATCGTCGTGCGAACGGATGGCGAGAGTATTGAGGTCATGCCGAGCGAAGACGGACCGACAGAGGCAGATGCGTTGCTGGAGGAAAAACCAGACGATACCGACGCACAGTCGATGTCGGTTGCTCATCCGGGGACTTACAGCCTTTGCCCTCTTCCCCCTAGATAACAATGCGTGATGGCAGGTACACGGGTGTCGTCGACCGAATCGTCGACAACAAGACGGCCGTGATTTTGCTCGAAGCGGATGGTGAGGTCGTCGAGCAGGTCGACGTGTCTGCCGGGAGCCTCCCGCAACCCGCGCAGGACGAGGGCGGTGTCCTCTCGGTGACCATCGAGGACGGCCAGATTGTCGAACTGGTGTCTCGACCAGAGGAAACACGCGCCCGGCGCGAATCAATCAAGGACAAACTGGAGCGGCTTTCGAGGGACCTGTCCGACGAACAGGGGTAGGGGTGCTGGATCAGCCTGTCGGGATGGTGAATCGCCCCGAGAGGAGAAATGGACTCGCTGTTACCGCGGCCAGACTGATCTGAGCGCTCCGTTGACGAGCCACACCCCGACAGCATCGCCCTCTCCGACTGACGGCAATGATTTGCGTGGTTCGACGAACTGGTCGATAACTCTGTTGTCGTTTTCGACGAGAATGACCACGTGCTCACCGTCGACGATGCGGTCGACAGTTCCGTCGAAGATGCCCGTCTCCTGAGTGCGCTGTTTTTGTGCTGATTTCGGTTCTGTTGGTGCTGAACCGTTTGCGTCCGGAGTCGGTGAATCGCCGGAATCCGTCGTCTCTGTCGATTTCATGTCGACTGACTCGCTCGACGCTGTGGCTGTTGCTGTACTCGCCCCGCCAACTGCTGCGGCCGCGAGTGTTTTCAGTGCTGTTCGCCTGCTGACCGTTGTATTCCGGGTCACACCGTCCCTGGTCCCGTTTTCGAACTTAAACTCTCGTCTGCCCAGACCAGTATGGCTTTCGCTGTTCGTAGATCTCGTAGAAAACCAGCCTATCGGCTATCCGTATTCTCATTTGTTCGGACAAAAGAGCCAGGGGCCGAATATTGAACCTCGGTCGGAGCGTAGCTCCTCCCTGCTTCAAATCCGGCGTGGCTGACGCTCCTCACCTTCGTTCGTCGCAGTAAGCCAGGGGCCGGATTTGAACCGGCGGGGGTTCCGCTCTGCAGGCGGATGCGTTGGGCCGGACTCTGCCACCCTGGCGCAGTTCTATCTATTTCGCTGTCTTGCTTAAGCCCATCGGAGTTACTCGCAGTCTGAAAGTACCGTGTTGCCACGAGACATGTCAGCACACCCAAAGCAAGCTTAATATACTCCCTTGCATAGACATGAATACTTCAATCGAGGTGACACCGCTGTGCTGAAATCCAACACCCAACGCCTGCACGTGCCCGACAGCGGGACGACTGGCGTTGGTGGCTCTTCGAAAACCAGCACGGCGGTGGGCCCGGTTGCCGTCTTCGATGCGGAGGCGGCAACTGATGGTGGTCAGTAGACCACGATTTTACCCCGGATAACCGTCGCTCGGATGCGGACTACCCCGCCGAGCTGGTGAACACGGGTATTTCTCCTGTCGCCAAGACCCCACTGACTGTCGGCTCTCCCGCTAGAAGTCCAATTCTAGCGCTCTGACACCGGTATCCGGTTGTTCAGGTCCCGATAGCGACGGCTCTGCCCCCGCTGACGAGTCTGAGGACGGCTCTCCCGGCCGGTTCGACTCCGGCGCTCGTCGTTATGTTGCCAGGTACCCAACTCTACCAGGTCCGTATCGCTCGCAAAGCAAAAGACGAGGAACGCCGTCGACGAATACGCAAGCGAAAACCGATTCCGAAGCGCTTGAAATAGCGGCTGACGGCATTCCAGCCTCTTTTTTTTCACATCCCGCTGAGAGACACGTCGCGTGGACAGCTATCGCAGTCGAGAACGGACAACATTTAATCCCTGCCCGACTATTCGGATACAATGACACGCATCGACGTCATCGACAACCACGGACAGTTCACGCATCTCGAGCAGCGTGCGCTCCGTGACATGGGTGTCGATGTCGATCTCGTGGACAACGACACGCCACCGTCGGAGATCGACGCTGACGGCCTCGTCCTCTCCGGCGGTCCGGACATCGACCGCATCGGCAACTGTCCCGAGTATCTCGACCTCGACATTCCTGTTTTCGGTATCTGTCTCGGTATGCAAATTATCGCCGACTCACTCGACGGGACGGTCGGCCCCGGTGATTATGGCGGCTACGCCGACGTCACCGTCGAAATTACCAAAGACGAGGACCCGCTCGTCGGTTCGCTCGCCCCGGAAACGCGGGTCTGGGCAAGTCACGCCGACGAAGTGAAGGAGGTCCCCGAGGGCTTCGAGCGAACCGCCAAGAGCGACGTCTGTGGCGTCGAAGCGATGAGCGACACTGACCGCGACCTCTACGGCGTCCAGTGGCACCCCGAGGTCGCCCACACCGAACGCGGGGAGGAAGTGTTCGAGAACTTCATTGGGATCTGCGAATAGCCCGTTCTGGCCCCAAACCCTTTTTCGACAACGCCGTATCCGCCCGTATGGACGTACTGGAGAACAGCCTCGAAGTGACGCTCGCGGAGTTTCTCGACCGACCATTGTTCTGTTTTCTCGGACAGGTCTCGGCTGCCGGGGGGCCCCGCATCTCGCCACTGTGGTATCTCTGGGAGGAGGAGCGAATCTGGATTATCGCAGATACAGTCGAGAAATCGTACACGAGCCGTGTCGAGCAACACCCCGAGAGTGCCATCGCGATCGTCGACTTCGACGTGCGAGCAGGTCGCGTCGAACACGTCGGGATGCGTGGTCGAGCGGGACTGACTCCGCGTGAGGAGGGCCGAACTTATCGTCTGCTGCGACGTTATCTCGGTGAAGATACCGACGAGTGGGATCCTGGATTTGTCGACCTCGACGACGACCGCTGGTCGTTCATCGAGTTCACGCCCGAGACGGTCGTCGCCCGTGACCAGTCGTTTGCGCCCAGTCTCGAATGAGAGCTGTTCACGAACCTGGAAAAGGTATTTATTCGTCCCTGCTCATAAATCTGCCAATGAACTAACCAGTCGGGTCCAGCTGCACTGGACGGTCACCCGTCTCTGGGCAACAACCTCACGCTGCATCGAGTGTGGTTGCCAGGGGACTGTTTACCGTGAGATGGTGGACCCGACATTCTGCTGGCCGTTGCAGCCGTAGCTTGCCGGGCAGCCATCGATTTTCGTGGTAGCGCGTTTCGATTGTACCACCTACCAAAGAAAGCTCAATATGCAGTACGACACGTCACTCTCCAACGCACAGCTGACACGAATGCTCGATAGTGTCGAACCGGCCTGGACACTCCGGGAGGCGACGGAAATCGAGACGGGTCATCACATCGTCTACCGCCTCAGTGTCGCGACCTCCGAAGACACCCATACGCTGTTCCTCAAGACGACACCGCCGGAGAAACCACCGACGGTTCATCTCGAAGCGAGACTCCTCGCCGGTGTCGACGCGAACAGTGACATTCCCGTTCCGACAGTGATGGGGATCGTCGACGAACACGAAACGCTGCCGGCCCCGTACGTCCTGTTGTCGACGGTTCCGGGCACTGCGTACTCTCGGTTGGAACTCCCTACAGTCTCCGACGAGACACTCCGAGAACTCGCATTCCAGTCGGGTCAGTATCTCGCGGACCTGCACGCAATCGACGCAGTCGACGCGTACGGGTTTCTGACACACGACGGACCGCCACTTACCGGGGAGCAGCCGACAGGCGACTTCTCTGCCGTCGCTGTAGCCGACCCCATCGACTCCTGGCACGACTGTCTTCGAAACTGGGCTGGAGGGACGCTGGACCAGCTCGAGGACACCCGCTTTGCCGACGTGGCTCCACGAGTGAAAACTGCCGTCGATGCCGAAATTGGCGCAGTCGAGGGGCGATTCGAGCCGGTTCTGGCGCGCATCGACCAGTCTATCGAGAACGTCCTCGTCGAAGGTGATGAGATACGGGCGCTCATCGACTGGGAGTTCACCATCGCGACGACGCCAGCGTACGACCTCTCCTGTGTCGCCTGGAGTCTCGCTGGTGGCCCATACCAGTTTGCAGACGAGGTGAGCGGTCGTCGATCACTCGTCCGCGAGGCCGTGGTTGCAGGGTACAGCGAGCGCGACGACGGCGCTGTCGTCGAGCAGTATCACGAGGACCGCTCGTGTTACGAACTGCTCTCGACGCTTCGTTCGATGGTCCACCTCGAAGACTGGTTCGAACTGTTCGACCTCGGTGACCGAATCGACGACGCGGCCGTGGACCTGCGGGCGGAACTCGACCAGCGGCTCTGAATCAACCGCTTATACCCTCGGGGTTCGTTGCTCCAGAAAATGACGATGTACGACCGAAGCACGCCGGCGACAGCACAGGTCGTCGGCGAGTTCGACGACGGCCTCTCCTGGATTGCCCACCCCGACGAGGACGGCCAGCGCGCGAGCCACGCTCTCCAGACGGAGGAGGGCGTCTGGATTCTCGACCCGCTCGATGCCCCCAACGTGGACGAACTCGTCGAACCCCTGGGGGATGTCGTCGGCGTTGCGGTGTTGACGTGCTGGCACGCACGCGACGCGGGCGAGGTGGCTCGCCGCCACGACGTTGCAGTTCATATCCCCGAGTGGATGGACCGAATCGAGGAGCGCGTTAATGCACCGATCGAGCGATACACGCTCGCACCGGGCGGTCCGGAGTCGGAGTTTGCGATACTCCCCTGTCGTCCGTTACCGGGATGGCAGGAGGTGTTCCTGTATCACGAACCCTCGAAGACGCTGGTCATTCCCGACTCACTCGGGACGACGCCACAGAACCTCGTCGACGGAGAACGACTCGGACTGGCCGCGCTGAGACGACTCCAGCCACCCAACCAGCTTCGCGGTCTCGAACCGGACCGGGTGCTCGTCGGTCACGGCGAGCCGGTGCTTGAGGACACCACCGACGCGCTGGAGACGGCGCTGAGGGGGGCGCGACGCTCGTTCCCGAGGGCGATTCTCGATCACGGACCGGAGAGTGTTCGGAGTATACTTGCGGCGTTGCGGTAGTGCTGTGGACTGTCTTTCTCTCACTGTCACTCGTCTGCGAGCAGTCCGTACCGATGCACGTCGACTCGTTCGCCCTCGGCGAACCCCTCCTTTCGGAGAACGCCTTCCTCGGTGAAGCCGACCTTTTCGAGGACGCGACGTGAACCCGTGTTCTTCGCGTAGACAGTTGCATACACCTTGTCGAGACGACGCTCCTCGAAGGCGTAGCCACAGAGTACCCGGACTGCATCTGTCGCGTAGCCGTTGTTCCACTCCTCGGGCGCGAGCATGTAGCCGATCTCGGCTGTCCCCCAGATGTCGTTCGGTGATTTCAGTGTTACCGACCCAACCGGGTCGCCGTCGGCACAGACGAGCAGATTTGTATCGTCGCTCTCTCCTCTCGACGCAATCCAGTCCTGTTCCGCGGGGCCGTTGACCGCTTCGACGCCCATGATGCCGTTTCGGACCTGTGGGTCGTTGACGATTCGCTGCAGAAACTCCGCGTCCTCCGGTTCGATCGTCCGGAGTTCGATTCGCTCTCCGTTTCGGAAAATCGGGCCGGGCATATCCGCGAAGTAAACGCCGTCCCTCTTGAGTATACTTGTTGTACGTTACCAACTCACGTCGTGAACCAGTCAGGGAGTTTGCTGGTCGGCCTGGGTATCGATGCGCTGGAGGACCTTCCACAGACCGAGTAAAGTGACATCCTCCGCGCCGTGAACGGCGCGGCTTCCCGGCGTGGGAATACCAGTTGAACTAATCGCTGGCAGTGGGTTCCGACCCGAATGCTCCGAGCGTCATCTGCTCTGACTGGCTCTGCTCGGAGTGAGTCGTGGCGCTGTCACAGGCGCTCCCGTCCCGTGGAATGTCATCGTCTGCCAGTTTCAGCGGCAGACTCTCACCCCACGGGTCAAGGCGGTCTGCAATGTTGACCGCCGCGTTGATATCTGCGTGATACTCCGTTACCCAACACTCCTCGTTCGTACAGCGAAACTCGTCGCCGTTCCGATACCCGACGTGCTGGCAAGCATGGCAGGTCTGACTGGTGTACTCCGGCCAGACGTACTCGACAGAAATCCCAGCCTCGCGTGCCTTGTCTTCGATGCGCTGTTGAAGCCGAGCGAACGCCCAGGCATGGAGACGGCGGTTCATCCACTCGCCGTAATCCAGGTCTTCACGTATCTCCGCCAAGTCTTCGAGGACGATCACCGGCTTCTCGAATCGACAGGCGTACTCGACCGCTTGCCGGGATACCTTCTCGATAATGTCGGTGAGTGCGTTCTGGTAGTGGTCAAATCGCTCGTCGATGCGCCACTGAGCGGCATCGCGCTTTTGCAGTCGCGTGAGCGTCGTGGACATCTCTTTGCGAAGGTGTCGGGCACGACTGCCGTTGACCAGCAGTGGGTCGCTTGGAGAATCATTCTCGCAGGCACAGCCCGCGAGCAGGTGGGCTTCTCCGATATCAAAGCCGACAGGCGTCACGTCTTCGTCGGTACTGTCGTAGTCGGGTTCTTGCACCTCGTAGTCAACCGTGACGTGCAATTCCCAACTCGTACGATGACGCTGAAGGCGGAACTCGCCCACGTCAGCCCCTCCATCGAGGAGGTCATGCCACAGATCGGCTTGGGTGGGATTGATCCGCACGGGCAACCAGAGGTGGTAATCCTCGTGATGTGGAATTTTCACGTACCACTCGACAGCGTTCTCTGGCTTGTAATCGAGGCTGAATCCCCGTTCGGTGAACCGTACTGGATGGTCGTCTGCAAGTTCATCGGCGTCGTAGCTGTCACCACAGAGTTGTGGCACGTAGTTTTTCAGCGCGTCTTTGGCATAGCTGGACAGATCGTAGGGGGTCACGACCTCGTTGACTGCATTTTTCGTCCCACAGCCAGCGTCAAAAGCGTCGTGTAGTGCTTCTCGGTAGCCCGAGAGTGTTTCCTGGAGCTTGCGCTCTTTGTGGGTTGTCGGGGGCGCAAGTGTGGCTTGGAGTGTCTTAGTTGCTGTTGCCATCGGCTTCGAGACCTTTTTCGATGAGTTCCCGGTAGGCGCGAGGGTGGCGAACGCCGTTCTCCCGCGCATACGCTTTGACGCGTTCGTGAAGTTCGCTTTCGCGTTCGATATCTACGTCAACCTTCACAGCAATAGTTATGTTTTTGCTAAACTAAAAAGTTATGTTTTTGGTATTCGGGACTGGCTAGACAGTGTGGTTGATTCCCTGCCAGACGCGCTTCCTCCCCGCCCTGTTCGTTCCTCGGTTCCGACAGGTGTCGGAACACTCCCCACTCACGGGAAGGGCGGGGTTTCCGCGCTGTATCAAGATGAGGAAGTATATGGCTATCAGCGTCGCGTGTATGAAGAACCGCTCGATACCTTCGATCCGTGCCTCGCCCTGCAGATATGTTCCGGTCACCCAGCCAAAGAGACCGGCCAGCCCGGTTGCGATTATGATCAGGACCAGCACACGGTCGCCGAAGTCAGTCATCGTAGTTCTACTAGGATCTCAAACCAGATAAAGGGGTCAAGCAAGGTGGCTTCGAGGTACTTGCGGATTGAACCGGGAGGGTGAGAACAGTAAGCGCCGAGGGTGAGATTCTCAACTACGTCCAGACGGTCGCTCGCTTTGCTCACGGCTTCGTCGTTCACTATCGAGGCTTCATTTCGTTCACCCTCGCTTTGCTCGCGTTCGCTGTGCGCGTCTCCTCTCATTCAAATCTCACGCGTTGCTCACTGTTCTCACGTCCGTTCGAACAGAGAAGCGCCGAGGGTGAGATTGTGAACTACGCGAAGGTGGTCCAGGCGTGTGGCCTCGTTTCACTCGGCCATTCCGGGCTGCAACTTCTCTCGTTCAAGTCTCACGCGTTGCTTACTGTTCTCACGTCCGTTCGAACAGAAAAGCGCCGAGGGTGAGATTTGAACTCACGAGTCCTGACGGACACCTGCTCTCGAGGCAGGCGCCTTGGCCGGGCTAGGCTACCTCGGCTTACCCGTTTCTACCCGAGCGCTTTTGAAAGCGGTTTCGATTCCGGCTCTGTCTATGATCTCTCCTCACAAATTGCATATTATCCTTGATTCGATACTTGAACTAAGTATATCTACTTTTCAAAGTAAATGAATTTATACTATGAACCAAAATAGTTCGAAAAACAAACTCTATAGATTTAACTTCTATATTAAACAGATTCGAATTCCATATTTAATTGGTTCGAACTATGAACTTGTTATGGAAACAGTCTGGTACAGGATAACCAAGCTCTGGCTTCTGCCTTCTTATAGACAGCCACACCCTCCCCAGCCGACTCCTTCGCTTCGCTCGGTCGTCCCTCGCGCTTGCGACGCGACAGGCTGCGCCGTCGCGACGGCACGCGCCACCTGGGACTGTTCTGACGCTGTGGTTGTTTCGATGTTGGGAGTGTTTCGACGCTGTATCTCTCGCTCGCCCGTACATTCTGGAGGAGTAACTATTATTACTTGGTTGTACAACCTAGTATTCGATGGCGCCAACGCAGCTCCAGTACGCCCGAGACGGCACAATCACTGAAGAGATGGAACGCGTCGCCGAGCGCGAGAACGTCGACCCCGAGTTCGTCCGCGGGCAGGTCGCGGATGGACAGGCGGTCATTCCGGCGAACGTCCACCACGACTCACTCGACGCGATGATCATCGGTCGGGAGCTCTCGACGAAGGTCAACGCGAACATCGGCGCGAGCGAGACGACCAGCGATCTGGAGGAGGAACTGGAGAAACTGCACACGGCGGTGCACTTCGGCGCAGATACGGTGATGGATCTCTCGACCGGCGGCGGCGACCTCGACGAGATTCGCCAGGCGAACATCGATCACTCGCCGATCCCCGTCGGGACCGTTCCAATCTACGAGGCGCGCAGACAGGTCGACGACGTGGCCGACCTCACGCCCGAACTGCTGCTCGATGTCATCGAGAAACAGGCCGAGCAGGGCGTCGACTACATGACCATCCACGCCGGAATTTTGATGGAACACCTGCCCAAAACCGAGAGCCGCAAGACGGGAATCGTCTCCCGCGGTGGCTCGATCATGGCCCAGTGGATGGAACAGCGAGGGATGCAAAACCCTCTCTACACCGAGTACGAGGAAATTTGTGAGATATTCGCCGAACACGACGTCACGTTCAGCCTCGGCGACAGCCTCAGGCCAGGGTGTCTGGCCGACGCTGGTGACGAGGCACAGTACGCCGAACTCGATACACTCGGGGAGTTGACGCGCACTGCGTGGGACGAGGGGGTGCAGGTGATGGTCGAGGGACCGGGCCACGTCCCGATGGATATGGTCGCCGAACAGGTCGAGCGACAGCAACGCGTCTGCGATGGCGCACCCTTCTACGTGCTCGGTCCGCTCGTGACCGACATCGCACCGGGATACGACCACATCACGTCGGCAATCGGCGCAACGATTGCGGCACAGGCCGGTGCGGCGATGCTC
>LKMJ01001460.1_pt1 | contig 20865 bp, 18 predicted proteins | sample 643391 | NCBI WGS metagenome assembly LKMJ01 (sample SAMN04112250, study PRJNA286221) | soda lake metagenome | biome: soda lake; feature: Kulunda Steppe; material: water; isolation source: sample PL-Br10 brine of Picturesque Lake | place: Russia: Kulunda steppe | collected 2010-07
CCCTCGACGCGCTCGCGGATATGACCGATCTCACCGACCTCGCGTTCGAGGCAGACCGGTCGGGCGCGTTCGTGGTCGGCGGCGGCGTTCCGAAGAACTTCACCCTCCAGACAATGCTCGTCACGCCCGGCGCGTACGATTACGCCGTCCAGCTCACCATGGACCCCCCGCAGACTGGCGGCCTCTCGGGGGCGACGCTGGATGAGGCCCGTTCGTGGGGCAAACTCGAACCACACGCCGAGAACGTCTCCGTCTACGCCGACGCAACCATCACCCTGCCATTGATCGTCGCCGCTGTACGTGAACGGTTAGAAGACTCGGCGTGAATCGGCAATCGAGGCTATCGAACCGTCATCGATCGGCCCACTCGAACATCCGTCGATAGACCGGATCGGACTCGAGTGCGTTCGCGTCGCCGACGAGGGTCAGTGCCCGTTTCGGTCGGGTCAGTGCGACGTTGACTCGCCGATAATCCTCGAAGATTGGGCCGTCGAGGTCTCCCGTGGCCGTGAAGGAAACGACGATCACCTCTTTGCTCGACCCCTGAAATCGGTCCACGGTATCGACAGTGACGGCGTCGGGGAGAGCCGCATCGATTTTCGAAACCTGGGCGCGGTACGGGGCGATAACGCCGATGTCCGTAAGCTCCACCCCAGCCTCAGCGTAGGCGTCGACGAGTTCTGTGATCCGTTGGGTTTCCGGTTCGTCGGTGTAGCGTTCGTCGTCGCCCTCGACGTGGACGAACGACACCGGATCTCGGAGTTCATCGGGAAGCACGTCCCGTGAAACCCCGTCGAGGTCGTCGAGCGTTCGCCCGGCGACTTCCGGCGTCGCGGGGCGCAACGCCCCGTCGTAGAACTCTCGCGAGGGAAAGGCCTGGATGCGCTGGTTCATACGGTATTGGCGATCGAGTAAGACGGCTGCATCGAGGTGTTCGTCGACGAGGCGCTCGAAAAGCGAGGTCGCGAGTTCGTTCTCCGCACGGACGACCGGCGGGAGTTGTTCGTGATCGCCGACCAGTACGAAACGGTCGGCGAGGTTGACTGCGGCGTAGGTTCCCGGCTCGGTCAACTGTGCAGCTTCGTCCACCAGCGCGACGTCGAACGACTGCTCGAGCATCGTCCGCGAGCCGCAGGCAGCCGTCGTGGCTGCGACGACATTGGCCTCCCGGAGACGAGAAACGAGCGTCTCCGGATCACCCGATCGTTCGATTCGATAGGCCTGCATGTCCTCCCGGACACCGCTTTCGCTCCCGACTCGAACGACGGTTTGCGTATTGATTCCCGCGTCCAGAAGCGCTTCGAGGGCGTTGTCCACAGCCCGGTTGGTGAACGCCGACAGCAGGACGCGCTCTCCGCGATCGACCATCTCCCGGACGGCGTGAGCGATGGTGTAGGTCTTGCCCGTACCAGGTGGACCGTGGATCAGCGCGCAATCTTTCGCGGTGACGGCTTTCCGAACCGCTTCGTCCTGGGCGGCGTTGTTGTCGACGAAGGTCTCCTCGCAGGGTTCGAACGCCGGATCGGTCCTGCCGAACAGAATGTCCTTTCGCCGTTCGGATCCCTTCAAGAGTGCGTCGTGGACGGCCGTCAACAGTCGATTGGTTGTCAACTCCGAGGGGTAGACGTCGAGACGGGTGACCTCCACTGGTTCGTCCGCCGTGAGTACGACCTCCTCGTCCAACCGCTCGATTCGGGCGAGCTCGGACTCACCTCGTACGGGATGACCGTCGCTGGCGAGCACGAGGTCACCCTCCCTGAGTTTCGAGGTCGCAGGCGAGCGCTGACGAGCCCGGAGTTCCCACCGGCCCCCTTCGAGCGGGCGCTTCTCGAGGAATTCGAGGTCGATCAACGCCCTGTCGTCCGCCGCCCGTTCGTCCGCGCTCTGTTCCCACAGTTTTGCGTACTCCCGGTGGACTTCGCGTCGTTCTTCCTCGATCGCACGATACAGTCGGTCGAACACCTCGAGTTCGTCGTCTGGGAGCGTCGTTCCGATCGCTCCCGCCTTCGACTCCTGGTCCAGTCGGCCGGCGACGACCATGCACGTATCGCGTTCGAAGCAGTACTCGCACTTCGCCTCGCCTTCGTGGCCCGTTGGGATCGCTCCCGCAGTTTCCATCGCCGCGATTTCGTTCCGCACCCTGACCACGTACTTCAGGAGTCCCTCCCCCATCGAGAAGTCTTTCGCCGGCGTCAGATCGCCCGTCTCTTCATTCCGATCGAGTGCCGAGTTTTTCGTGTAGAGGAGCGTTCCGGTGTCGACCGATTTGCCCCGTTCTTCGAGCAAAAGCGCGTAACAGGCCGCCTGGACCTTGTCTTTGAACCTGGGCTCCTTCCGGAGGTTCTTGCCCGTCTTGAGTTCGACTGGGGCACCACGGCGGATTGCGTCTGCTCGCCCCCTGATGCCGAAGGTTTCGCTGATGAGTAGTCGTTCGGATCGCCACTCGTCTTCTTCGGTTAGGCGCCCTTGCTCTAGCCAGCCTTCGATCGCGGCGGCGTTCTGCCTGACGTCTTCTGCAACTGTCTCTGGGGCTTCACCCAGCAGACCGAGTTCGAGTCCCCGTTCGTCGATCCGGGCTTCGATTGCGGCATCGAGGGTTCGACCCCTGAGCAGGTCGCCGAACACTTCGTGGACGATGGTCCCTTTTACTACGGGATAGTTCAACGGTACGCCAGAGAGCTTGTTCAGATAGTAGATCCGTGGACACTCGACCCAGCTTCGAATTGCCGTCACGTCCACCAGGAATCCCGGCTCGACGACGACGTACGATTCGGCCGTCGTCGAATACTGCAGCTCACCCCGGAATTCCTTCGCTTCGACGTCGGTGACGAGTAGCTCCACGTCGGGCTCGATGACGGCAGCCGTCTCGGTCCATTTCCCCCAGAGTGTGACGGTGATTGACTTGCCTTCCACCGCTGTGTCTACATTCGAGCCGTCCCGGGATTCCACGCTACCGTCGGTGACTTGCTCGGTGAGCCGTAATGGAACCTCTGCGAGATCACTCTCACCGTAACTCGTCGTCACCGTCCGCACGTCGACGTCACCCGCGACGATACCGCGTACGTTCACGATACGTGGTATCGGTTGGGCGGTGAAAAACGCTGTCGATATATCCGGATACTGTGGGAATTTGGTCGCCTTACGGGAGTTTTGTGACAGCCACATTATAGCTACATATATTGTAGCAATCTACATCGAAATTCATACTTTAATGTTGGTAGTACAGTTGACGGTAACAAAAGTACAGTTATCGGTACCGACAGCACAGTTATCGGTACCGACTGTTCTGTTATCGGTACCGACAGTACAGTTATCGGTACCGACTGTTCTGTTATCGGTACCGACAGTACAGTTGTCGTATTTGGGAACAGTATTAGATCGTAGGGGGCGAGAACCAATTCTCGAACGGGCTGGAAGAAATCGTCAAAGGATCACCTCCTGTGTCGGACGAACACGCGAGACAACAGGTTCAAACCGATCTCGTCCCAGATTTTCACCATGGAACGTTCCCCACGAGAGTTCCTCGAGACGCTCCTCGAAACGCCGTCACCTGCTGGCTACGAAACACGAGGGCAACGGGTCTGGATCGACTACGTGGAACCGTACGCAGACGAGGTTCGCACGGACGACTACGGCAATGTCATCGCCGTCAGTGAGGGTGAGCCAAACGCGCCGGAAATCGTCCTCACGGGACACGCCGACGAAGTCGGTTTTATCGTTCGTCGGATCGACGACGGAGGCTTTGTCCGCCCCGGACGAATCGGTGGCGTCGACCCAACCGTCTCCCGGGGTCAGCACGTCACCATCTACAGTGCCGGCGGTCCGGTCGACGGAGTGATCGGTCAGCACGCCATCCATCTCCGCGAGGACGACGACGAACCCGACGTCTCGGACCTCTGGATAGACGTCGGCGCAGACGATCGCGAGGAGGCAGCGGAGTGGGTCGAAGTCGGTGATCCGATCACGTTCTCCTCGAGCGTTACGTGGCTCAGCGAGATGCGACTCGCCGGTCGCGGACTCGATAACCGCGTTGGGACGTGGGCAGCAGCGGAAGGATTTCGGAAGGCGGTCGAACGCGGTGTCGAAGCGACGGTGTACGCCGTCTCGACCGTCCAGGAGGAACTCGGCCTTCGTGGGGCCCAAATGGTCGGATACGATCTGCAGCCGGACGCGGTCGTCGCCGTCGACGTCGGCCACGCGCTGGACTATCCGGGCGCACCTTCGGAGAAGTCGAGCGGTGCAGAACTCGGTTCGGGCCCCATTGTTGCACGAGGGAGCACCAATCATCCCGTCGTTTGTCAGGCGGTCCGGAAAGCAGCGGCCGATGCGGACATCGACGTCCAGCTCGAAGCACTCGGTGTAGGCACGGGAACCGACGCCGACGGGTTTTTCACCAGCGCAGGTGGGATCCCGTCCCAGGTTGTCAGCGTACCCAACCGATACATGCACACGCCGGTGGAGTTGATCGACGTGGGCGACCTCGAGGGGGTCGCAAACCTGTTGGCAGCGTTCGCGACCCAGGCCCACGAGTACGAGAGTTTCGCAGTCGACGTCTGATTGACATTTCAGCCTGCGGCCTCGAAGTTCGGAAGTCGCCTGTTCCGTACGACACCAGCTCGCCCCGAGGACCGGTACGATTAAGTGTTCGTCACTTGGCCTCTATCGTATGAGTGGACGACCGCTCGACGTCCTCGAGGCGTCTCTCGGCGAACGGGTTTCCGTGCGGCTCAAAGACGGCCAGTCCTACGTTGGTGATCTCGCCGGCTACGACCAGCACATGAATCTCGTGCTGGAAAACGTCACGATACCCATCGAGGACGAAATCCATGAAGAGTCGCCGGTCGAAGACACAACCATTATACGCGGCGATAACGTCGTTTCGATCACTCCATGACTGGCGCAGGTACCCCGAGCCAAGGAAAGAAGAACAAAACGACTCACGTCAAGTGCCGACGGTGTGGAAACAAATCCTATCACTCGCGTAAGGGCGTCTGTGCGTCCTGTGGCTTCGGTAAGTCCGCGAAACGACGCGAGTACGCCTGGCAGTCGAAATCCGGGGACAACTGAGTTTTCCCGAATTGGATTAGTTTTCTCATCCGTCAAGACTCTCGATAGCGAAGCGGATGCAATGGAATATCAGGTCAATCGTACTCTGTGACTCACCCGTCTGTAACACTCCGTGACTCACGCGTCGGGAATCATACGAACCTCACGCGTCAGGAATTACTGGTAGTCGACCTCGCCTTCTCCTTCTCCAATCCACGCACCACGGTCGGGTTCACGTGAGGCGAGTGGGTCGATGTCTTTGTACCAGGGAACGGCCCCTAGCTGCTCTTTGTTGTAGACGAACTCGTGTTTGGTGTCGGCCGTGAACTCGAAATTCTGTGTCAACAGGATAGCGTCGACGGGACAAACCTCCTCACAGAGTCGACAAAAGATACATTGGCCGATGTGAAGATTGTATTGCTCGCCGTTTCGCTGGTCGTCCATGACGATCTGGATCGTGTCGTTCGGACAGACGTTCTCACACTGTCGACACCAGATGCATCGCTCCTGACTGAATTTGTGCACGCCACGAAATCGCGGTGAGACGTCCGGAGTCTCCTCCGGATACTCGACGGTGAACGTCTCTCCAGCCAGGGCGTGACGCGCCGTCACCGCCATCGATTTGAGTAGTCCGATCATGGGCAAATCTCTCCACGTCGTCGACCAAGAGTGTGTGCGCCCGTAACCGACGACGATGGGTCTGTATTTCTAGTTAGGTATAGTCACTAAAAGATCTTTGTGTAACCGGATCTAGTTAACTGGCACCGCCGACGTAACGCGGGAACACGCTGTCGGTCTCCACGGTGTGTTACCACGTGCATCGATCACGAACCGCAACCAGTGCCTTCGCCGCGTCGAGGTACGTGATCGATGCCACGTCATATTGGACGAGTCAAACCGCTTGCGAAGACCGTGCTCGGTCACCGCCTCGTGTCGAGCACGGACACAGGACTTAGTGACGTTCGCGCGGCGGACTTCGTGGATCGAGTACTCGTAAAGTGTCTGATGCCGACGTCGAACCGAATCAGATACGCGCAGAGTGAGCCGTTGATGAAGAATCCAAACCGGAAGATGCTAACTGATCTCGTTTCAGACGGTCACAGATGTGATGGAAAATCGTTTTGCCGTTAACTGTTTATGCTTGTAGCCAATATTAATCACCAACGGAATGAGCCGCCGAAGCGTTGCATTGCCCCCGATGGTCGAACATCTGGACGTAGCGGTGATGCTACACGCTGGCGAAACCGGCGCGATTCTCGACGTCAACAGGGGATCTGAACGGGTCTTCGGCTACTCGAAGGCGGAACTCCTCAGTATGGAGATTGGGGATTTCACGGCACCCTCGCCACAGTTCACACACGAAGATGGAGTTCGGCGAATTCGTGCAGCAGCCGCTGGGGACCCGCAGGTCTACGAGTGGCAAATCGAACACGGATCTGGGGAAATCCGCTGGATAACCGTACACCTCAATCCGACCACGCTCGACGGGGAAACGCACGTCCTCGCGGAGGTCCACGATATCACGGAGTACAAGGCCCGAACGCGACGACTTCGACTGCTCAATCGCGTCGTCAGGCACAACCTTCGAAACGACATGACCGTTCTCATGGGAACCGCCGAGGATCTCAAGGCCGAAGTCGATGATGAATCGCTCGATTCCGACGTGGCGATCGAATCTAAAGTGGAAACGATTCTGGATATCGCAGCCGACGTCGGCAATCTCAGCAAGTCGATCCACCAGATCGAAAAAGTTCTAGGTATGAACGGAACTCATCGGGGACCAATAAACCTCCGGGAGGTGACCCACAATCGTGTCGACGCAGCACGAACGCAGTACCCGGAGGCGAATTTCGATTTCGACGGCCCGACGGACGTCTGGGTCACAGCCGGGGAGGGCCTGCAGTTCGCCATCGCACACGCTCTCTCCAATGCCATCGAGCACAACGACCGAACCAGGCCAACGGTATCGGTTTCTGTGGGAGAAGAGTCGAACCGTGGCGTGATCCACATCGTCGATGATGGTCCTCCGATTCCACAGATCGAAATCGACGTACTCACCGACGAGGAACGGATCGGTGACACGTATCACGGCTCTGGCATCGGTCTCTGGATAATGCAATGGTGTGTCGATTCCCTCGGTGGTGAACTCACGTTCGAGGAGAAGACGCCTCGAGGGAACGTCGTTCGGTTTTCCCTCCCCACGACCTCATCACCACCGTAGTTCGGTTCGCGAGGATCGGACCCGTTCGCAATCGATTTCTACGATACGGGCCAGTTCGAGGAATGTCTCCCGTCGTAACAACAAAGTCCGCGAACGTCTCCACCTCTGTTAGAAGGGGAACAACGACTCCGACGATGGGTCACGTTCGAGTAACTCGATTTCGTGGCCATCCTGGTCCTTGGTGAACGCGTAGAGATTGTCGTTGCTCTCCGGGTCGCGGTAATCTTCGGCTTCTCGAACAAGTAACTGCTCCCAGTCGTTTTCGAGGTCCTCGACGCGGACACAGAGGTGACCCCAGGCGTCGCCCATCTCGTACGTTCGCCCGTCGTAGTTGTAAGTGAGTTCGAGGACCATGGCCTCTTCAGCTGCCCCTTCTGGCTGGAGGAAGTGGTTCGCAAATGAGTCGGCCTCCCAGCGCCCGACGTGTTCGTACTCGAACTTGCGCGTCCAGAATCCGAGCGCTTCGTCTGCGTCTTCGACGCGTATCATCGTGTGATCGAGACTCCACGTCTTGCCGTGATCGCGCTGGACGAGTTCGACCTCGTGACCGTCGGGGTCTTTGACGAACGCGTAGCGCCCGCCACAGGATTCGGGGTCACGGTAGTCCTCGACCCCGCCATCCATCAGCTGCTGGTAGTGTTCTTCGAGTTCACCCTCCGGGACACGGACGGCGATGTGACCCCAGGCGTCACCCATTGCGTAGGTTTCACCCTCGTTGTAGGTCAACTCGAGCATCGCTCCCTCCTCGTGCATTCCCTCGGGTCCGAGATAGACGATGGTGAAGCCGTCGCCCTCGTATCGGTCCTTCTCTTCGTACTCGAGGTGGGTTTCGTACCAGTCGAGGGACTCTTCGAGGTCTTCGACGCGCATCATGACGTGATCGAGCGTTCCATCCATAGGAGTAACGTCTCGGCCGCGGGCAAAAAACGTGGCGGAGGCGGTGGTTCGAACGGCCTATCTGAAATCGTTTTCCTGGATTTCACCGTTCACCGATCGAGATATACCCAGATCGCCACGGCGAACGAATGAACCGTCGCGACGGGGTATCCAGTCCGATTGAGATCAACGCTGAACTCCGCCGCGATGAACGCGGCCGAGATGGCCAGGAGCGCGAACAGTCCTGCCGTCACCCGCTGGTCTGCACCGACTGGGCGGGTCGCCGCCCAGATAAGGGCGAGAGCGTAACAGCCGACCGCGAACAACCAGTAGCGCAGGTACGGAAGGATCGGTCCCGGCTGGTCGAGGAAGACACTGATGAACGAAAGGTGGGCGGTTTCGAGCACGATCGTCCCCCACGGAAAGAGGAGCGTCGTCTGGTTCGTCCGAACCACGACCCAGGGGACGACGAGTGGTGAGAGGAGAACGAACCATCGTAACCCCTGGGATCGATATCGATTGAGAACGCCCTCTTCGTCGAGAGGTGGCGAACTCGGTTGGGAGGAATCTGACTCGGTCACCGTCGCAAAATGAGTTTGAGGACGTCTCCGTCTTCGAGAACGTGCCCGTCTCCTACCTGTTGTTGGTCGTGCGTTGCACTCGGACCCGAGACGCGAGCGAAGCGAAAGCGTTCCTCGAAGTCGCCTCCGAGTTTCTCGATCGCGCCCTCGACGGTCGCACCTTCCTCGATCACAAGCGGTTCTTCCCGGTCGACACCTCGTCCTGGTTTGTCCATGTAGATTCGGATGAGTCCAAGGTTATCCCAGATTCTATCTTTGAGTACGTCGAGGCCTTTTTCGGCTTCGGCGCTGATGAACGTCACTTCCTCGGGATCGAGTCCGCGTGCTTCGAGCTGGGCGTCGACTTCGGGTTTGTACTCGGGGGTGATCAGGTCGACCTTGTTCACACAGGTGATCGAGGGGATGTACTCCCGGTTCTCCATCAAACCGTCGATCAGTCGGTCGATGGTGACCGTCTCACCGAGATTGACGTCGGCGTTGACGTACCCGTGTTCTCTGACCACGTCCTTGATCGTCTCCTCGTCGAGATGCTGCTCTGCACTCGAGGTGATCTTGATCCCATCTTTGATTTTCGGGCGAACGGTTACTCGCGGTGGATCCTTGTCGACCCGGATGTTGATGTTGTAGAGCTCTTCCTGGAGCCTGTCGTACTGGTCGATTTCGAACACCGAGAGCACGTAGAGGATGAGGTCGGCGTTCCGGACGACTGAAAGTACCTGCTTTCCGTCCCCCTTCCCCGTTGCGGCACCCCGGATCAACCCGGGAACGTCGAGCAGTTGTATGTTCGCCCCGCGGTGTTTGCACATCCCCGGATTCACGTCCAGGGTGGTGAACTCGTAATCCCCAATCTCACTCTCTGCGTTGGTGAGCGCGTTCAACAGGGAGGATTTGCCGACACTTGGGAAGCCGACGAACGCGACCGTCGCGTCACCGGTTTTCTCGACGGAGTAACCGGTCCCTCCACCCGCTGATGACTGGTTCTGTAGCTTCTCTTTCTTCTCCGCGAGTTTGGATTTCAGACGACCGATGTGCGCCTCCGTCGCCTTGTTGTAGGGCGTGCTGGCGATTTCCTCTTCGATTGCTTCGATCTCCTCCTCGAGCCCCATCATCTAGACGCAGCCGTTCGCATCGAAAAACCCTTTCCATGCGTCATCGATGTGGCACACGTCGGAGTCAGTCGACAGATCGGCCTTATCTCGAGAATCAGTCCAGGGGGACCGATTCTGTTCTTCCTTGCGCGCCGATGAGCGTGTCGAATAGCAGGTTTGCATCTTCACCTTCCTTGAGATTTCACTCGGTTCACTGCCCACACCTGCGGTAACCGCTTGACAAATCAGAGTGACATGAGCACGATCGCGATCACAGCAAGGATGATACCGGCTCCTTTTCGTTTCGTGAGCGTTTCGTCGAACACGGCGACGCCGATGGCCGAACTGACGGCGATGAATAACCCGTAGATTGGGACGACGACGCTCACGGGCCCGAGAGCGAGCGCCCGGTAATACGCAAGGAGCCCGACGGCCAGTGCAACTCCCCAAGCGAGGATCAGCGGCGTTTTCGGATGTCGAAGATATGCGACAGGTGAGGTTTTCGTGTACACCAACGTAGCCCCCAGTAAGAGAAACATGATCGAGTTCGAGAGGAAGACCGCAATTGTGCTTGGAATCGTTTCCATCGCGACTTTCAACAGCGGAGCCACCAGGCTATACGCAGCGAACGCAATCACGGAGAAAACGAGATACCGTCGAGCCATCACTCATCTTCCTCCGCGCTGAGGTACACAGCCAACGTCGCACAGACGATACCCGCTACCCGTTCGACGGTTAGCACCTCGTCGAGGAACACGATACCGATCGCCGAACTTCCAACGATAAACATCCCAAAAATCGGGACCACGACGGAGACCGGACCGGTTTGAAGCGCGGTAACGTACGCCAGGATTCCGATCGTGAGAAACACACCGGCGGTGTAGACGTATATCGCTTCCGTGGATAGCGCGTAGGAAACGTCGCCTGTTCCGACGAGACCGATCACTATCGTCGTAATACCGAGGAACACGACTGTGGAGAGAAACAGTGCCGGTGTCGGCGGCACTTCCTGCGTGACACTACTTGCTAGAGGGGCAACCATCGAATACGCCACGAGCCCCACCAACGCCCATGCGAGATATTCCATGGGACGCACGTTACCCTGTTCTGTATTTAACACGTCGAAGTATCTATCCATAATTCACCCGTCACAATTACTTCGAGAAGACTCAGGGCTTGTTTCGGTTCAACCAGACTATTCTCCCATTTAGTGGCCACACGCTACCGGTTGATTCCCGTGTGCTGGACGCCAGTCGAGACGAACGAAATAGACCTCAACAACGCGAGTCAATCACTCCATCGAAACTGACCACTGATGGCTACACTCCCTACATTCAAACTCTTGGAAAACTTTTCCATCCGTGATTACTCTCTCGATCAGACTCCCCAAAAAATATCCACATTCCGGACACTCCCTGATCGCCATACTATTTCAATACCCGAGAGAGATCATAGGGTTGATTACCAACTGTTTAGTGTTTCGTCGATCTGTCGGAACCAAAATCCGGTACAAACGAGATCGAGACACGTTGGCGAAACTTACGGCTCCAGGGTCAGGAGCGTTCTCGTCACCCGTTCGAGAATCGACAGACCCGTTCTTGCCGCATCCAGTTCGATGTACTCGTCGATCGTGTGTGCCTGTGCTAACCTTCCAGGCCCCCACGTAATCGCAGGCATGTCGGCGCTATTGATGAAATCTCGAACGTCGGTCGACGCCTCGATTCCCCACGGCTCGGGGGAGACGTCCGTCACCGCCGTCGTGTGTTCACGAACGACTGTCGCGAGTCGGTGATCTTCCGGAATTTCGGCAGACGCGTACGTCTCGTGTCGCTCCCACGTTAGACCAATACCGTGTTCACGATCGATATCTTCGACGAGCGAAGCGACCTCGTCGTCCACCTCGGAGATCGTTTCGTCGGGGAGGATGCGCCGGTCGAGCGTTACGTACGCTCGTTCAGGAAAGACCGCCTTGTTCGTGTCGGGTCCAGCGATCGCTTGTGTGACGGTTGCGTACGCCTGGCCACACAGCGGATCACTCCGCTGTCGAAGTCGAGTGTCGTACTCCGAAATTGCAGCGATGACTGCTCCGAAGTGTTCGATCGGATTCCGTCCCTGATCGGGCCGACTGGCGTGCGCTGGCTCTCCAGGCCAGCTAATCTCGTACCACGCCATCCCCTTCTCGCTCGTCGCCACTCGCAGCTCGGTCGGTTCGAGGACGATTCCGTAGTCGCCGTCGAATCCGGCTTCGAGGAGCGTTTTCGTTCCCGGTTCGGCCGTTTCCTCGCCGATGGCGGCGTGGACGACGATGGAGCCGTCGAGAGCACCGGATTCGAGTTCTTCACGAAGCTTGTGCGCCGTTAGCATGGCGATGGCGAGACCCGTTTTCATGTCGACGCTCCCACGCCCGTAGAGACGGCCGTTCTCGATAACGCCGTCGTACGGGGGATACGTCCACTCTTCGTGGTCGCCCGCGGGGACGACGTCGAGATGTCCGTTCAGCACCACCGTCGGGCCACCGCTTCCCACCCGAGCACCAACCTGTGGCCGGTCCGGGATGGGTTCGTCCAGGAGAGTTGCGTCGATGTCGTGATGGACGAACCAGTCGTAAATATATTCGGCACAGCGTGCTTCGTTTCCCGGAGGATTCTCAGTCTCGATACGCACCAGCCTGGATGCAAGTGTTGACAACTCCGTCGGATACTCGGCCTCTACGGTCTTACCCCCCGTCATTTGACACCTCGTGAGGACTGGTGTTCTTCAAGCTTATCTTCTCCATACTGAGCCGCAACGTCCTCGAGCGTCGGTTCGACAGTTATCACGTCGCCGACCGCTCGTTTTGCGCCGGCCGTGTCTTTGAGTCCGACCCCTGTGACGACCGCGACAACCGACTCGTCGTTCGCAATGATCCCACGGTCGCGCGCCTCCCGGATCCCTGCGATCGGTGCCGCTCCGGCTGGTTCGGCGTACACGCCTTCGGTACGACCGAGAAGTGCTTCGGCAGCGAGGATCTCGTCATCGCTGACAGTGAGGGCGGTACCGCCGCTCTCTTCGAGCGCACGACACGCTTTCAGCGTATTTCGCGGGCGACCAACGGCGACCGCGTCGGCGAGCGTCTCCGCGACTGTGTCGATTTCGTCGTGTTCGTGGAACGCGTCGTGAATCGCGCTCGCCCCATCGGGCTGTACGCCCAGCATCTTCGGGGTGTCGTCCACGTAACCCAGCTCCGCGAACTCCCTGAAGCCTTTCCAGCAGCCGGCGATCGTACAGCCATCACCCATAGAAAAGACGACCCAGTCGGGAATATCTCCCCGCGTTTGTTCGGCGAGTTCGTGACCGACGGTACGTTTTCCCTCGATCTGAAACGGGTTGATCGCAGCGTTTCGATTGTACCAGCCGTAAGCGTCGGTCACCGCGACGCTCAGGTCGTAGGCCTCGTCGTAGCTCCCGTCCACCGCGAGCACGTCGGCACCGTAGATTCGCGGCTGTACCAGTTTCTCTTCTGGTGCATCCGCGGGAACGAAGATTCGACAGTCGAGCCCTGCGCGGGCTGCATACCCAGCGAGTGAGGCGGCAGCGTTGCCAGTCGACGCACAGGTGACGACGTCCTGGCCGGCGTGCCTGGCTATCGTGACGGCGACGCTGCTCGCACGGTCCTTGAAACAGCCAGTGGGGTTCAGGCCATCGTTCTTGAGCTGGATGGATACACTGAGTGCATCGCCGAGTCGTGGCGCGTCGAGTAAATCCGTTCCACCTTCCCCCAGCGTCACTGGTTCAGCAGTCGTGTCGACTGGGAGGAAGGCCCTGTACTTCCACTGACTCGGAATGTTTCCGTCGAGCGCGGCATCGAATCTGTCGTCGATGAGCTCGTAGTCGTACGTCACATCGAGAATGCCGGCTACTCCTTCGTGGTTGGGGCAGGTATAGATGATCTGGTCGGGGTCATACGTTTCCCCGCAGAGCGTGCAGTCGAGACTTCGGACGTGATCTAGTGCCATTGTAGTACAACGCAGACACTGGTTCATTAATGGTGCTGGTATTCACGGGAGATACCGCAGCCCAGTACTGTTGGGATTTTACCACGTTTCGGGGATCGGAACATCACCATCATCACGTCCTGCCGTCGAAGGGGTGACGACCACACGGATCGATTCGTCGGTTGTGATCGATGACCTGACCCTGGACAGATTTGTACGTCGGATCTATGATGAGGATGTTCTTTCAGTAACGTTCTCGATTTCTCGTTCACTGTGCGCCAGCAAACACCGAAGTGAGCACCTCACACCACGTACATACCGAGAGCGAGCCCGCCGTCCCACGTACGGAAAGCCGCTATCCCAACAGTATTGTTCGACCGATCCAACCGACTCACATGGACCGTTCCGGTGAGGTGTACCGACGAGTGAATGCTTCATCGTCGGGGTGTCCTTGATGACGAATCTGCTCGGCGTGGATCGACAGGTCCTGGCCCTCGCACTCGCGCGAATGTCGGAATCCGTCGGCAACTCTTTTCTCATCGTCGTCCTCCCGCTGTTCATTGCCAGCGACTTCATCACCGGCGACACGTTCGGGCTGACGGAGGTGTTCATCACCGGATTCATCCTCTCGATTTTCGGGCTTATCAACAGCCCACTGCAGCCCTTCACCGGACGACTGTCGGATCGGACCGGACGACGCAAAATCTACGTCCTGTTCGGGCTCACGCTCATCGCCGTGGCGAGTTTCGCGTATTCGTTCGCATCGACGTACTGGCATCTCGTCGTACTACGTGTCCTTCAGGGCGTCGCCGGCGCGTTCATTATTCCCACAACAGTCGCGCTCGTCAACGACCTCGCGACGGAAGGCAATCGCGGCGGGAACATGGGGACCTACAACACGTTTCGTCTCGTCGGATTCGGCGTCGGACCCATCGCCGCCGGTGGCGTCATCGCGGCGGGACCGTATACGATCCCGTTCGGGACGGGCGCGCTGACGATCACCGGATTCGACGCTGCCTTCTACTTCGCAGCATCTACCGCCACTCTCGCTTTCTTCCTCGTACTGATGCTCATTCGCGATCCCGACATCGAGCCGAGTGAATCCGACGACTCGACGATCGAGGGAATCGCGATCTTCGATCGGACCGATAACAACGTCCTTGACCCCGTTTTTGCCCTCGGTGTCATCTCCTTTTTCATGGCCGTCGGTATCGCCGTCTTCGCCACCCTCGGAGACATCGTCAATACCGAACTCGATCAGGGCCCCGAGATGTTCGGCTTACAGTTCGCCGCCTTCGTCCTCGCCCAGATTTTCCTGCAAGCGCCCGTCGGTCGGGCGACCGATTTCTACGGCCGAAAGGCATTCATCGTCTGTGGGACAGTATTGCTCGTCCCGACGACCCTCGTGCAGGGTTTCATTCCGGACGTTACGTTGCTCTGGGGAGTTGTCTCCGATCCCTGGTTGATGTTCACTGCACGATTCTTACAGGGCGTTGCCGGCGCGATGGTGTTCGCACCTGCGCTCGCGTTGGCCGGCGACCTTGCCCCGAAAGATCGATCCGGTTCGACACTGTCGGTCCTCACGATGGCATTCGGGTTCGGTGTCGCCGTTGGCCCGCTGTTATCCGGATTTTTGGTCGCATGGGGATTCGTCGTTCCGTTCGCCTTCGCGGCTTCCCTCGCGGCTATCGGCGTCGTCCTCGCCCTGACACAGATCGACGAGGTCATTACGCCCCGTCGACGCCTTCCGATGATCGGGTACATAACGTGATCGGTAGCAACGAAGAATTGTACGTACGGTTCGAGACGCCGTTCTAGCGGTTGACCGGATATACTGGCTCGTTCTATCTCCGCCTATCGACACTTTGAAAATTACCCGTCAATTGTGATAACGGTGTCTACCCGCGGGGTTCTGTGGCTGTATCAGGGCCGGGAATTACACTGACTGCGGATCGGAACTCACACCTGTTACAGCGAAGCCATATTAGACCGCTGGAAGTTCACGTGGTGGTGCTCTTTTCGTGCGTGTCGTTCGAGGGCATCGGTAACCTCCTCGTGGCTGTTCGACTGGAATGCCCACCGACAGTCGGTGCACGTGGCGCGAGGCGTCATGGGTAGGTTTTCTCCTCAATGATAGTTCGTTTTCAAGAAGTATATAGGACATCCAGCCGAAGTGAAAGTGAAAGTGAAGGTCAAACCGGCGTCTCGACCGCCGCCGAATTCGACGACCTTCTCGATTCAGAATACCGAAACACTTCTTTCAACTGCTAGTGTGAAGCTACGTACTGAAATGCGTGAGACTCCACTGTACGACGACGTCCTCATTCCGACGGACGGAAGCCAAACGGTCGACCAGACGCTCGAGCACGCCCTTCCAATCGCAGCCAACAACGACGCGACGATCCACGCGCTTTCTATCGTGGACGCGCGAATCGTTCAGGCAGCGGCTGACGACACGCGGGAAGAGATAACTACGCAGCTCGAACGCGAGTGCGATGCAGCAGCCGCCGCCGTCGTTGACCGAGCGAGTGAAACTGGACTCGAGGCGGTTACCAGCGTTCGACGCGGAACACCAGCGAAAGCTATTCTCGAATATACCGATGAAAACGAGATCGACCTGATCGTTATCGGAACACACGGGAAGAGTCCCCGGGAGAAACAGATCACGCTGGGGAGCGTCTCCGAACGAGTCGTCGACAGGTCGCCAGTCCCGGTGTTCGTCGTCCGAAGCGTGGAGGATCCGTCTGGCTAGATTATTTTTTTTGGTTCGATCTTATTTCATTACGTGATCGAACTCGGTCGTGAGTGGTTCACTCCGAAGAGACGTCCGCAGAATCGCATAGCGATTCTGATGGGCTTCGAAAATCGCTCAGCGATTTTCGAACGCCTGTGAAGACTGCGACCGCTATGGACTCAACTCATGGGGAGTCTGTGTCTGCAAGTCGCATCGTCGAAACAGGAAGTCCCTGCCTCAAGAAAGCCGCGTTAGTGGTTGAGTAGGCGGGGGTAGATCACTGCTTATCTGTTGCTTCTTTGTTCCACCTTGTTCAGTTCGATCAATAGTCGAAATATCGCCTTCACGAGATTGGCGTCTACGTCAAATCGATCGGCGTTCTCACCGGCACGTTCCATAACCCGATCCTCCTGTCGTTCGTCGGTCGTCGGTAACCCCTCGGCGTCTTTCACACGCGCGATCGTATCCGCAACGTACGTACGACGGGCGATCAACTCGACGATGTCTCGATCGATTTCCTGTATCTCATCGCGGAGTTCGTCGAGCGACATCTCTTCCGGGCGTCGATTCCGTTCGTCCATTTCTGATTCAGGTGTCTCGCGTGTCATATCGTTCGTGCTCCGTCGGTCCTGGGTTGTAGTAATCGAGTCGTTCCGTCGCGGTCACTCCATCGCTCACGAACGACTTCGAGTTCGTCGCGTTCGCCGACAGCGACGTAACTCGGCCCAGTGCCTGACAGGGAAACGCCAGTAGTGTCGGGCAGGGCTTCGAGTAAGGGCCGGGTCGGAAATTCGAGCGCGCTGCAGAAGACGAAGCCATTGACCGTCATTGCCTCGCCGAACCGACCATCGAGTGCGAGGTCGGCAACCAGTTCGGCCATGGGTCCAATTCTGCGACACGCTTCCACGTCGGCGTCCGCACTAAACGATCGCTTTGGTGGCGTAAAGACGAGTACGTGCCAATCGGCGGTTTCGTGTGCGAGCAGTTCGTCGGCTTCGTTGTCGGTGACGGTGATTCCGCCGAGCATGCTCGCACTGGCGTCGTCGAAGGCCCCGGTTGCGGTCACGCCTACGTCACGTGCAGCCCGAACACCGACACGGCATGCTTCCAGGGGATCGACCACCCCATCGAGATCCAGCGCGTCTATGGTCGCAAGGACGGTCGCGTTCGCCGCAGCGGACGAACTCTTCAGTCCAGATGCCATGGGAACATCGCTCTTCGTGGTGACCCTGGCACCGAGCTCCTCGGTGTCGATCGGATACGACTCTCCGAACGTTTCGACCGTTCGAACTACACACCGTTCGATGAGTGTCGTGTCGGCGTCCGGTTCGGCTTCGATTTCGCCCTCGATTACACCGTCGTTGGTGAGCGAGACGGTTGCCTCCGTCTCGAGATCGATGGCGAAGGCCGATCCGGTACCGGTTGCAAGCGCGTTGAGTATCGTCCCCGCGCCTGGCGCCACGCCCCTGCCGTCCATGGTGTGACTCTGTCTCAGTGGATACTTACGGCTGACGGTCGCACTGGGTTTCGCCGGAAGTCGATCGTTTTCGCTGGAAGTCGATCGCCATCGACTGGTATCAATCGATCTCGATGAATCATACGCCGCTCGAGGACAATGCTTTTTTTCTTCGGTCCGACCATTCACTTTCGTGCAGCCAATCGTCCACCTCGCCGTTGCCTACCTTTGTTTCGCAGGCTACGAGCGCTGGAACGGGAATGACGTCCCTCGGGAGGGCCCGACCGCTGTGGCGATCATTGGGGCTGCGCTCCCCGACCTGATCGACAAACCGATCGCGTTCATCGGGCTCGTTCCAGTCGGGCGAACAGTCGGTCACTCCCTAGTGTTCGCCCTCCCGTTGATAGGTATCGTCTGGATCCTCTCCACGAAACGGAACCAGAGAGTTCTGGGTATTGCATTCGCCATCGGCTACCTTTCGCACCTCGCGACGGACGTCCCGTGGCACGTACTCTCTGGGGATTACGAGGAACTCGGATTTCTCCTCTGGCCGGTGACGCACATGCCGCCGTACTCCGGCGTCAAACCACTCGGCACAGTTAGCGGGGTCGAAATCACGACCCTCTGGATCGAGGCCATTATTTTCCTCGCTGGTGTTGCCCTGTGGTGGTACGACGGACGGCCTGGACTCGAGCCGATTCGAGCGCGATTACGTCAATAGCGTTTCACTATGGTCGTTCGGTCTCCTCGTCAGGAGTCTCGGGTTCGATACCCGCCAATCGCATCGCGTTGCCCGTCACGCCGAGGCTCATCCCCATGTCGCCGATGACGACCGCGTGGATGACGGTCACGACGCCGAACGGGGCGCCGATCGCGAGGATCGCTTTCACCCCCAGACTCGACCAGATGTTCTGTCGGATGACGCCGTTTGCCTTCGTAGAGAGCGAGAAGAGATAGGGAAGCTTCGAGAGGTCGTCGCCCATCAGCGCGACGTCGGCGGTTTCGATCGCGGTGTCGGTCCCCGCCGCCCCCATCGCGATGCCGACGGTCGCCGTCGCGAGCGCGGGCGCGTCGTTGACGCCGTCGCCGACCATCGCTACGTGGTGGCGTGGCTCGGCGTTCTGAGCGACTTCTTCGGAATCGCCCTGACCCGTTTCGGCGTCGTCCCGCTCGAGGCGACGGATCCACTCGAGTTTCTCCTCGGGGAGCAGTTCGGCGTGGTACTCCTCGATGCCGACCTCGTTCGAGATGGCCCGCGCGGTCCCCTCGTTGTCCCCGGTGAGCATCACAACGCGGACGCCCTGCTCCTGCAGGCGTGAAATCGCCCACCGTGCCTCCGGTCGGACCTCGTCGGCGACCCCAATCACGCCGAGCAGTCGTTCCTCCGTGCCGACGAGGACGACCGTCTTTCCGGTCGATTCCAGCCGTGGAACTACCTCGTCGGCGAGGTCGAGACACGTTCCGTCCGCGCACTCCTCGACGGTCGCTCCACCGTCGGTCCTATGGACGTGTTCCAACCGTTCGCGGGGGACGTCGGTGTGCGTCTCGAAGAGGTCCGGTTTGCCGACGTAGTGGGTGACCCCATCGATCCTCCCGCGAACGCCCCGGCCGGCGAGTACCTCGAAGTCGGTGACCGACGGATCGCCTAACTCGCCGACAACACCCTGCTTATTCGCGACAACACCCTGATCGTCGGCGGCGACACCCCGTTCGTTGACCTCGACGTCCCGCCCTTCGACGCCGATGCCCCGCTCGTCGGCGTACTCGACGATGGCCGCACCGATGGGGTGTTCGCTCCGGTGCTCGAGCAGGGCAGCCCGTCGAAGCACCTCTGTTTCGGTGACGCCTTCCAGCGGGAGTACGTCGGTCACCGACAGTTCGCCTTTCGTCAGGGTCCCCGTCTTGTCGACCGCGAGGACGTCACTCTCGCCGACTGCTTCGAGGTGACGCCCACCTTTGATCAGGACGCCATTTTTCGCCGCGGACGTGATCCCGGAGACGACACTGACCGGCGTGCTGATGACGAGCGCACAGGGACAGGCGATGACCAGCAGGGTGAGCCCCCGGAGGAACCAGGTGTTCCAGGACGCGCCGACGAGAAGCGGGGGCAAGGCGGCGACGGTGATCGCCAGGACGACCACGATCGGCGTGTAGACGCCCGCGAAGCGCTCGACGAACTGTTCACGGTCGGTCTTCTCGCGTTCTGCGTCCCTGACGAGTTCGACGATCCGGGCGAGCGTCGAGTCGTCGGCGGTACTCGCGGCCTCGACTTCGAGGTAGCCCGCAGCGATGGTGCCGGCGTAGACGTCGTCTCCGGGGTTTCGATCCACGGGAACGCTCTCGCCGGTGATCGGCGACTGGTCGACGGGACTCGTTCCCGAGCGCACGACGCCGTCGGTCGGGATCTTTTCTCCCGGCCTGACGACGACGACATCCCCGACATCGAGCGCGGAGACGGGGACCGAGCGTTCGGACCCATTGCGTCGGACCGTCGCCGTCTCGGGTGAGAGGCGCATCAGTTCCCGGACGGAGTCTCTGGCCCGGTCCATCGAGTATCGCTCGAGGAGTTCGGCGATCGAGAACAACACGGCGAGTGTCGCCCCTTCGAACGGGTGATGGGTGGCGACGGAGGCGACGATTCCGGCGCTCATCAGAAAGTGGATGTCGAGACTTTGCGTCCGGGCAGAGTAGTAGCCGTTTCGCAGGATTGGCGCGCCGGCGATCGCCGCACTCAGGATCATCAGCGCGTCCGACATCGTGATCGTCGCGCCGAGAACCTCGAAGAGCCCCCAGTCGACCGTCGGCGCCAACCATCCCAGGAGGCCGCCCGCGACGAGGAAGACGGCACCGACGGCAGTACCCACGGCCCGGCGCGAGCGCCATACTGCC
>LKMJ01001461.1_pt1 | contig 20862 bp, 32 predicted proteins | sample 643391 | NCBI WGS metagenome assembly LKMJ01 (sample SAMN04112250, study PRJNA286221) | soda lake metagenome | biome: soda lake; feature: Kulunda Steppe; material: water; isolation source: sample PL-Br10 brine of Picturesque Lake | place: Russia: Kulunda steppe | collected 2010-07
GAAGGGGGGGGGGGGCGTGAGCACATGTGTATTTTGTGAGCCGGTTCGGCACGTCACCTTGGCAGCACCCTCATGGCACCATCCTCGTGTGCATCTTGGCAGCATCCTCGTGTGCATCTTGGCAGCATCCTCGTGTGCACCCTTACAATATCACCTTGGCAGCATCCTCGTGTGCACCCCTACTATCACCTTGGCAGCATCCTTGTGTGCACCTTCCGGCAGCATCCTCGTGTGCACCCCTACTTGCTGGCCCTCACAAGCTCCAGAGGCACAAGCAAGCAAGAGCCCCTACCGTACACAGCAACAGCATGTTGCTGCAGGAGCCAATGCAACTTGCTGCTGCCGCTGGCAAGCTGGCGTTGACGTGGCCCTGGTAAAAGCGCACCCCAACGCAGGCACTGCCAACATCTGAATACTCTTTCGATGGGACACAGGAGCAGCTAGGCTTGATACGTCAAGACCTTTAGCTCCGGTGCTGCAAAAAGCCTTCCAGCCAAACAACAGCCCCAACCAGCTCGCGGCATCCGCTTTGGTGAAGGGCTACCACTTGTGCAGCTCCAGGGCCACATGCGCAACCAAGGTAGGCTGGTCATCCAGCCCCACTCAGGGGCTCCTTCCTCCGCACCTTCAGCACCTGCTCCAGGTCCCGCTCCTCCATGACCTCCACATCCCCATCCTCGTCGCTGCCCTCATCTTTCCGCGCTGCATCCTCCCCAGCCCCGCTGCCACTACTGTCTCCGCCGTCAGGCACCGCGCTACCCCCGGCCAGAGCAGCGTCAGCAGCTGCCACAGCTGCGCTGTTGCGCGCGCCAGCAGGGGGAGCGCTGGGGCCACCCGCCTCCTGGGCCGCCTTTGCCGCGGCCTCCCTGCGCGCCTCCTCCGCCTCCTCTGCCTCCTCCTGCCGGCGCCGCTTCTCCTCCTGAGGGCACGCGGGAGCAGTGCGGGGCGCATCCTGGGGCTGAGGAAAAAAGAAAAACCATGTCTAGGCAGTGACAACATTCCCTACACTGATTAAGGAATAGAGACAATTTACAGTTGGGCACGCTGCCATGCCACCTCTGTTGCTATGTGCAGTCTGCGGGTGGGAAGGGGGAACAGACAGGCAGAGCAGGCCTGTAGCTCCTACTGCGCATCCTTTGCGGCCCCCTATGTGCACAAAAGGCCAGCTGCACCAGGCCTTGGCGAGCAGTGCAAGGCAGGTTGCACCGGTGCATGCAGAGGTCGGCTGCAGCAAAGAGTTCACAGGAAGTCCCCCACCACCCCTTGGGGCTTGGCTACCTGAGCCTTGCGCGCCTTGTCCATGCGCGCCTGCCTGCGCGCCTGGGACTTGAGCTGCTCCACGGCCTCATCTGCCGCGGGCTTCAACTCGCGCCACTCAAGCACTGCGCTGTACACCTGCATGAGCAAACAAGCTGAACCTGACATACACGGCAAGGACATGCTGCCTTGCTGCTGTCACACAGCATAGGCCATGTGCTGCCTCGCTGCTCTGTGGATCTCTGTGGCATCACCGCCTTGTGCATGGCTCATGGCACACTTTGTGCCAAACAGCTCTGGGTGTGTGAGGAGGTTTTGAGCAAAGTATGCTTTGTGTTTGTCACAAGAGACGAACACCGAATTTGAGCTTGCCCCCTTCCAGCCTTTTTGGACGACACCTTGGACACAGGAGCATGTGTGCAGGCTCATAGTTCCCAAGGCCGACTCAACGCTGAGTCAGCACATTCAGCAAGACAGCGCCCTCAAAGCTGCACAAATGCAGACTCCCAAAGTTGCAGTGCAGTGCAATTGGCGGCTGGACTGTCAGTGCTGCTGCAGGCGCTGCTGCTGGAGCTGCTACCACCCTACCTACCTGTGCCAGGAGGCGGTTCAGGTACGCATAGGGCTGATCTGCAAAGCCCTTGAAGAGGTGCTTGGTGATGAAGCCATGCAGCACCATCTTGGGTGCGGACACCAGGTCATCATGGCCCTCGTCACCCTCCAGCTCGCGTGCAGCAGACATGTTGGCCTCTGCGTGCATGCATGTGCACATACCGCCCAAGGCTGTGCCCTCACAACAAGTAGCGAGGACAACAAGCACACCCGCTGCCTGACCGTCTGACAGGGGGGCTGATGAAGGGAAGGTTCTCATTGCCTAAGTAGATCGTCCTTTCCTTGTACAGGAGGAGCTCCATTTTGGCTCGATGCCACATCTGCGCACACTCGGTGTGCTCATTGTGTTTGACAAAGGAAGGCAAGACATATGAGCAACTGCTGTGGCGCAGGGCGGGGGCTGCTCTTTAACAAAGGCATGTGCGCATAGTGCAGGAGATAATAGAACACACGCAGCATCTTGGCCCCTGATTCTCGTCAATTTGCATGCAACATAGGAAGGCAGGGACAGTTGGGGCTCTGACACGCCTCCTCTGGAACACACAGCTGTAGGCAATGATCAAGTTCATACCCTGCATCCAACACATTCCAGGCACAGGTGCACAACAGGCTTGGGCTATAATTGGACGGCCAGGGCCACTCACCTCCGGTGGACTGCATGCCGATGACCACGCACATGCCCTCCTCCAGCGCCTTGCGGCAGAACTTGACACACGGGTTGACCTGCGCAGGCCCCGCACAACAAAAGCATGCATTGCTCACATCTGCTGCATGCTCCAAACCTCAAAGCACAGCATGCAGGACTGCGGCGCTGGCCATGGCTGCGCGCACGCAGCAAAAAGGCTGGCGCATGCGTGCACGCCCATGTGCAGCTGCGCGTGGCGCGCACCTTGGCGGCGATGAGCAAGCCCTTGTAGAAGCGCTGGTGCGCCGCCCAGAACAGGCCTTTGCGTGAGTCGCGGCCCCCTGATCCCCCCTTGGGCAGGGCCTTGAGCACGCTCAGCAGCAGGGACCAGAACTGCGTGGAGCGGTCATACAGCACCCTGCGGCGCGACAGGTCAAGGGGCCCATGGGTCAGGTAGGGAGCGCGTACTATTGGAGCCGTCATGTGATGGCGGCACAACCCTTTCAAGACCACAAACCTTTCAAGACCACCAGCAGTGGGTGCGCATCTGAGAAAGCAGCCAAAGGGTGCGTCGTGCGTGCCTATGGTGTGCAGGCAGGCACCGGACAACTGGCCCTGCCTGACACTGCCTCAGCTGGTGGGTGCGCTGTGCAAGCGCAGCGCGCCTGTGGATGTGCTGTGTGCAGTAACTACCAAGAGGCATGCCTCCAGGCCAAAAGTGGCGCGCACGACTCGGTGACTCCTTTTGGCCCTTTTGGTGGAGCACGACTCGGTGACACACCGTGGAGGCCATGCCAAGGAGTGACCATACAAGGGCAAGGGGCCAGGCGCATTTCTGCCCTCATCATTCACGCAGCACCCTCATCATTCACGCAGCACCCTCATCATTCACGCAGCACCCTCATCATTCACGCAGCACCCCCTCACACAGCATCAGAGGGCAGAGGTGACGCAGGGCAGAGGTGACGCAGGTCAGCTGATGCTTGACGCTGATGCGCAGGCAGGACATGGCTGCACGTGCTGGCTGCGGCAACAAAGCCATGCCTTCCCGAGCGCACTTGAAGGCTGGGTCGATGTCCATCGCCTCCAGCCTGAACTCCGCATCCCGGTAGGACAGCGTGCGGCACAGGTAGGCGCCCGTGGCCTTCAGGCCCATCGCAAACATCTCCACGCCGCCTAGGCCAGCCCTGTGAGCAACACAGCGTTTGGGGCGTGAGCCTGTGGGTAGAAGATGGGCCTTGCGGGGCAGCAAAGAAGGGCACGCTCTCATGACCAAAACCAGCAAAGGCCAGCTGAAGGGGGCGCTGACGACAGCGAGCTCTGTGTTTAGAAGCATGCAAACATGCACAAGCTCAAGCCGGCGGGACACCCTAACCCCCCCCCCCTTAGCAAGCCACCCTGCAGGCACCCACTTATTCAGGGACTCGATCATTTGCTGCATGTTGGCAAAGCCGTAGCTGCCCACGCGCCGCATGTACATCATGTTCTGGGGCTCGCTGGCGCCGGTGGCACTGCGGTCAAAGGAAGGTGGCGGTTTTGGTTTTGGCGCAGGGCAAGGGTGCGCACAGCAGGTGGCACGCAGGCGGCACGCCTGCAACTTGGCCATGAGCCCTGCACCAGCCTTTGGTATGCATCCCACCTCAGCCCCTTTCCTCCCACCCGAACTTTGACTGCTTTAGCACAAGGTGTGGCATGCAGAGACTGTGGTGTTGCGGAGCCAAGCAAGCATCAACTGGTTGATGGTTGAAAGGTCATGCAGGAAGGGGGTGAGGGGCACGATTGTGGCCTCCTTCTCCAATCACACGTCCTCACCACCAGCCCCACCTGCTGTACAGCACGCGTGCCTTGGGCAGCAGCGTCTGCAAGATGTCCACGGCCAGCCCCGTCATGGTGCAGCCTGCATTGCAACGGGAAGGGGGCAGAAGTTCAAGAGGCATGATGTGTGCAATACACATGCTTCCAGCAGTGCACGGCATGCGGATCCTTCACAAGCTGTCAGGAGCACGTCTCCATAAGTTCATGCTCCTTTAATGAAAACGACCGCAAAACTTTGAAAGCTGGTTGGCACCACCAAATGCCATTCCAGACTGGCAGCAGACCTCACCAACATTAGGCCTGCCAGGAGAACCTTGTCAAGACACGCATGGCTGCCCTATTCCAGCAGAGAGGCCTGCACACTCTGACCGGCCGTAAACAAGACCCTCACCTCCACTAGAATCCAGAAGGTTCTTGGCACGCTGCGTGGCATGCAGGCAGCCAACAAATTCTCAAAAAAGGGGCACGCTGAACAGCTAGGTGGAAGGTTTTGCCAACCTCGAGCATATCTGGGCTCTTGTGGCGCTACGGACCACGCACGTGTTGTTTGTTCAGAGGCCGAGCAAAAAGGCTAATAAGCCGGAAGCCAAGGCCCATAATTTAATGCCAGGACAGCTCATACGTACTGCCCTGGCATATCAAAGCTTGGGCAGTCTGCGCGTGCATGACAGTGCTCAACGTCCCAGCGGGCGCCACATTGAGTGTAAGTTTTGGCACCCGCCCCTCATGGACAGGCAGGCAGCCCACACCCTTCCCCACGGCCTGCTGCCCTTGGAGGGCCCTGCCCCGCCTCCACCCCGGGTCCCCGCTCACTCACGTGGCACTCGTCAAAAATGATGAGCGCGTCCCTGCCGTCCTCGTCAGGGCCCTGCAGCCACTCCCTGATCTGAGACAGCCGGCTACCCGAGGAGGACAGCGAGTCTGTGCGCTGCTGCCGCTGGGCCTGCTTCCGCATGGCGCTGGAGGCGCGGTTGGCTGCAAGCACGCACGTTTGCACGGTCGCGGATGTCGAGGCACGGGCGCATGCGGGGAATGATGTGCAGGATGCGCACTCAGTCGCGATGCTTGCAGCGTGCACATGCTGCACATCATGGAGGGTGTTTGCGCCTGCATGTGTGCAGGCCTTCACGGGCACGGGCACTGAGGTGCTGTGCGTGCTGGGTGCCGGATTGGTGTGTATGTGCGACACCCAGGACGCAGAGTGTCCCATTCCCTCTTCCCACAGCTCGCCCCACAGCTCGTATGCCACCCACCGCTGTGTGCGCACACCCGCACAGCAGCCCCTGCGGGCACGGCCACCCACCTCTGCGGCTGCCTGGGGCCTTGGCGCCCCCATTTGGGTCGGGGTCCCCGCCCTCCAACTCCTCATCATCAGCGTCCTGCAGGGCCTTCTTGCCGCGCCCCCGGCTGGTGCCCGGAGGAGCCTTCAAGCACAAGCCAGCACGTGTATGGTGTACACCATATTCAGCCGCGCAGCATGTGGCTGCGAGGGGCGGAGGCTGTGCACATACATGGGACAGGTGGCCATTTGCACATGGCATGGGCTGCGTGCGTGGAGTGTGCGGCGGTGTGGGGCAAAGGCTACGTGCCTAAGCCGGGTGCAGCAAGGACTGCAAGCGCTGCATGGCCCTGCAGCCAGCCGTATTTGATTTCTTGCCATTGTTATGAGTTGCAAACGCCACAAGCCTGACGTTCTATCACAAATCGTCCCATCTCCATGCCCAAACCACCCCCAACAACAGGCTGACATACTGGACAAGTAATGATCGGAAGAAAGAGATCAGCCCACTCCATAGCAGCGCTTGGGAGGATTGAGAGCATGCATGTGCATGTGCACCAGGTAGGCCATGATAAGGGTATGAGATCGTGCTATGATAAGCTTTGAGATGCGTATGAGATGCGTGCACCAGGTCGGCTATGATATGCGTGCACGTGCACCAGGTAGGCTATGATAAGCGAAGGAAGGGATGCTAACGGCGCACATGGACGGCAAGGGGCTGTGCTTGCATGCCGTTGGGTGCTTGCTGCGGGGCCTCAAACCCTCAAGGACACGCTGTGTGGGAATGAAGCAAGGCCAGGCCTTGAAGGGAAATGCTGTAGCAGGCATGAGGGTGGGTGGTAAGGTCCGTGGGTGGTGATAGCACATACTGCTGGGCATGCATGTGCTAATGTGTGTGAATGCCAGCAGAGGACTCACCTTTCCTTTGACAGTCAGCAGAGAGTAAGTGATAAACAGAACGCCATCCTTGTAGTGCTTGTCCAAGTTGCCAGTGGGTGGGTTGTCTTTGTTCTACAGGGTTGGGACAAAAGGAATGTGAGAGGGCCATGTTATCCAAAGTGACCCAAGGTATTTCAAAACGCCCCCGTGCCAGGCCAAAATCAAGCAAGCTCGTTTGCAATGCTTGGCTGCAATGCTTGGCTTGGCTCAATGCTTAAGCTTGCATGGGAATGTCTTAGGTTATGGGCAGCCTATGGAGCATGCCATGCTGTTCACATCAAAAAGGTTGAAGCCCCATCTAATTGCTACTGCCATGCCTGAGTGGGCAATTTCTTAACCCCTCCCCCCCCTTTCCCCCAAGCACAAGGGGACACGCATACCACACACGACCCACTTTGGGATGGACATTGATATTGCCGCAGCCCATGTCATCCAAGTCACGCCGTGCGTCGTACGCCAGGTCGCGGGACGTGCTGACCCACAGCACGCGCCTGCCACCAGTTGCCCAAAACTCCTGCAGCCGCAGCCACAGCCCAAGCCAGGGAGCGCTCGCCAAAGCATACAGAAATCTCAGGAGGCCCTCTTCTTGCAGGGAGTTGGTGGAAGGAAGACGCCAAGGCATGTGCACAGGCTGTTCAGTCACCTGCTCAGTGCAATATAACTGCACGCTTGGATGATGTGACAGGAAATGAGTGCCACAAACGATAAGCTTTTGGACAAAGTGGCAGCAACCATGTATGCGTCTGACGGCCTGGCTCCTACTTCAGGCACTTGCTGCTCACCTTGATGATGGCAGCAATCTGCCTGCCCTTCCCGACACCAGCCCCATCTCCAAGAAAGAAGCCTGCACGCTCACCTATAGCGCAGCGGCAGCACACAAAGGAGCGCATGTGCTGTCAGTGGAGTACATGCAGCTGGTTTTGCAGGCTCCCAAGCATCCCCTGCCCTATGAAACAATCTATTGACTAGCCTGTTGATAAATGGGAAGGGGCTGGGCTACCTGACACATCCCAACCAGCACTGGACCCTTGCGTGCCCTACCCGAGGGAAGCTCCTGGTTGAAGCGCATCATGGAGTAAAGCACAGTCTCCAGCTGCGCGTTGGACAACTTCTTAGCCTTGACCTCCGCGCTCAGGTGGTGCACATAGCTCACATCAGGGGGCGTCACGCCTGCCAGACTCTGTGTCAGCAAGGCAGTGTGCGGTGGCCAGGCTTGAGTGGGGCATATACACGCACACACATGTGCACACAGAGCAATGCCAGTTTTGCCAGTTGGTATGGACGAGTACTTTAACAACATTGATGACGCAAATGGGGGCATGGGAGTTGCTCAGGCAAGGCACAGGACAGGCAGCTTTAGTGTGCTGCATGGCCGTACAGCAGGGGTATATAAATATGTCCTCCTGCCAAGCATGCTGCCAATACCGCAAAAGCTGGCATGGCATGTTCACACGCTTTCCTTGTAAGCAATGCGATGCTCCTTATGCCCACATTCAGAAAGCCAAGCAGGGGCACTCTCACCACTTGTTGCTGCTGTTGTGAGTTTGGCTCAGTACACCTGCCACAGTCCAAACCACACTGCTCCTGATCCCCCTACCTGGCTCTCGACGATGGGGTCTGGGTGGTCTTCTCCCTCATGGACCTTGGCTGGCCTATACTGCGCATACAGGTTGGCCTGGTTCATCTGCACGCAGCATTGCAAAGGCAACCCTAAGCATACTCCTGCTTTAAAGCAATGCTCAGATCATGGCATCAGAGTGCATGCAGCAGAAGGAGGCACTCCCGACACTCATGCACCCTGCCAAACTCACCTCCTCATCATCATCCTCTGCAACCACATCCTCCTCAACGTCATCAGCGCGGTCTCTCGCCGCCTGTGCTGCAGCGCGGTGCTGCAGGTATGCACTCTGCTGGTGCGGGGGCAACCCCCCTGGGCCTGAGCCCGGGGGTGGTGGCTTATGCTTCTTCTCTTCTCGGCGCTCTCGTCTTCTCTGCGCTTGCCGTTGTCTCTTAGCTGCTGCTGCTGCCAAGATCTGCATTTCCGAAAGCGCAGGGTGACAGCTTTTCTGAGGGCTTGTGCTTTTGAGGATTGCAAGGAAATGGGCAAGCCAGGTAGGAGCATCCAGGCACAGGCCGGCAAAATTGGGCTGTAAAGCAGCTGCTTCTTGAATTTCCAGCTCAGCTCTGGCTGAGCTTGCCCAGGCGCAACCACAGTGCCCCATAATGGACACGAGAGTGGGGGTAGTTTTGAACGGTAAGTCCCTGCACCTGGTGCACGCTCGCGTGCACAGGGCTGGCCTGGTTGAGGTTTAAGGTGAGGTTAATGGAGGAGGTGCACATCACCAGGCCTCTCAGCGGCCAAAAGCGCACTGTATCCGCGGGCATGTGATTGCATGTGCATGGGCCTCACCACCACCTGCCTGTGCGCTTGGCTGGTGTGGCTTGTAGGCCCAGGGCAAGGCAGGGCTGGCTGATGGACCAGCGCCTGGAGTGTTGGTGGCTGCGGCAGAGGCAAGAGACTGCGGCGCAGACGCAGCTGCAGGGGCTGGGCCACTGTTTGGCAAGGCCGGAGGCTGAGCCCCAGGGGCTGTGCGCTGCTGTGCCGGCACCGAGGCGTACATCTCCCGCAGCTTCTCCAAGAAGGGGATGATGGACGCGAAGTGGTGGACGACTGTGGACAGGCCCAAGCTGGTCACTTGTGCGTGCATGGTCTGCAGAGAGAATACAACCATGCAATTGCACGTGCTGGACAGGAGCAGACTGTCATGCCAGCCAGACGTGCCGGCGCTTAACGCTAGACAATTGCTGCAGCACCTCCCTCAACTACCCAGACCACTTCCAGATCCCAACCTGGAAGCCTCTCAGTCAGTCTTTGCAAGCGTGTATGCTCCCTACCAAGAATGTGTGCACATTCATGCTTTAGACCATGCGCGCATGCATGTGCAGTTTGCACATGTTGGCAAGCAAGGCTAAGTGCGAGAGTGTCCCCTGTCAAAGACATTGCTTGGGCCTCAATATAACGGAGTTAAGCAGCTGTTTTGCATCCTAAGAGAGCTCTGCAACTTTATGCGAGTAAGCACATGCACCAACCGCAACGATGCCTGCCTCCCCGATTGAGGAGGCCCCGGCAGCAACAAGCCTCAAGCATACCACATGTGCTGTCTAGGCTCAATATCGGTTTGCACACCTCATGCCATACATGCGAAACAGGAGATTTTGCAAACCTGTTGCGGCTAGGTGGACTGGATTGCAGTGGAAGGCGAAAAGACATTGAATTTGCTGCTGATTCTTATCCAATGGGCAGCTGGACAAGACAGCAGACAGTTTACTTTTGCAATTTACCCACCGGATCAAGCCTATTTGATCGCATCAGGTCTGCCAACATCCTCGCAACTTCCTGCTCTGGCGTCTCTCTGGCAGAGGGTGAAAGGTGAGGGGATGTAGCGGGGGGGTCGGGCCGTTGGCTAACCAGCTCAACATCGTCGGAGGCACTTGGGGATCCATCTGTGTTTGAGGAGCTCATGGCCAGATTTAGCCTGCGGCTGAGGGGAGAAGTTGGAGTGACAGGGGTCTTGTCAGGGACTTGACAAGACTGCCTGACTAGGCTAAGTGCTTCCCCTTCCAGCCCCACGGGTGCACACAAACGCACACACAACACACACGCATACAGATGCAATTCAAAAGGCTACACGCAGGAACACTTGAAGCGTGAGCTGGCTGTGCCAAGACACCCTGCTGTGCATGCTATGCTGCTGTGCTACCAAGAGAGACCAGACGACGACGCAGGCGGATCACCAAGGCAGCGACGTTAGGCACAGTAGCAACAAGTGTGTGAAGACATGACATAGCGTGTAAGGCTGTGGACGATCAGCTGGGGTGCAGGCCTCCCCCTCACATCTCTCCTCCAGCTCCAACGCACGCCCGATAGTCGGGCGCGCGTAACAAAAGCGGTAGCACCTTCAGCCTACATAATAACACACACTGCGCCACACACACCTCCTCCTGGCCGATCCTGTTGATCCTCAGGGAGCAGGGAAGCGAGACGGTCAGCGTAACACTGGTAAGTACATTTGGAAACACAAAAATATATTGAACTGCGAAGGAATGAAAGTGGACTGATCTAGGGCTCAGACATGATAGGGCGAGACATGGACCAGGCGCCCGCGTATGGCGCCACGCATCATAATGTTGAGACAAGGGATATTTCGGCCAATTATGTGTATGATTCAGTCATCAGGCATGTGCACACTCACACCGGTATGGGGAGAGGGCTTGTGCTCTGTTCCCCTGTGCACCGCATTGACATGCTTTCAGCACCTTCATAGAAAAGCTTGAAAATTTGGCACATGTGCAAACATAAGCGCGCACGGGCATGCAAATGCACTCGCACAAGCGTGCATGCACGCGAGTTCAGGGGCACAAGCCTGCTGAGCACGCATGTATGCGTACACGCATTTCCTCTTGCATAGTCCCACCCACACCTACGTGCATGCACAACTTCGCATGTTCACAACTTCGCACGCTGGCACAAAACCTGTGCACAAGCAGATGCACAGTTGCACATGCACAAATGCACGCACACGCGCACACACATGCACACATTCACATGTGCACACATATGAGCAGATGCACAGATACACACTCACCACACTCATGAACAAACACACACACCGCACACACACACTAAGCGCGCACACACGTGCGCACGCAGTAAATGCGACCTACGCGCGCGCACACATGTAAACATGCACGCACAAGCAAACACAACTTTTTGCACATGTAAATTCAAGGGCACACTTGTACAAAGACACAGACACACTCAAACACGCATGCACACAGGCACATGTATGCAAGTGCGCACTTGCAAGCAAACACAGCTTCTTGCACATGCAAATGCAAGCGTACACACACACACACACATAGGCACACAGACACACTCAAACACGCAGGCACATGCATGCACATGCGCACTCGCATACATCCGAAGTAAAAATTTTGACATGCACGCTTGAGGGGTGTAACTGGGCTGGGGGGGGGTTCCTCTCCCTAAACATTTCTGGGGCTGAAACTAACCCTTGAGGCAGAAGGGCTGGAAGCTGGCACAAGCTGCGTTTCTTGCATGCGAGCAAGGCTCAAGGAGCTCTTTTGCATCAAAAATGGCCGCCCATGCATCTCCTAGTTACTAAGCTACTGTAGCTTGGGAGAAATATCCGGTCTGGGAGGGGGATTTACGTAAATGACCAGAACACCCAATTCCCCACCCACTGCACCTTTCCATCTCCCTGCCAAACTTCAATCCCACACAAGGCAGCTTTCACCAGTGAGACCCAGGATGCAAACAATGATTTACGGTGTGCACAGCATCCTGGGTCCCACTGGCAATCCTGCCCAAAAGTGCGTCCCAAGTTCCGGACACTAGTCACACCCCCCCCTCCCTGCACACAATGCCACCGTCCATATGCGCAATGTGAACTTTAGTGCTGAATACCCTTTTTGGCATCACGAGCAACATCTCAGCAGCGTTGAATTCCTGCACCACTGATCTGATGCGCGAGGCAAGTGGCTCTGCTCGAGGTTTGCAGAGGTCTTCTTGCCTTACAGGCTGTTTTGATGTCTTGAGTCTGTTTGATCAGCTGTTTGCTCATATTAGTACAAACCTCTGCCACCTTTTTGGTGTTGCGCGTGGGCGCGAGGCTACACACATCATAGCGTGCAGCATGTGGTGCTGCACGCACGGGAATGATTACTTGGTACTAAGCTGAACACATCACTTCAGATTTGAGATCACATGGCGCAGGCGCTACACTCCCTAGGGGTTTTGTGCATTTGTGTAGGCAACTATGCGTGAGCACTGGGCTCCCTCTGGAAGATGGATTTATCCTGGTGGGGGCAATGTAATGCTCCAGGCATTACATGTTCAGTCACCGAAGGTGGTACTGCTGAGAGGGAGGATCTCCTGGCGTAAAGGCAGGGGAGTTTCTATCATGTTCACATGGTGAGGCAGACCCAGGAGACAAGGCTTTGGCCTCTAAGCCCATCAGGCCCTCGGGTCAAACAAGTCCAGGCGCCCTGAGGCATAGGCGACCAGACCCAATAGCGAGCGCATGCATGCACATGCACACGCATGAACACAGGCAAACAAAAGCATCAAAATACTACATAGTTGATGTTTGGCTCCTGTCGGCGCTGAGGGCTCTGTCTGCGACCTCCATGCCTTTCTTTCCTCCTCACTTCCCTAAGCAGCTGTTGCTGGAGCAGCTGCTGCGTCTACTACTGTTACCGCTGGTAAGGCATAGTAGGGGTAATGGGCCTTGCAAAACGAAGAAACAAAACATCAAGAGTTTGGAAGCGTACCCGATAAGTTATTCGAAATTTATGATTATTTACACAATGTCCATCTAGAACTAGATGGTGGGGGTCGGGATGAGCTCCTCCCCCTTGAGGCACAAGCAGGCCGCGCCTGGCCCAAAGGACGTCGTATACGTTCAGAATTTGATTGAAAGGTGTTTGCAGCAGTACATGAGCAAAGGGGTAAGTGTTGGCGCATTCATAGGAGGGTCAAGACGTGTTTTGTGCCGCTTCACACTGGGAGTGCACCACTCGTGGCACTCTCAACATGGTGCCAGTTAACTAAAGCTAACTTTTCCTACAGAGCTAGCTTGTTGTTGCTGTCTCTTAGGCCCTAAGTTAGCCCATAACAACGGCATTATCCTGTCTGCTGGTGCTATGCCCACACCGGCATCTTTTCTTCCCTCTGCATTGCCCACCAGGATGTGGTGCAGACACTGCAAAGCTATGCCAAGATAGATCAAGCCTTCACAAGCTTGGTTTGGCAGAAGCTGGAGGAGCAGAACCCAGACTTTTTCAAAGCCTACTACCTGCGGTGAGGTGCTTGCTGACAACCGTCTCTTTTTCAAATCACGCATCATCCATGCAAGCAACCCCTGTATTTCTGGTGAGCAGAACAACAAGTAATTTCATGGTCCACGTTCATGGCCAAATGCATGTGCGTGCAGGCTGAAGCTAAAGGACCAAGTGGTCATGTTCAACCACCTCGTGGATCAGCAGGTGCACATGCTGCAGAAGCTGCAGAACAGCTGGATGCAGACCGTGGACAGCAATGGAATGCACCAGTGCACAGGCTGCCAGGCGCCCCGCGCCAGCATGGGAATGCCTGCTCCAATGATGCCACCAATGATCCCCAAAAGCATGCCTTACTCATCGCACACCCATGCCCCTCCGCCTGCCCACATGCCGCTCAAAAGCAGCAGCAGCGCAGCTCCATTGCAGCAAGCTAGTCGGCAAGCCATGGGTGTGATGCCGCAGGGTTTCGCCAGCGCACAAGGCCAGCACCAGCACCAACACCAGCACCAGCACCAGCACCAGAATCCACCGACGCTACTGCATGAGCAGCGTCACCATCACCATGACCAAAGTGACCCCCTTATGAACAGCACCCCCATGCTGCACGGCTATCGGTGCCTGGGTGGCAGGTGGGTCAGCGCAGTGCAGACTTTGCTGTCCTGTATGGCTCCTGTAAGTGCTTCCCTGGATTTGTTTGGGGGTTGCGCTTGTGTTTGAGCATGCACTGAGCGCGTCCATCTTGCGCATCACACAAAATTGTCCTACGGCTTGCGTGGGTGTGGTGCCACGTGAACATGTCCACATATTGTGAGCCGAAAAAGCAATCATTGTATTGCTTTGTGCACCTCTTAGACTGTGCTAACAAGAGTTGTCATGGGAGATGCGCTGGCGTTGGATGTCGGCAAAGATATTTCCATGCTGACTGGACATGCATGTCCGTCCTGGCTAAATCATTTGCTCTCCTCTTGTTCTCAACTTGTAGCTCTGATGCCTTGGATGGCCTGGGAGGTGTGGAAGACCTGACGCTGGGCATGAACTCTTTCCCAAGTGCAAATGACCTCATTGATCTAGCTGGGGGTCAGATAGATGGCCACCTTAACCTTGGGATGGGAGACCTTGGCGACTGTGGGTTGGAGAACCTATAAGGGCAGGTATTGGTGGCCTGGCCTGTTGCGGCAGCTGTGTTGCCAGCACAAGGTATTGCCCAGATCTGCGATCACTGCCGAATGAGGCATTGAGTATCCAAGCACTTTCGCACTTAGTTCAGCAGGAAAGTCTTGTTATTTGTGCTTTAGCTTTTCGTTCATATAGCGTGTAGCCCCATCCAAAAAGGGAATCATGTGTGATGTGATGTGTGTATGCATATGCATGCTCAATCTTCTGCATCTGAAAACTCAAATAGTGCTGCAGTTGCCTTGCAGATGCTATGGAAACGAACACTGCCCTATGCAATGCTAATTTCATGTTTTTTTCAATGCTTTTTGGAGCATGTCGTAGTGCACTCACCTTGTTTCTCTTTTTTTCATCTGGTTTAGTTCTCAGGCCCCCACAATGTGCCTTAAGGACAATGGAATGCTTGTGGCTTTATTGCTTCTACTCTATTTGTGTGCTCTTCAGTGAGACCTGGCAACATGAGTTGTGTACTAGCTATTTTTGCTTGCCCTGTTCAACAGATGCAGTTATCGCCTGCTGACATTTATCTTGCTCCTCTGTGACGTACATGCGTTCAATCCTTGGACTACCCGGTTCCACGAATCACTCCAGCAGGATGTATTGTCTGTTAGGCTATCATTGCCATGACTTAGGAATGTCCCATGACTTGGAAATGTCCACATTAATTAGAAAAGAAAGACAGGAAGACTGCATCTTCGAGGTATAATACATTTGCTTGAGATTACTTAGCTGTGCCTGTTGAGCGAGAGCAGCTTAATTGAAGGCAATCAAGCCTGCAGATGGACCAAGAAAGTCACTGATGCATGCAAGGTGAGGTGAGGTTCCAAGGCTGTGTCCGCCGAACGAGGGCAGCTTAGCCGGTTGTGGCCTCCAGTGAGGTTCGAACCCCGAACCCACAGGTTGCGGGGGTGGATAATCGACTTTCCATCGCAGGTGCCCCGCCGCCCCTGCTCGGCTATCCGGAGCACTGATGCATGCAAGGAAGGGTGGTGTTTGAGGAAGTAACAAGAATGATTCACTAAGAAGAGGCCCCAAAAGCAGTGTGGCATTGATGAAAGACAGTTAAGAGTTTGTGTGCAAACTTTGCAGCTTGAAGCTGCATTTGAGATTGACCGTTTTTAAAGGGTAGTATCTTCTCGAAATGACGGGTTGCAAGGGTTTAAAGAAAAAGGCCTTTAGTCAAGAAGTGCGACTGCTACTAGTGGCCTGCTCGTAAGAAATTATCAGTGCATGAAGGAAGAAATATAGGTTGTTGTGTTATGGCCCAGAAAAGCAAGCACATTATTTAAGCCTGCGGAAGGAAGTAGGGAGGCATAAGTCCTTTGGAGAAAGACCACGTGACATGTGGATGGGTGCAGTGAAAAAGGACGTGTTGCTCATCCTGTTGTTGTGGCCATGCTGCGAGTCTAGATTGGATGCAGCAGTCTCTCGGCGTGAGACACAAGGCACAAGCAGGGGAGATTTTGTGAGCCCAGGTTACCGTAAGTTACCGTACTGCGACAGTTTCAATTTGTAGAGCGTGGGCACGAAGTCTGAAGCAAGCCACGCTGCAAATAACGTTACCATGACGAGGAAGATCAAGGAGCATGTATCTCGGAAGGGTGTATGGCGAATGTGTGACCAGGGCCCTCCTGGCAGGGAGGGCACACCATTGATGGTAAGTGGAGCGTTTGCTGTTGCGCTCTCGTGGATGTATACCAGAATAAGGTGTCCGATAATCCAAATGTTATGGCCATGGTGCGAGTCTAGTTTGGATGCAGCAGTCTCTCGGCGTGATATCTCCCTGAGGTCCACAACAAAACGACCAAGATCAACGGGTTCACACTTCAGCAGCCTGTCCTTGAACAAGTAGGATTGTGTGAGACCAGTCATAGCAGACAGGATGAGGGACGACCAACAATCATTGCACCGTGAGCTCAGTTGCATGTCAGCTTGTAAGATCTTTCTTGCAGTGGAGCTATTGCTTTGGGTTAAAGCATTACATAGCCGCACTGCCGCCCGGAACCAGTTGAACTGTAGAGGCTCTAGACCACACTCGCGCATGACACGCAATGACGGGGTTGTGTCCTTGACCATCAGAATCCTGTTGAGCACTGTCACCAGCCATTCTTGTAAAGGATTGTTCATTTCTTTGCCCTGTCGTAAGAATGGGGTGGCCCAAACCTGGCTTGCATACATACCAGCAGGAATTGCTTACGTTTTAAGGAGCCACATGCAGATGTGTAACCTGTTTGTAAGGTCATGTTCCCGTATGGGCTGTTTGATGCGGAAAGTACCAGCTGTGAATGGATGTAGCGCTGCATCAGCTGCAGTATTCGAGTTGACATGTCTGTCACAAACCATGCCCAGAAATTCGGAGGAGTCTGTGTAGGGGAGCTGCGCCCCATCATAAAAGAGAGGGGGCAGATTGCTGGTGTAAGAGTTGAAGCACATCACCTCAGATTTTTGTGTATTGACAGTGCTCTCACTGACAGATGAGAGCTGCACATGATCGAATTGATTTTCATAGTCGCAACGCAAAGCACATGATTTAAGGGGTCAACCCCTATTCAGAAGTTCTGGGCAGTGACATACGAACAAAAGATGTATTTCCAACCTGGATTGGGCATATCACACTTGTCCCACAATCTGTAATGTTCCTACCAGACGCCTGCCTCAACATGCCGAGTATGGGCATGCAACCAAACATTAAGCTGGAATTGTTTCTTTGACCATATTCAACTGTCACACCGGCAGTATGACATTAAGCAGTGCTGAGCTTCTGTACGGCTAACCCTTAGTAAGCTTGGCCTGGACCAGTGTAAAGTAAAAATGCTCACTCTTGACCTAAACACTCATTTTATGCAATATGCAACAAAATCATAAATTAAAGTAGGAGGTGGAAAAATAGCGCGGAAAGAGCACATGGCTCTTTTCAAAACCCTCCTGACCCCCCCCTAAAGACTATCCCGGGGTATTCCTAGTTTGATGGTGGGGGTTTGCCTGGTGCTTGCACCAGACATAAACTTATTCCTTATTTCATGCAAACAGGGGTCTCCCTGTTGGCATAGTCTTTCTTTCTTCTTTCTTTCTTTCTTTCTTTTTTTCTTTCTGTCTGTCTTTCTTTCTTTTTGCGAATCCAAATTTAGGTTCCAAGGTACATGCGTTGCAGGTTCAAAAATGGAAATTCCTATGCCATGAACTGTGAAAGTGCTAGCTAGGTCTGAAAGGGAGCGCCATCTACGGGGGACAGATTTGTATGCTGGTAGTTTGCTCACGTGTGCCCTTGCATCAGACTTCTCTGTGTTTCCAAACACCCAGCTGTCTTTCTCGCACTTCAACAACAAGCACGCAAACATTTCAATGGGTGGTGTGGCTGCCTTCGCGTAGTTCGAGTACCTTTTGGGATCCTGCAGGCCCTGAAACTCATCCAGAAACTCAGCACTCTAGCACTTACTTGCACTTTGAACAAAGATTAGCGTCAATGCATACTACCTGATTCACTAGAATACTGTTGCAAGTCACTTAACAAATTCTCAAACATGTGCAGCCGCTCTGAACTTATATATAACATTAAAAAAAGTGAAGAGGCTTGCACATTAACGCGCAAAGATTTTGCTCTACGAGGCAATTCTTCAGGCATGTGTATGACAGCGCAGGGAAACATTGAGACCTGTGCAAAAATTGCTTGGTGCGTAATATTTATAGCACAAGTGATGTTGTGTGGACTGGCTGCGGACAGCCAGCAGCGTACACAATGCGCAAGGGCGGCACACTTGCACACAGGGCAATCACGGAACTTGTGTCCCCGCTGGGCTCTCTCGTTCTCATTCTGGCATCTGAAGCTCAGACTCTCAGGAATGAAGTCGACTCACAATGGACTCAAGACCACACACTCGCGAGTCTGATCAGACTGTTTCACTGCCCTGCCATATTCCCCAAAGCCTAGGAGCGACCTTCTCCATGAAGTCATTATTACAAGGTTTCTTCTTAAGACTCAATGAGGTGTTACTGCGAGTTTGTACTTTCGTACAGTACGGCATAATCTTCAGTACAGCGATAGCTACATTGTCAATCACTCAACTAGTACTGACTGACGCGCAGTACCGCACACTTTTTTCACTGGAGCTCTTATCTGGCGTGACGTGGGCTTGCAACATTTTCAACTTACCAGCCAAAGCTTTATTCAAGGGCAATGCCATCTTCAGCGAGCGGCCCTCCTCCATGCTGCCAGGCCTAATTTTGGCCTTCAGAAATCAAGAGAATTCTTACCGAGAGGTATTCCAAGCTAGAGGGAAGAAAAAGGGAAAGAATGGAAGGGGCCCAGACCAGATTTCCAAAATACATCAGGGCTACTTGATCCTGGACACGGGATGTCTCGCTTCATTGGCCATGTAGTATGTACTGAATGTACATAAATGTATGTACTGAAATCTTTGGAATGGACTGGACAGCAAACTGTGTGCGACATAGCGGAAGTATCTGTGTGTCACGATATCATCTTTCCCGAAAAGAGGTACATAAAATATTCCAGGGAGCGGCCGTGGTGCTTGTACCATGCTGCTTCGGGGCGCTGTTCACCCTTCGGTCGGCAGGGTTACCTGCGCAGGGAAAGCCCCTTCAGTAGCAGCAGCAGCGGTACCCCCTTTATTCACCCAGTTCCATCTGCAGCAATCGCCCATCAGCGAGGCCAGCAGCTATGGACTCCGTCACTCAGCTCGTCACGCCCCTAAACTGCCCTCCCCCTCTTTCAGCCCATCTGCCCGTGGCTTTGCTTCCACCTGCAAAGCATCAGCTCCAGCCAGTGCAGAGTCTGCAGTATCCACCTTTGAGCGCGGAGATGGCTGGAGGGTGCACAAGTTTGGCGGCACTTGCATGGCCGCTGCAGAGCGCATTGCCGGGGCGAGCAAGCTAATGATTGATATTGATCCTGAGGCGACGGGGAAGGTTGCCATTGTCAGCGCGATGGGCTCGCACCCGACCTCGCCTCTGAAGGTAGGGCAGAGATGCGTACGCCTGCGTACACGCCAGGGTTGACCCTTAACCCTTGACGTGTTCAACTGCAGTGTCACTCTCTCCAGCATCATCTTGCCCTCTGCTGCTACCCACTGTAAGGCTTTGGATTGTATGACTGGCACGATATTGGCTGCTGGCTTGCACGCGCAGCAGCATGCCCCAGCGTATGCGCACAAACCCCATCAAAAAGTAGGTGGAGGGTTCCTGAAGTTGATGAGGCTGATGTGCCAGCACCTAGCTCACAAGTGCCAGGATAATTGCGCAGGCAAACGCTAGAAACTGGATACACAGCACATTTCTGAGCATGCAGCATGCATCCTTTCTTGGTGGCATGCAAGAATTTGGTCCAACCAGTTGCTGGCCAGTCCATTGCTTTGCATGCTTCAGTACGCCCTCACAAACAAGGAGCAACACATGCGTCTCGGACCCATGTTGTGCGGGCTCTTCAAGCATGACAAGACGCTGTCCTTGCGCAGCCGAGACCCAGCCCACAATCCAGCCTTTCACGCTGCAGTGCCACGTGCAGCTCCCGCTTGCTGGCCTTCCTTAACCCCCACATGCCCCCAATTCCCACAGGTGACAGATGTGATCCTCCAGATGATTGCCAAGGCGGAGCAACAGGACCAGCGTTTCCTCCTTGACCTGGCAGCGCTGCAGGACAAGCATGTGGACGCAGCGCGTGAGCTGCTGGGGGAGAGCAAGGAGCTGACCTACTTTGTTAGCCGCCTGATGGACGATATCAACAACCTGAAGGCCATGCTGAATGCCATGAGCATAGGTATGTGCTGCAGCTGTATAGGCAAGGTCGCGCACGGTGCATTAGGTAGGCCGAAATCCAGGTTGTGTCACGGTTACTTTGCTCACAAAGAGGGGTGCTGAGAGAGCGTGCCAAGTAAGGGGCTCTCCTGTGTTGCAAGCATGTGGCCCTGCGCACGTGCCTGAGCGTGTTCATGTGTGTGCGATGCATGCTTTTGTGGGCAGGTGCGTGGGTGACTTTCCATGAGCGCATGCGTGCAGGTAGCTGGGCTCCTGTGCGTGCGCAGGCACATGCGCATGTACCTTCATGGGCGCGCACCTGGGCATGAGCAAGCATGTATTGGCGCCCACAGCAAGGCGTGCCTCAGTGCGAGATGCTGGAGCATGCCCCGCTCTGAAAGGTCCACAGCTGGCGGTGGGGAGAGCAGGCCACCCCGCCAGGCATGCCAGGGACAGGCGCAGCTGGGGCCCTGCGGGTGCTGCAGGGGGTGTGGAGGGGGTACTCCTGCAGGGGGTGTGGAGGGGGTACTCCTGCAGGGGGTGTGGA
>LKMJ01001462.1_pt1 | contig 20856 bp, 34 predicted proteins | sample 643391 | NCBI WGS metagenome assembly LKMJ01 (sample SAMN04112250, study PRJNA286221) | soda lake metagenome | biome: soda lake; feature: Kulunda Steppe; material: water; isolation source: sample PL-Br10 brine of Picturesque Lake | place: Russia: Kulunda steppe | collected 2010-07
GGCCGCCGACGAGCGGCTGAGCCCGCTCGCTGCGCCCTTCAGCCGTGACATCTGCCGCCACTTTGGTATGCTGTTTGCTACCAACAAGGAGCCGCCTCCGCCCCCGCCCGCCATGTTCCGCCACCAGCACGACTCGCTGCACGCGGCCATGCCGCAGGTGGGTGGGTGGGCGGGTGGGTAAGCGCGCCTTTGGATCAGAATTGGGTTCGGTTCCTGCGTGCAAGACAATGCTAAGGGGGATGAGTGAATGCATGTAGCATGTCCAAACGCCCACAAGTGCATGCAGTCGAGTACATGGTCCTGCATCAGGCAGAGTCGCAGTTGGATGAGCAGGCAGGAGTGTGAATGCGGCCGTGGGTGCATGCAGGTGGGCACCCGCCCGTGCATGCAGTTGGCTGCAGGTGCAGGGTGGGGACGGAGGCTGATAGGACATGCGCAAAAGATCCCTGGTTGTCAAGTGTGTGTCCAGCCCCGTTTGTTTGGCGAGGAGGGGGTGCTCCTCTGTCTGCGCCCTCCCAAGGATCACTCTGCACGCACCCCTCCCCCCCATCCTCCTCTCCCCTAGCCCTGTTTGTGGGCGCGCACGCTCTCCCCCCACTTGCCCTGCCTGTGCGCACCCACTATCCACCTGTCCGTCTCCTTGCAGGGCCTGCGTGAGCTGGACTTCAGGCTGTTCCTGGACGCCATTGTTGAGGTGCTCAGCGACAAGGTCGGTGCCTGCGCGGCAGCTCCATTTCACTTGCTGTGTGTGCTTCATGCTCGTGGCTCTGGGTTGCTCCGGGACGCCATCCATGGCGTGGAGCTGGCGGAGCAACATATGGTCTGCTGTGGCGCGCACCGGACACACTGGCGCACTGACACACTCAACATGGTCTGTGCTATGACACGCACAAGTACCGGGCACACTGACACACACGACATGGCTTCTGTTACGACACGCACCAGTCACGCTGGCACGCTGATGCACTCGACATGGTCTCTGCTATGACATGCACCAGTCACGCTGGCACGCTGACACACTCGTCATGGTCTCTGCTATGACACGTATTGTACAAAAGCAACGGACGCACTGACACACTTGACTTGGTCCCTGCCATGACATGCGCCATACAAGTACCGGATACGCTGATACACTTGACATAGTCTGCTGTGCACTGCTACACTTGACATAGTCTGCTGTGCACTGGACACACTGACACACTGAGCAGTGCTGTCAGTGCAGCAGAGGGTCTGTCATATCATCACACCATGTTATTCACTTGTCATCAATACATGGACTCATCATGCATCATCACATTGACTTATTTATCACATCAGAATGGGGCGCGCCCTGAGGTAGGCCCTGTAATGCATGTTTCCTCATCGGCTTACCCAAGCTGCACATACGCGGTGCGCCCTGCAGGACGAGGCGCGTGCCAAGGCGGGCTTGACCAGCCTATCTGTCTTCCTAGACACCGTGCTCACACTGCACGCCGCACGCGCGCGTCTGCACAAAGCCCCAGCTGCCAGTGACCCTGGCGATCCCCAGCCTGACGCTGCCGCTGATGCCGGCACATCGGGCGCAGATGGTGCACAGGGGCAGCCTGGCGGCAGTGCACCAGAGCAGGTGCCGCAAGGGCCGCAGCCTGTGCTGGACTCTGTTGTGGGGGCTCCGTCGGAAGGGGACCCAACCCAGCCGCAGCAGCAGCCGCTGCAGCCGCAGGGGGAAGGAGCTCAGGTGTGGGTTTGTGCGCAGGGGCAGGGTTGATGGTGATCCCAGGCCGTGGTGGTGCCGCGCGCCCATCTTGCCTTCATTCACGTGCTATAGCTTGTCTCTGCTGACCCCCCCTCATCGGAGCACCATGGCGTGGGCGAGGGTGTGTCGCCTGTGGGCACGCGCCACAGGGGCCAGGGCCGAGCTGCGAGGCCTGCCTCGGGGCGCGGCCCAAGAGTTGTACAGATCTCGGCCTGGACCTCTGCAGCACCACATCCTCTCGCCAACCGCAGGGGGGGGCAGAGGTCCTCCCACCTCATGGCCCCTGTGCACACGCACGGGCAGTGCGCGGCTCCTGAACCCGAGGAGGAGGAAACTCCCCTTTGCCGCCGCAGCGCGTGGCTGCGCGGGAGCACGCGCTGGCAGGAGGGAGGGAGGGAGCAGCAACCGTGTGACCGGCATGCGTGACGCACTGCTTGAGCAGGGCGCACACCACCCGCAGCAGCGTGCAGCCCTGGCTCTGTGTCTGCCTTGCACGCACTTATTTCCCCACAAGGCTTTGTACGGGCCTGCAAGCGCACGGGAAAGCTCCCACACGGTGATGCTCATGGAAGTGCGCATGGCGAGTGCATGCACGAGCGCCGATGTGGTGGTGCTGAGTACGAGTGTTTTCGCATGCATGCATTCTGCAGCCGATGGAGGGCCTGGAGGGCCCGGACTCAACCACCAGCAGGAAGCACCCCGCGGAGAGTGCAGGAGGCACCACGGGCAGTGGCCGCCACGACAGGGTGCGTGCGCTGGGCTTGGGCAGTCTTGAGGCGGAGGTTAGTGCCTGTGTCAAGCTTGCATGGGTGCACGCTGAAAGATCTGCCTCCTTTGTGCGCTGACGGGTCTGCGTCTTTAGTGTGCTGAGGGGGCCCTCCCATGACAGAGGGTGCGTGCGCTGGGCATGGGCGGCTGCACGTGGGGGGCTGCTGCGTAACGCGTGCATGGACGCCGGCTCAGGTTTTTGTTTTCCTGCAAGGGCGCATGCGCAGGGCATGTGCGGTTTGGGGTGTGGGCTTGCCGGGGCGCACCTGCAAGACCCCTTTTCCGATTGCCCCTAATTTGCGCCCTGCCCCTAATTGTTGATAGAACTATCCCAGCTGTACTTGGTGCCCCGCACAGCTGCCATTCCTGATGTTGAGATCGTGTCAAAGAGCGCACACCCCTCTGCCTGCACCCTTCCCTGCCGCCAAGACTGGGCTGTTGACCTTCATGCTGCCCTCCGCCCCCCCTCAACTTGGCACCCTCCGCAGATGGAGCGCGAGCATCCGGCGCTGCTGCTGGACCTGCCGCCCGTGCTGGATGACATCATGGGCCGTGTGCTGCACTGCTGCAGCAGCGAGCGCTGGCAGTCGCGGCTGGCAGGCGCGGCCGCGCTGCGGCAGCTGCTGGCGCACCCGCAGGTGCCGCCAGAGTACCTCTCCCACTGGGCGGCGCTCATCACGTGAGTGCGTGTGTGCGCGTGCGTGCGTGTGTGTGTGTGTATGGGTGATCGTGTGTGTATGTGTGTGTGTGTGTGTGTGCGCGCGCGCGCATACGCATGCAGCTGCGCGCTGCTGAGGGTAGTGCGAGGCCTGCCTGAGCACTGTCACGCATGCTCGTAACGCCGCTGCTGCTCAATCCCGCCTGCTTGTGCGCGCATGTGCTTGCAGCCGCGCGCTGCTGTGGGTGGTGCGAGGCCTGCCTGAGCACTGCGTGGGCCACGCGGCCGCGCTGGACGAGAGCCTGGCCATGCTGATGTACAAGGTGCTGTGTGAGGGGCGGCCGCATGTGCTGCCGGCGTCAGAGGGCGGTGGGGAGGAGGCCGAGGGGGGCGCAGGGCCCTCAGGCAGAGAGGGCACCTCCGCAGCAGCAGAAGCAGCAGCAGCAGCAGGTCCAAAGGGGGTGGATGGACCGGAGGGGCCATTGGACAAGGCGGCGGGTGCGGAAGGCGGGGGCGACGCCGCGAGGAAGGCTGTGGTGGCGGGCGAGGGTGAGACCAAGCAGGCCGACGCTGTTGCCGCGGGAGCAGTGGGCGCGCCGCAGCCGCTGTGTCCACTCCCGGGCCATCAGCCGGAGGCCATCGCATCGGGCGCGCAGGGCGGGCCTGAAGGGGTGCAGGTGGGCGGGCCTAAAGCGATGCAGCTGATGTGTGCCGGCAAACCTTTGGAGCACCTGCGCAGCAAAGGGGGGGTGGGGGCGTGTGTGGCGGTGCGTGAGAGGGTGTGAGCGGGGGCAGAGCGCCGGAGCGTGTGCGCTTCGCACGCTCTTGCTCATCAATACACATGCATATGTATGTAGCCCATTGCTTGAGGGCCCAGCCCACTCATGTATGTATGCAATCGACGAGACCTGCACCCGCACCGGCACCTGCACGCAAAATCGTGCGCATGGGCGTGGATGTGCAGTTGCGCGCATGTGCACACATGCATATGTACGCATCATTGGACATTCACCCCCACTCATAGCATGCGGACACATGTGCGCTCAAGCAGGTGGTGCACAAGGCCCTGCTTTGTGACTGCGTGCCTTGTGCAGGTGGACAAGGTCGCCCCACCGCTGCAGCCCAGCGCCGCCAAGCCAGTTGACCCTGCTGCGGGCGCAGAGCCCTTCACCCTCGCCCAGGATTTCCCCAGGTGCGGCCGGAATGTCTGGCATGCTGCCTGCAGCACTGAGTGCTGGAGCTGTGGTTTGCGCGCATGGCCTGCAGCAGCACGTGCCAGGGCTGCGGTTTGCGCTGACGCACAGCCTGCTGCAGCCTATCCTTGGGCTGAGGTTTGCGCTGGCGCACAGCCTGCTGCAGCTCGCGCTTCTTATGAATCTGTTTTGCGAGGGCTTGTGCCGCCTGTAGCACTTGCTTTGTGCCATGCCGTGCCCATGGGCCCGGCCTGTGTGCGCATGCTGGCAGCTTCCTCCCATCTCTTACCGGCTGCATGTGTGCTGTCAGAGCCTGCATCCTCATGGCCACACTCTTTTGTGCCGCACCCTCTTGTGCCGCACACTTTTGTGTTGTTGCCAAGTTCTCGAGGGAGACAAGAGCTTCAAGGGTGGCTGCTCCCAGCTCCGCTCGTGTGCTGCCCTGCCCTGGGGTCGCGCAGCGCAAGCTGCGCTGGAGGCCCGCATGAGCGTCTCCCACACCCGCACCCCCACCTGCGACCGCCCTGCCGCGCGGAGCTCATGCGGGCTGTGGCAACCTAGGGGCTGGACACCCGCGTGGTGCTGCCCAGTCACATGTGGCTGTCGGTTGTACTGCACTGGCAATGGCGGCGCGTGACATGGATGAACCCGTGCGTGCATGCGCAGGCTGGCGGCCTGGGTCCAGGACATCAGCACGATGCTGCTCAGCTACATCGCCAACCCAGCATCGCCCAGCCGCATGCGCAAGTCTGCGGTAGTGTGCTTGGACTTGCTGGCGCAGCACGCAGGCACGTCCACGCCCGCCCTGGCGGCCTCATACATCAAGAGGCACAGCAGGGACGTGACGCACAGAAGGTGCAGAGGCGCGCGCACACCTGTGTGAGGCGATTGAGGAACGTGCGTGTGTGTGTGTTTGTGGGCGCGTGCATACGCCTGTTGTGTGTATGCATGTTGCTGGCGTCGCCTCAGTCTGCATGTGGGCAAGCAGGTGCCGCTGGTCCTGCGCAAGGTGGCTAGCTGAGTGGCCTGCCATACAACCCTCCCACAAGCCGCCCCTCGACATCCTTCCTGTGGCGGGCCAAGCTGAGATTTGACCTTCTTGATCATTCTTTGGCCGTCTCATGGTGGTAGGCAGAGTTTCCTGCCCTCCCCTCCGGCAGGCCATTCCGGAACTTCCCGGACAGAGCTGGAGCCTGGAGTGGAGCGTGGATGTGTCATGTCCACGCCCGTGTGGGCGCATGTGCCCAGGTCGCACAGGCAGGTCACTAAGGCACCTGCACACATGCTTGTTGCGCATGCATGCAGGCTGCTGCCGTTCAAAAACGTGGAGTACACGGTCGGCGCGGCTGAGGCTCTGTCCTTCTTCCTGCGGCTGTCGCCGCCGGTGCTCTGTTGGAGTGTGGAGCTGAAAGCCATCGTCAGCGACGCGCTGGAACTGGCAACACACGACGAGGAGTCGCTGAACACGATGTTGCCTTCCAGCAGGTGCGCGTCAAGTGCATGTGCGTGCACATCACAGGGCCAGATTTGTACCTGCATGTGTGCACACAGGTGTGAAAAAATCTGGCGGGGCAGGAGTGTATGTTCATTTGTGATCACACAGGTGTGAAAAAAGCTGGTGGGGCAGAAGCGACAAGGTTTGTCAATGTGCAGGTGCTCCTGGCAGTGAGGGGCAGCGTAAGGGTAGCGTACGTGCAGGGGTGCATGTGTGAAGCTGCGTGCTTTGCGCCATGTCAAGAGTCTGCATGCATTTACACATGCATATGCACATGCACATGCACGCCAGCAAGCCTGTGTGCATTTGTTTTTACCCGAGGTGTCTGCCACCCACGATGAAAGCCTTAGCTTCTTGGCTGACCCATGCACACACATTCCAACAAACACACATTGCACAGGGCCGCTGAAAGCAGTACATACACGCAGAGGGCTTGCCACATTCTGCGCTGTGTGCGGGGAGGGGAGTGTCTGTACAGTCTCCAGCAACCCTTGCACACGACATGAGCAGACACATATTCTCGCGCACACGCAGGTCAATGTCCCTGAAGTCCTTGACATGCGTGCGCGTCGCGTGCATGCAAATGTTGAGCGGGCTGATCAAGATGGAGGATGCGCATGGCGCGGTGGTGTCAGGTGCGATCGCTCCCCCCAAAACAGGCAGTCCCGGTGTCAGTCCTTCAAAGTTCAAAAGCTGCTCTCCACGGTGTGCGCACACCCAGACGGTGACCAAGATTGCCTGACAAGGGTGGGCCTTGTAGAGGTGGTGCATGGGTGTGGTGCGTGCATGCTGACTTCCCTTCTTTTCCTCGATGCCTGAATGAAACCCTTTTGGGCTTCCTGATTCCCAGGATGTTATGAGGGACACGCCACGGTCATGGCAAACCCGGCGAACGTGCGTGCCCACCAAGTGCTGTGTATTGCGCGTGCTCCTGCAGGCATGGCGGCTGAGAAGGAGTTGAAGGATGCAGGGGAGGGGGCGGCCCAGCCGGCCGGGGTAGAGGGCGGCAAGCCTGCTGACACGGAGGGCGCGCAGCCCATGCAGGTGTGTGGCGCAAGCGCACGCGGCAGGGCATGCATGTGCGCAGAGGTATGTGAATGCACGTGCATGCGGGGTGAAAGCAGGCTACGAGGGGCGAGACAGCGCGCTCACATGCATGTGCGTACACACACATGCATGGGTATGGGCAAGCAAAGGCACAAGCACACCTTTGGGATGATTTGAAGAGCTTATCAGTGAGTGCACAAGCATGCACACGGGAACTAGACTTGGCATAGACAGGGTCTGCTGCCAGGGGCTCTGTGCCAGCGCAGGGCAACCCTGGAAATGGCGTTGCGCGCTTGCAGTGTGAATGGACCCTCTCCAGTTTGCACTCATTGCCTTTCTTATCTGCCAACCTGCAGCAGCGCGCAGATGCACGCAGGGTGCCAGGCAGGTGCACTCAGCTTGAGCTGTGTGTGTGTGTGCGCGTGCTCAGCGTGTGAGTGTGTGTGTGTGTGTGCGCGTGCTCAGCATGTGTTGCGTGTGAGTGTGCATGCAATCGTGCACTTCACGCACGCCTGCACATGCACCCGTGCAAGCTGACTTGGCAGAAGCACCTGCGCACGCGCTGGTGCATCACCGCACCCATGTGGGATTAAAGCTCACGCACTCTGACTCTGCTACGCGCACACACTGCTGCTGCCCCTGCCCTGGGCCCCAGGTGGACGGCGTGCCCCCTTCTGGAGACACAGCAAGCACCCCCCCAAATGCCCCCACGGCCGCTGCCGCTGCTGCCGCCACGCCCCCCGAGGCTGCACCAGCCGCGGCAGAACCCACAGGCGCAGCGGCAGGCATGCCTGACGCTGCCTGTGCGGCGTCGGGCAGCTTGGCCAGCGGCGCGCCAGCGACCTCAGAGACCGCCACGCCGGCTGCAAGTGCTGCTGCTCCAGTAGGTCGGGAGGCCGCAGCGCCGCGAGTCGCGCACGCGGGCGACCTGCCGGATGACTTGCGCGCGCGGCTGGCCACCATGCTCTGCAAGTGAGTGGCTTTGGGGCTGTGGGAGCCGTGGCCCTTGAGCGCATGGACATTGTGTGTGCGTGCGCATGCGTGCGTGCAAGCGTGCATGTTCTTGTGCATGTGCTTGTGAGTGCAGCACATCGACAGTGATGGCGGAGCAGATGGAGCAACCAGCTGCTTAGTGCATGCATCCATTGCCTGCCCAGCGTGCTCACCAAAGCGCACGCACATGAGCACACAGACACCCGGCGTAAACATGCGTGCGCGCGCAAGCGTGTGGCTCAACTGCAGCGCCTGTGCACTTGGCCCGGGTGCAGCGCGCAGCGTACACTTGCTTTTGTGCACATGCATGAGTGCGCTCATGTGCACGCGATGCACGTGAGTGTGTGTCTGTGTGCGCGCGATGCATGCAAGGTTGTGCACCATTGTGCGCGCGATGCATGCAAGTGTGTGCACCGTTTTGCACGCGATGCATGCAAGTTTGTGTGCCGCTGCGTGTTAGACGGCTGTGCATGAATGTGCAGCAGCCTTTGACATGTGTTGCACGTGAGCGTACAGCAGCCTGAATCACATGCACTGTTGCACACGTGTTAGCGCACAGCAGTCTGAATCACATGCACTGCATGATTGTGTGCGGGGAGAACATCACTAATGTTGCACACATGTTAGCGCGCAGCAACCTGGATGCTCCACCGGGAGTACGTACGTGTGTGTGTGTGTGTGTGTGTGTGTGTGTGTGTGTGTGTGTTGCGACCTGGATGCTGCACCGCGTATTTGTGTGGCGCAACCAGGTTGCTGCACGCCTGCTTGAACTTGCAGCAACCTGACCTCCAACAACGAGGACATCTGGATGGCGGCCAGGGAGGGCGTGGCCAACCTGCTGCTGGCGCGCAACAAAGTGCCCAAGAACATCTTGCACCACGGGCTGCGCCCGCTGCTGACGTACTTCAAGGCCCACACACAGTTGAACCTGCCGCTGCTGCAGGTGTGTGCGCCTGCTGCTGCTGCTGCTGCTGCGGCGGCGGCTGCTGCTGCTCAGTGGTGTGGTGCTTGCTTGCTGCACGCTGCTGCTGCTGGTACTGCTGCTGGGTGGAGCAGCTGCTTGGAGCTGCTGCAGCTGCTCAGTGGTGTGCTGTATTGCTTGCTTGCTGCTGGTGCTGCTGGTGCTGCAGCTGGGTGGGAACAGCTGCATGAATCCGCTACAGCTGCTCAGTGGTGTGGTGCTTGCTTGTTGCATGCTGCTTGTCGCTGTGCTTTTTGTAACCGTTGCTGCTGCTCGGCGATGCTGCTAGCCCAACATGGGGCGGCTGCAGCAGATGCTGAACGAGTGAGTGGTCCAGCACCACTCCAGACCTTCACACACACATACAAACACATACGCATTCAATACCCACACATACGCACACGCGCTCACACACACACACACATACACGCACATGCGCATGCACATACGCTCGCTGCACGCTCGTGCGCAGGGCATGGGGCGGCTGCTGGAGATGCTGAGCGAGTGGTTCAGCACCAACCTGGGCCGGCGGCTGCTGGAGCACCTGAGCATGTGGGCCACCCCAGAGGGGCCATGCCCGCTGGGCACTGTGACGGCGTGGAAGCCGGGCGAGGAGGCAGCCGTGGCGGCGCACCTGTTGGAGCTGTTCCACCTGCTGCCCATTGAGGTGCGCGCGCATACGCTTGCTTACGCATGTGCAGGCGGTCTCGTGCGCGAGTTGTGAAACAAGGGGCCTGCATGTGCACACACTGCAAAGCACCCGAGCGCGCACGCATGCCCTTCCCCCTTCCCCCAAAACATGCAGGCGTCGTTTCTGGAGTCGCGTGAAGAGCCAGAGGCTGTAGAGGTGGTGGTGGACGGCCGCAAGGAGATAAAGCAGGTGCTGAAGAGTCGGCTGGGGCTGGTGGTGCTCACAATTGAGCTGGAGGAGCGCCTGCCCAACCTGCAGCTCAGCGTGCCCGCACCGCACATCATGACATCGCCGTACCGCAAGCCGCTCACACACTTCCTCAACAAGTGCGTACGTGCATGCTTGTGTGCGTGTGTTGAGGTGATAGTTGGCCTTGCACAAGCCCCCCCGTCCTCTGTCCTTCCCCCCCTCCAAGCGCTTGCACGTGCACGTGCTCGTGCATGTGTTGGGGAGAGGGGAAGAGGGGAAAAGGGGGGCGAGAGTAATGGCACTGCCCTATCCCGGACTCGCACAAGCACGTCATGCTTGGATGTGCGCTGTCTGCCTGAGAGTGTGTCTCTGCCTGAATATGCGACGTTTGCTGAAGTGTGCGCAGGTTGTGATGTCTCTGTGCTCTGATGTGTGCGTGGTACTCTTGTGTACTAGTGTGCCACTTCAACCCAATCAAGCACCCCCTGCAGCTGCTGCCTGTCATGGGATCTCTTGGCACAACTATGCCTGTCATGGGATCTCCTGGCACAACTAGCCCCCCAAACGGCCGTGGACACAGAGGGCACATCAATAGTGCCTGCAGGCTTCTTGTGACATCATGCAGGGCGCCTACTTGGCCCGCGCGCGTGCACACACCCTCAGCACACCTACCCGCTCTCTCAGCACACATGGCGTGCAATGAGTGAGTGCGCTGTGTGGGTGTTACACGCCCACGATGTCACACACATACATGCGCCTGTGCCCACGCAGGTACGCCAAGGAGACAGTGGCGTACTTCCTGGACCTATCCCGCATCTGGAACAACCGCTATGTGTCGCGCCTGTTGGACATCATCCGCACGCCCACCGCGGCGCCGCTGCTGGAGCAGCTGCAGGCGTCAGAAGACAGGCTTGTGTCGCTGGTGGTCATCAACTGCCCCGAAGCACTGGAGGCGGCCGGCTTGCCGCCCCCCCCCGCCCCAAGTGCGTGCGTGCATGCGTGCGCGCCATGTGCCCGAGCGTGGGCATGGTGGGCGTGAGGGGCAAGCAATGGTGTGTTATTGGCCCTGGTTGTGGGAGGGCGCGTCCCGCTGCCCGTGCCGCCGTGCACCTGCACGCATGTTTGTGTCCAGAGTCGACAGCACAGTGGGGATGCCTGTCACCAGAATGTGGGCTTTTGTCCCCACTGACTCTTTTCTGTCACTTGATTGCTTACCCTTTTGTTTTTCTGGTCCATGAATGTATAGTCAGCCTATTCATTGTCTCTCTTGGGTGTGTGCTAGCCAGCCGCAACAAGCAGCGCGCTTGTGTGCATGCATTTGTGCAAGCCTTCAATTGGTTGAGGCTCCCTAGCAAATCAGGGCGCACGCATAAGGTCAGCTAACGCATGCGCACAGATGTGCGCATGTGTGCACACAAGCAGCTAAAGCATGCGCACATCATGCGCACTCATGACACCCACATGAGGTACATGCATGCCCACTTGCTTGCCCATGCGCGCGCATATACACACCCGCGCACGCGCGCACACACCACACAAGCATGCACACACGTGTGCCAGCAGGGAACGAGGACGAGCAGTCCCTGCGCCATATGGTCAACGATTTTGCGCCCTACAACGCCCTTAATTTGCTGTCTGTCATGGTCAAGTTGTCACCTCCCTGGATGGGAGCGCAGCACAAGCTGGCCACGGCCCTGCGTGCGCGCTGGAACAGCAAGGCTCGCGCGGAGCGGGTGCGCGGGAGGGAGGGGCTGGGGACTGCGGGGCAGAGGGTGGGATGCTTATCTGTGGGACGTGTGCAGGCATGTGGTTGCTTTCAAGGGTCATCCCGCGCGTGTGTGTTTGTGTGCGTGTGTGCGTGTACATGCATGTGTGCAAGCGTGCGCAGTGTGGTTATTCTGGGGGAAGTGCGGGTTGCAGAGCAGAGAGCGGCTGGGGCTCCGTGCAGATGCTTGTGCGCATCATCAATGACGAGCAGGCTGTGTTATGATTATGCCTTTGTGCCTGAGACGTGTATTTGCTGATTGACCCGGCGGTGCCTTGCAGGCATGGGCTGCCACGCCTCTGCTCGTCGATCAAAGCATCACAGCCCTATGCGCACCAAAGCAACACACCTCAAACAGATCCAAAATGTGTACTCGTTGCATCACGCCCCTCGCCATCCCCCTTCCCTACCCCACCCTTGCATAGGTTCAAACCCCCTCACCTCACACAGATCCAAAATATGCGCTCACGCCTGCTCCCGCACTGCTGCCACTGGCTGCTGCGCGCAGCTGAAGCGGGAGGACACAATGGGGCGCCCGCAGCTGCTGGAGAGCAAGCGATTGGCCAAGTGCCTGCTGGCGTTTGTGCACCATGAGCGGCAGGATATGGCGCCCCTGTTCGACCTGCTGTCCATCATGCTGGTGGGTTCCGCATCGTGCCTACGAGAGTGACAGAGTCTCTTGTCAGCGTTGTGCTGATGCGCTGATGAGAATAATATGCCATGTGACGAGCGCTGTCGTGTGAAAGCAGAGTGCATGTCTGCATGAGCAAGGCGGGGTCATGTTTGCTGGAGAAATGAGGAGTGAAGGACAGAAGGACGGCGTGTCCAGCAAAGCAGGCGTGTCCCAGGAATGCAGGCGCGTCCAGCAAAGCAGGGCAAGTGTCTGATAATACATGTCAAGTGTCGGCGGCGGGTCCGACGTGCAGGCACCTCGCGCGAATGGCGCACGTGCGCAGAGGGCGCGTGCTGAGGCTCTGTGGCCCCTTCCCCTGCCGGCCGTGGGGCTATTTATATCGTGCAGCAATTTGCATGCCGTCCTTGGCGGGCGGGACCGCCCTGGGGAGCAATGGAGTTGTTTGATTCCTCCTCTGCATCGCCGATGCGCATGAAGATGTTCAGTGTATCACGTGCGTCGCTGCGGAATACAAATGCACGCGTTCAGGGCCTCTGCCCCCCATTGAACCACACATAAGCAGCGCCTTACTGCAGGCTTTTTTCATTTTTATGGCATTTTCTGTGGCATAATTGTTTTCCTGGCTGACTGCGCACTGTTAATTTGGGTGTACCCTCCCGGTTTTCAGTTCCCTCCTGATGTGTGTCGCGCAGTGTGCTGAGCTGTGCAGTGCTTTGCAGCACAATCTGTTGATTGGGGTAGCCTGAGCACCTCAATGGGCCATTGCCTGCAAGTGCACCACCCGCGCTTGTTGCAACCAGATCTGCACAAGATCTGTACACATCTGCCACTCCAGTAGTGAATGCCATCAAACCCATCTGATACGGGCCTTCCCAGCTGCCATTACTGCCTGAGTTTCACCTGGGCATGAGTTTCACCTGGGCATGAGTTTCACCTGGGCATGCCCCCCTCCCTCTTTATTTAAGCCCTCTGAAGCCTTGCCCTGCCCTTGCCTAGCACGTCTCTCCCTGCGTATGTGCGCTACATTGTGAGTTATGCCTTCCTGGATGACTGCTGCAAGCATGCACTAAATCCTCGCACTGCCCTTGCCTGGCTGGCCCCTCTATGTGCAGGTGCGCTCTGTTGTGAGCTTTTCCTTCCTGGACGACTTCTGCAAGCGCAAGCTGCCGGAGCAGTGGGGCGTCCAGGAAAAGCAGCGCCTGCTGGCGCAATTTGTGGGCGCGTGGCAGGAGCAGCGCTACACGCAGGACCACCTAGAGAAGATACTGCAGGTGGGCGTGCGCGCATGTGCGCGTGCGCGTGTGTGCTTGCATGCATTGGGATGGAGTTGTGCTGTGACCAATGTCGCTAAGCGCAGAACCATCTGGTGGGGATGTTGCACGCATGTGTGGGCACATGTGTGTATGTGTGTGTGGGATTGCGATAGACTTGTGAAGTCGTAGCTCCACCCCCGCACCCTACACATGCGCGTACCGCACAAGGTAGCAAAATTGCTTGCACACACACACACACACGTACACACACAGGCAAGCACATCCACATACACACACAAACACACACACAGGCACGCAAATACACATACACACATATGCATGCACACGTGCTTGCTGGCTGCAGATGCTGGTGGTGCCAGTCACAGTGCACGCCTTGGAGCAGAAGCAGCTGGATGTGCTGGATGGGCCGCTCGTGGCGTCCATCTTCTCCTGCTTGCTGGGGCTCCAAGAGGCGGACGGGGAAGCGGCGCCGGGCGCTGCCGTGGAGATGGCGGAGCTTGAGTCCGCTCCACAGCCTGCCCTGCGCATGGTGTGTGTGTGTGTGTAATAGTGTGCAAGCATGTGTGTGTTTGCGCACATGTGTGCACATGTGTGCACAAGTGTGATTGAAAGAGGGGGCGGTGGGGGGCAGTGCAAGGTGGGTTGTGATGGTCTAAGGGAGTGCGCCTGTGCCGCTGCTGTGGAAATGGCGGTGCCAGTGCTAGTGCCAGTACTGCTGCTGTGAAGCGAGCAGTGCCAGTGCCAGCGTCGCTGCTGTGAGGCGGGAGAGTGTGAGCCGGCCTCACAGAGCAGGAGGTGTGGCTGACGTGCACACACGTAAACACACTCACTTTGCCGGCAACAGCGTCTCGTCTTGGCCCCGTCCACGGCCACTGAATATGAGGTGCAGCATGTGCTCCGCCAGCATCAGGCTCCTATCTTCAGTGCCAGGCACCCTAATCCCTTGCAGCGCGCGTGTCCCTTGCATTGTGCTTGTGTGTGTGAGGATGAGGCCCTTAAACATTGCAGTGCGCGTGTCCCTTGCATTGTGCTCGTGTGTACGAGATGAGAAGGGTCTTATCCCTTGCAGTGCATTTGTGTGCAGCCAGTGATGGGCTCTCCTTGCCAGGCCCTGCTTTCACCTGAGATTGCGGCCAACACTGTGGTCTCACCCACGCAAGCATGCACACTGCCCCCGCGCGCAAGCCAATTGCCCACATGATGCAAGCATGCTGCCCCCACTGCTTGAAGCACGGCCATTGATCATTGATCGCCACATGTCTTACTGAGCCCTGAATGGCAATAAGCACAATCATTGATCATTGATCGCCACATGTCTTACTGAGCCCTGGCAATACTGTGCTAGGTCTGTCTCCCAATATGCCTGTGATGTGCAGGCATGCACACAAAGACACACACACAGACATACACACACACAGACACAAAGACACACACACACACACAAAGACACACACACACACAAAGACACACACACAGCCGCGCGATCACATACACTCCACCCTGGCCCTTGTGCCCACGCGCAGAGCGACAACATGCTGGTGGAGCTGCTGCGCATCGCCTCCCTGGTGCTGGACACGTCGCCGCAGCTGCTCGCCCCGCGCGCGCGCCAGCTCATGGCCCTGTGCTGGCCGCTGCTGAAGCGCGACAACGCGGCGGTCACCAATGCCGCATACTTTGTGCTCTCGCTGTGCCTGCGCAACTTCCCGGTCTCTGACGAGGTCACCCTGCAGGTGTGTGTTTATGTGTGTGTGCGTGTGTGTGTGTGTGTGCGCGTGCGCGCGTGTGTGTGTGTGTGTGTGTGTGTGCAAGCACAGGCTGAAAGGCCTCCCAGTCGCGTGGCCCCCGTGTGCCGTGTGCTGTGCCACCCCTCTGCCACTGCCAGCTGTGCGGCGCTTGTGAGGGGTGGCAGATGCCCACAGGCCGGGCCAGGCAGTGGGGGGGGCTGTGGGGGCGGGGTGGCCTTGCAGGTGCACATGCTCAACCTGCTCAACCTGCTCCCATGGTGGACGGCCTTTGGTTCTGTAAGACATGCGCGTCTGCGGGTGCAACCACAGCCCAGCTGCTCCCTGGCGGCGGCTGCGTGGTGGTGTCAACCTTCCTTTCCCCCCCTTGGCCCCCTGTCATGGCAGCCCCCCCGTGCTGTGCCCCGCAGATACGCATTGCGCCTGGCACGCCCGCGCAGGCGTCACTTGCCACCATGCATTTGCGCATTGCGAGATACCTGAAGTCGAGATAGCCGAGCTTGCCAAGCGTATATGTACGCACTTGCGCTCACCCACTCACTCCCACATGCCTGCGCTCACACATGTGTATGCGCTGGGAGCCCACTCACACTCTGCAGACCATCTCCACTGTGCCAAAGCAGAAGGCTGCCGCCCGTGTGCAGGTGTTCAAGCTCATCCTGAAAAATCTGCAGCCCGACACCAAGAGGCCGCGGCCGCAGGAGGCCATCGACATTGTGCTGCGGATGCTGCATGACCGGGAGGCGGCGGGGGCAGCAGGCACGTCACAAAATGGGTCGGTGAAGATGGAGGTGGATGGCGCAGGAGGGGCTGCAGATGCCGTGGCGCTCCCGGCGGGGGCGGGGAGTGGAGGAAAGGCAGGGGTTTTTGAGGGCCCGCTCTGGGTGCGCACCATGAAGAAGGTGCTGACTGAGGACTCGGCGTCGCTGCAGCACGTGGCACTCCTGTGGCAGGTGCGGCGGGGCGCGTGCTGCCGTGTGTGTATGTGTGTTTGGCAGTGTGCGCGTTTGTGCCAGTGTCTGGCAGGGTGTGTGTATGTGTCTGTTTGTGTGTGTGCGTGTGTGTGTGTGTGAACGCTTGTTTGTGTGTCAAGCACGCACGCAGATTCCTTGGTCCTCGCATGTGCTGTTGCGCGTGATGCCCTGGGCGTTGCGCGTGCCATTGCGTGCGCCCTAAGTGCTGGCGCCCTTCCCTGCTGCGCTCTTCACTCATTTGGCAAATGCCTCAGCCCACTTCTCCCGTGCTCATGCCCATTCCACACACTCCTGCCCTCTCTCTCTCTCACTCTTTCTTTCTTTCTCTCTCTCTCTCTCTCTCTCTCTCTCTCTCTCTCTTTCTCTCTTTCTCCTTCCCAGATCCACACCCACACGTGCACCACCACCGCCGCTGCCATCACCGCGATTGACATCAGGCGTGTTCTGCATTTGCACCCCTGCCCTATGCATGTTTATTCCCCTGCTGCACACGCTTGCACACCACCAAACGTGCCTCTGTGCGGGCGTCACCGCGCACGCTGCACCTGATTTTGCACTGCGCATGCCACTCCTGGTATTGCCCGCCCCTCATACAAGCGCAACCGCGCATGCCTGCTTCCTTGCTATGCTGAGCATGCCCGAGCTGTTCTGTGCCCCCCCCTGCTGTGCGCGACCCCAGGTGGTCATCCGCCACGCCCCTCTGTTCTACCCCCACCGCGCTCACTTTGCGTCCAACATCACGCACTCCATGCTCAGGTAAGGGCACCAGGCTATTTAGGGTGTGCACCTGCTCAAACAAATGAATGCCACACGCTCTAAGTGCTCTAAGTGCTCTAAGCGTCATGCGCGCGCCGCTCAGGCTCGGCATCATGGGTAAAAAAGGGACATCAATCTGCCATCAGGTGGTGCCTGCATAGGTGCCAATACTTGTGGGTCATCCTCATGCCTCCACACGGCCTCATGGTTTCTTTCCTGTCGACACCTGTCTGTCTGGAAGCGCGGCTCAATCCAGGCGGGTCATGATGCTGCACTGCTGAGTGGCTGCTGGTGCTGCAGCTTGTAAGTGACATGTGGCAAGGGACAGCGCAACGACATGGGCACTTGCCTGCCTTGCTTGCGCTCCTGCGCAGTAGCAGCAGCACCACTACCAACTCGCCATGTGCACTGCACATGCGAGCGTGCGCGCGCGCGTACGCTGCTTTTTGAGCCTGCATGCTCTGGCAACAGCACACATGCATGTGCGTGCAGACTGAGGCTGCTGCAGGGCTCCAGGCACACATGCGTGCAGGCTGAGGCTGTGTGCTGTGTGCAGAGGCTGAGGCTGTGTGCTGCGTGCAGAGGCTGAGGCTGTGTGCTGTGTGCAGGCTGAGACGCATGTGTGCAGGCTGAGGCTTCTGCAGGGCACCAGGCACGCAGGCTGCGCAATCATGGCGTCCTCTGTAGGGGGGCAAGGCTTGTGTTGTTGAGGCGCGTGCGCAGGCACACACATGCACACGCACACACACGCTTGCGCATACGCAAGACCCCCACATATACACTTGCGCGCACACACACACGCACACACACACGCACACACGAGCATGCGCGTGCACATGCGTGCAGGCTGGGGCTGCAGCAGGGCACCAGCTCAGAGAATCGCAAGCTTGCCTTGGACCTCGCGCAGCTGCTGATTGGCTGGGAAGAGAAGACGCAGGCAAAGCATGGCCCCCCCTCCCCGCCCACGCAGCAGCTGGTGGAGCAAGGTGCGATTCAGCACAAATACTGTGTGTTTGCGTGCTTGCCCGCACCTGAAGGCTCTCAAAGGCAAGCGCAGCGGGCGTCTGAGCTTTTGTCAGTGCAGCATCAGCAGCTGCCTCACTCCAACAGCCGGTTTGTGCGTGCCTGCTTGCAGTATGCAACATTCAGCCCTAGCCAGCCGTACGTGCTCATTCATTTGGGCACAATGACTGGTCTCTGAGAGGAGGGTGCTCCACCATGTGCTCACACACGCACACAAACACACGCACACAGACGCACTTATACACACATACGTGCACACAGACGTATCCGTACACACACACACACACACACACACACGCACACACACCGTAAGTGACGCGCTTGCAGGCTCACACCGTATGTGACATTCGTGCACACTCACACACCGTACGTGGCATTCGTGCACACACACACACACATGCACGAGGCACACATGCACGAGGCACACCAAGTAGTGCTCTCTTGGTAATTGTGCATGCGCATTCACCACACAAGCGCGCGCACACTCATGTGGGCGCCCACAGGCACATGCTGCCGTTGGGCTGCGCGTGACGCTGAGTGATGTGCGTACCCAAACCACAGTCAGGCGGCACATAGGGTGCCCGGCAATGTGCACCCTCACCACCGGCCATGCTTCTGCACGTGCAGTCACCCAGAAGCGCCCGCGGGAGGGGGAGGAGCAAGGCGGCGAAGACGCAGACGCAAGTGCCCCGAAGGCCATCAAAACCGAAGACGGCAGTGCCGCAGGCGCCGCCGCTGGGTCGGCAGCAGCGGGGCCTGCTGCTACTGCTGCTACTTCTCAGCACACCCCAGGGGGCACGCCGCAGGCAGAAGCAGCTGCAGCCGCAGCAGGCGGCGGCAGGGGGGCTGCGCCAGAGGCACCAGCGGCGCCAGCTCCCCTGACCATGGAGGAGCTGGAGAAGTGGCGCATGCCCTCATTGCTGCAGGTGAGGCCGGCATGGGCGTGCGGCAGGACCTTGGGTATGGTGGCAGGGCGAGGCCGGCACGGTCGGGCATGGTGGCTTTGGGGGGAGGGGCAGGGTAAGGTCAGCACGTGCACGCAGCAGGGCCTCGGGTGTAGTGGCCGTGCAGCGCGTTGCCCTAGGCTGTGCATTGCCTCCATCTGTTTGGCTTCTTTTAAGTGCCCGCCCCTGCAGGAAAAAATGGGCAAGCCTCTCACTGCTCGCTTGCGCTCTCACACACACACACAGAGGCACACGCACCAATGCACTATAAAACCACACTCACACACATGCTCACATATACACACGCACCAATGCACTGTAAATTTACACACACACAGACACACACACCAATACACTATAAACACACACCTTTACAGACGGACACACACACCAATATACACTCACACACTAATAAATACCTGCACACCACAACACGCACAAGCACACACACGCTAATATATACATGCACACACCCCAATACACACACACTAATATCTACACTCACATCAACACACACACACGCGCGTGCGCATGCACGCACCCGCAGGACCAAGTGGGGAACCTGCTGGTGCGGCTGGCGCTGCTGCTGCTGAGTGCCAATGAGTCGTCCTCCACGGGGGCGCTCGCAAAAGACGAGGAGTCCAGCCTGCAGCAGCAGTGCGCGCTGGTGCTGCTTGCGCGCGCAGCCTTGGTGTGGCCCCAATGCAACTTCAAGGTGCGCCACACATGCTGGGGTGCGGGTGACCTTTGAGCCTTACTGCAACTCCATGGTGGGCAGCATGCTGTGGTGGGGTTGACCTTCTGTGAGCCCTGAAGTGCCTCTGTGGCTTTTAGGCGTGGCCCCACTGCAGCCATCAAAATGTGTGCGCGCGTGCGTGTGCCTGCCTGATTGTGGGCTTTGACCCAGCTTCAGGGCATTGCTTGCAGTGGTTACCGCTCCTATTGTTACAAACGTCCCTCCGCCACGCGCACAGCACGTGCGGCCGTCCCTGCTGATTTCTCCCCCACTGGCTGATTCGTCTGTTTGGGCTAACAAACCCATGCACCTCCCACAGCCCCCAGTGCAAGGCAGGCTCACGCACGTCCCACACTCGCTCTGAAAGAGGCTCTGCGCACGCCGAGCGCGTGCTCACCACCAAGTGCCTCCAGAGTGCGCCTCCCTCAGATGGGTTGTGGCGGGTGTGCAAGCATGGGAGAGCCGGAGGTGGGCCAGGACTCCACAGGGGCCCATGGGCTGCAGCTTGCCAGAGTGCTGCACCCCTGGGGCAGCACGCACGTGCACTTGTGTGTGCGCGCTTCACGCATCCAGCACCTGAAGCAGCAGTGCATGTACCGTGCCCCTCCAGCACCATGCGCGGGCGCATGTTCACAGACATGTGCGCTGCACAGGTCCAGACCCCGGGGCGGCTGTGCACATAATGTGCTCTCCGGCACCACGTGCGCGCAAGCACACACTCGTACGTGGATGCGCATGTGCGCGCTGCGCAGGTCCAGTACCTGGAGAGGCTGCTGCCTTCCCACATGGAGGCCGCGGCGCGCAGTACGCCACCCCTGGAGTACACCACCCCTGCGGGTCCTCTGCGCATCCCTAATTGCGTGGCCCCCCCGCCCATGCTCACCACGTCGCTGCGCATCGTGCGCTGCCTGCTGGAGGCGCGCGCACCGCACCTGCTGCACAACGTGCACTCCCAGGTGTGTGCGTGCGTGCGCGCATGCATGCATGCGTGTGTGTCCCCAGTATGCTTGTGTGCACCTTTACATGCATGTGCCACTTAGTGGTGCCTGCGTGCAAGTATGCGCGTATGTATGCATGCTCAGGGCAAGCACTCTAGGGTCCTGCCAACTAGCGTGTGCACACAAGGCCTTGCGGTCCACGTGAAGGATTGTGTGCTCAGGATATTTGACAGATTTCCAGGGCTGGGACTCGTTGTATTTTATGGCAAGGAGTGTTGTGCATGCATGGCGCGTTGATTTCAGGCACTTAGGGAACTCCACATGATCACCATCCCCTTCA
>LKMJ01001463.1_pt1 | contig 20853 bp, 18 predicted proteins | sample 643391 | NCBI WGS metagenome assembly LKMJ01 (sample SAMN04112250, study PRJNA286221) | soda lake metagenome | biome: soda lake; feature: Kulunda Steppe; material: water; isolation source: sample PL-Br10 brine of Picturesque Lake | place: Russia: Kulunda steppe | collected 2010-07
GACGGTTGGAATGCCGTGGTATTCCAGGGCATGAATAGCTATCTGCCCTAAAATCAGCTGCTCGGTATATTCCTTCGAGCCAACCACAATTTCTATATCAACCGCTTCTTCTTCAACTTCTTCAGCTTCGCAACCAATAACAAATACCAAGCTTACCAACATTAACATTACTACAGAAAGTGTCAAAATACGCTTTGCTATCATAAATTCATTATTCCCCCTTGTTTTTTTTTAATACAATAGCGTTGAGTATTTAAGAGTCTAGGACCATTTAACCAACCCCTTTTCGACCTGACCAATAATATAGTCAAGTAAAATTGCTGTCAAAGCAGCCAGGGACGCCCCGGTGAAAATAACCATATCGCGTCCCAAAGATATTCCAGCTACGATAAGATCACCAAGACCTCCTCCGCCAATAAATGTGGCCATGGCTGCTGTGCCCACGTTGATAACAACTGCTGTTCGAATTCCCGCGACGGTTATTGGAAAAGCAAGCGGCAATTCTATGCGAGTCAATATGCGAAAAGGTGTCATACCCATTCCCTTTGCTGATTCTATAACGCTCGGTTGTACGTGGATAATACCGGCAAAAGTATTCCTTAAAATGGGCAGAATAGAGTAAATGAAAAGAGCAAAAACTGCCATTCTAAAACCAATCCCCATAATAACAAAAAACAAAGCTAGAATAGCCAGTGGAGGGACTGTTTGACCTAGATTAATTATATTCTCGACTATCCTTCCAAGGTAGTAAAGTTTTGGACGGGATAGCAGGATCCCACCTAAAACTCCAACTATTATTGCTCCAATCATTGAGACAAGCATTAACAATAAATGTTCTCTAAGCGCTTTAAACATATTACTGTAACTAAGCATTCGAGCTACCAGACTATCAGTTGGATTAATCTCCACGTATATTATAATAATTGCGCCTACCGCAATTAAAAACAGAGGCAAAATAAAGTCCATCACATTTAAATTTTTCATAACTCTATTCATCCTCTCTTACTACGTTAAGCAGATTGCCCAGGGTAATTATCCCCCGTAACCGGTTATTCTCGTTGACCACTGCTACGTAGCATTCACCGCATTCCAGCACAACAGGCAAAATCTCTTTTCAAATAGCATCACTGGTCAATGACTGCTCTAACTTGCGCAAATTGCCAGCTGCCATTTAAACATTATTATTTTTGTCCAATTCTGCCCCAGCTTTTGCAGCAAACTTTCGTTCACCCCAGGACATTATAAAGTCAAAGAAAAGGGCAATTATTGACACACCAATTGCACCAACTATAATCATGGCTTCATTTGATCTGGAAATACCCTGGAAAATAAGTTCTCCCAGGCCACCTGCGCCGACATAGGCTGTAACTGCAGCAACCCCTACAATCATAACTGTAGCGGTTCGTATGCCTGCTATGATTACAGGCATGGCGAGAGGGATTTTGATTTTGGTTAAAACCCGCCACTCGGTCATACCCATACCAACTGCTGATTCTGTGATGACCGGGTCGATCTCTATAATTCCTGTGTAGGTGTTGCGAACAATCGGAAGGAGGCTGTAAAGAATCAGGGCAATTACCCCGGTAGTAAAACCAATCCCGAAAAATGGCACCATCATACCGAGCATTGCAATACTGGGAATGGTCATCAAAACCTGGCACACTGCAAGCACCGTAGATGCCGTATTTGAATAATAGCTAATAATAATGCCTATTAATACAGAAACAATAACAGCAATGCCTATGGAGACAAACACCAGCCAGAGGTGTTCCAAAAGAAGATTCCAAACCAGCTCGCCTCGACGATCGAGGTAATTAATAACGTTTCTGAACAATGAAGGATTGGCAGTTAAAGTCGAAAGATAGTTTCCAACATCTATTGGTGCAAAGCAAAACAAGAAAGAACTAGTAACTGGGTTGAAAATAATCAAACTCCTCTTTCCTTTTTTTAATCGCCGAATAGTAGCTTGATAAATGAAAAAATTTTATTATTTATGTTAATCTTATCTTTCACACCCTTGAAAAATAAAACTTGGATTTTATCAAGACTCAGGTAATAAATGTAAATATATTTAGGGCGTTCTTTTTTTAATGAAAGTATCCATTTCAAATTCGATCAGCATAAAAACTCTTTTTAACCGGGTATACCGGCACCAAAAGCAGTTCAATATCCTGTTCTAAGAAAAAATCTTTTACGCGGTAAAGCGGGTTTCTGTCACACAAGATATTGATGATTAAGGTGGTAACATGAGTTCTGGGATCAAGGCGCCACTGCTTGTCGTCCCACGTTACAAGGTTGTTCATGGTTTCTCTAACATTAAGTTAATCACACATGGCCCGAATAATTGGCGCCTGCCGGTTTCTCTGACATCGTAAGTCATAGACTCCACCTGTTAAATGAATTACTTTGCTGTTATTGATCATATAAAAGATGGAGAAAATGCACAAGGTAAATAATGGTAAATTGCGCTATTAATTCAAATATATTTCTGTAATGTTATTTTATTATGTCATTAATTCGTTTTGCTCCCTCTTAAGGGTGCAAAAAATAAGTTATAAAATCTTTTAGGTGACAATCCAGGTTTTGCGCAGTCCCCGCTAATATCTTTCATTCCATTGTACCCGATCCTGTTGCACTAAAAATAAACGATCTTTAGCCGGGATAGGAGCTCAATTATGATAATGGTTTAAACTTGTTTTGATCTCTTTTAATTGATCGTATATATTAAACATCAGCATGATCAATTCCAGGTAAACTCTTAAAATGATGATCGCGATTAATGCTCCGATCGGAGCCGTAATCAGAGTTACAAAGACCATGCCCGTCCCGGTAGCGCTTACTGCAATAATTGAGGATATAATAGACACTACTGCTCCCAAAACAATTGCAACTATCCCGATGATGAATATGGCCCTGATTATTTTTGGTGCAATCATCTCTTTCATGGTTATGTCAAACAGGGATTTAAAAAATCCTTTGCCCTGGTATTTTATATCCGTGTTCGGTTCTTGATATGTTTTATTCTTTTCCTGTGAAGTTTCTTCCACGGGGGGATAACCAGGCGGAGCTTGTTTGGTACTTTCAGTTTCTTCAATAAATGAGTGGCAGTACTTGCACTTGATCGCATTTAACTTTATTTCGTTTGCGCAAAATGGACAGTTTTTGTATTCATTTTCGTTCATTTTTACCCTCCTGCTTTTTCAGCTTGGTTGATTTTATCCCGCAATTTATCGGTAGAAGAATCTTGCCTGTTACGGACAAATCATATAACAAACCCAAACGGTTGTCTATATATTTTATCGAAAGCTTGAGGCGGGCTGCTGACAGTTAAAAAACTTTCATAAATGATAAGCGAACCATAACCGAGATTACCGGAGCGGCAACACTAATTTTATAAGAATAGTAAAAAAGTTCTGTTTGCCAAGGTTAAGAGTCATAATTGATTAAGTCATGATCCTGGGGGAAAATAAGGCTGGGCGCTTAATTAACCGGCAGGATTTTTGGTTTGTTGCAAGAAATTTATAATAACAGGATTTACTACACATAAACAACTTTTCTTAACTTGTTCTGTCACATCGTAATACTTTGCCTGTCAAATAAACTGATTTAAGGAAGTGAGAAATAAGGTGGAAAAGAAAAAGCCTAACCGGGAAGAAGCCATGGCGCTTTTAAAGAAACACAACAAGAACGATGCTTTAGTCAAGCATGCTTTGGCCGTAGAAGCAGTTATGGGCCATTTTGCCGAGAAATTCGGTGAAGAGGATCCGGAAAAGTGGCGGGTTATAGGATTGATCCATGATTTGGATTATGAAAAATATCCGGAGGAACACTGCCAGAAAACAAAAGAGATTTTGATGGAAGAAGGATGGCCGGACGATTATATCAGGGCGGTGCAAAGCCACGGCTGGAAAATTTGTACCGATGTTGAACCGGTGGAGAGAATGGAAAAAGTTCTTTATGCCATCGATGAGCTTACAGGTTTAATTGTAGCTACGGTGCTGATGCGTCCCAACCGGAGTGTAATGGACCTTACCGCAAAATCGGTAAAGAAGAAATTTAAACAGAAAGGCTTTGCTGCCGGAGTAAACCGTGAAGTTGTTGAAGAGGGGGCGAGTCTTTTGGGGATGGATTTAACAGAACTCATGGAGGAAACCATCAAAGGGATGCAGTCCGCAGCAGATGAACTGGAACTTAGAGGAGACCTGTAGAATAAGTGAGGCTGAGTAAAGAGCTTTTACAGTTGTTAACGGTGAAAAACACAAAGCTTTAAGGCAATGTTCCGCTGGAATAATAATTAGTCTTTGAGTGTTGCCGGCAGTAATTTTTCCATACCAACCGGGAATAGAAACATTCCCGGTACATTTGCAAACGAGAGTAAAAACCTTTTTTGAAACCATACTTAGCTTCCTTCATATGGTGGGACAGCGCTTTCAGGTGTGGATAAGCTACAGGGTAGCCCTGCCAGGCCGCGTACTTGCTTAGGAATATTTCTACACCGAAGCGGCTCCAGGAAAGATCAGGAAGATTATGGATGAAACTGCCTGCAAACCCCCTCTGGCCATTAAGGATTCCAAAATAACGATGAGCCAGGTCTGTAAGCGTTTTGCCGCCCTTGAAAACACCTACGGTCATTGCCGTTTCCTTGTTTATTAGCAAGGGGTTCAGCAGTAAGTTCAAATGTTCGTGCTGTAAATTTATTAAGTCAGCATCAACAAAAAGCCAGTAGTGTGCCTCTTGTACGTGGTTGATCCCCGCTTGCAGCGCCGCTCCCTTGCCCTGGTTGGAAGTAAGCGAAACAAGCTCTATCGGATATTGTTTAGAAACAGCAGCAGTTTTATCTGTGGAGCCGTCGTCTATAACCACTACTACTACTGCTGCATGGGAAGAAGTGTAACTGCACAAAACCTCTAGAACCTCACCGATGCGTGGTTCTTCGTTAAATGCCGGTACCAGGATGGCTATTTCTGGGTTCATTGCTAATCACCTTGGGTCTGCTTTTGTAATTATTTTGGATCTAAACCATATGCTTATTCTATTTTTAACTATAAAGTCCTTTTTAAAATATGAAATTGCTGTTATCGAATTAAAAGCGGTAAGCTTCTACTGATCATGTTATAATTTAAATCAGCCTTTAATACGTGCAGGCTGTTCAAAAGATGGGCAGTGATTGAATTTGAGCAGAACGATCGAAGACAACAAGATAATGGTGGCCATGAGCGGCGGTGTGGACAGCTCTGTAGCTGCTTTTTTGCTCAAAGAGGCCGGTTACGATGTAATCGGGGTGACCATGCGCATGTGGGTTGATCCTTTATCCGAAGAACAGGCCGGGGCAGAAGCTAAAGGCTGCTGTTCTTATGATGCTGTTGCCGATGCGCAAAAAGTAGCGGCCATGATCGATATCCCCCATTATGTTTTAAACATGAAAGAGGAGTTTTATCAGAATATTGTCTGTAATTTTGCCCGGGAATATCTTTACGGCAGGACTCCCAACCCCTGCATTGAATGCAACCGCACTGTAAAGTTTTCATCTTTACTGCAGAAAGCCCGTGGCCTGGGTATTGGCCGCATGGCGACCGGTCATTACGCGCGAATTGATTATGATCCTGTAAATGGTTATTTTAAGCTGCTGCGAGGGAATGACCGGCAGAAGGACCAAAGCTACATGCTTTATGTGCTGCGGCAGGAAGAACTGGCTGCTACATTTTTCCCGCTTGGTGACAAGACCAAACAGCAGATCCGGAAGATTGCGGCGGCCAAAGGTTTAAAAGTGGCCGGAAAAGCTGAGAGCCAGGAAATATGTTTCATCCCCGACAATGATTACCGCTCGTTTATGGAACGGTTATGTCCGGAAGCAGTCCGCCCCGGCGATATTGTTTCTGTTACCGGTGATAAACTGGGGGATCACAAGGGGATCGCTTTTTATACTATCGGCCAGCGCAAAGGGCTGAGAATAACTGCTTCTGAACCGCTTTATGTGATTAGGATTGATGCCTCCAGAAACGAGGTGGTGGTAGGCCCGGAGAAAGAAACTTTCAGCACGGGTTTGCTGGCGGAAAAGATGAATTTTATTGCCGGCGTGCAGCCTCAAAAACCCGCAGAGGTGGATGCTAAAATACGCTACCGCGCTCCTGCCGTACCTGCCCTTCTTTACCCCCCGCAGGAAGGTTATGCCCGGGTTATATTTGACCAAAAACAAAAAGCAGTTACCCCCGGACAGTCAGCTGTATTTTACAGGGGCGAAGAAGTTTTGGGCGGGGGCATCATCAACCGATCAATAGATTAAGCAGTAAGCAGGTAAAAACCCGGCAGAAACCTGTGCTATAATTATTATTATCCGTGTAATAAGGAGTTGAAATAATATGAAAAATGTGCTAATTTTTGGTGCCGGACGGATAGCCGGTCCCTGTGTGCGGCATTTGTTACAAGAACCGGATCTTAACCTGGTGGTCGTTGACCGGATACTGGAAAATGCGCAAAATGCGCTTGCCGGCCATCCTCGCGGTGAGGCGCAAGCCCTGGACCTGCAGGAGACTGATTACCTGATAAAAAAAGCCGACCTTGTTGTCAGTTTATTGCCCCGGTCCCTGGATGTGTCAGTTATTAAAAAATGCCTGGAAAATAAAACCTCTGTCGTTTTTCCAAACTTTATTTCTCCTGCCATCCAAGAACTTGATAATCAAATCAGGGAAGCCGGCATTACTGCCCTGGGAGAGGTGGGTTTGGACCCGGGTATAGATCATATGTCAGCAATGAAAATAATTGATCAGGTTAAAGAAAAAGGAGGCAAAGTCCTAAAGTTTAGCTCCTGGTGTGGGGGGTTGCCCGCTCCGGATGCTGCTTTAGAACCACTAAGATATAAATTTTCCTGGTCTCCGGAAGGAGTTATTGAAGCCAGTGCATGCCCCGCTAAATACCTGAATTACGGGAAAGAAATTAGCGTTGCCGGAAATGATTTGATGAAAAATTATACTTTTAAATACGTGCCGGAATGCGGGTGGTTTGAAGAATATCCAAACAGCGATGCCTTATTTTATATCGACATTTACAATATTCCTGAAGTCACTAGTATCTACAGGGGCACATTCCGTTATCCCGGGTGGTGTGAAACTATTGCATGTTTATATAAAATGGGCATGTTCAACGATAACAAAAAGGATGTTGAAAATATATCTTACCGGGACTTTACCTGCAAACTGTTAGGGGCCCATGAAGAAACAAGTGTAAAAAGGGCCTTAGCTGAATATCTTGGCGTTCAAGAATACTGCCTGGTAATAAAAAACATCCAGTGGCTGGGCTTGTGCGAAGAAAATACAATACCTTTGACCCGGGCTTCAGCAAAAGATATTTTGGCTGATGTGCTTTTGAAAAAACTGCAATTCGGTAAAAATGAAAGAGATCTGGTTGTTATGCTCCATGAGTTTGATGTGCAGTATCCGGATGGAAAAGAAGAGCAAATAATTTCAACTTTAATTGAGTATGGCCGGCCTGGAGGTGATTCGGCGATGGCCAGGACCACCGGGTTGCCGCTGGCCTGTGCCGCGAAATTAATCCTTAAAAATGAGTTTAAAGAAGTCGGGGTTCAGCTTCCTGTCGATAGGAAAATATATAAACCTGTTTTAAAAGAACTTGAGGAGCTGGGCATCACAATGAAAGACAGTTATTCTGCCTGGTAGTGATTGTTTATGTTTTTTGCAGTTCATTCCCCCGGAAATATTTTTTTCGACCGGTTTGTGTTAAGATAATAAAAAGGAAGTCTTTATTGATAGTCAATTTATGTCTTCCGGGTTTTTCAAAGTTTGAAGCTTAATGGTTAGAAAGGAAGTTTATATGGCCATTTATCCCGGTTCCAGGTATAACATTTCAATCATTACCTGCCTGGCAATTTTACTTTCTATCATCCTGCTGCCAACCGATATAAAAGGCATACCCTCAACTGCCGCAGCTGCAGCTGATCCGGAGTTGGACCTGACTATCATATATACCAACGATGAACACGGGGCAGTAATTCCCCATTCACCGGCTGTTGATTTTTATCCGGAAAGAAAAAATCCGACTAGCGGTGGTTATGCCCGCCTTGCCACGGCTGTAGAACAGATCAGGCAGGAAAAAGCAGCTGCCGGTGAACCGGTTTTGCTTATATCAGGTGGTGACTATATCGGGGGGACAGCATACAGCTGGCTGGCGCCCCGGGGTTATGCTCCGGAGTTGAGTATAAAACAAAAAATTGGTTACGATGCGGTTGTGATCGGCAACCATGAATATGACTACGGGCCTTATGTTCTGGCTGATTATCTTTTGGAGGCGGGTTACCCGGATGCTCACGATGAAACGGTGGTCCTTGCTTCCAATACTAAAGCGCCGCCCGATCACCCCCTGGCCACAAGAGACCTTTACCGCGACAACCACCTGATGGTTCTTGAAAACGGCCTTAAAGTGGGCCTGTTTGGCCTGATTGGAAAAGATGCTGTGTCTGTAACCACTGCCAATGAGCCGGTAGAATTCACTGCCCAGCATGAGGCAGCACGGCTTATGGTTAATCAATTAAAAGCGCAGGGGGCCCAGCTGATCATAGCTGTTACCCACTCCGGGGTTGAAGAAGATCGTGAACTGGCTCGCGATGTGCCCGGAATCGATGTCATTATCGGCGGCCATTGCCACACAGCGCTGCAGAATCCGGTTATTGAACAGGATACTGTAATTGTTCAGGCCGGTTCGCTTTTAGAATATTATGGCCGCCTTGAACTTGCCTTTAACCTTTCTACAAAAGAAACCCGCATTCGCAATGAGGAAAAAGAAATCCCTTTCCTCCATGCCCTGGATTATACCTATCTGCTTGATCCGGAGATCGACGCTGTCATAGATCTTTATACCGAAAAGCTTAATGATCTGGTTGCCGAAAAAACAGCTGGCCGCTTCGAGGATATACTTGATGATTACATCATGCTTTCTGATTTTGAAATACCCAACTATCCTCCCCTGCAGGAATCACCTGCAGGCAATTTTATCACCGATGCCATGCGCCTGGTCACCAGGGAAAAAACCGATCATGAAGCTGATTTTGCCATCCAGGCCAACGGGTCGATCCGGGGTAGTGTTACTCCCGGAACCATGCCTCACTCTTTTGGTAAAGTATCTTTTTATGACCTGGTTGAAATAGTGGGTTTGGGCAAAGGACCGGATGGTGATGCCGGCTACCCCATAGTTGCTGTTTATCTGACAGGCGATGAAATGGTTAATGTTTTGGAAGTTGCGGTTTTATTGAAAGTGCTGATGGGTGACACTTATTTCTTACAAATTTCCGGTTTGCGCTATGATTACAACCCACAAAATGCGGTTCTTTTTACAGTTCCCTATCTTGACCTGCCAATTCCGACCACCCGGGCGGTAACCGGTGCTGAGCGCTATACTGGTGAGGGGCGGCAGGGCTTTGATGACGAAGGTTACATTTCCCTGGAAAAAGATGATCAGGATCTCTACTGCCTTGTTACCGATTCTTACGTTGTCTCTTTTCTGCCCATGGTCGGTGAAATTTTACCCTGGCTGAACCTTGTCTTAAAAGACCGGGAAGGTAATCCTGTTGCAGAAGATGACTTGGATGAACTGATCGTTTATGCTGACGGCGAGGAGTTAAAAGTCTGGCAAACGGTCGTAGAATATGCAGCAAACCAGCCGGAAGGTGACTCCGGTTTACCCGAAGTTGAAAAATACTATGCTTCAACTGCACAGAGGATTAATCCGGTTTGGAGCTTACCGCTTATAACCTGGCCGCTGTTAATGATCCTGATCCTGCTATCCGGGCTGGTTTACTTCTTCAGGCGCAGGAAAATGCGCAAAAAAGTTTATTAGCCGCAGAGCCTTTAGTAGACACTGCCAGATAATTATGCTAATTTAGAGCAAATAAAAAGGATGGGAGCTGAATAAACTTGAAAAGTTTGGCCTGGAAAAATGGCAACATTTGTGATATTGCCGAAGCAAAAGTTCCGCTTGAAGACCGGTGCTATTTTTTTGGCGACGGAGTATACGAGGTTATCAAAGTATATAATGGAAAGCCCTTTTATATGGCGCCGCACTTAAAAAGGCTGCAGAACAGTGCTGGAGCTATTGAAATAAATATTCCCTATACGATTGAGGAAATTGAATATCATATTACTGATTTAATACAAAAGAGTGGCTGTCAGAACGGTTATCTTTATATGCAGCTGACAAGGGGTTGCGCGCAGCGGGATCACCTGCCTCCCGCAGGTCTTGAGCCCTCCCTGATTATGTATATCAGGGAGTTTGGCGGACCTGCTTCAGTACTTGATAACTTTAAACCGGCCGGCTGTATAACCGTGCCGGATGAAAGATGGCTTAAATGCAACATTAAATCGGTTAATCTACTGCCCAATATTTTAGCCCGGCTGAAAGCCGACAAAGCGGGAGCTACCGAAGCGATATTTTACCGTCCGGGAGGCATTGTTACCGAAGCAACCCGCACTAATGTATTTGCCGTGATCGATGGTAAAGTGCGGACCCATCCGGAATCAAACTTAATTTTATCGGGAATAACCAGGAGCATTGTCCTCGACATCATGAGAAAGCAGGATATACCCTTTTCTGAAGAAGCATTTTATGTCGATGATTTGAAACATGCTTCTGAAGTGTGGACCACTTCTTCGGGAATTGAGGTTCACCCGATTGGCAGTATAGACGGCCGGCCGGTAAATGAGCCGGTGCCCGGTCCCATCTGTCAGCAGCTGATCGTAGAATTCCGGAAAATTATTAAAGAAGAATGTTATGATGGGAAAAAGGCTTAAAGCTCAACCGGTTTTCAAGGCTAAAATTTAATGATAAGAGAAATGAGGGAGGTGAATTAACATGCCGGCCCTGGTTGAAAAAATAATTTCCTACATGGAAGAACTTGCTCCTTCATCGATTGCTTTGCCCGGAGACCAGGTCGGCTTGCAGCTGGGTAATCCGGGGGCGGAGGTAAAAAAAATACTGGTTGCTCTAGATCCCGATCAAGCTGCGGTAGAAGAAGCCGAAGCGATCGGAGCGGAAATGATACTGACCCATCATCCTCTCTTTTACAACAAACTTTCAGCTGTTAATGAAAAGCTGCCGGAAGGAGCTCTGGTTGCAGCGGCAATCAGAAATAACCTGCATATTTTTAGTGCGCATACTAATTACGATATTGCCCCGCAGGGGATTAGTTATCAACTGGCAAAAACATTAGGCTTGCCCGCAGAAGAAGCCAAAGTCCTCGAGGTTACCGGCAGTGAAAAACTTTTAAAGCTGGTGGTTTTTATACCCGCCGGATACGAGGACAGTGTCCGCAATGCCCTGGCCGAAGCCGGCGCCGGACAGATTGGCGATTACAGCCATTGTACTTTTCAGCTTTCCGGGACGGGAACTTTTATGCCGGGAGAGGGCTCCAGTCCCTTTATCGGCGCTCAAGGTCAGCTGGAAAAAGTTGACGAAATACGCCTGGAGACAATTCTGCCGGCTAACCGCCAAAGGATGGTGCTCAAGGCCCTGATGGAGGCACATCCATACGAAGAAGTTGCCTATGATCTCTATTCCCTCGCCCGGGAAGGCAAAAGCTTTGGTCTGGGCTTGAGTTTATCCATCGAACGCCCCATTTCCCTGGATCAACTGATTCAGCGTTGCCGCAGCATGTTGAATCCAAGTAGTTTACGCTGCTGGACTCCAGGTAACAATGTTTTTAGCCGGGTAGCTGTATGCGGTGGCAGTGGCGGCTCCTTGATTGAACATGCCTTGCGGCAGGGTGCAGAGGTTCTTATTTCCGGGGACTTTGGTTATCACGATCTTAAATATGCCCAGTCCCGGGGTCTTGCTCTGGTTGACGCCGGTCATGACGCCACCGAGTGGCCGGGGGTTGTCTACCTCCAACAGTATATATCGAAACGTTTGCAAGCGGACAGCTATAAAACCGAAGTTTTTTTACAGACTTCGGTATCAACAGGCTGGAGACAGTAATCAAGGGTAGGTATAACCTACTCTTTTTTTATAATACAAGGGGTGTAAAAAATGCAGCTGCGATTACTTTGGGAACTACAGGAACTGGATCTTTCCATTAAAGATTTGCAATTAAAGATTGAAGAAGCTCCCCTCCTCAGCGGTGTCCGGGAAGCAAAAGAGTATTTGGAAAATATGGAAAATGATTTTTCAGAGCGGGAACGCAGTCTGAACGCTGACCGTAAAAATTTAAAACAGCTGGAATTAGAGGAGCAAAAAATTGTTGGAGACAGGAAAGAGCTTTATGACAATATGTATAACGGCAAGACTACTAATGTTAAAGAACTGGAGCAAATGCAGCGCAAAATGGATCTTTTGGCTGCCGAAAAGAAAAAGGTGGAAGAAAACATTTTGAACCTTATGGAATCAATTGAAAACCAGGAAGCTGAATTAAACACTGTCGAGGAAGAATTAAGCCGGAGCAGACAAGAACTGCAGGAAAAAGAAGACCGGCTGAAGCAGGATCTGGAAAATTATAATCGCCAGGTGTCGCAATTGCAAACCAGTCGTGAGCAGCTTGCTGAAAAAATTGATCATAAATACCTTGAAAAGTATTCTGTTTTAGTTCAAAAACATCAGGGGAAAGCCCTTGCCCGGGTGGTCGATGATATTTGTGGCGGCTGCCGGGTTTTTATATCTTCAGCCCAGCGCGGTCATCTTTACAATCCGAGTGCAATGGTGTATTGTGAAAACTGCGGCCGTTTGTTGGTTAACCTTGAAAACCAATAAAAGGCCTGGTTTAAAATTAAACAACATTACTTATCCGGTCGAACGTTGAGCTGCTTTATTTAGATTGGGTAAAACAGGTTCGGAGGTGTCAACATTGGCACAAAAAAAGGCGCAAAAAAAAGTCAGAGCAAAAGATTTAAAAAAACAGCGGTGGGCCGGAATTATCGCTGCTATACTGGCTATTGCGATGATCCTGTCAGTGGCTGTGGGCTACTTCGGCCAGGCTATTGGCGGCGAAGGGACCATTTTGCCTGAACAGCAGGCAGATCCTGAGCCGGAGGATTATCTTGCCCACTATCAAGGTGAAGTAGAACGCCTGGAGGAACACCTTGAAGAGCACGAAGCCACCGAGATTATACTGCGGGAATTAGCTGAGAATTATCGTTATTTAACCCTGGTCCAGCAGATGTATTTTGATGATCAGGAAGCAGTGCAGGAATATCAGGAAGAATTATTGTCCATTTATCAATCCCTGGTTGAAATGGAGCCTGCCGACCCGATGTATCGCCTGGAGCTAATAAACCTGTATGTTGAACGACAAAAGGAGCAGCATATCGATGAAGAAATCTCTGCTTTGCAGGATCTTCTGCGCGAAGATCCCGATCCCATGGTCCACATTTCGTTGATCGGTTTGCTGGATTCACTGCAGAAAGAAGATCGGCACCGGGAAGAGGTAGAATGGCTGCACCAATATCTTGAAGATAGAATTGCCCAGGGCATAGCTGACAATGAAGAGCGTTTTTACAATGCTGTTTTATTGGGTGAGTACTTTAATGATCCGGGTAGAGCTGAATCAGTACTTGAAGATATAATGGAGGAAGAAAGCGAAGAAAGCAGGATTTATCAGGAAGCCCTGAACTATCTAAACCATCTTCAAGCTGAAGATGATCTTGACGAAGAAATTTTCTTCGATTAAGGTTCAGGAGAGGCAACGACAGGAATAAGGCCTATGGAAAAAGAAAAAATAATTAACCTTTTTGAAGAGCTGCGAACGCGTTTGATGATTATTGCCGTAGCAGTTTTTCTTTTGGCGATCGTCAGCTTTACTTTCAGCGACGAAATACGTTATATTCTTTTACTGCCGGCCGAGATGGCCTATAGCGGGCTTGATGCCGACGGTCTTGATTTGCAGCTGATCTTTTTAACTCCGTCCGAGGCGCTCGTGGCCAACCTGCGCCTCGCCTTTATTACCAGTGGTATTGTAACCTTGCCATTAATACTTTATCAGCTGCTGGCCCTGGCATTAGTTGCAGTGGGAAAAGCCAGGAAGTCTGCTGTTATGCTTACCCTGATAATGTATTTTCTTTTTGCCCTGGGGATTTCCTTTTCCTATTTCGTGGTCCTGCCCTTTGCTTTAAACTTTTTTATCGGTTTTTCAGGGGCCGATCTTATGCCCAGCTTTAGTATTGCCCGCTATATTTCTTTTACTACTTCCTTTATATTATCTTTTGGCCTTGTCTTTCAAATGCCGGTTTTCTTTTGGTTCTTGGGCAGCATAGGCTTGATTACTACTGCATTTTTAAGAAAAAATCGTAAATTCGCCCTGCTGATAATTATTATTTTTGCCTCGGTCCTCACCCCTCCTGATATATTTTCCCAGGTTTTGATGGCCATTCCCTTAATGCTCTTGTATGAGCTGGGTATATTCATGGTCTTTTTAGCCTGGCGTAAAAAGAAGAGTCCCGATTTGCCCGATGCTTCAACCGGTTAAATGTGCCGGTAGAAGAAGAAATAAACTTAAAAGAAAGTAATGTAAGCAAATAGCATAGGATGCGTTAAAAACCCTATAATTCAGGCTGGGGCGCGCAGCCAGCGTTGAACTGCTGAGTGATGTGAATGATTTTGCTTTTCTATGGGAGAAGGGAAAGCGGACATCTTCATAGAAAGTTATAAATTATTCATTTAGAGTTTTATAGAAAGGCTGTCGATCTGTATTGAAGTTAGCCGGTAATGGTGAATACAAGGGAGAACTCTTAAAAAATAAACCGCATGGCTGGGGAACTATCACCTGGCCGGATGGAAGCAGGTACACCGGGCAGTGGAAGAACGGTTATTTTCACGGTGAAGGTACTTTTATCTGGTCCAATGGCGATAAATACGAAGGCTATTGGAGTGAAGATCAGAGACATGGTCAGGGCACCTACCTGTTTGCCGATTGGCGTAAATATGTGGGCGAATGGAAAAATGATCAAATGCATGGGTATGGCACCTACTATTGGACCGGTGGCGAAAAATATGAAGGACAATTTGTCAATGGACTCTATGAAGGGCACGGCAAATTTTCCTGGCCTGACGGCAGGGTTTATACTGGTGAATGGAAAAACGCCCACCGCCACGGCGAAGGGGAAATGCTTTGGCCTAATGGGAAAAGTTACAAAGGTCAGTGGTATGAAGATTGCAGACATGGCAAAGGGACACAGGTTTGGCCTGATGGCCGGAAGTACGAGGGCCAGTGGATAAAAAACCAACTGCATGGAAAAGGCGTTTTTCGTTTCCCCGATGGTTCCTGTTACGAAGGGTTGTTTAAAAAGGGGCGCTTTGCTGATAAGGGATGCTTCTTTTTTTCTGATGGAGCAAAATACCGGGGTAAATTACAGAACGGTTTGCCGCACGGCAGGGGAACTGTATATTTTCCTGATGGAACGCAATTCAGCGGTAAATACGATCACGGGGAAAATGTTGGACTTGGATTATGCTATTTTCCCGATGGATCAAAATATAGCGGAGAAAGCAAAAACAGCTTGCCCCATGGTGAAGGAAAGATCAATTATCCGGACGGTTCCTGTTATGTGGGCATGTTTGTCGGGGGTAAACCTGTCGACGACGGCATTTTCTACTTTGCCGACGGCTCGGCCTACAGCGGTGAGCTGAAAAACGGTCGGCCAAACGGTAAGGGAAGCGTAACCTATAAAAACGATATCAATTACAAAGGCGAGTTTCAGGACGGGAAAAAACATGGCCGAGGAATCCAGAACTGGCCGGACGGTTCTGAATACGATGGACAGTGGTTTGCAGATATGATGGATGGGTATGGCCTGTACAGGGACGCTAAAGGCAGTCGCTATGAAGGCAGTTATAAAAATGGAGTGCGTCACGGTGATGGCTGCCTCGAACAAGCAGATGGTACAGTATGGCGGGGAAGTTGGAAAGAAGGTCGCATGTATGGACGTGGTCACTGCGTTTTTCCCACTGGCGGTGAATATGAAGGCGATTTTGTTGCTGGAAAATTTCAAGGCTGGGGTATTCGCACCTGGCCCGGGGGAAGCAGTTACAGCGGTCGATGGTGGAAAGGTTTTCAACATGGTTACGGAACTTATACACCTTTAGTAGGAGAAAGATATACCGGTGGCTGGTTTCTCGACCGCCGGCACGGATACGGCCGGTTAGTGCCTGTGCAGGGCAAAGCAAAAACAGGATTCTGGTTTTTTGGAGAGGGCCCGTATCGGGTTCAAGAAGATATTAGCTGAACATTCAGGGCTTGAAAAGGCTGATTGGCGGGGCGTTAAAGTTGAGTTTGACATAAAAAGCAAACCATGGTAGTTTAAATTACATATATTTGCAAAAATCCTGCAAAACCGTCTTTAGCAGTGCAGGCCATTATAATATGAAAGGGGATTATTAAATTGATTTCAGAAATCGAGCAAAAAGTATATGATACCATGGATACACTGGAGATAAAATATAAGCGTTACGAACATCCGCCGGTCTATACCGTTGAAGAAGCGAGTAAATACTGGCAGGATATCGAAGGTGTCCATTCTAAAAACCTTTTCCTGCGAAATAATAAAGGTAACCGTCATTACCTGGTTGTTTTGGAGCAATCAAAATCTGTAGATTTGAAAGATCTTTCTGGAAAACTGGCTGCCGGCAAATTAAGCTTTGCTTCCGAAAGGCGTTTAAATGAACACCTGGGTCTCGAAACCGGGGCTGTTTCTCCCTTCGGGCTGATCAATGATCAGAATAAAGCGGTGACCCTGGTTATTGATAAGGATTTGCAGAAAAAAGGATCTGTTAATTTTCATCCCAACGTCAATACAGCTACCGTCAACCTTTCTTACCAGGATTTTGAAAAGTTTATCAAGCACTGTGGGAACGAAGTGATCCGTATTTAGCGTGAACATGTTGAACAGTCGATAAAGGTGGCGTGGATCAGTTGAAGGAATTGAAAAGAATTCAAAGTTTTTTACAGCAGGTCACAAGCGCTTTCGCCGGTGTTGTTAATATCGAAATCGGCATAATCAGCAGTGATTTGGAAGTTATCGCCGGAAGCGGTTATTTCGAAAAAGAGGTCGGCGCTTTTTATGATGAAGGATGCATGACCCATAAAATATTATCTTCCACAAATGAGGAGTCTATTTTTGTAGAAAATACCAGGCATGCAGTTTGCTGTGCTGACTGTGAATATTCGGAAAAATGTGATGTTTTAGCCTTTGTGATGCGCCCCATTGTGTTTGGTGAAAATAAAATCGGGACGATTTCCCTGCTTGCCCTTACCGAGCAGCACCGCCGCAAACTGCTTAACCACTATGAAAAAATGCAGGATTTTTTAAGTAAACTTTGTAACATCATTTTAATCTCGTTGAATGAAAAGAAAATGGAATCAAAAGTTACCAGCCTGATGAATCAATTCAAAGATGTAATCGATTCGATTTATGAAGGGGTTATCGCTATAAACAACCAGGGCAAGATTACAAATATTAACCGCGCTGCGGAAAATTTATTAAATCTGAGCCAAAAAAACAAAAGCGGCAGTCATATCAATAACCTTTTCCCGGACTTTAAGGTGGAAGATGTGCTCAATGATCACAAAAGTAACGACAACAACCTCTACTATGTCAATGAAGCCAGTTACACCGGTCCTGATAATGAAACCCTGTATCTTTTTTATAATGTTACCCTGATGTATGAAGAAGATCGTGTTTCCGGAGCTGTGCTTTCTTTTCGACGCAAAGAAGAGGTTGAAGAAATGGCTACCCGGATAATGAAAGAAAAGAAAAAATGTACTTTTTCCGGGATAATCGGGACCAGCACAGAAATAGACGAAATAAAGGAAAAAATGAAGTTAATTGCTTCAACTGATTCGACAGTTCTTATCCGCGGTGAAACGGGAACCGGGAAAAGTATATTTGCGCGGGCGATCCACGAAGAAAGCCCCCGCCGGAAAAACTCTTTCGTTTCCATCAGCTGTGCAGCCATACCGGCCCCATTGCTTGAATCAGAACTCTTTGGTTATGAGGAGGGCGCTTTCACCGGAGCCCGTAAGGGAGGAAAACCGGGAAAATTTGAGCTTGCTCACGGGGGGACTATTTTTCTTGATGAAATCGGCGATATGCCGCTTGACTTCCAGGTAAAACTGCTGCACGTAATTGAAAACAAGAGTATCGCCCGCATTGGCGGTGTTTCATTTCGCGATGTTGACGTGCGCATTATTGCCGCTACCAACAGGGATCTTGAAGAACTGATCGCGGAGGGTAAATTCCGGGAAGATCTTTTTTACCGCATTAATGTTATCCCATTTACTCTGCCGGTATTGCGCAACCGTAAGGACGATATATTACTGCTGATGCATCATTTTCTCGATCACTATTCCGTGCGCCTTAACAAAAAAATAAGCGGGTTCGAAGAGGGCGCCCGGGAAGCTTTACTCGCTTATCCGTGGCCCGGCAATGTACGCGAATTGGAAAATGCTATTGAATATGCGATTAATATTGAAGCGAGTTCTAAAATAACCCGGGAAAGTTTGCCAGAAAAAATTACCAGGTATTTTATTAGTAGGGACGCACTAGGAGTTGAAGACATACCTTCTCTTGAACAAAAAGCCATAAAAGCAGCTTTGCAAAAGTACGGTAATACTACCTGGGGAAAAGAAATGGCTGCAGCAGCGCTTGGTATAAGCAGGGCTACTCTGTACCGGAAACTAAAAAGGATAGAAGAAATTGTTTCTTGATATGAGAAATATTCTCATTATGATAAAGAGTTGATATTTGCCTTTATAGCAGTATTTATAGCGTTCAGGGAATGATTAAATTGTAATTATGAGAAAAAGGTGCTTTATTAAAAAGTAAGAGCATCTTTTTTTATTCAGCAATAATAGGCTTTAAAGGTTATTTTTAATATCTGGTGATATGGCACGAATATTGCATTATTATAAAGCACTTATGGACATTACGTTGTTGATAAAAACGATTCTATGTTCAATTTTGAAACTAAAAAAGCAAAAATAAAAAAAGTGTTTCTGGATGATGATTAGTAAAGATCTTGCTAAAGGGGGTTGATAAATGGGATATGAGGTGATGTCTTTTTTTCCCGCACTAATAATCTTATTTTGAAGGAGGTTTCTTAAGTGGTTAAGGAACAAACGCCAGAAGAAAGAAGTATGTACGCCAAGAGGACGTTTTGGATTGCTCTTATTATCATGCTTGTTTTCGTGATTTTTGGTATTGTCGCGCCGGAAGCTTTTGGCGAGGCATCCGATGTAGTTTTTAACTACCTGGTGACACAGTGGGGCTGGTCTTTCATCCTTGGGGCCAGTATTTTCCTGATTATGATTGTCTACCTGCTCTTGAGCCCGGTGGGCGAAATTAAGCTGGGCAAAGATGATGAAACACCGGAGTACGGCAATTTTACCTGGTTTGCCATGCTGTTTAGCTGCGGGATGGGTATCGGCCTCCTCTTCTGGGGAGTATCGGAACCGATCTGGCACTACATGTGGCCGCCTTATGGCGAAGCGGGCACTCCCGCCGCTGTTCACATGGCGATGCGCTACTCATATTTCCACTGGGGCTTACATCCCTGGGCTATCTATGCTGTAGTGGCCGGTTCGCTGGCCTATTTCTCTTACCGCAGGGGCTTGCCGATGATGCTCAGCTCCTGTCTGGAACCGATCCTTGGCCAGGAAAATATTAACAAAGGCTGGGGTGTTGTGGTCAACGTCATCGGGGTTTTTGCTACCCTGTTTGGTCTGGCCACCTCTCTGGGCCTGGGGGCGATGCAGATTGGCGCCGGACTGGAATTCTTGTTCGGCATTCCGAGCACCAACACCCTCTGGGTGGTTATCGTCATCGTGGTCACCGCCGCAGCGGTTATTTCCACCTATACCGGTATCGATCGCGGCATTAAGTGGTTAAGCCGGATCAATATCGTTGTGGCCCTGGCTTTACTGGCCCTGGTATTTATCCTCGGCCCGACTCTTTACATCCTTAATACCCTTACTCATGGTACCGGCGATTACCTGCAAAATATAATCTACATGTCATTTGGCCTTGATGCGGCCGGTGAAGGAGCCGAAGGATGGTATAATGCCTGGACCGTCTTCTACTGGGCCTGGTGGATTGCCTGGGCGCCCTTTGTCGGGACCTTTATTGCCCGTGTTTCCCGCGGCCGCACCATCCGCAACTTTGTTACCGGCGTGCTGCTGGTTCCGGTAGCGGTCAGCCTGGTCTGGTTCGCAGTCTTTGGCGGAGCTGCCCTGTATTTTGAGCATTTTGGTGCAGGCGGCATCGGTGAAGCAGTCGAATTAGACGAGGCGATGGGCTTCTTTACCCTGCTGGAGCTTATGCCGGCCTCCGCTCTGCTGGTGGGAGCAGCCAGCTTCTCGGTAGCTATATTCTTTATCACCTCTTCTGACTCCGGGACCTACGTAAACGGTATGCTCACCTCGGGCGGTAATCCTAACCCGCCTGTTCATCTGCGCATTACCTGGGGGGTCCTTGAGGGAGCGATTGCCGCTATCCTGCTCTTTACCGGCGGATTGGGAGCTCTGCAGACAGCCTCGGTTGTCGGCGGGTTCCCGTTTATGATCATCATGTTCCTGATGCTTTACTGCCTGATGAAGTCGCTGTTCCAGGAAAGAGCGGAAGGCTCGCTGCCCCTGGAGAAGGCGCGTATTGATGCCGCCATCCAGGAGTTGAAGGAAGAAAAAGGCAAGCTGTAGAATCTTTTACCAGGCCCTTTCACTTTGAGGGTCTTACAGTAATGAGATAAGGCAAAACATGTTTGATTCAGTTTGTTTCGATGAAGCAAAGGTAAAAGGCCGCCGGATGTTTTTACATCCGGCGGCAATTTGCCGCCTGCTTTAACAAAAGAAATAATAAAGAAAGGAGTGAA
>LKMJ01001464.1_pt1 | contig 20836 bp, 17 predicted proteins | sample 643391 | NCBI WGS metagenome assembly LKMJ01 (sample SAMN04112250, study PRJNA286221) | soda lake metagenome | biome: soda lake; feature: Kulunda Steppe; material: water; isolation source: sample PL-Br10 brine of Picturesque Lake | place: Russia: Kulunda steppe | collected 2010-07
CTGTGGCCGACGTCGAGCGCGTCGAGTTTTGCTCGCTGGCGCTCTCTGGGCCCGTTCGTGACGAGCCCGACCGGACCGATCGCGGCCGCGCGATCGAGGGCCGCCGTCGCACCGGGTACCAGCTCCACTGCTGTATCGTCGGCGATCGAATCGAGCGCCGTCGCGAGCGCGAGCGGGTCCACGGCCGTCCGACCGTACTGTGCAGCGAGTCGGGCGAACCCGGCCCCGATGTAGCCGATCCAGTCGTCGTGGTCCGGTGGGCCGTCGAGTGCAGCCCAGAGTTCGGCGGGTTCGCCGAACGGCTCCACCCCGACGCGCTCGAACGTACTGGCGTACATCGCGTCTGTGTCCTGGTTTCGATCACACAGCGTTCCGTCGAGATCAAAGAGGACGGCGTCGAATGGGGCCACGTCATTCTGTTTGTCGGAGATAGTAAAAGCCTCGCGGTGCCCATCGACACCGACGTCGATCGAGTGTCTTGCACCTCCGGACGCAAGGGCCCCCACCGTTCTTGCTCTTCCAGACGCAAGGGTCCCCATGGACGATCCGTTCGTACGCGAGTTACTCGCCGATCATTCGCGCAATCCCCGCCAGTATGGGACGCTTCCGGAGCCGGATATCGAGGCCGAAACCGAGAACCCACGCTGTGTCGGCCCGACACATCCCGAGGGCGACCAGGTCGCGCTGATGGCAACGCTCAGTGCCGATCGATCGACCGTGGAAACTGTTCGGTTCACCGGCTGTGGCTGTACACTGTCACAGGCGGGCGCGTCACTACTCACGACTGAGATGGTCGAGACGCCGGTCGAAGCGATCCTCGACTGGGATAGCGAGACGATCGAGGATCTGGTCGGAATGGAGTTGACGCCGGCACGGCTCCAGTGTGCAGAACTGGTACTCGTCGCGTTTCGCGACGCGCTCTCCGATCACGAGAGCGACGCGGGACCACCCGCGGAGTGACTCCACAGCCCGGACTCGGAACCGATTGTCGGGAGTCCCCGCTACTCGGGTCGTGGACACCGATCGATACCGAGTAGCCGATACAACAGACAGCGGCGGACGGCCCCTTCGATGACGAGGACGACGCCGATGATGCCGAGTCCGACACTCGAGAGGAGTGGGATGGTCACGTATCCAGCCGCCCCGAGGACCGCGAGGAGTCCGGCGACGACGCCGACGATCACTCTCGCTTTCGCATCCAGCGGTCCGACGTTGCGTTTCATAGGTGGTGTTGGTGTCGGCGACACCTATTCCTGTCCATCCGATCGACGGTCTCACCGACATCGGCTATTTCACGAGCACGAAACCTCTCTCCCTATCCGTGCCGACGGAGAGCCGTGTCATCTCCGGCGAGGCGATCTCCCCGTCGAAGCAGTCGACGCCGGTAACCAAGTCATCCCGACAGTCCCGGCGGACAGCAATCCCTCTCATACGGATTAGTGTCCATAGTTACCGCCGATCGGCCAAGGGGTCGCCGATCGGCGGTAATTGATGACACTAATCCGTATCAGCCCCGGTTGTTCGCTTCGAGTGTCCGCAACCGCTCGATGCGGGCCTCGGTCGGCGGATGCGTCGGGGGTCGCCAGCCGAGGACCCGCTTGACGCTCGTTTTGATCGGCGAGACGACCCGATCACGGAGCCACGTGTGTATGCGGTCGCCAGCTCGATCGAGGGGGCCCTGCGAGCCGTCGGGCCGTTTCACCTCGGTTCGGTCCATCGAAAACTGGCGAACGAACCACCGATCGAACCAGTGGTCCGACGCCTCGTCCTCACCTTCGTCGTCGGCAACCGACAGCGGCCGTGGGACGATTCCAAGCGTCGCACTCGGCTGCAGCCGGAGGTCCCTCGTTGGTCGATCGCTTTCGATGCACTCGAGTGCGCTCGCGAGCGCGGCGGGATCGCCGGTGAGCTGGCTTGCACCCCGATCGGCGGCGTACTCACGTGTCTTCGCGAACAGTCCCAGCGCGATCGCGTTCACCCCGAGCAGTCCCCGTGCGACGGCGCTGACGACCAGATAGACGGCCGTGATCACGACGATCGGGAGCGCAAGGACGATTACGCCGATCCCGGACGCCAGGGCAACCGAGGTCAGCCCCCAGAGCGTTGTCCGGAGTTTTCGCTCCCGAGCGAGCAGTTGGTCGCCGATCGAGACCGTCGCGGCGACCGCGGTGACAAGCGGGAGGTCACGGTTTGCGATGTGGGCGACCTCGTGGGCGAGGGCCGCATCGAGTTCGGCATCGTCGAGCCGGTCCAGCAATCCCGTCGTCACGACGATCGTCGGCGAGCGCTGGACGCCGACAGTCAGACAGCCCGGCTCGGGGTGCTCGGCGATCGCCACCGACGGAACCGGGACGTCAGCCTGTGTTGCCAGCCGCCGGACTCGGGCGGCGACGGTTCGGTGATCATTGTCCTCGAGTTCGTCGAGGTCGAGACCGGCAACGACCGTTCGCGAGCCGTACCGGGCCTGGACGGAGACGAGTCCGATCGCACAGACGAGCAGGGCACCAATCGTCAGCGGCTCGTTTGCCTCGGCAGGAATCGACCACCCACCGACAGCGACCACCCGGAGCGCACTCCAGATGAGGATCGAGAGGAGAGCCGCGTTGACGGTGACGACCAGTGCCAGTGCCCCGACGATTCGGAGCCGGAGCCGACGGTCCGGCGAGAGTGTCACACGGCTGTATCGTTCGCGAACGTCCAAGGGTGTTTCGGACGTGACAGTCTCGGCCCAGAAGCGTGTACAGCTCCTGCAGAAATATATACCCACCCTACAGTTTCATATTGCAACAATATATCCTCCACGAGTCGATCGCCGACGAGTCGATCGCCGATCAGGTGTGCTCGTGGCCGTCACTACGAGAGCGGTTTGCGCCACGGGGGCGACGGTCCGGAGCACATTCTAACAGATATGAAAACTACCTCTGTATCCGAGTAGTTGTTCGATAGACAGTTCGCGAACCGTCGTACATCCGATCGTGAACAACGATGAATAGGCTCTACAGATAGTTTGGATCCCGTATCGATCGAACGGCAGCGTGTGAGTGGCTCGTCAGCGGTGAGTATATTCGCGCACAGACAGTATCCCAAGGTGAGGGAATCACAAACTTACAGAAAAATTATATTTTTGATGGCGGAGCAGCGATCCGACGACCACAATCGCTCCGAACTGGGGAACGCCCGCTTGGGCAGTTACAGCCATACCGTTGTAACACCCGGTGTCGCCAGTCGAGACAGGAGCCCAAATGTCAGATCAAAGATAAGAAACGCTGAACGTCAGAGTCGAGACAGAAGCCACTGAACGTCAGTGTACACCTGATCGCACGATTGCAGCGCGGTTCGGAGCGAAGGACACGAGTGAGAACCGCGGATTGTGCGATCAGTGTGGACATAGTTATCGGTGTGTAAACCGTTTCAATTGGTCCTCGATTTTGTGGCTTCGGGCCTTTCGTTTCCGGAACCGACAACATGCCAGGACCGACTCCAGCCCCTGACGATCGCTCTCACTCCGTCTCCTCGACGACCATGACGCGGAGGTCGTTGACGTTAGTCCCCGTCGGCCCGGTGCTGATCACGGCGTTTGCATCGTCCAGAACGGGGAGTGCGTCGTTGCGATCGAGCGCCCGGCGTCCCGCCTCCTCTGGGACTGTCGACCCGTCGACGATCGCGCCCGCGGCGTCGGTCACGCCGTCGATTCCATCCGTATCGACGCTTGCAACGACGATTCCGTCGCGCTCGAGATCGAGCGCTGCACTGAGCGCGAACTCCTGATTCGGGCCGCCAGCACCGTGGTCGTCGCCGAGCGTGACCGTCGTCTCGCCGCCGGAGAGCACCACTGCAGGCGGCGCAATCGGCGAGCCACGTTCCTGGCACTCCGCTGCGATCGCGACGTGGGTTCGGGCCGACTCGCTCGCTTCGCCCCGGACACCGGAGGCGAGGATTTCGGCAGTATACCCCCGTTCGCGTGCGGTCTCGCGTGCTGCATCGAGGGCTATCCGTCCGCTCCCGAGCACGTATGCCCGCGTCCGATCGAACAGCGACTCTGCAGCCGTCGGCGTCTCGGCTCGATCGCCGTCCGCTCCGGCCTGGAGGTGCGCTCGAACCGACTCCGGGATGTCGAGATCGTACCGGTCGATCACCGCGAGTGCATCGACGTACGTCGACGGATCGGGAACGGTCGGCCCGCTCGCAATCACGCTGAGATCGTCGCCAACCACATCGCTCAGGACGACCGTGACGACTGTCGCTGGGGCCCCAGCACGAGCGAGCTGCCCGCCCTTGATTGCCGAGCAATGCTTTCGGACGGCGTTGATCTCGTCGATCGATGCGCCACAGGCGAGCAGTTCCTCGGTGACGGCTCGGAGATCCGAGAGCGTCAGTGACCCCGCAGGGGCGCCAAGGAGTGCGCTGCCACCACCGGTGATCGCTGCCAGCACGAGGTCGTCGTCACCCGCCTCGTCGACGATGTCGAGGACGTGTCGGGTGCTCTCGACTCCCGCCTGGCTCGGCACCGGATGCGCACCGGGGAGGACGTCGACAGTCGTGGTCTCGACCGGATCGTCCGTCACGACGGCGCCACCCGTGAGCCACTCACCGAGTTCGTCCTCGATCGCCGCCGCGAAGTGGCCTGAAGCGTTGCCGCCACCGACCAGGACGATCTCGTCGTACCAGTCGAGATCGTACTCGCCCGTCGAGCCGTCCGCCCCCTCGATCTGCAGTTTATTCGCTTCGACTGCGATCGTCTCCCGGACTCGGTTCACGGGATGTCCAGCCTCGATCCCAGCGATGAGACAGTCGAGTGCGACATCGTGTGTCGCCGTCGGAGCGACGGACTCACGATTTGCACAGCGAATCTCGTTCATGAACAGAACCAGTACACGCTTGAGTATGTATCTACCGAGCTCGTTCTCCCGAGGAGGAGACCGGTGGCGGGTCCCTATGGGACGACGTGGCGGATCCCTATGGGACGACGTGGATTTTCATCGTATTCGTCGTTCTCGCGACGTCGGGTTCGGTCATCATCCCACAACGACCGTGTCATCGGTCTCGACGCGACGCCGGGAACGTTGACGCCTTTTCGCGCACCCCGCCGTTCTCGACGCGGGCAAAAACCACCTCGTCTGCGGCGCGCTCGACGATCGTCTCGATCCGCCCGTCGTCGAGCAGCACCCGGTCGCTCGGCTGGACGGCCGTAATCGATCTCGAGAGGCTGATCGTCTCCCGCCGGTGTTCGGGCGAGCCGTGACTCGCATTGAGCCGCGCGACCGACAGTCCGGCCTCAGCTAGCGCCGTCACCTGCTCGAACGAGTCCGTTGCCGGCCCCAGCGTGCAGACGATCTTCGCGTTAGGCATGGGTCATCCCCTCCACCACGAACGGCACCGATCGGCTGGCATACGCTATCATATCTCGTCACACGGCAGGAGAGATCATGACCGTTAGTAGCCACACCCAGTGTTAGAGCGTGTGGTGTGCAGTACAACGCGGTTTCTCATCGATCCGTGACCCTCGACGCATCCCCTGCGAGAGCCCCCACAACCACTTTTATCGGGGATGCCGGTCACCCCGAATAGTTCACCGGTCCGATTTTGACGTACCGTTCTCCGGCCCGGCTTCGTTTGACTCACTGTTCCGTCCGATCGGGTGTCAATTTCAGGCGTGGGAGACAGCGTACGCCGTGATATCCGTCGTCGTGATCATCCCGGTGATACCCTCGTCTGGGTCCTCGACCGGAAGGTGGGAGATGCCGTTCGTGATCATTCTGGCGGCAGCTGTCTGGATGGAGTCACCCGGGCTGATCGTGATGACCTGGTCCGTCATGTATTGCTCGACGGTCGCACCAGCCTCGAGTTCACTGTTGGAGATGACTTCGAGGAAGTCGTTGCTTGTCACGACGCCCACCAATCGATTGTCACCGTCGACGACGACCAGCGAGCCGATATCCTCCTCCAGCAGCGTCTGGACGGCATCCTCGACGAGCGTGCCGGGTGTAACGGTGATGATTTCCGACGTCATGAGCTGTGCGGTGGGGACACCTTCTTCTTCCATAGCAGGGTCATCAACCGTCGAACAGTAATAATTATTGGCGGGTAATCGCACCTATTGAGACGGTTATTGTTGTCTTTGTGTCACACTCGTGGCCGAAACTGTGTTACCGAGTGATACATGCCACGGTTTCTGACTCGCGTTGCCCGATCGAACACCGATCGAGTCTCACCCCCCTGGTCGCACGTCTGGACATCGTATTGTGCTCGTCGTACTGGTCCGGACAGGTCGCCGATCGCGTCCTCGACCGTGTCTGGACATCGTATTGTGCTCGTCGTACAGTTCGTATGGTGACTACCATCGTAGCCACTGCACGTCACTGCCCACCTGATCGCACGACGACAGCGCGGTTCGGAGCGAGGGACACGAGTGAGAACCGCGGAGTGTGCGATCAGTGCGTAACTCGGTGCAGTTGGGACGACAGATGCTGTTGTGGCGTGCCGACCGAACCGGCTCACACAGGGCCATCCGGGCTACACACTTTTATTCCTCTCTGTACACTACGCCTGTATGGCTCCCTCTTGGGACGTTCTGGTACCGGAACGGATAGATCCGTCCGGACCGGAGTCGATCGCCGACATCGCGACGTGTACCGGTATGGACGAGTACGAGAGCGTCGCGGCCGCGCTCGACGATATCGATCGCTACGACGCCGTCATTGTCAGAGTTGCCGAACTAGATGCGACGGTTCTCGATCGGGCCGACAGGCTACAGGTCATTGCCAAACACGGGGCCGGGCTCGACAACATCGACATCGATGCGGCATCGAACCGGGGGATCGTCGTCTGCAACACGCCCGGAGCCAACGCACGGTCCGTCGCGGAACACGCGATCACGTTGCTGTTTGCCACTCGTCGAACCCTCCGTCCTGCCGACAGACACGTCCGGTCCGGACAGTGGGATCGCTCTCAGTTCACGGGCCACGAACTCACCGGGGACACGCTCGGGCTGTTCGGGTTCGGTGCGATCGCCCACGAGGTGGCAGACCTCGTCCAGGGGATGGGACAGACCGTTCTCACGTACGATCCGTACGTCCCCGACGACGAGATTCCGGCCCGCGTCGAGCGAGTCACGGAATTTTTCGATCTCTTCGCCCGATCGGATGCCGTGAGTATCCACGCGCCGCTGACCGACGAGACCCACCACGCGGTATCGGCGGCCGAACTGGCGGCACTCGGCGAGCGTGGCGTCCTCATCAACACCTCTCGGGGACCGATCGTCGACGAAGGCGCGCTGCTGGAGGCCCTCGACACGGGTGAGCTGGGTGGTGCTGGCCTCGATACGTTCGAGGAAGAGCCACCCGGTGAAGATCATCCCCTCTACGAACGGGACGACGTCCTCCTGACGCCCCACGTCGGTGGGGTGACCGACGAGGCACTCACTCGGATGAGCAAGCGAGCAGCACGGAACGTCCGAACGGTCTACGACGGGGCGTTCCCCCCGTCGACAGTGAATCGGGCTGCCCTGCCCGAGGAGGGAGACACATGAGAACCGAAAACACCCTTCGTCGGGCGCTCGAAGACGGTGAGACCGTGTTCGGTGCCAGTGCGGCGACCTTCTCACCGACGGTGATCGAGACTCTCGGTGCGACCGGGCTCGATTACGTCTGGCTCGATTTCGAACATGGTGGTCCGAGTCCCTACGACAGCACTGTCTTCGAGGAGTTGACTCGTGCCGCCGAAGCTGGCGACATCGAACTCCTGGTTCGCCTGCCCGCACCCGACCCGCCGCTGGTTCGGAAAGTGATCGATGCCGGCGTCCGGACGATCCTGCTGCCCCGGATCGAGACGCCCGCAGAGCTCCGCCCGGCCGTCGAGGCGGCGTATTTCGCCTACGACGGCGACGTCGGTGACAGAGGGGTCGGCGTCGGCCGATCGGGCGAGTGGGCCGGTTACGTGAACAGCTTCGTCGGTGGCGAGGACGACGAGATTCTGGTCGGAACGATGATCGAGAACGAGCGGGCCGTCGAGAACATCGAGGAGATTCTCGCCGTTCCCCAGCTTGGCTTTGCTTTCGTCGGTCCGGCCGATCTCGCCATGTCGTTGTCGGGTGGCGACCCACTCGACAAGAACCCGGACGCGGTCGAGTCTGCGATCGATCGCGCGCTCGAAGCCTGTCTCGCTGCTGACGTTCCGATCGGTCGGATTCGAAACGACGTTGACGAGGCGCGGGCGGCAACGGAGGCGGGGTACCAGATCGTCCGGATCGGTGGCGACACCGAAGCGATTCGGACGACGCTCAGCGAGCGCATAGACGAACTCGACGCGATCTGAACTGGAGAGAGTGTGCTCCGCACGTCGTTTTTCTCACCGGCATTCAGTCCGTTGAGTCGGCGCACCGTTCGCTATCTTCCTCCAGACCTGATAACTGTATTATATGTCTGATAGACTAGCTACGATAGTTATACCCACCGTGATCCAAACAATACTCACCTACCGATGGTCCCACGAAATGCCACCACGCCGACAGACCTCGTTGTCATAGGAGCAGGTCCGGGCGGATACACAGCGGCAATACGGGGCGCACAGAACGGTCTCGACGTCGTCTTGGTCGAGAAGGAGACGATCGGGGGCGTCTGTCTGAACCATGGCTGTATTCCGGCGAAAGCGCTGATCCACGCGGCGGGCTTCCAGAACGATATCGCGAGCTGGAACGATATTGGCATCAATACCGGCGAGGTGACCGTCGATTTCCAGGCCGTCCAGGAGTGGAAAACCAACGTTATTAACCAGCTCAATGACAGGATCTTCCAGCAGTTGGCTCATCACGACGTCGAGTACGTCGAGGGAACAGCCAGCTTTCTCGACTCCACGACTGTTCGGATCGATTCGGCCGACGGGCAACGAGACGTGACGTTCGATGATGCGATCATCGCAACCGGCTCGCAACCGATCGAAATCCCCGGAGTTGAGTTCGATCGGGAGGGCGTCATCTCCTCGCGAGACGTCTTACAGCTCGATGAGGTCCCGGACGAACTCATCGTCGTCGGCGGCGGGTATATCGGGATGGAGGCGGTCACGAAGTTTTCGAAATTCGGGGCATCGATAACAGTCGTCGAGGCACGTGACCGCGTATTGCCCATGTTCGAAGCAGAGATCGTCGACTCGATCCAGGAGACCAGTGAGATGTACAGCGACCACATCTACACCTCGACGATGGCGAAACGCGTCGAGTACGAGAACGGAACGCCCGTGTTGGTCGCCGAGCGGGACGGCGACGAACTCAGACTGTCGGGTGACGCTATCATTGTCGCTGCTGGACGGGAACCAACGACAGCATACCGAACCCTGGAGGTAGAGCAGACGGCCATCGAAACGAACGATCGGGGCTGTATCAAGACGACCGATCAAATGCGAACAACCGACGAGAACATATTCTGTGTTGGAGACGCCGCAGGAAAGCCACACCTCGCCCACGTCGCATACCGGGAGGGAAAGGTCGCCGCAGAAGCCGCCGCCGGCAAGCAGACCTCGTTCGATAACGAATATATTCCTGCCGTCATGTACACCGATCCCGAAGTCGCTATCGTCGGTCTCGATGAGACGGCGGCAGCGAATCACCACGACGACATTCTCGTTGGGAGGGTCCCGTTCAGTGCTTCGGGACGAGCGCTGACGACCAACAAGCGTTCAGGGTACGTCAAAGTAATCGCAGACGCCGACGAACGGCTTTTGGGGGTACGGATCGTCGGGCCGAGGGCGTCGGACTCGATCGCCGAGGCAACGCTCGCACTGGAACTTGACGCACGATTGGACGATATTGCGACGACGATCCACGCCCACCCGACGTTCCCCGAATCGTTGGCCGAGGCCGCAGCAGCCGCAAAAGGTGAATCCATTCATTCATAAGACCAACTGAAACCCTTTGCACATCGATCGGCGAACCCGTCTTGGCCGATCGGCGCGGAACGGCGTTCCGCGAGCAGCCGGGCGTAGCCCGACGACAGCGTGGCGCGTTGCGCCACGAGCAGTCGGGTAGAACCCGACGACGACGCCGGTACCGGCGGGCACTACTCCGTATCAGGCGACGTGTTCGGCGAGTCGCAACATCTGGCTCGTGTACCCCATCTCGTTGTCGTACCAGGCGAACACCTTCGCGAGGTCGCCGCCTTCGACCGTACTGGTCTGTGGCAGATCGACACAGGAGCCGTACTCCCAGCCGACGATGTCACTGGAGACGACCTCGTCGTGGGTAGCCCCCATCGAGCCCTCGAGTTCGCCGTTTGCGTACTCCTCCATGGCCCCGTTGATCGCCGCTACATCGGGGTCACCCTGAAGATCAACGACGATTTCGGTGATCGAGCCGGCCGCGGTCGGAACGCGGACGGCCATGGCCTCGAACTTGCCGTCGAGTTCTGGCAGAATAGCTGTCGTTGCGATGGAGGCACCGGTCGTCGTCGGGACGATGTTCTCGGCGGCGGCGCGGCCCCGACGGACCTTGGACTTTGGACCGTCGACGATGGCCTGTGACCCCGTGTAGGCGTGGATGGTGGTCATCTCTGCGGCGTCGACACCAAACTCCTCTAACAGGACGTACATCGGCAGTGCAACGCTGTTGGTGGTACACGAGGCACCCGAAATAACCGTCTCTCCGTCGTACTCGTCCTCGTTGACGCCGTATACGAACTGTGGGACGTGATCCTCACCTTTCGGCGGGGCGGAAATCAGTGTTGTCTCGGCTCCGGCGTCCAGATGTGTCGAGGCTTCTTGTTTCGTCCGAAAGATCCCCGTCGATTCGATGGCGACATCGACATCCAGATCGTCCCAGGGCAGTTCCCCCGGACTCTGGATATTGAAAAGCGAGATACTGTCGTCGCCGACGTGCAATTCGTCGCCGTCGCGTTCGATGTCTTCCGAAAGGTTACCCAGATTGGTGTCGTACGTTGCCAAGTACTCCATCTGATCGAAATTCATGACGTCGTTGATCCCGACGATCGTGACGGTCTCGTTGGACAGCGCAGAACGGAGTGCACACCGACCGATACGCCCGAACCCGTTGATTCCGATCCGGACCTGATTACTTGTGCTCATAGGCGTTGTTCCGAACGGGGCTACTACTAACACGAGTAAATGCATTTTGGAGGATTTGTTATGGGTTTTAGTTACTGCCGGGCGGCCGATCGACTCGCGACACTGCATCGATCGCAACAGTGTGCCGTAGTCGGCGACGGAGCGTCCGATTTCCGTTTATGCGTTGTATCGTGTGCCTTCGGGCACTCTCTTTCTCTCGTTACCACTGAAACGATTCACACACCGATCGCGTAGCTGTCTTGCGATCGGGTGTGCATTACCGGTCAGTGGCACCTCTCGCGTGGCGGGCTCGGTTCGATATGTGCTTACGGTTTCACTTCTGGAACGACCGTCGTCGTCTGGCTTCCCATCGGCGACCGACGCCGGTCTTTACACGGGCATGCATGTAATAGTGTACTACGTCACTGTTTCTCAGCCGGCTGTCGATAACTGCAGATTATTCCATAGTAGCAGAATACTACTGGCCCGACTACGGGAATCTCTCTGTCCACGGACAGATTGTATACCACTACGCTGTCACTATACACCGTGGAGTTTCTGTACTATCCACTGAGTGTCAGTGCAGACCCGATTGCACGACAGGTGCGTGGGTCTGAGTGTACGCGGTTCGGAAGTGAGTGACGTGGGCGAGAACTACGGACTGTGCGATCGGTATGTAGACCATTTTTGTTGGTACTGTAGTATACTTTGCAACGTACATCTTAGCTATTCGATAAGTGAGTTCTGCCGAGACTCAACGAATAGCCCACAGTGGACCTCATCGTGAGTTGCGTCGCCAAGCGGAACCGGACTCAACTCGCTGAACCGTCCCTACCGCCGCCGATCACATTACAACAATACAATTGTAAACGGATCCGCTCCGTAACGTTTTTATGATATCGTATCCGATCGCTACCAAGTGACTGATTCATCATCCCCCCGATCGATGGACGACTCGTGTGGCTGCAAACTCGGCCGAATCACGGCCGAGTACGGGCTGGATCGACTCAACGACGAGCTCGTCACATCCTGGACCGGGACCGGCGAGGAACAGTACAGTACGCGTGAACTCGCAACGCAAGTAAACCAGCGCGTGCTCGAGGCAGCACTCGAATCGGCCGGAGTAACGGTCAAAGACGGGGAAGTCGAAAACACGTACCGACTGCTCACCGACGACGATGTCACCAGCGGAACGCGAGTCCAGACCCAAAACGAACTCGAACGCGAGGGCGTCCCGATCGACGACGTCGAGTCGGATTTCGTCTCCCACCAGACCGTCTACAATCACCTGACGAAGTGTCTCGAGGCATCCCTGGCCGAACCCGACGACGAAGAACGCATCGAACGTGGATTGGAGAAACTCGGTGCCCTCCAGAACCGGACGGCAGCGGTGACCGACGATACGATCGCTCAACTGGACCGCAACGATGCGATCGAGATCGGCGAGTTCGACGTGCTCGTCTCTGTTACGGTGACCTGCCAGGACTGCCAGGAGCAGTATACCGTCCGAGACCTGCTCGACGAACGCGCGTGTGGCTGTCGCTAGCCGTCACTTTGGGGTCGGTCGCCGTTCGATTCAGGCACTGGAAAGGACAATATATATTTAGGTGGGCTCAGTAGTGTCTAGTATGAGTAGTCTCGAACAGCAGGCAACAGCAGACCAGGCGACGCTCTCTGTGAGCAATATCGGCGGTATCGACAGCACCGAAGTAGCGTTTCAGCGGGGGACGACTGTGCTCTCTGGTCGGAACGCGACCAACAGAACGTCGCTGCTTCAGGGAATCATGGCGGCGCTTGGCAGCGACCAGGTAACGCTTAAAGCCGACGCCGAGGCGGGCGAAGCCGAGCTCGAATTCGGCGAGGACCACTACCGGCGAACGCTCTCGCGGCGAAACGGAACGGTCGTCAGCGATGGCGAGCCGTATCTCGACGATCCGGAGCTTGCCGACCTGTTTGCGTTCTTGCTCGAATCCAACGAGGCTCGGCAGGCGGTCGCACGGGGTGAGGAACTCCGCGAGCTGATTATGCGGCCGGTCGATACGGATTCGATCACGGCCGAAATCGAGCAGTACGAACAGCGAAAACGATCGATCGACGAGGAGCTCTCGGCCCTAGACGACATCGAGAACAGGCTTCCAAAGCTCGAGGCCGACCGAAAACAGGTGGCCGACGAGATCGAGGCGCTCCGTGCGGAACTCGAGACTGCCCAGGCCACACTCGACGAAACGAACGTCGACGTCGAGGAACGACGCGAGGAACAGTCCGAACTCGAAGCGCGACTCGACGAGCTTCGGTCGACACGATCCAGTCTGGAGCGGACCCGGACACGGATCGAGACCGAACGCGAAAGTATCGACGCTCTCGAAAGCGAACGCGAGGAGGTCGAAGCCACGCTCGAATCGCTTTCGGCCGGTGATGGCACGGAGCGGAGTCGACTCGAAAGCGAGATCGACGTCTTGCAGGCCGAAAAAAACGATCTCGATGCGGAGATCAGCCAGCTCCAGAGCACCATTCAGTTCAATCAAGACCTCCTGGCGGAGTCGACCGAGTTCCTCGACGACAGCGAGAGTGACGGGCCGCTGACGGACGAACTGCTCCCGGACGATGACGAGTCGATCACGTGCTGGACCTGTGGCTCGTCGGTCGCACGCGAGCAGATCGAAACGACGATCGAGCAACTCCAGACGACACGGACGGAGCGACTCGAGGAGCGATCCAGCGTCACTACCGAACTCGACGAGAAGCGCTCGACGCTGAACGAGATCGAGGAGAACCGCACGGCCTACCGCCAGGCGAACCGACGACTCGATTCGATCGACGACGAGATCGAGCGCCGACGCGATCGGATCGACGAGCTAACCGCCGAACGCGAGTCGCTGACCGACGAAATCGACGAGCTCGAGGGGACGATCGACGAACTCGAAAGCGAGGACTACGGCGACGTCCTCGAACAGCACAAGGAGGTCAACGAGATCGAGTTCAAACTCGAGCGGAAAGAACGCGAACGCGACGAGATCGAAGACGAGATCGCCGAGATCGAGAGCCGACTCGACGATCGATCGCAACTCCAGCAAGAACAGGAGGAGATTAGCGAGAGCCTGACCGAGCTCCGGACGCGGATCGATCGGATCGAAGCGGATGCCGTCGAGGCCTTCAACGAACACATGCAGAACCTCCTCGAGATGCTTGCCTACGAGAACCTCGATCGGATCTGGATCGATCGGAGTCGCCAGGAGGTCCGCGAGGGCCGACGAAAGGTGTCACGGTCGACGTTCTCCCTGAAAATCGTCCGCAGTACCGCCGATGGAGCGGCTTACGAGGACAGGATCGATCACCTGAGCGAGAGCGAACGCGAGGTGACGGGGCTGGTGTTCGGACTGGCCGGCTATCTCGTCCACGACGTCTACGAGACGGTGCCGTTCATGTTGCTCGACTCGCTAGAAGCGATCGACTCCGAACGGATCGCCACCCTCGTCGACTACTTCCAGGAGTACGTGCCGTACCTCGTCGTGGCACTGCTCGAAGAGGACGCCCAGGCGGTCGACGGGGACCACGAGGTAGTTTCGGAGATATAGGTCCAGAGGGGTCACTTTTTATAGGTGCGTGCGATCGAAAACCGGTATTCGCGCGTCGACGGCTCTTCTGACACTCCACAGAAGACGGGACCTGTGCTACCGTAACACGACCACTATCCAGGATCTCTCAGGGTGACCCATAGCGTAAATTCACCTCGATAACGTTCGTCGTCTGCCGGATGCGGGTCGGAAGTTCCTCGGTAAACCGCGTTCCTTGCATTCGACTTTCGGGACCCGAGACACTGACCGAGCCGACAACCTCATCATCGACAATTATGGGGGCAGCCACACAACAGAGCCCTTCAAGCCGCTCTTCACGTTCGAACGCAAAGCCACGTTCAGCAACGGTACTCAGTTCCGCTCGCAGTTCGTCCGCATCGGTGATGGTCTGGTCGGTCACAGCCGGGAGTCCGTGGTGGTCGATGATTTCGTCCACGCGGTCTGTAGACAGCGAGGCAAGAATCGATTTCCCGAACGCTGTCGTGTGAAGATAGACCCGTTTTCCAGCGTAGGTATCCATATGGACTGCATCGGACCCCTTGGCTCGGTACAAAAACACACCCCGGCCGTACTCTTCGACGTTCAAATTGACGAGTTCACCCGTTTCTTCTGCGAGCGATTCGATTTCGGGACGAGCGATCGTAAAGACACGATGACGGGTTCGAGAGTGTTCACCAAGACGGAGAAACCGCAATCCGATGTTGTACGTGTCACCCTCTCGAACGACGTACTCTTTTTGAACGAGCGTTTGGAGGTGGTTATGCGTCGTACTTTTCGGGATCCCGAGTTCGGATGCGAGTTCTGAAACACCAGCTCCCTCCAGATCGACCAGAGCTTCGAGAATCTGGAAACTCGTCCCGGTCGCATCCACCGTCTGAGAGTGATCATCAGCCATACCAGTACTACTGACCAGTTGAACTTAGATGCTTCTGTTCAAGATAGTTGTTCAGACCGAGTGAACACACGTTTCTATGACAGATATCGGGACTGTACTCCACAATCGGCGGAACAGCCGGTATAATCCTGAATTCGGTGGCGTCGATCAAAAGCGAGCATATGTCTTCGGGGTTGTAGGTAGCGGATCTGTTCACCCTGAATGAACACTATCTGGCACCCACCGTGCCACTACGTATCTGAAAGACAGCTTGATGAGCTATACTCCTGTTGTAAGCGTCTGTCTCCTGTCCCTATGATTGACGCTCCCGTGTTCAGCCTGACTGAATCTGTATAACTACCAGTCGAAACCTATTGTGAAGGAGTGGAACACGGAGAACAAAGAGAGAAGCGAACCCCACGACGTGTATGGGTTCGCCCACCTCTACAGTAGCCACTGGACGTCACTGCACACCAGATCGCACGACGGCAGCGCGGTTCGGAGCGAAGGACACGAGTGAGAACCGCGGATTATGCGATCAGTGTATAACTCGTTGCAGTTGTTACTATAGTACACGTCGTGGACGAAGTCTCCGATACTTTTCGTTACACTCTGTGTACATCTCGTGATTGGGATCACCACCTACGAACGTGGAGACAATCCCGGAAGTACCCTCATCACGCTGTGACACGTGGTCGCTGCCCACTCATACTGATTAGCGTCATCAATTACCGCCGATCGCCGACCCGTCACTGGCGATCGGCGGTAACTACGGACACTAATCAGTATCACTCCAACGCTACTGATTGACGATGGTTTCGAAACCGCTTGATGCTGGGGAGAGACGGTTTGTGAGAGAATTTCCGGACGTATGTCTGCTCTCCCAGGAGAAAGAGGTACAGACAATATATTTATGTGTATGTGAAGGAACGGTATAGCAATGGCAGTCGATACGGCACTTGTCGGCGGGACACTCGTCACCGCCCAGAGTACGTTCGAGGCAACTATCGGGATCAGCGGCGAGCAGATCGCAGTTATCAGTGACTCGGTTCCCGAAGCCGATCGGGTAATCGATGTCACAGGAAAATACATTTTTCCCGGTCTTGTGGATCCACACACACACATCGCGGAGTACTATTCCCAGGATAGCTACGAAACAGCGACAGCCGCAGCGGCACTGGGCGGTGTCACGACATGTATCAACTTTGCGTGGCAAGCATGGGAACGCACCGGACCGGAGTCGATCAGTATCTGGGACGAAGACGGGACGCTGCTGGATGCAGTGTTGCGACAAAAAGAAAAGGGCCAGGGGTCGCTGATCGATTTTGGACTTCATGGTGGACTCACTCGTGAAGATCCCGCCGTCTTCGATGAACTCGATGCTGTCATGGCGGAAGGAGTCCCGTCGTTCAAGATGTTTACCGCGTACGAACAGGGCGTATCGAACGGATTCATCGATCGAGTGTTTCGGGAACTCGCAGACCGTGATGCGATCGCCGTCATGCATACCGAAGACCAGTCCGTGATCAGCGAACTCACACAGCAACTGAAAGATCAGAACAGATCCGATTCGAAGTGGTATCCAGCGTCTCGACCACCCTACACCGAATCGATGGCTGCAGACGATGCATTGCGGATGGCGAAAAATGCGGGCGTGAAGTACTACGGATTCCACACCTCCTGCCGTGAGACCGCAGACGTTATCGACGCATACCAGGATGACGGAACACAGGTCCGGGCAGAGACCTGCACCCATTACACCGCGCTCACGGATGCGGTGTACGAGGACGGAACGTTACCAATTATTGCACCCCCGCTGCGATCCGCTGACGACGTCGATGGTGTCGTTGATCATCTTCGTCATGGCGCACTGAGTGTCGTCTCGACCGATCACGTGGCGTTCAGTCGAGACGCGAAAGACGTCGACTGCTGGTGGGACAGCACGTTTGGTGCAAACAGTTTACAACAGAGTCTTCCGGTGTTCCACGACGTGGCGATCAACGAACGCGGCCTTTCCTATCCCTTCCTCGTCCGTGTTATGTCGACGAATCCGGCGCGGACGTTCGGCTTCGATCAGAAGGGGACTCTCGATATCGGCACCGACGCAGACCTCGTCGTATTCGATCCGAACAAAGAGTATACGATCAGTGCGTCGGAGAACGCCTCTCATGCCGACTTCTCGATCTACGAGGGACGGACAGTCACCGGTGCTGTCGACAAAACGTTCGTCCGCGGGACGCTCGTTGTCGATGAGGGCGAAATTGTCACCGAGCCTGGCCACGGCCAGTTCGTCCATCGGGAGCCAGTCGACTGGAAGCCACTCCCACTCGAAGCGTAATTCGACACGACCTCCAGCGAACGAGCGGTGAGGGTGAGTGGGGGCGACGATCGATCACGGACTGTAAGATATCGTCGTTTCAGTATCGGTTATGTCCGTATGATAATCAAAACAGATATTTGCGTACTCCAACTACAACAGATCTGTATTCAATGCCAGAGAAATTGCAAATCGAGGTCGGTGAGTACACGTTTGGTGGAGAACTGCTAACGGATGAGGCACCAGAATCGATCGCGGCGATGCGGGAGTTTCTGCCACTGGAATCGACGCTGATGCACGTCCGCTGGAGCGGGATTGCGACCTGGATTAACATCGACGAGATCGACCTCCCGGAGATCCCACGCGAAAACCATACTGTCTATCCCTCTCGCGGCGACGTGCTGTTGTATCCGGGCTACCGGAACGAGCAGGAGATTCTCATCGCCTGTGGGCCAACGTGTTTCAAGAGCCCGGCCGGCGAACTCGCTGGCAACCACGTCGCGACACTGGATGTCCCGGCGGAACAGCTCAAAGAACTCGAGGAACGAACCCTACAGGAGGGGAGTTTCGACGTGACTGTGTCGATCGAGTGAGCAACTGATACTCCGACGTCGAACGTGCTCTCGAGTTGGGACGTGACAATGAATTTCTCGGCTCGCAACTGGAGAACAGGGTGTGATCGGACTGATAAGCGTCCCAACTGGGTCTCCCTTTCCAGCCAGTCGTCGACCCGATCGGTGTTTGTCGGGCGATACTCACCCTCTTGGTTTTGCACCGGCCGTCTCGGCGATCGCAGTCGCAAGCACGCGAGTTGCGATCGTACAGTCTTCCCACTCAGTTCGTTCGAGTGGGCTATGCGAGTAGCCACCACGCGATCGGGCGAACAACATGCCTACATCTGTGACGTCCGCAACCTGCATCGTATCGTGTCCGGCACCGGAGTGAAGCGAGATGGGGTCGATACCGTGCTGTTCGGCGGCCGCCCGAAGTCTCCGAGAGAGGGAGTCGGTCATTGGTCGCGGTGGAATATCGTACCCTCGTTCGATCGCCGTATCGACGTTGCGCTCTCGCTCGATACGATCGCACGTCTGTTCGACAGTGTCGACGAGTCGCTGGATGACGGTTGCGTCGACGTCTCTGATGTCGACGGAGAGTTCCACAGCGCCGGGAACGACATTGGTTGCTCCAGGGTCGACAGAGAGCGATCCAACGGTCGCAACAGCCGATTCGCTTTCGCCGCTTGCGATATCCTGCGCCGCAGATTCGAGTGTGAGGATGAATTCACTGGCGGCCGTGAGTGCATCTCGCCGATCGGTCATCGGTGTCGTCCCCGAATGATCGCTGTTACCCTCGAACGTGACATGACAGCGGGTCGTCCCGGTAATCGAAGGGACGATTCCAACGGGGAGTTCTGCACGATCGAGCCGTGTTCCCTGTTCGACGTGGAGTTCGAACCATGCCGTCCAGTTGCTCGCGTCGAGTCGACCGTGGCCCTTGAATCCAATATGTGTAAGCGCCTGTTCGAGCGTCTGGTCGCCATCCGAAAGCGAGAGCGCTTCGTTGACCGACATCGTTCCCGCAGCGACCGACGAGCCAAGGACGCCGTCGGCGAACCGGGTCCCTTCCTCGCCGGTAAAACAGACGACTTCGATCGGTCGGGTCACCGTGAGGTCTGCGTGTTTGATCGCACGGACACTCTCGAGTGCAGCATACACGCCGAGGGGGCCATCGAAGATCCCTCCCTCCGGAACCGAGTCCAGATGGCTCCCAGCAGCAACTGGTTGTGCATCGTCGTCGGCGCTCGGTGGCGACCATCGTCCGGAAATGTTTCCGACAGCATCGATACGGACCTCCAGACCAGCAACCGTCATCCGCTCGATGAGATAGGACCGGGCCTGCCCGTTCGGCAGCGTCCCCGGGAGCGCCGTTCTGCCACGCCCCTCCTCACAATCGATCGCACCAAAGTCGGCTGTTCGTTCGATGTCGGTCCTGAGGGCATCGCCACTGATCTCGAGGGAGCTGGTCACGTCTTCGACCCCGCTATTGGCATTTGTCTCGGGTTTGTACAGCACTCTCGAAGACGGGTTACGGTCGCAACGTTACAGACACGCTTTGCCCTTTCGAAGGGTATCGATCTTTTTATCGGGTCTGTGTTCCCTACTCGTGGAATTCTATCCGAGAGACTTCTAAAAGGGCCACTATTAAAGACATCTGCCATACGATTGTATACCTGTTCGGCGCTCTTCAGTGTTCGCATTCAAAACCGGGTACTCCAGCGTCGCTGTCACCGAGACCCGTCTCATGCGAGTGATAAAAAGAACAGCGGTGGTCACGAATCCGCTGTCGACCTCGATCGTAGCAGGTGCCAGGTCGATCGCTGTGTTGTGTACTCTCATCATTTCATACGGAGTAGTGTCCGTCGGTACCGCCGATCGGCGGTCATTGATGACGCTCATCCGTATCAGTGACGATCAACTCATGAGCGAAAGCACTGATAAAAAACCCAACTACAGTCATCAAAAACGGGAGGTTTACGTTCTATGAACGCGACCGTCATAACACGACCAACAACTATGAACGCGAGATCCAGCGAGCCGACCGAGAGCGCACAGTATAACAGTACCACAATCGGAACGGCTGGGGGTACCCAATGACCGATATCGTCGTCCTCAACGACAAGATCCACGGCCTCGACCCCGAAGCGTACGCCGAAACGATCCGGGAGGCACCGATCGATGCGAGCGTCTCCCTCGCGCGAACGCCGGTCGAGGAGCGAGAGCTCCTCATGGATGCCACGGTCGCGACGGGCTACCAGATCGACGCCGACCTCGTCGAAGCGTCGGACACGCTCGACCTCTTCGTCTGTACGTTTGCCGGAACTGACCACCTCCCACTCGACACGCTCGAAGCTGAAGGCGTCGTCGTGGAGAGTGCCTCCGGCGTTCACGGGCCGAACATCTCCGAACAGGTGCTTGGTTACGTGCTCGCTAACGTCCGAAACCTTCGACAGGCCTGGACCCA
>LKMJ01001465.1_pt1 | contig 20835 bp, 20 predicted proteins | sample 643391 | NCBI WGS metagenome assembly LKMJ01 (sample SAMN04112250, study PRJNA286221) | soda lake metagenome | biome: soda lake; feature: Kulunda Steppe; material: water; isolation source: sample PL-Br10 brine of Picturesque Lake | place: Russia: Kulunda steppe | collected 2010-07
TCCTCGACATGATCACCCTCTTGAAGATTTCGTCGACATCTCGGACGTATCTCTCATGAAAGCCTTGATCCCGTCGTACATCCCTATTCCGAGGAGCATTTGATACTGTTTTTGATTCCGTAGTTACAACAGCGTCAGCAGCCATAGCTGCGGCCCTGATCTCTTCGTCCTGAAGCTCGCGGGCTACCCGTTCGCTCTCCTTCTCTTCCTTGGCCTTCTGGGCCCTCTCCCTGACCACACTAGCCCGGCGTATTAGTGACATGCGGTTCTTGTTTTCGCGGTCAATGGACGCAATATCAAAATGCGCGCTCCTGTTCAACCCTCCTATGATCTCCATTTGACGGATGGTAACCGCTTCGTTGGTCTCCATGACCCTCGCCAGACTCAGGAGATAGTGCGCCTGCGCCTCGTTCTCCTTGATCATCTCGATCTTGGCTCTGTGGGCGTACTCTTGGGACTGTAGGACGTGACCCGCGGATCTGGGCAATAAGTACCCGTGCATCACCAGCGTGATGTCCATCATACGGAAGACGTCGTTGATATCGTCGTCCCAACCTATGATGTCCACCAGCGACGGGCCGAATATGATGGGATTGGCGCAAAAGTCGTAATCGGAGCCGTGTACCATGTCCAGCACGAAGCGGCAAGCCGCATCATCGAATGCGGCGCACACCTGGACTTCGGATATCGTCTGCGATGCCCAAAACTGGAGGGCGTGAGCGTTGTAGTACGGCACACAGCCGATGATGCCTTCCGGCAAGTCCTTCTGCAGACTTTCACAGGCCGAGCGGAACTTGCGCTCCATGCCTTCTTGCTCGAGGACCGGGACGCACACCACCATGGTGCGCAGAGCGGGATCGAACACGCCGCGATGCGCACCCATGACGTCTGGGTAGGATTGGTCGGAGCTGGCCGCTAAGACGAATGACTCGGTCTTCCTGCCAAACCTGGCGTACGTACGGATCCCCCTCTTCGCTCTTTCGCTGCTGCATCTGTATGTAGAATAGCTCTCGGGCATGGTGCTGACAGACATTGCACCACCGGGGTAAAAGACAACAGTACCCTTTTTCGTGCAATTATGGGAGAAGATCTACGTCGATTTTTTTTCCTTTGGTTCGACGCTCAGGACGTTCGGAAGCGAAAAAAAAATCAATCCACCCGCATGCGAAACCTTACGTTTCTTTGTGTGCCGCGATGGGCTGATAGAACACGCTGTCCTCCTCTATTTTTGGCACGACCAGAGAATCCCTTCCTCCCTTGAGGCTTTGGTAAGCCAGCGGCCCCATTAGCACGTGGAACCCACGCTGTCCCCAGAACGCGTTGTCCACTTTCCCAAACGTCGGGATGGTGCTCGATAGGAGGCGGAGCGTGTGATTAAACGCCGCGTCGGAATCGGTGTAATCGCGGTGCATAAATTTCCCGGCTCCCAGCGCTCGCTCGCAGAGCTTCGTGTATAGTCTCGTGGAGGATATGAGGATGCACCACAACATGTCGACGGGCCTGGAGGGCGTCAAAGAGACGCTCCTCGCGCCCTGTTTCTTGAGGTAAGTCGCGTTGCAAGTCAGGAACCTGTCCAGCTCTTTCACGCAGGCGTCGTCGTCAGAGAAGCCGGAGAACTCGTTCTCGGGGTCCAACAGCATCATGGTGCCCAGCATGTTCTTGATGCCGGTTTTGAACTGGGCCTTGTCGTCCTCCGTCATCAGGCCCGCTTCCAGGACGGCATCTTCTTTCTCTTCTTCCTGTTCTTCCTCCTCTTCCTCTTCTTCCTGTTCCTCGTCTTCTTCCTCTTCTTCCTCAAATCTTTTAAAGCGATCGTTGAGGTTATCAGCAACTTTGCCGTTGATATTAAGCGGCTTATTTGTCAGTGGGTTTCTTGCCTTCGATCCCGAGACGGCGGCTTTTTCGCGCTCGGCGAACCATAAATGAGCCAACCTCCTTTCCTCATTCTCGTTCTCAACGTCTGTAGCAGGATCGTCAGCAGCAGCCTCAGCCACATCTACAGAGGAACGCGATTTGGAGGACTTCGTCTCGTTGATCACTCGTTCGGCCATCTTGTCAAGTTCCTCCGCCTTGTCTTTTTGGACGTTGACCTTACGATTAGATAAGGGGTTAACCTTTTCGCCTTTTTCGTTGACGGGGTTCTGTTTCCACTGGACCGCTTGCTCGTAGGTGAACTGAGGGTTCGCTTTAGGAGACATTGTTGCGTTGCCACTTAAAGGAGAAAGCACCGCGGGTTTGAGTGTATCGCAATCTCGATGAACTGTATTCTGTTGCTAGACTTAGAACAGCGGAATCAGACGGCATCGATTTTTTTTTGGACTCAGGAATGTCGACACGACACCTCCCTCATTCTCCTCCATCTTCTTCGGACAACGAAGGAGAACGGAGCGAAGGGGTAGTAAAGGCCGAGATCCGCTCCCGCTCGAATAGGCTGTTCGATCACGTCGAAGACGCCCTGAATACGGAGGCGAAACGCGTGACGGCGCGCACCGGCGAGATGCGATCTTATCTCGAGAGAGTTCGTCGAAACAGGATGCTCCAGCGACGTCATCACAAACGAGGGTCGACGCCGAGCGTGGTGTTTGTTATTGCTTGCCTCCTCCTCGTCGCTATCGCTTTCTCCGCCGTCGTCGCTTTTCTTTTACCTTTCGACGTAGGTGAACATTCAGAGGGTGATTCCTCTATATAAGATGTAATCCCCCGCACCCTAAGCATAACGAAAATATGACAGGCACAGGTTGCTCGACGACGCGAACTGTTCGGGAGAATCAGAACATGCGGGACAGGATACGGGCGTGCCTGTTGGGGGGCATGGTGGGTGACGCCGCGGGAGCCACGCTCGAGTTCACACCCGTGAATTTAATTACGGATAAATCCGTGCGAAAAGCGATGTGTATGCCCGGTGGAGGACGTCTGAACGTCGCGCCCGGTCAGGTCACGGACGACAGCGAGCTGATGTTCGCCCTGGCGTGTGCCCTGGCGGGAAACAGAACCGATAAGGATGAATTTCCCCTAGACGCGGTGGCCAACGAATACGTCGAGTGGTTTCAGTCCATGCCTTTTGACTGCGGTAGTACATGCGGCAGAGCTTTCGCTTTCGTGAAGGATGCTCGACAGATGATGGAAAACGCGGCAAGGTACAACTATCTCAGCGAGGCCAACGGAGCCTTGATGCGTTGCGCGCCGATCGCGTGTTGGTCGGCCGCGAAAGGCCTTAGCTCAGAAGACACCGCAGAGGCGGCCATGGCGGACGCGCGCTTATCACATCCGAACGCCGTCTGCCAAGTGACGAACGCCGTGTTTTGCGCGTCGCTCCGTCACTTGCTGCTCGCGTCGGAAGTCGTCGAGGGAGGTGAGAGCACAGGAAGAGTCGCGAGCGTGTCTCGACATGTATCCGTTGGAGCAGCAGAAGGTGCGCTCGATGTCGCCAGGAGTATGTTGGCGCGATGGAGCGAGAACGACGGTGCCGAACCCGGAACAATAGAAAAAAAAGCCGCGGCTCAAAAGGTTGGCGAGTGGTTTCGACAAGCCGAGTCGATAGGGAGCCACGGGACGAGGGGAATGCGAGCTTACCGCAAAGAAAGTATAATCAACCCCGGGCACGTGAAGCACGCTTTCGTACTGGCTTTCGCTCTGCTTGTCGCGTTTTCTCGACGAGGTGCGAGCGATGTAAGGAGCGGATCGACAGAGAGCGGCATTTATCCGTCGTTATCGTCATCTTTCGAGTCCGGCCTTTTCGAGGTGTTGATGCATGGGGGAGACACTGACACAAACGCGTGCATATGCGGATACGTCATGGGCGCGTTGTACGGTTTAGAAGGAGAGACGTCTCTCCCGGACGAGGATATGCATCGTCCGATAATGTCTTTTCGAGCCATGGCCGACCGCGTTCTCGCGTTCGATTGCGAGATGATGCACGCTCCGTCTGCAGCGGTAACAGAAACGGGAGGAGAAAAAGGAGGAATGCTGTTGGGGCACAGGCGCCCCCGGGCTTACAAGAACGCCAACGTACTGCACTTGTCCGACGCGCTCGCATCGTATCTACCATGACTTCTTGCTTGCGTCGTCAGAGGAAAAACGATTGGTTACAAAAAAAACGCACCCGCCAGGATTCGAACCTGGGACCCGTTAAGGGAATAGCTTTCGAGGCTACCGCGATAACCACTCCGCCACGAGTGCCTGTATATCTTGTTAGCCCGTTATCAAATTGTTTTGTACATAAATGAAATTCACCGTCTAGACCCGCTAGCTCTGCTCGGGCTGCGTTTGGTACCCGCCGATCCTTGGCGAGCGTCCGCCGATCCTTGACGAGCGCCCGCCAACTCCTGTCGACGGTTTCCACGACGAGCGGCGGATGTGCCACCCTGGACGGTGGAATTCGGATTGGCGCTTTTGGACAAATCCAGTTCGATACTCGAATTCTGATCTTTCAAGAACGTGTTCAATTTCTTTTGAATGCTGGCGAATTTTTCCCTAGTCTTTTGATTTTCTGTGACGATGCCGATGAAGTCTAATCCCAGCTGGAACACTTCGTAAACCAACTGTTTAAAGTCCTGCTTCGCGTTCTTGACGACGCATCCGCAAAATTCCGCGATTTCTTGCAAATTATTCGGGTCTTCCAGTAATGACGCGTAGTCTTCAATAGCGTTGATTACGTCTGTTTTCAGTCCTTCATCTTGGGTCAGTACCCGTCTGATCTTCCTGACCTTGGTGACCATACTGCCCAAATCATTGACTTGCTCGGTCATGGCCCTTACCTGTTTGAAATATTGGGGACCTTGTTTTCGGAGTTTGTCGACCAATTCCCGTACTTTATCGTTATTCAGGTATAACTTGAGGCACTCCTCCTTTATTTTATCAGTATCAAAAGCCTCTCGCATATAATCCTCTAGATCTTTCTTTCGATTGTCCCCCCTGTTGTTATTCGTCAGCGCATTAGATCCCCTTGTATTGGTTTTGGCATTGGCATTGGCATTGGCATTGGTTTTGGCATTGGCATTGGTTTTGGCATTGGCATTGGCATTGGTTTTGGCATTGGGAATGGGCATGACCGCTCGTCGTGATTCGGGACTTCTCTTCGGAGAAAGTACGTTGACGGGTATCGTTTATTAATATGCATCGAGAAAAAAAAACACAGCAGCCATCGATCCTTTCATCGATGCCGACACCGGCTCTAAAATCGTTGGTCGAAAAGTCGGACAAGACGCTCGAAGACGCCGAGCGCTATTGGGAGTCGGCCAAAAAAGAAGCGCGAAAACGAGGTATCTATAAGAAGGACGGCGAGGATCGCTACTATGCTTACGTCATGGGCATAGTGAAACAGCGGCTCGGTTTGGCCTCCTGATCGCCTAAGCTATAGCCTAGGCCAGCCTAGCTCTGTGCGTCGTTCGTTTCCGTGTTTTTCCCATTCATCGATAGAGGTGGCGATTCTATATGAGTACGGCTACTACGATTTGTGACCCTGCTGCGGCTCTTACAAGGACCGTCACAAGGGCCACCATACGCACCGCTGCAGCACTCTGATAAACCGCAGCAGATTCTTTTTCCTAACGAATTGAACAGGGTCACCACGGCGCGGTCCATGTATGGATGTATGGTCGTTTTGTTCTTGAGGTGAGGTAAAATATTGTATCAACGAGAGGCGCGACCCTCTGTAGCCGTTCCGGTCTTCGTCCTCGTCTTATTACCGTTTGAGGTTCGCGACGCTGTCTTTGCGCGCTTGGCGGTCGCTGTTCGAGAAGACGAAGAAGCGGTTCGAGATCGATTTTGGGTCCCCTGTTTACCACCCGTAAGATATCCGTATGGGTTGGGGGGAATGCTGGGACCGAGGGGGTCGATGGGACCGTTCACATTTCGTGGAGAATTTGAGTTATGAAGTTTGTCAGGAAAGAATACTTGTACCATAGCCTGATCTAATGCACGTCGGTGTTCTGCATCTTCTTTGAGGTAAAGTAAGTATTCAAATAGTTCATCATTTATTTCTTCACCCGGTATATTAGTGGTATTAGTTGTATTCGGCATGATGAAATACCCTGGAGAGCAGATCGAAACAGTATATTATATTATAGTAACGAGATTTATTATTGAGCGTGTCGCGAATAAATGTTGACGTAAACTATAAACAGGCACCTTCTGCATACATGACGAACTTCCGTTTTTTGCCGGCAGGTTCCGGGTCCGTTCTGCCCGCGGTAACTTTCGCGTTTGCGACAGGCGACGCTTACGAATACGACGCCGCGACGCGCACGTTCACGCTGAGCCGGGACGAAGAAGACGCGTATCTCGATCTCCATGAAGCCGTGAGCGTTGTTCGCGGAACAATGAACCACGTCAAAACGAGCGACGAGAGCGGCAGCATAGGCCTGGTGTGGGATGCGGTCGAATCGGACACGACCAAACGCGCCTTCGGGTCAATGCTGTCAAAGGCGGCGTTCGAAGTGAAAACCAGGGACGAGCGCGGCAGATCGACGAACGTGACGCTGGAGGTGTTCGATCTGCCCTCGCGCGCGGAATTATGGAAAGACGTCGCTATCCGTAACAAGTGCGGAGACGTCGCGCGGTTTTTGTCGACGGCTCCATCGAACCATCTGACTCCCGTGCTCTTCTGCGAGCGCGTGCGCGACATCATGCGCAACGAAGTAGATAACGGCAGGGTGGACGTCGAGATCATCGACGAACACCAGATGCGGGACATGAGCATGCACTGCATGCTCGAGACGTCCAAGGCGTCCGTCAACCCTCCGCGCATGTTGATCGTGCGCGTCAGAGCTCCTCCTCCCGCCAACACCACCACGTCCAAGAACGCTAACGACGCCGTCAACCAAGGATTCCAGGCCATTACGGGAGGAAGAAAGAGAAGAGGAGGAGCGACGACGAACGCACCCAACGCTGACGCAAACGGCGAAAGAAACGCGCCAAACGCAGTAAACGCAGTAGCGAACGGCGAAAGAAACGCGCCAAACGCAGTAGCGAACGGCGAAAGAAATGCGCAACGCGGTAATGTCGTATACGCTTCGGAGATCGATCATTTAATAGGGTCTGAACGAACGGCACAGGGACAGACACAGGGACAGACAGCGCCTCCGAAAAAAACTGTACGGCGCACGACGACTACCACTAGAGCCATCAAAGGCCAAAACGATCAAGAATATTCACCACAAAGTAACAACGCATTTTCGATCAACGCGACGCCTCCTCTACGTGACGATCCTACTCCTACGCAAAGTCGTGCAACGCAAAAAGGTCAGCAGTTTCAGGCCGCGTCTTTCGACTCTCTCGGTTCTCTCGACTCCAACGTCATGGCCGCCGCCACAAAAACACATCTATCAAGTAGCGAAGCCGGCGACAACACCAATCCACCGGTCTGCCTGGTAGGCAAGGGCGTCACCTTCGACACCGGCGGCACGAACATCAAGAGCACCAAGGGCATGGAAAGCATGCACATGGACAAGACCGGCGCGTCGGTGGTGATCGGCGTGCTTTGCTACGTGATCGCGAGCGGGCGACCTCTGCCGTGCGACGTCATCGGCGTCATGCCGATGATCGAGAACATGCCTGACGGCAACGCTCTCAAGCCGCGTGATGTCATAGGATCTTATAACGGCAAGACGATAGAGATCGACAACACGGATGCTGAGGGGCGCCTCATCTTCGCGGACGCGTTTCCTTACGCCGTCGAAAGGTTCCGACCCAAGGCCTTGCTCGACTTCGCGACGCTGACCGGCTGGTCGGGGAACCTCTTCTGCGACAGCTCCTTCGTGTATTACTCCGCGTCCGATAGGCTGGCTTCCCTGGTCGAGCGCTCCAGCGAGCACGCCGGCGAACGGTGCATGCGAATGCCGCGGTATACCGGCTACAAACGGTATACCAAGTCTTCTATCGCGGATCTTAAAAACGCGTCCTTCAGCTGCGCCGGCCCCGGCGACAAGGCGGGATCGGGATACTTGGCCGCCATGTTTCTGAGCAACTTTTTACCCGACGATCTCGTCAAACGCGGCTGGGTGCACCTGGACATCACGCATACCGTGTCGCAGCCCGGGAAGGCCATCATCAACGCCAACTCGGTAGACACCGGCTTCGACCTGACGTGGGCGTGCATAGAGGCCGACGCAGAAGAAGACGGGCTGATTTCGTGATGACTTACTTCTTACGGTTCTTTTCTTTCGCGACTGCTTTCCCTTGGCGGTCCATCTGTGATCCATGCTATACTTGTACAAATGAATTCTGTTACACCCGAACCATTTGCGTATTTGTGATGATTGCGCGGCAGTGGCATTACAACCACTCACTCTCACATACTACGAACGTACAGAAAAAGAAACAAAATCAGGTCACCACGAGATTAGCATCCGCGGCCTGCACGCACGCACGAGCAGCTTTGGCAACGTCCTGTGTGGTGAATCTGCCGCGGATGTTCAGATCGCTTGTGTGCAGTGCCGTTTCCGCTCCTCGAATGATGTTCGTGTTCAGCAGACTGGCTATTTTGGCAGCCGTGTCTACGGTGTCTAGTTGAAATTGCCTACAAAACTGGTCGAAGCCGACGAAAAAGGTACCCCCTTTGTACCATTCCGCAAGGTGTGGACTCGGAAGATAGCAGTTGTCATCGAAGTTGACATTATTCGAGAATCGATCGAATATTCTTCCTTGGGATCAAAGCGGTGGCGGTGGCGCTTTATGTTGTCGCTGTAGGCTTGATCCACGAGCGCCTGCTGCTTAGCATCAGGGCAGCTACGTCTCTGGGCTGTTCGAGCGCGAGCACGACCGCGTCCAGCACCTTCCTGGGCACTCTCGTCTTCCCAGGGGTTGGGAGTCAACACTGGAGGTTGGGGCGTCGATCGTCATCCAGATGCCACTGGATGAACTTTGAAGAGTACTTTCAGAAGATCGTAGAGAGCGGAACCTCTGTGCACAGCGCGTCAGAACCGTGCGCGTCAGACCCAGAAACCGCGTGATCCTCCGACGGATCTTTTTATCGACGCCGCAACCGAGATAATGTTGAGCGTGAAGCCAGAGAGGGCTGTTGACGGGAAAAAATCGAAAGCGATCGCGACAAAGTATGATGCCGCCGATATAGCCGAAATGATTTCTCTTTCGCTCGTACCGTCAAAGAACAGAAACCGACATAAAGAAGAGAATGGCAGATAGGAACAAGAGAGAGATCCACCGATACGACGAACGATGCAGATCTTCGTCAAAACGCTCACGGGGAAGACGATCACCCTCGAGGTGGAGTCGTCGGACACCATCGACAACGTCAAAAACAAGATCCAGGACAAGGAGGGCATCCCTCCCGACCAACAGCGCCTGATCTTCGCCGGAAAGCAGCTCGAGGACGGCCGCACGCTGGCCGATTACAACATCCAGAAGGAGTCGACGCTGCACCTGGTACTGCGTCTGCGAGGAGGCTAGGGGATGCTGAACAATGCCATACCTTTTACGAGGAAGAAGAAGAAGACGATGAAGAGGAATCGGAATCCGAACCATCGTCGCACTTTCCATCGCCATTGCCCGGGCCAGTTCGGAAGTCGATGTCCATGATAACGGGTCGTTTCTCCTTCTTTTTACACTCTGCTTTCGAGGACGCCTTGGCGGTCTCCTTCTTCTTGGTGGCGCGCTTATCGTCTCCCGCGTCCGAAAGGACGGCGGAGCTACTTACGATTTTCAGCAGTTCTTTGACCGCCTTTTCGGCTTCTTTTCGGAATTTATGAGCGGGCCTCTTGGTGACGTTGTTGCCGATCGATACGACCAAAGGGTTGCAAAATATTTCGACGGCGGCTCGCTCTATGTCTTCACGTTTGAATGTTTCTATGACGGATACCATCTCCGAGGGCGTAGCGAAACGCCGCCTCAAAGGGCCGCTCTCGTAAAACGCGTTTTTAGAAGCCTCGCGCAACCCCAGACGCACGTCTGACGCGTAGTTTACTCTCATTCGTTTTATGTACATCGACTTCAAGTACTCGAATGTTTCCTGACGCTCCTTTTCTCGGTTGCCGCCATCGCCACCGTTCGTCGCTGTACGGGATTGGCTTCGCTTATGGGGCGGTTGGTGTTTCGAACGCGAATTGGTCTCCTTTTTCCCCCTGGATGACGGCACGTCGAACAGCCCTCCCGAGACCACCGTCCTCACCATGTCCCCGAGTTCCCCGAACACCTGCAACACGTCGTTCAGGGTCACAAAGCGCACGAAGAACACGCCGGCTCCCGCGTTGGTGTTGGAACAGTCCATGTGCAACCTGTAGACGAACTGTTCTCGCTCGCGGAGCGCCTCGTACCACGTGCCGAGCAGCCCCGACGCGAGCACGTACTTGACGAACTCCATCTTCGCGTTGTTCTCCATGGTGTAAGGCTTGGAACGGAAGACGATCGTGCACCCGGTTTCCATTCCCGCGCCCGCATGAGGTATCGCGACGAGCCTGCACTTTTTGATTCCTTGTCCGTGGGTAATTCCGTGATTGTAACCATGTATGTCGGCCTTGTCGTCCCTCTCTACCAAAAGCTGCTCCTTCTGCCCCGGGCCCGCGAGATCCTCCTCCTTCGGACACCTTTCGACGTGCTTTGGGGCGTCGGCGTCCGCTCCTTGTTCTTCCTGTCTCTCGTTCCTGAACGACGTCGCCGACGAATACGTCGCGTTTTGGATGTAGTTGTCGCGACCGAGCAGAAAATCGTACTGCATGTCGTTCACGGGCAAACCGCGGTGTGCGAAATGTTTATCCAACAGGCTAGCCGCGGATTCCAAATCCGACGCCGGACAGGTAGCCGTCACAACGCAGCCCGACCTCATGTACTTCTCCTCGAAATACGACCGGAGATCTTCCATGGTTACGGCGCATATGCTTCGCCGCGAACCGATGACGCTTTTGGCGTAAGGCGTACCCGCCCAAGCGGCGTCGACCACCATCTCTATCGGGTTGTTCTCGGTCTCGTTCTTTTCCTGCAGAACGATGCGCTTCTCGTCCTCCAGTTCTTTCTCGGTGACGTCAAAGCGGAAAGCCACCTCGGCCGCGATGTCGACGGCCTTGGCCATGTCCTCCTTTCCCGTCAGCAGGTGATAGGCCGTTATATCTTTGCTGGTGAAGGCGTTCATGTTGCCCCCCATCTTGCGGATGTGGTGTTGGATGCGCCTCTGTTGCGACTTGAACAACAAATGCTCGAGCAGGTGGCTGATGCCCGAGACGCTCGCTGGTTCGTGCACGGCTCCCGCCTTGAGCATGACATAGATGCCGAACAGGCCGGGTCGATTCTCGTATACGAACCAGTTCGGACCGCACAGATACTTTTCGGGCCCTATCGTCGGCGAAGTTATCTTCGTCTTCTTCGTGACCGTCGAAGAAGTGGCGGTCTTCTTACTGGTCTCTTCTTTTTTACGGCGGGTTTCTATGAATCGCTTGGCGATCATGGTTGCGCCCGTCGTCATGCTTGCTTATTTACTTTCGGAAACAAATTATGTCACGCTCGGGCAATCTCTCGGTCTTTACATAATGTGATAATTGTGTATCGCATCATACGCAAGCACTACCCGTCAATGGTGAGATGGCGATTCTGCGAAAACGCGTTTTCCCTTTCGTCTCCGTAATTTTATAATGCCAAAGAAAGGAGGAAAACACGCCGCTAACAAACCGCTCGCAAACCGCGTTATCCCTTCTTTCATGTCGCGGTCATCATCTCGAACGCTGGGCAAAGAGCACGGCAGGGTGTTGCAGGAAGAATTGGAGGGAGGATCTCGCATTTGGTATAGAGATCCGCAAAGATTTTTGGCGGATACTTCCGTGTCGCATTTCTTTCCGTCGAGAGACGAGCCCCTGGTGGACCAGCTCAACGCCACCATGAGGTTCGCCGTGTACCTGTCGCTGATTCTCTTTGTGATCAAACGCGATCCGAACATGCTCTTCATAGGCGTGGCCGTAGGAGCCGTCACGTACGTCGTGCACGAGTCCCGGCGCTCGGACGACGTCGGTAGCTTCGAGAGGATGAAGAGCCTGGACCTGGGCCAAGAGCCCGACGGTAAGGTGTGCGTGAAGCCGACGCGCGACAACCCCTTTATGAACGTCAACGTCAACCAGATTCGCGATTTTCCAAACAGGCCCCCCGCGTGCGACCCGATGCGCAAAAAGGTCAAGGCGCAGATGGAGAAGGAGTTCGATCACGATCTTTACCGCGATGTCGACGACGTGTTCGGTCGTAACTCGTCGAGCAGGCAGTTTTACACCATGCCTTCGACGACGATCCCGAACGATTCGGTAGGCTTTGCCGAATGGTTGTATAAACCCCGCGGCAGAACGTGTAAAGAAGGCAACGGGCTGCAGTGTTCGCGCCTCCAGTTGGATGGCCCTTACTGATCTGACTGATCTGACTGATACGAAAAAAACAAGCCGGACACAACGTTGGCGACGTTGGCGCGGCTTCCGAAAACGACGTCGGCGAGCTCGGGGCGTATGTCGACGTCCTGCACGCGCAGAGAGTTTATTCGCGGCAGCGACAGAGACGATTCCGAGTCGGAGGAAGCGCTGTCACTTTCTTCGCATCGAAGCCAAGTACGACCGTCAGCGTCGCACGCAAAAACCGATCTTTGTAATGTTACGGACACGTTCAGACACGATACACCACCGGTCGACGCACGCTTGTTCGACGTTGACGCTGCACCGTCGAAACCCCAGTTAGGTTCGAAGCGTTCGAACGAAGCGTTCAATCCCGCGTCGGTGTCGTCGGCCACTCGAACGATCGCTCGAGCGTTGACGTACTCGTTCAGCTCTATGCAGGTCCCCATCAGATCTTCGCTATTCCCCGACCTCGTTTTTTTCCATCCATAACGGTGCTCCGTCCAAACATTTCGTCCAAGCACATCCACGCTCACGACGCTTCTCTTTCCTCTCTTCAAACCGCGCGACAAAAATCGAGATACACGCATCTCCTCCTGTTTGCTTTTTTTCGCTCCTGAAGCTTGTCGCGATGGGACGACATTGACGCCAGTCATGCTTTTGCTCTGCTTTGTTCGGCTCACAACACCGGGAACACGCAACCCACAAACAAGAGTACCACATCGCCTCCTTATTTTATATTCACGTCGTCTCGATATCGATCCTCGAAATCACTTCTTTGCGTTTCTCGTTTGACCGCTCGTAAGCTTCGAGCGAGGGGCTCCCGCGTCGTCGAGAGGCCCACAGAACAGATCGCCATCTGACGTGAAACATTGCACGCGCAGATTGTACCTCAGCATTTCCCTGCGGCAATATACACACGGCACTGAACACCCGAACGTTCCGTCCGCCCGTGATCTAAGCACCGTCATTACGCCCTTATTTTTGCGGTGAATCCATGCCGTTACGTTCGAAGGACGTACGCCGCGTTTCCTGGCTTCGTCCAGGGTACGACAAAGCTGTCGCCGTTCTGCGCACATCCGGTGCGTGCTCGCACAGTAATTTCCGCCATCAAGGACGGAGGAGAGCCCGGGAGGAGGATGATCTTGCTTAACCGACTTTTTCACACTGATCCGCGGGATCGTCGCCCGAAAAGCGGCCCTGGTGCTGCAGCTGCCTCTCGTTCTTCGTGATCAAAGCGGTACGTCGAACGTCTCGTGCGCTGCACGCGTCGTTCGTGGCGTAAACCGTTTTGGAGGGAACTCGGCGATCGCGATGACCGCGATCACTGCTCGAGTCGGACTTGTTGTCGCAGCTCTCCATGACTCGATTGATCGGGGTTCGGCGTGTTGTTCGCGCCGTCTCGTGTGTTTTCTGGTGGCCACGAGTATTATATATAATGTTGTATTTGGTTTATCTGTCTGTCCAAATTGGAGACCCCCTCCACGAGGGGATCGATTTTTATGTGCCGTCGTAAAGACGACGGTGATTATCGACCGCATAAAAAAGAGCCGGACGACGTACGATTACATGGCCATGAAGTCGACCGACTCTAGTTACTCTGTCGTCGCACAGGTTCCCTTTCCCTGGTACGCCGTAGTGCGTGCTGTCGTGCAGGATACGGAACCCCTCTTCTCTTTGCGGAGCAGAGCGCGTGCGCTCGCGAACTTGCGTTATATACAGCCGTGCAAATCTGAAGTAGACACCGTCGGTATCGTCGGTCTCGCGACGCGTTTCGCACTCACGGAGGCAGTGTTGAAAGCCGCGTCCGATGTGATCGCTCCTCCCCATCCTCATCCTCCCGGGCGTCGAGAACACGTGGCGACGCCAGCTCTAGAGATGTGCACCGACGACGAAGTGTGCCGCTACATGACATTGCTCGACGTGCGCGTGCTCGGAGAAAATGGAGGGGCGCCATCGGATGAGGTGGAAGGCCTCCATGTGGCCAGGAGGCGTGCTATCGCGCTGTTCGCCGAACGAGCTCGGAGCGACTGGGGGTACCACGGGACTCTCCTCCGGGCGCAAATCGCGTTTAATAATCGCGGAGGAAACAACGCACAAAGGGTGGAGGTCGCGTGCCGGAGCGAGGGGCTCAAGATGAGCACGCACTTTCCGGGTGCGCGCGCGATTTTCGTGGGGAGCGAAGACGTCAAAGATGCGGCCATGAACCAATTCGGCAGCCGTAAAAAACAAATCGCTTTTTTATCGATGAAAGAAACGGCTAAGAGATTGCGAAAAGAAAAACGCGATTTCACGGGTCTTTTAGAAACGCGGTTAACCAAAATCGCGCGCGGAATCCTAAACGACGCGTTACGAAAAGCGGCGACAAGGGGGGGCGTGGTCGCTGCGTTTTCAGGCGGAAACGCATCCTTTAACGAACGACACGATAAAGAGCACGAAAGCGACTTTAGGGAGCACGTCGAACGCCGTCTACACGAAGACGGCTCCTTCTGGGAAGAACTGTTCGCTCTGGCCATAGACCGCGATCGTTGCGAAAAAGATGTACGGAGGAGCGCTCGTCTAGCGTTAAAGAATGCCACGAAATCTCCCGTCCTTCCGATTCGCGAGATAAGCGGCTCTTGCGTGATGCGATCCTACGCGTCGTCGTTCCAACGAAAATTTACATGTACCTCCGGAACAGAAGAAGCATCGTTCGTCGACTCGGCGTGTCGTCCGTTCCGTACTTGGGCAGAAGACATCACACGTCGATCCGAACGCGTTCAAGACCTGTCGCTTCCCTCATTACGGATTATTCAAAACGATTCGCTAAAATCTTTGCCATCGACGGCATTTGCTTACGTCGCGCTAGGACACGACGCGCTCTGGCAGGAGCTGCTGAGAGCGTCGGAAAAGTGGCGGAAGTGCGAGCATGTCGTGGAGCTGTTACGACGAGAGTTGGCGGCGATTATCAACGTGACTTGGGGGAGGAGGGCAAACCCGGGGGAACAGGCGAGTGCTCGCTCGGCGGCGGAGAGGTTCGTCGAGAGCGCAGCGACGTGGTGCATGCTGTCGCTGTGCGACGATCACGACGACGGACGCGTCGAGCACCTAGCAGATGTAGCGACGCGCATGTCGGCCTCGATAAGAGCGTGCTTGATGACGCCGCTCATGAAACCATACTTAGAATTGACCGCGGATCATCCATTGCGCATAGACGTCGCGCACCTGCTGCAGGTGTCTCTCGAGACCGCTGAAAAAATGGTGTTCGAAGGAGACGAACGCCACGATAACGCTCCGACGAGCATAGGCCGCGCTTTAGCCGAGTCGTGCATCGATACGCGCTGGAAATGGCTGATGAACGCCGTGACGCGCTCGCCGATCAACAGGAACTTTTTTCTGGACGAAAACGTCTCTGAACAGGAACGAAAAGACGCCGTAGCCCGGAGCTTGGACGACGCGACGCTGTTGTACGGTGGCATCAACGAGCGCGAGGCATCGTCTTCGTTCGCCTCGAAACCGTTTTTACACCTGCTCCGAGAGTTGGCGCGCGTCAAAGATTCAGGGATGTGGCTGCGCGCCGACGCGGCTCGTGTCAGGGGGGACATGGTCGAAATGTGGAGGGCGGCGCGTATCATAAACGACGATTGATGGATTTCTTTCTCGTCTATAGAACACATACGCCGGCCGCCGATGAAGAGGGAAAACGAGGAGAGGGGGGAAGGACCTCGACAACGACTAGATCGGGACCGCGGTTGTTTCCATCCAGAACACACGCTGATCGACGTGGGCGCCAACCTCTGTCACCCTTGCTTCGACGCGGACCTTGACGAGGTGGTGGACTACGCTCGAAAAGAGGCCGGCGTCAGGCATGCGGTGCTGACGACGACCTCGCTCAAACCCGGAAAATCGGCGACGCGCAATTTTGCGATGTGCGATAGATATGGATTCGTGTGCACGCTCGGCATCCACCCTCACCAAGCCGATAGGGAATTTTCCGATGGCGTCCAATTCCGTCACGACGCGCTCGAGCTGCTGGAAACGGGCGGCGAGAGGGTGGTCGCCATCGGCGAGACCGGACTGGATTATGTGCGCATGAAATCGTCCGCCGCCAAGCAGAAGGCGTGCTTCGAGGCGCATGTCGCGCTGGCTTGCGAGCTGGGACTGCCCCTGTTCCTGCACCAGAGGGGGGCACACGCGGACTTCGTGCAGGTGTTGGATAGGTTTAGGGATCCCATTACCGCAAGATTGCCGGTAGACGCGGTCGTACATTGCTTCACAGGAAGCGCTACAGAGGCCCGCGAGTACGTCGATCGAGGTTTTTACATCGGCGTCGCCGGCTTTGTGGGAATGCGGAAAAGGGGGCGTGCGCTAAGAGAAACCGTATTAGAGGCCGGAATAGTTCCGCTCGATAGGCTGATGGTCGAGAGCGACTGCCCGTACATGATTCCAGACCAAGTCGCAGCGGTGGATCGATTGGTCGACGTCGGTCGCAACGAGCCCGTGACCATCATTGATACGGCTAACATCATCGCCGGATGTCTGCCCGGAAAACCGTCATTTTCCATCGTAGCGGAAGCGACGACCAGGAACGCTTACGACGTGTTCAGCGTGCGTAACATGAAGACCGTCTTGGACGGCGTTCGACAAAGGAGTTGATCGTAGACATCCGCATCACGACGAGCTCAATTTCGACTCGATTTCGACTCACGACTCAAGAGCAAGGCCCAGAGCGCCGAGAGCGAGAGCGATACCGCCACCGTGGCCAACTCGTACGCCCCTATGCTAAAGCCCGTTAATGATTCGTTCGACCGACCACGACAATCCGTGTTCTTATTTGCGTATAGTTGGTCGGGTTTCGCCAAGACGGCGTATATGGTGATCAGCAGTAAGCTCATCGCCGTCCTTTTATCGACGGCATAATCGCGTCGAAACTCGTCGACGCCGAGCGTCATCCAAGTGACGGTAATCAACGGGACGAGATGAACGACGAAAGCTAATATCCTGATATGCGGCCCTATGAGTACGGTGTATCTTCCGGAACAACGTGAGCACCCTTCACCGTTGTCGTTCAAATATATAGAATAGGATTTTAAGGGAATGCTGTAAACGAAGACGAAAACCGCCAAGAACACGACGTCGAACGCTTTTCTAGTCGCCGCGTAAAAAACCACCATCAATAGCGTGACGGTCGTGAAATATCGCAACGAATACAGGGCGCTCGTGAAAGGTATCCGCAGAGCTGGCATCAAACACCGGTCCCAGAACTCGTCGTCGGATATATCGACCGCGAGTATAGCGCGCGCGTCTTTTTGTGCGTCTCGTTGCACGCCACCCGACCTGACAGGAGACGGATACGAAAAATCCGCTCCTATCATCGTGTTTACGATGCTTTGAAGCACGAAAAAAATCGAAGACCTCGGTCACCATCGCATCGTTCAGTTCGACCAATTTACAGCTGCCATCAACCTCGCGAAAAAGGATGCAGCGGAGCAACTCGTGCCCAGACGTGGTGTCTGCGGGTGTTCAAGAAGAACGACATTCTAGACGGTACGAGGTCATGCTCACCACCGAGTTCCTGCTCGCACGGGAGCATGCGGCGCGTTTGGAGTCTGAAACGACGAGGTTGAGGAATATTATCGCCACAAAAGAAGACGCTCTACGCACGATCATTCAAAAAGAGGAGGAGCAGCAGGAGCAGCTGAGTCAAAAACGAACACTCACTCCCGATTCTAAAGTTCCTCCCCGCGAAACGAGGGGCATCGCGAAGACGAGGATCCGGATGGTGTTCTTCTCAACCCTCTGTCTGCTCCTCATCTTTTACGCGTTTTCTCAGCAATCGCAGGGCGACCAGGAATCCGTTTGGCACCCGCGAAAAGGAGAAACATCCGGTCTCGACGATTTATCGGAGACGATGGAGACGCCGTTCGCGTCATCGATGCTGTCGTCCCCACCACCGTCGTCGTCGATCTCTACGACGACTACGACCGTTGCCAACATGGCCAAAAACGCGTTATCCGTTTGTGTAGCAACGGTATGGACCCTGGCGAACAGGGGGCTTTTGACCGCTAATGGAATAGGAACGGGTCTCAACATCGGCGCAGGAGATAGGTTTGTGTAAAAAATAGGGAGTCGAGCGAATTCGTTTTTTCTTACGGCATAAGAACTTTGAATAAAAAAAATTTGACGCTCCTCATGACCTCAACATGAAGTACAAAACTACAGAAAAAAACCACACTCTTCTTGGTTTAAATTCAAGAAAGACAATGCCGCGTAACACGGTTACCGTGCAGGTCACCCGTGGCGATACCGAAGCTGCAAAGCAGAAGGCGCAAGGAAATGCACAGGAAAAGGGTGTGATTGAGAAAGCTCTCACATCCGTCGCTCTCGAAGAGAGAGGCAATAGGGTCAAGCAGGCGAGCATGGTAAAGCTTCCCGAAAGCAAGAACACCAAGCCCGATAAGGCGGATGTCTTTCCAACGACCCCTCCTCCTTCCACCAAGACCAAGGGGCACGCGACGAAGCAGGCCGTGCCAGAGGTCCAGAAGGAGGATGCCGCAGACGCTCAAGAGCAGAAGGAGAAGCAACTCAAGCGCGAGCAAGCGAACCAGAAGCGCAGGGAGACCCTCCAGAAGCGGGCTCAGCTCAACACAGAGCGCACCGAGGAAGTACTACAATACGCTCTCCCTCGTGACGCGGAAGCGCTCAGGGACGCGGTGTCCAAAAAGGTCAACGTACTCAAAGATGCAGACCCCATCACGCGCTGCCTCTTAGTGTCTTATATCATCAGCGTATTCGCTTGCAGGAAAGTCGAGAGATTGTCTGGTATCGTATCGATGACCACAACAAACAAACGCGAGCTTGACAACTTGCTCAAGAAGGTCGAAAAGTCGGGAGGCCAGATGAAGCTCTGTGAAGACGACGTCAAGGTTCTCAACGATTGCGTGATGATCAAGGACGTAGGAAAAGACGCCAACAAGCAATTCCTCGAGATCTCTCTGGCACCTTTGAACGCACACTTTGAGCAAGAAGAACTCAAGGAGATCAACGGTAAGAACGCCAAGAGATCGCTGACAACCATTGATCACTTGAACGGACGAGCCATCAAGCGCGCTTACGAATCCATGGTATTGAAGATCGCGTGCCCTCTTGCCAAAAATATCATGACAGAGAAAGGGCTGCGTCAATTGCAAATGGTCAATAACTTCATGTGCGAGATGTTTCAGAAGAAGAGAGGAGGAGAATGCGAGTACGTTCGCCTCCTGCAATCCATGGACATCATCAGCGCATGAGCAGCATGAGCGTTGACCGCGCTCTTTCACGTTGAGCGCGACAACCCCCACTCCATTTTTTAGTTTGGCTATCTGCGGCCACAGGAAGACGTCGTCTCGACTTCGAATATGACGGATAACAGATCCGCGCCAAAATTTTCTCGTATCGTTTCGTCGAGCGCGTTCAGAACGGAACGGAAGTCGGTACGCGTCTTGCACGGCGTCGAGAAAGCGCCCTCCTTTCTTTTTTTGGCCACGGTTACGATATCGTACACGCGGTTCACGTGGAACATGCAGGCCAAGCCGACGGAACGCGCCTTGATCTGGGGAGTATATTTCCACGTGCCGTAAAGCCTCGCGAACGGGAGGAACACGTCGATCCTCTCGTCGTCGAAGGAGAGGAGGGAGTGCCACTCTTCGCGAGAGATGTCGCGCGTGACCGCCAACACGGCGAGGGCTTTGAGGTGCCCCACGAATTCCGCGCAGCTTTCGGCGTCCTCTTCGTCGGTTCCGTCGACGATCTCGCGCAAACTCGACGGCACTATAGAACATGCTTTGTCCAAAATGGCAAGGATATCGGCACTCGTCGATATTGACGCGAGGACCGCTTCGCAAGGCGGCGACTTTTTAGAGAGGCGCCCGATGACGTTCGCGACCTCCCTTTTTTCCTCGGTTATTAAATCCTCGGGGACTTCGTCGTTGACGCACGTTTGCGGATCCCCCGCCGATCTTTTTATCAAATATCCCGACACGGTTTTGGCGAGCCGAAAGGCCGGATCTCTTATGCGAGACCGGTAGAGGGCGACGACGATGTTGTTTGCCGTGACATAATCGGCACGACGATCGACGTGGCTATGTCCTGTTCGACGAAAGAGCTTGCAAAAGGCGTACGCCGTTCCTAGAACGAGGACGCTCGCAGAGGCTCCGATAATGAGGCGGCCAGCGCGCGACCGTCCTTCTCCTCCTGGTACAGCACGATGAAAAGGGGACGATAGCGATGATAGAGACGAGAGAGGGTCGGGGTCGGTCCCTGTTTCAAAATCCGTTCCTGCCTCTGGCAGCAGGAGCAGGAAGCTTGGATCGTGACGTCTCGTTGATGGCATACCGAAATAAAAGGATACTGGCTTGATTCGCCACAATAAGGCTTTATTCAAAAAAGAAAGGAGGATCAAATCTGAGTTCACATACACTGTTCATATTTAGGGTTGGCCGATTCCGTATATTTCGACGACCAGGGTATGAAGCTACCGTTATCTTTAAGCCGATATAGCCGA
>LKMJ01001466.1_pt1 | contig 20831 bp, 18 predicted proteins | sample 643391 | NCBI WGS metagenome assembly LKMJ01 (sample SAMN04112250, study PRJNA286221) | soda lake metagenome | biome: soda lake; feature: Kulunda Steppe; material: water; isolation source: sample PL-Br10 brine of Picturesque Lake | place: Russia: Kulunda steppe | collected 2010-07
CCCACCCATTGCTGGCTGATTACCAAAAAAGCATTACCAGTGGGTTTCTGGCTTGGTTACCAGGCTGGTAATCAAGTCAGTAACTGTGGAAACCACAGCTGGTAACGAAAAACAACATTCCGACGCTGACAGAGTGGACACAGAAGGCTGGTGAACATTTTAAAGCGGATAGCGTGCTTTTGATTAAAAAGGGTGCCAGATTAGTGCAGTACCAGATTAGTGCAGTATGCCAGATTAGTGCAGTACCAGATTAGTGCAGTATGCCAGATTAGTGCAGAACGCTAGATTAGTGCAGTACGCCAGATTAGTGCAGTACCAGATTTATGCTGCCATGCAACCAGGAGGTTGGTCGAGTCAGTTGGTGGAGTATTTGATCCTGTCGTCCAGCCATAGTTGTGTTTGAGCCGAAGTGATGTGTGTAGTTTGATAGCCTGTAATTTCACGCGTCTGAGAGCCTGGATCAAGGGGGCAAGGATCAGAGGGGGGGTGCTAAATTTTGCTTGAGTGAATCTGGGCATTAGCTTGGAGCAGGGGGATCCTGATTCATGTTGATTGATTGTGGTTGCATCAGCTTGCAACAGGCGGGTTGTCATTGTGTAAAAACATTGTGATGATTCTTATTCATTGGAGTCTATTCATCCGCCTGGGCATGCTCACAATCACAGATTTCTGAGTGTTAAGCATGGCCATTAATTGGCTGTCTCCCCACATCAATCATTTTATGGTCGAGACAAGGGAGGTGGTCATGGTCATGCTGCGAGTCTATATGGTGTGCAGCAGTCTCAGCTTGACATTGTAGTCCAACCATCTCAGGGCATCAAACTGTGATAGCTACGGCTGTAAGTTTTGCCAGGGCGTGAAGACCACGCGACGCTGCTGCCACCCATTCATGCCCCTCACTTGCTGCACGCCTTCAGCCGACTCATACCATCACGAGGTTCATGATACAAGCAGGGGGGACGATGAGATGCTCTTGCCTGCCCAGCCACAAGATGTAGAGGGGATAAGAAAGAGAGCGATACCATGACAACACCTGAGATATGACCCCCGGGGCCCATCAACTAATTCCGGCACTCTGACTGCAATTCATTGCTGACCAACGACTACAAATTGTCATGACAAACACTCCCTGAAAAATTGATTGAGCAGATGGCCAACCATAAGATGGACAAGCCATATCTCTCTTGCAAAGAAAGCAGCACCCTTAGCCAACCCGTGCAAACTAAATTCGTGCTCTGTACATCAAAGTTGTCTAAACTACTAACAAGACACAGGCACAAAAGTTGCCTCCTGAAGAGTAGCATGTGCCTTGACTCTCCCACTTGATTGTATACACACTTGATTGCATACGAGTGAAGTTGGCAAGCTCATAGAACAGGGTGTGTGAACAACACCAGGTTCAAGCATATTCCTGTCATCAGGCTGGCTGGTAGCTCCAGTGTAAGGCATCACAGAGCATGCAACAAAATGCCGTTTGGTCATTCGTACAACATGCCGTTTGGTCATTTGTACAAAATGTTATCGCAAAGTACTTAACTTCCCAGATGCCAGCAATTACTTGTTGAGGTGCCATTGCTTAAGCTTGTGCACAATTCAATCCTTTGAACTGCTGTATCAGCACCGCTTTCCCAAGCGTCCCTCCTCAGCCGTCCTCATCACTATCTGCACCACCCTCCTCTCCCCCCATAGCATCAGGCAGCGCCTCAGGACCCTCAAATGGCGGCTGTATGTGGCTGAATAGGCGCATGAGTGACACCGAGCCATCGTCGTCTGCGATCGCTAGCATGATGTGGCTTGCTGGCTGCAGGGCCGGCTGGCAGCTTAGGCTATTCCCCTGTCTGTTTTCCCCACTCCCTTTCTCTTCGGAGCTCGCCCCCTGCTGGCGGCCTGCTGCCTTCCCTTGTCCAGTTTCGCTGCCTCGCAGCAGCCCTTCATGGGGAACAAGCCCAGAAGACCTCACGCCTGCAGTAGCAGCCCCCTGGCCTGGCGGTGCATTTGCCGCATCCAGTGTGGAACTGCGCGCTGCTGCTGGGGCATGGTCGGCGCGGCCAGCAGCGTGGGCGGCATCACCGGAGTTTGAGGCACAGTCAGTGCCAAGGCCCAAGAAGAATAACGAGCGTAGGCGCTCCATTGTTAGGCCCCCGTACTTGCTGCTTATAGGCACCACATGCTCCATGCGCACTTTGCCGCTTTGGGGAGGCAGGGGCATGCCCTGAATCAACACATCCAGTTCGTGTGCGAGCGTGTGTGAGAGTGTGTATTTGTATGTGTATGCACGTGTACATGTGTGTGTATGCGCGGGTACGTATAAGCATGCTTTTGGGGGCATGTGTACATGCATGTATGTGAGGAAGGGCATAACAGACATGGTATAAGAAGGAGAGTGTGCATGCACCAGGTACAGACAACAACAAATCGAAGGCAAATGCAAGCATACAAGAAAGACACTGTGGGTATGGCAGAGACACCTCCACACAAATTGCACACAATTTGGCGTGTGCCAACTGGCACAAAAGCTCACGGTTTAAGCAGCTAGGTGAGTGCAAATGTAGCTGCAATTTCACTGTTCCAACTGCTTCAGAATTCGCCAACATGGCTTACAACAGAAGGACTGTTCCGGTGCTTCATTCTTTTAGTTTTGTTTTTGAGCAAAAGTGTGCATATGCGCACATATGCGTCAAGTATGTTCCTCGAGGGGTGTGCAGATGGACACAAGAAATGGATTTAATTTGGGGGGGTGATGACAAAAAAAACCTGTGTACAACCACATGTTCTGCAAGAAAACAGAAAGTAATCCAAATTTCTCATTGTGATAATGAAACGAAACCCATTATGTCATAAAAAGCTACTTGTACCTCTTGTGCAGCTGCAGCCTCTTCCATGTGCCTCTGTGCAGACACAGGGGCATCTGCAATGAAATAGTAGAAGCTGCGCTGGCTGTTGGCCATGGGTCTGGGATTCCGCGACTTGGCATGAAGAGTGCTGTATGCGCTGTACACGTCTGCGATGTCTGCTATCTTGGCATCGTGCGTCAAGGGCGGAAGCTGGGCCAGCATAGAGCCCAGAGATGGCAGGGTTTCGTAACGCCCAGACCCTTCCTTTTGCCACCTGCATGTGTTGCACAAATCAGAAAATGCGTGTTGCGAAAATCAGCAAATGCCTCAGTACAGGGGCAAAAGAGAGAGTACTTGCAAGTTAGCCATTCCGGTCTTTTACCTGCGGTTCATCCTGCTCCTGCTCTCTCCCCTCCAGAACCTTCCAAGGTCTTTAGACCCTGTAGGTAGCCTAACGCCTGGTCCTGTGTATGATGCTGCTCATTGTTTGTGGACCTTTCTCTCCTGCTGGCGCTCGAATCCACAACTTTTTAAAATGATTCAAGTGCTCGTGATTGTCTTTTTCGAAAATTAAGTTTCCTGGTTGGTCATTGTTTGGTTGGTCTAGGTGGCCAGCCTGGTTGGTCAGGTTGGAGAAGGAGGGGATCTTCTTTCTCATGTGCAAGGACCAGGGATATAGCAGTTAGGTTATCAATCAACGATGCTGCGTGCCTGCCATGCACCGCGGCCACCAATTAGAGCCGCTGCCACCAGTGGCTCATCTTTTCTTCCCGTGGGAGCTAGTGAGCTGTTGGAGAAGAGGAGGATCAAATCAAGGCCCTGTTATGCGCTACCAGCCCTCACTTGTCCTGGTCGCGTGCACCCCTTCCATCCAGCCCACCTGCATGCTTGCAGCTCCCGAGCTTGGGTGACTCAGGCCTTGAAGCGGCCGTCCTGGGTGAGAACTGCAGCACTGTCTGTCTTCTATCAGAGGACATTGATGGACGTGGAGGGTGACCGGGATGTGGTGTGCTCCTATCTCAAATAGCCATTGCTTGTTATGTGCTTGTGGGTTGGGCAGCCAGCCCAAGGTTCTGCGCCTGTGCGATGGCATGGCAACAGTCAGAGGAAGTTGGATCATGCATACCTTCAATCCAATCAGTTTACAATCTAAAAGGGCCTGTGACGAAAAGTATCAAGCTTCCGCTTTTGCCTCTCCTCGTGTTGGGCACGCGCAGGGAGGCTCAAGCAGCAGTGGGGACAGCAGTGGCAGTGAGGATGATGCTGGCTTATTCCAGCAGGAGCTCAGTGAAGAGGGCTTTGATGAGTTCTCCCGCAGCCCCGTGGGTGTTTCGCTCAACAAGTGCCGCTTTGTAGAGAAGCTGATCTTTCATCCTCGGCACCCAGGGCCTGCCCTCTTGGGGTCACCCCAATGGGGTGCACGTTATGGGACCCACCACGTCTGTGTAATCTGCGATTTCATGAGGAATGGGGGCTGTCAAGTGGACAACTTAGGTCCAGGCGCCTTTTGTAACCAGCCTGCACCCTGGATCAGAACCCCCCCAAAATGCTGCTCCTGTGCCTGGGATGGATTGAGCATGCGGTCCGATGCCCGTGCTGCATTGCAGCCCCTTTTGTACCCTGCAAGCTCTGTTGTGATCCCATACGGCAACTCAAAGCCAGGCATGCTCCCCACCGCACTCCAGCCCTCGCGCTTCCTTCATGGTGCTCCTGTCGACCTGGTGCCTCTGATGGCACAGCAAACTTGGCTGCACTTCACCTTCCCTGCTGCTGCTGGCCTGCTCAAACCTCTCTCAGGACGGAGCACCGGTTACGCACGGCCTGTCTCCTTCTCAGTCACACTTTGCACCACTTGACTGCGCGGGCCGTGCTCAGGCACAGCCCTGTTGTCTTGCGGCACATGGCTGCCCTCCTAGCCTGACACGCCCTGCCGCGCGCCGCTGCATGTCCGCAGCCCCCGCCAAAGCCCCGCCTCACGCCCCGCCAGCGGGCTGAGTTGCAAGCGGAGGTGGCCGCCACGAGCGGGCTAGGCGCGGTGGCCCTGTTTGATGACCTGAAAGCAGAGGCAAAAGAAGAGGCCATGCGGGAGCTAGAGCAGCTGCGCAGGGGTGAGCGTGGGCGCAGGTGCACAGCGTGCGTGGGCGCGTGCGCCTGTTTGTGCACGGGCGTTTGTACGCGTACGCATGTGTACATTGTCCACTCTGCATGCTACCGTCAAGCTTGTTTTTACCCTGCTCATTGTGCTCTGCTGGCGGATGGCTCAAGGTGTGTGGGATGGGACTTTTGCTGTGTGCAGCACTCCAGGAGCCTTTTTGTGTAGTGCCTCCTTTGAGTCGCCGTGCCCTTAAGCTTTGCCAGAGCAAGACAGGCCCAGCAGGCAGGCTAGAAACTTGTGTCCTGGTGAGAGTGATGTGTACTGTGTGCATGCAGAGTTCTGCATCAGACCTGTCAATACAGTTATCCACTGGGCTTGATGTGTGCCTGGGAATCGCAGAGGGCGGGGACGTTGATGCGCTGGCAGCGCAACTGGCTGCGGATGGGTTCGACCTTGACGCAGACTGGAGAGAGATGGACCGCTCCTTGAGCACCACCGGCAGGTGATTACAAGGGAATTTACCTGCACCAAGTACCACTGGAGATGTGTGCGAGTCTGTGTGCCTTGACAGCCTTTGCCTGTGAATGTGCACCTGTCTCCTTCTTGTTTGATGCCGGGTGGATGGGGCTGAAGGGGGGGATGTAATGAATTTTCCCGCATGATCGTGTGCCAATTCCATGCTGTTGTAAGAAAGGCACGCTCATACGGATAGCTGCATTTAGGGTTGCTGAACACGGTCACTGTTCGCAATATACTTGCCAGTCTGTGCCTTTTTTGCCAAAATACACAGGGTTCACGTACAGGTCTAAGCAAACCTGCTTGCATGAATCCCTGTGTGTTTAGAATGCCCTCTGAGAGCCAGTCGTGGTGTTCACTCTGATTCTGCTGTGTGGAGTCCAAGTGGGGGGGCACACGCACACGTGTGCCCAGAGGCGGCTGTGCTGCAGCTGATGCGCGCATGCATTCTTATGGTCAGGGCAGGCATTGCTGCGCCTCTGGAGATGCGGCAGGCATGCGCCAAGACGATGCTACCAACCACATACCTGCTGCACAGGGCAAAGATGATGCAAACAAATGGCAAAGGAGGTCCGTCCACCAGCAGGCCCCCCCCTGCTGACTTCCTCTATGCCCCCCCCTCAAACCCACGGGTGAGCGCTCCACCTTTCCTGTTCACTTGTCTTGCCCAGTCACCCTGTCTCAGCGCATGTCGCCAAGCCTCTAGAAATTTCGAGGTGAGGCACACTCAATTGAAGTTATGAGAATAAAAATGGTGAAATTGTTGCTTATGTGATTATGGTGTTCACTTGCAAGATACTGTGTGTGCAGGAGTGGGTGCGGGTGAACGCGTTTGGGTTTGGTTTTGGGGATGCAGATGTATTTCTGCACCTTGCAAAGTCATGTGACAAGTGAGCAACCTTCTTTCATTCAGTCCTTGAAAATTCCTGGTTGGCCGTCAAGGGCTGCAAGCCCTGCCGTTTGACAAGAAGGTTAAGCATACGCAGGATCACTGGCCTGGTGCTGGTCAAAGGAAGCTCGACAAGGGTCAAAGCAAGCCCGACGAGGGTGCCTCACAGGAAGTTGGTTTGGAGTTTTTAGTGACCCCCATCAACAGAATCACATCCTTGCTTATGATATTTTAAAGCTTGGATTTGCCATCCTCTGTAATTTGAAGTACAGATAAAAGAGTAAATCTACACAGGCGGTTGATCACCCCCCAGGCATCAATTAAGGAAAGGGAGACATTGGTTAGACACAGTTGCGTTGCTTGATCGAGGCATTTCAACTCCTTGACGCTGCAATCTGTGCGCGCAGCTGGAAGCTGGTCGTAGGGAAGCGAGGCAGGAGGTGACAAGGCGGCGACGGCGCCTTTTTGATGAACCAACAGAAAGTGCAGGCATTATTGGTGGGTTTTTGGGTGTTCAGGTATACAAAGTATAAGCGTCCTTAGCAGCATTTGCCCTCACTTTGAGACTAACTATGTCTGTGGCAGTTGCTGTGCTGCTCCTAAGGATTCGAATGAGGGTGCGTGAAGTACCGCACAACATCAGACGGTGTGGGACAGGAGAAATTTCCAAGGCAGCATGTCATGCAGGCACTAAAAACAGTTGAGCAAGTTCTTCCTCCTGAGCGCATGTTAACCCCTCCCATTTCAATGCTCATTTCCTTTGCAGCGCTTGGTGCTGCTGTGTGAAAAACACTCAGCGGGAAGCTTGCACCCACACTGACAGGGTCACAGATTGGAATAGGAGCACAGGCACGCCACCTCCTCATGTGCCCTTTCTCAACATCCGCCTGCTTGGCTCATCTTCCCAGCTTCTTTTGTTTTCCATGTTGTGACAGGTGGCTATGTAACCGAGGTCAACACCTCTGGCACAGACACTGAGGATTCCTTGCGGAGGCAATCTGAGCTGAGAGGCCAGCAGCTGATGAATCTGCCAAGAAGCTGGGCAAACAAGGAACAGGACTTGGAGGCCCCTGGATCTAAAAAGTGAATCATGCTGCAGCATGCAATGCCTATTCCAGTGAAGCTGTCAGACTTGTGCGAGCAAGTCCTGCACATGGTCAATCATAACATGGGCAAACAATGTGATGGGTGCATCGTACGGTGACGTGGTGGATGCACAGGTTGGCAGCTACAGGGGAGGTTAGATCAAAGCCTGTGGCTTTCTGATCTATGGCTTTCCCACAACCACCTAGTGCAAGGTTGCTTCTTTAGGGGTCTTGGGTTTGCTTAGACGGCTGCACCAACTGCTGCGTCATCAACATGTTGTCGAGAGGCTTCTGTGCTGCTCTGATGTGCTCACTTTGGTCTCTTGTACCTGAGGGAGGGAGGAAACACAAGCACGCGCATATTTGCAGGACTTGCAGTCAAATGTCTTTTATGCTGCAGAAAATCGAAGGCCTCCGTCGATGATGCCCTCACAGACTTTTTTTTAAACAACATACAAAAGGTGCGCATTCAGGTTGAATAGGGCCATTGAAGTTGTACAAACATGGCCTCACCTCCGAATAGCATGTTGCTTGTTAGAAAGTACAAATGCGTACCTGAGACTGCGTACATCTATGCCTGCAATGCCTGCAACATGTGCACCTGTGTGCGTACGCTTTTGTCAGCATGCTGAAGTAATTGCTTTTTTGAGTACAAGCACATGGCATGCTTCTGGTGCAGAGAAGAAGAGGTACAAGCAGCTCATTGGGCACAGCATGCACCTATCAAACCTCCATCCGCCACCGCACATTCTTATTATGATTGTTGAATCACGTGCCAAATTTTTGATGGTGGACCTGACCGTTTAGCTCTCTTTATGCCTCTCAGGGCTACAGCGCGTACCAGGATAAGGTCTCTGGCAAGTTTGGGCTGCAGCGGCCTCAGCTAGGAGGCCCGGCTGAGGCTGCACAGCAGCAGGTAATCTCAGTTTTTGAGTTTACTCGCTTACTGAATTTGTCCAGTGCCTGCTGTGTGGTCACGCCTGTGTGTCCACAGCCCCTGCAGACCTGATTTGGAATGAGTTTCAACGGAGGAGGGGACATGTGGGCGTGTCGTGCAGACCTGGAATGCGGGTGCCTGGCCTTTAGCCTGGCCTGTTTCTCCTGCACACCATCACACAATAGGCCTGCGCAAATCAAGCCTCCTCAAGGCTGCAGCTCAGCCGCGCAGCAGCAGGGCCTGTTCACCCCCCTATAGTGGTCCTAGCCCACACTGCTCATGCCGCTCCCATCCTGCCGTGACTGCGCCACCATGCCACCATGTTGTCATGCACGCTTACACTTGAAGGCCACTTCGAGCTTGCCAGTTCTGTAGACTGCTTGTTGTTCGCACCTGCCTGACTGTCACCACACGTCAAGTGCACGTCAGGCGCACGTTATACGCGCCCTGCCTACCTGTCACTACACGTCGAGTGCACGCGCAACACGCGCCTGTCACCACACCTTGAGTTTATGTTGGGTGCACACAACATGTGCCCTGCCTGCCTGTCACCACACATTGAGTGCATGCAACACGCACCCTGTCTACAGGACCAGGCTGTGCGGGCGCGGCGGCTACAGCGGGAGCAGCAGCTGCGGGAGCAGCAGCAGGAGCAGCTCGCGCTGGATGTGGCACGTGAGGAGCGCGAGGAGGCGCGGCGGCAGCAGCGGCGCGCGCAGGATGCTGAGATGGATGACCTGGAGGCGCTGCTGGCAGAGCGGCTGGGGGTGCAGCTGGGCGGTGCTGGCCAGGGGCCCAGCCTGGCTAAGCCCACTCGACCAACCAGGGGCAGCAGCAGTGGAAGCACGGTGGGGGCAGGGGGTGCTGTGGCACTGGGCGTGGCTGACTCCATGCAACGCAAGCAGAGGGGGGGTGGCGCGGCGGAGGAGGCAGAGGTGGTGGCTGAGGAGGAAGAGGAGGAGGAAGAGCTGGACGACTTTGAGGCCGCGTATGCTGCAGTGCTGGCGGCGCAGTCTGATCCGAGCAGCAGGCGCGCAGGAGCCAGTGCAGCGTCGCAACCTGCCAGGCCTGCGCGGCCGGTAGCCCCGCCCGGCAGCGTATCTGGGCAGCTGGCTACTCAGCAGCAGCAGCAGCAGCAGCAGCAGCAGCAGCAGCAGCAGCAGCAACAGCAGCCGCAGGGGCCCCAACTGGGCGCAGGAGGGAAGGGGGGCTTTGGCAAGGGAAGCGCAGGGTCACAGGCAATGGAGGCAGGCGCTGCTGGCAAGAGCGGCAGCAAGCAGATGAGGTGGGCCCGGACCAAAAGGGGGGTAGCTGAGGGTGTAGGCTCGGACGATGCCATTGGGGGTGGGGGCGTGCTGGATGTGGCTGACGGGAGCGCCCTGGGCGCAAGTGAGGAAGATGATGAGCTGGACCTGTTGGACATGCTGAGCTACAAAGTGCAGCAGGTGAGGCCTGCAAAGTGTGGCAGGGCATACGCGCGCGCACACACACACACACATACACACACACACACACGAGCACTTACTGTACGTGATACCGAACGCGCACACGCGCATAAACATGCAGGCACACACGCTTGCACGCACGAAGCTTGTTTTGTGCATGCATGCCCCGCCTTGTGCATGCTTTTGCATGGGCACCCACTCAAGCCGCCAAACCTGCCACCCCGCTCCTGCATCAAACTTTCTTTATTCCTTGAGCTCGCACCTGCAGCGCTGCATGTTTCCAGCGTTCCATTGTGCACTGCATATCCCCAGCCGTATGCATGCACATTGCCCACCCACCTCTGGCATACCCTGCGCGCCATCACTGCTGTCACTGCTGTCACCATCACTGCTGTCACCATCACTGCTGTCCATCACTGCTGTCACCATCACTGCTGCCACTGCTGTCCATCACTGCTGTCACCATCACTGCTGTCACTGCTGTCCATCACTGCTGTCACTGCTGTCACCATCACTGCTGTCACCCCTCCGCTCCTCTTCATGACCATTGCCTCTTCTTTCCCCCTTCCCCGCATAGAGCCAAAAGCCCACACAAAGCACGCCCCGCCGACCAGCGCGCGCCTCGCCATCCAGCCCACCTCCTAGCCGCAATGACCTGCTGAGGCCTCCAGCCAACGCAGGCAAGCCCCGCAGCAATCGCCGCGGCAAAGGCAGCAGCGACGGCGGCGATGGCGGCGCGGGCTCCCTAAGTCGCAGCGAGGCCGGCGGGGAGGGTGACGGCATCGCAGGCGTGGACATTGTGCAGCAGCTGCTGCAGCGGCAGCAGCAGCAGGGGGGCCTGCCTGTGCCGGCAAAGCCCAAGCCGCGACAGCTGTCGCCGCCGCCGCCGCCGCCGCCGCAGCAGCAGCAAGACCCGGCTGGAGGAACAAGGGCGTCCCTTGCACCCTCTGCAGGCAGCGGCGCAGAGGACGACTTTGACGCGCTCTTTGAGCAGGAGCTGCAGCGGCAGCGGCAACAGCGCCAGGGAGCGGGCGGGGCCGGCGCACGCCCCTCCCAGCCTTCCCCTCCCTCCCCGCCGACGCTGGGCAGGCGGCCGCCGCGGGTCATGGCCATGTCTGTGCAGCCGCACCTGGAGCAGGGCACACGCCGTGAGCAGTGCAGGGACGTGTCAATGGCGCGCAGCCTGCCGCCGCCGCAGCAGCAGCAAGGGCGGCATGTGCGTCGGTCGCCATCACGGGTGGGTCGATCAGCAGGCGCGAGTGGGGGCAGCGGCAACAAGGAGGAGAAGGAGTCCAGCGCGGGCTTTTCCTATGCAAGGGGGCACCGCGCGGGCGGCCCTGGCAGCAGGCGCAGCCGCAGCAACAGTGACGGAATTAAAGGCAGGAATTCGCCCGCGCCTGCACCTAGCAGCCAGAGCGCGCGCAAGGGTGGGAAGCGCAGGCGGGCGAACCTGCGCGCGCGGGCGGGCAGGGGGCGCCGACAGGGCGGCGCAGCGCTTGCCAGCAGGGAGGCAGGCAGTCCGAGGTCAGACCAGGGCAAAGAAGGCGCCATGCAAGGGGCAGCAGATGCGCTTGCCTCGCACACCGGCCCCCCCGCCCCCATGCGCCCCCATCTGTTCCCGCCCTCCGCCCTTCGCTCCCCCTCCCCCTCCCCGTCTCCTACCCTGGGTGGCCTTGGCGGTGGCGCTGCAGGCGTAAGCGGGCAGGAGCAAGCGGTTGCGGATGCAATCAAGCACGCTGGCGACGCCAAGCGGTTTGCCCAGCGCACCTGGCCGCGCGCGGTCCACGCCTCAGAGAACAGCGAGGACACCTCTTGCCGCACCTGGTGCATGGAGCTTGAAGCAGAGCGACAGCCCGCGCACAGCAACGGCAGCAGCAGCAGCAGCAATGCAGGTAGGGTCGTGGAAGCGCGGGGCTTGGTGATGACGCGCAGGGCCAGCAGGCAGGGCAGTTGCCGTACTTTGTGGGGGTGGGGGTGCAGGGATTGTCCTGGATGGACAAAAGGGGAGCGTTCAGTGGTGACCCCCTCTGAAGATTCACGGAAGACCCTGCGCCCTCATTGTTGCGCGTCATCAAACACGGAAAGCTTTGGTTTGCACACCCTGTGGGGCATCCAGGGTACCCGCGTGATGCACAGCCTGAGGGGCTTGCTGACACTCGATGCACATGCAAAGCTGCTCACATACCTACACAACACACACACACACACTCACAACACACACTAACACCTCACACACACATGTTTGCAAGCATGCCTGCGAGCCAGCAAGATCTTGTGGTTTGGATGGCAGATGCACTCTGTAACGCGCGCACTCATACGCAGGTAGGCTAGGGGTCAACAGAGAGATTCGGCCAGGCATGGGCAGAGAGGAGAGGCTTCCCAACAGGGGCTTCTGGTGAGATGCCCAGCCCTGTTTTCTCTCTTTTACCACGAGCAGTTGCTCGCATCCCTTCCTCCACGACTTCGTAGTCCCCCCACTGCGCATGGTGCCCCCCCACAGCGCATGGTGCCCCCACAGCGCATGGTGCCCCCCCACAGCGCATGGTGCCCCCACAGCGCATGGAGCCCCCCCACAGCGCATGGTGCCCCCACAGCGCATGGTGCCCCCACAGCGCATGGTGCCCCCCCACAGCGCATGATGCCCCCACAGCGCATGGTGCCCCCACAGCGCATGGTGCCCCCCCACAGCGCATGGTGCCCCCACAGCGCATGGTGCCCCCACAGCGCATGGTGCCCCCCCACAGCGCATGGTGCCCCCACAGCGCATGGTGCCCCCCCACAGCGCATGGTGCCCCTCATTGAATCTCTGCCCCGTGGCCGCTCAACCCAATTGCTTCCGCTCGTGTACCACTCTTACGCTCCCCAGCAGGCGCCCAGCAGGCACCCTCCTCAAAAGTCTCGCCTGTTCTTGTGCCTGGCTCAAAGCGACGAACCCAGCCTTTCAGACCCAGCTTCTGCGCCTCCCATCTTCGAAAAGCCTGTTGCCCTCATTCTACATAAGTTGCAAGGCTTGATATGGAGACCTCTTTTGCCCCACTCCATACAGCAACCCAGCTTCTCCATTGCAGCCTCTGAGCTTCAGCTGCGCCATGTTGCTGTACCCCATTGCAGGCGCTGGCCCAGCCCCTCCGCCGTGGCCGCCACCTCCCCCCGCTGGCGCACGCTGCTGGAGGGCCTTGGCATCAGTGTGGGCAAGGATGCCGCTGGTGCAGCAGCAGCAGCAGCAGCAGCCACAAACAGGGAGGGAGGGAGCAATGGCAATGGAGGTCAAGTGGTCGGTGCAAATGCCACAAGGGCTGCTGAGCCGCCAGCACAGGCCATGCGTGCCCTGGCTGAGCATGAGGAGGTGGAGGGGGCTACAGGGCGTGTGGAGTTTGCGCCCCTGCTAGAGCCCATGCACTGGATGGGCCTGCTCAAGGTGCGGTGCAGGCCTTGGCATGTGTGAGCGTGTGTATATGTGAGTGCGTGCATGCGTGTGTGCGTACATGTGTATGTGTGTGTACGGCCAAGCCCTTGTTAAGGGGCACAGAGAAAGTTTTAAAGTAGGCATGTTTACTTAACGTGTCCAGTCAGTCAGCTCACCTACCCACCCTGCAGGGGGGGGAAGATGCTGCTGGAGGGCTTCATCCTTTACCCATTCTATACACCTTCCTTGAACTCACCCACCCACCCTGCAGGAGAGAGGCATGCTGCTGGAGGGCTTCATTCTTTACCCATTCTATACACCTTCCTTGAACTCACCCACCCACCCTGCAGGAGAGAGGCATGCTGCTGGAAGGCTTCGTTCTTAACCCATTCTATACATCTTCCTTGAACTCACCCACCCACCCTGCAGGAGAGAGGCATGCTGCTGGAGGGCTTCATTGTGGACCGCAGGGTGGAGGTGCTTGAGGTGTATCAGATCAGCCCCAGTGATGAGCATGCAGGCGCGCAGGGTTTGCATCTGGGCAGTGTCTTGCTGGCGGGCACACAACAGCAGGGGCAGGCGGAGCAGGCGCAGCAGCCGCACCAGCAGCAGGAGCAGCAGCTGCGTGCGCAAGAGCAGCCAGCTGTCCTGCCTGACCCGCAGACTGCCCCTGCAGCGCCCACCACGTTTGTTGTGCCCCGCTTGTTCTACCGCATCGCGCTGCCTGCGCTGCACCCCCTGGGTAAACGGTGAGCACAGCCGCGCATGCCATGGCGCAGTGGCAACGCTTTTCATCCCCCCGCATTGTGCTGCTCGGGCGCCGCACCCCTGCGAAACTAGTGTAAGCTGCAGCACATGTTGCAACTCAGCGTTCCCCTCTGTTCTTCCTCCCCATTGCGCTGCCTGCGCCGCACCCCATAACGCATGCAGCCCGTGCAGATGGATCCGCCCTTCTGAGTCCCTGTGGTGTGACTCGCTGGCATGCAGTGGCTTTTCAGAGCATAGCCGCGCGTTGAGACTTTGGCTATCAATTGCACTCCGTGACTGAAGGCCTCATCTTTGTTATCCCTGAAGTGATGTGCTGCGTTTAGACCATAGCAAGTGTCCCACCCAATCCTGCAAAAAGGATTCTCTGAGCCCAGGGTTTCGATGGTAGTGGTGCCAGCACGCTTGGTGAGGGTGGCAAGCGCCGCACCCGCTCCTGCCAACAGGGCCCCTGAAGTGGTGCAGCATGAGGACATGCTATGATGGTGCCATGTGCCTCACCTGCAGCTTTAATGCCCCCATTTGGGTCCCCGGGGCGTCGCTGACAGACCAGACGCGCAGCGCGGCGGACGCCATGCTGCAACAGGTAGGTGGGGGGCTGATGAGAGGGCGAGAGGCAGGTTGCAGCCAGAGCACTGCTGCAGCTGCAGAAGTGTGGCAGCAGCAAGGGGCACTTTGAGCTTTGAGGGGGGCTGGAATTACTCTGGCACTGGTTGTCTGATTTGATTGAGCGATTGATGCGCTTGCGTGCTGCAGCAAGTAGGATTTGTTCTGGGGCTTTTACCAGGGCGTTGAAGATGGAGGGGGGTGTGGGTGATTGGATGGCGTTTTGAGGGGGTTTGAAGCACATGGAGCGCTGCGCATGTCTTGGCGTGCGTGTTGGATTCCCCCTTGCCGCATCTGGCTGGACCCTCCTAACAGCATCTGGATGGACCCGCTTGGCAGTACATTGTTGCTGTCCAAAGTCAATCTACGCCTGCAGTCCATCGTCCTGCTTCTGTTCAGTCTTCTGCCCTGGATTGGCGGCTCAGTCTGTGAAGATCCCATTCCGGGAGGTTGACGCGCACTGTGTGCGGATGTGCCGATCCCCCACGCCCTCGTCCTTGCCTTCCAGGACTATATCAAAAGCAGGCCAAACTTCATCCCTTCCAAGACGTGCGGGCCGCTCCCTGAAGAGAACGGCTTCAGGCTCCTTAAGAAAGTCCAAGAACTGGGCTGGTGAGCGCACACACGCGCACAAGCGCACCCACACATTTGTCACAGCTGGGCTGGTGGCTGCACCCACAAATGCCCGGCAAGCACAGTCCACTCACACTGCCCTTTCCGACTTTCCTAAAGCACCTGCCCCATGCCAGGCTTCATCGCACGAATGCACCCACAAGCATGCACTCACAAACATGCACGCACACAACCAGGCATATATCCAAGATGGAGCTCTTTTTTCCGGTAATGTGGTATAGCAGAGCTTTCTCTTTAACACCTCCTGTCTGTGCTTGGCCAAGGATCAAGCCCACTGCCGCCCTAGCTGAAGCGCACGTGCACGTGCGTGTCACCTTCCGGGTCCGTGCCATCGCAGGCGCTTTGTGTCCGACATCCAAAGCAAGCAGGAGCTCAAAGTGGAAGTACAAGACGTGCCGCAGGCCTGCAGCAGAAGAGGTGGCAATGGCGTCGGCAGCGGCAGCGGCAGCAGCAGCGTGTCTTGGGACAGGAGACGGCGCGAGACTAGGGATGGCAGCTCAAGCAGGAGCAGGGGCGGGAACGGCTCGGACAGCGCCGGCGGTGATAGCTCATGCGTGTGGAAGCTCATGCCTGTGGAGGAGCCATCTGCAGCACCTGCAGAGAGGCATGGAAGCGGTCCGGCGGCTGCGCTCCAGGGCGGCAGCGGTCAAGAGGGCGCAGCGCTGCCCACAGTGTTCACCATCTCACAGGTGCGGGTGCCCTCTGTCTGGGACATGTGCTTGCGTGTGTTTTGAGCAGCCCCTGCGTATGCTGCGCAGCCTCTGGCGCCCGACTGTTCTTGCTGGGTTACACAGGCCCGTCTGTTCTTGCTGGGTTACACAGGCTGCAGGGCTGTATCAGCCAACTGGTTGCAACAAAGGTAGCCAGCCACCCATGCCTGCACCTGTCACCCCAACCCCTGCCTCACAACCCCAACTCCCCTGCAGGTCACCGACCGCGCGCACCTGCCCCTCTTCTTCTCGGAGGTGCCTGTCTTGCAGCCGCCCCTGGCCCAGGCAGTGCTCATGCCACCCCTGGAGGAGGGCGCGGAGCTGCTTTACGAGGTGGGGCGCGTGTGGCTGCACAATTACATGTCAAGCATTTGTGAGGACAGTGTGGAAAAGGCGTCTAGGGTTGTGTAAGTCTCTCAATCACGCCTCACTGGGCTTGGCTGCGGCTCGCTGTGCGTGTTGCCCTCCTGCAGGAACGACCAGGTGCTGCCCTGATGACCACCCTGCATGCACAACCTGCCCCAGCTCGCTGCACTGCACCAACTGCTGGCTGCTGCCCCCACCCGCTGCCCAACCCTGCAGGACGCTGTGCTCCGCCAACTCTTGCCCCCAAACGTCACCCACCCCTGCAGCTTGACGCGCTACGCCCCCCACCGCCCCCATCAGCAACCTGGCCCTGCAGCTCGCCGCTTCATGCCAATTGCTGCCCCCACCCGTTGCCCACCCCCGCAGGACGCTGTGCTCCACCATTGGCCGCCTCTGGGCCGAAGGCCTTATGGGGCCCATGGTGCGACAGCGCAGGCCATGGCCGGCGTGGCCGCCGCCATCGCCGCGGTCGCCGTGCAGAGGGAGGGAGCGGCGGCAGGCAGGGTCCTGGAGGAGAGCCCCGTGGTGGGGGCCATCAGAGCCGCTGTTGCCGCTGCGCGCGGCCTGGATGTGGTGGGTGGGATGGGCGCTTGTGCATGTGTGCGTGCGTGCCTGCGGGTATGTTTATGAGCTTGTGCTGCACGCGGCGCTTGGACCGCTGCTACTGCTGCCTACGGACCGGGCTTGGTGATCAGGCTGCGTGTACGTGGGAGCGCGCAGGCGGAGAGGCGCGCCACACTTACATGTGCGGGGGGGTGCCTGCCTTTTCCAGCCCAATGATTCCAAAATCCGGGCAGGGTGTGCTTGAATTGTGTGCATGTGTGTTTGTGCGTGCGCGCACGTGCGTGTGTGTGTCATGGACTCAGCAACAATAAGCTGGAGCAAGCTGGCTTAGACACGCACACTGCCTATATGCACAGGCATGGAACACCGCATGCCTGTGCGCGCACCTGGCCATGTGCAAGCACAGGAGCATGCTCCTGCAAGTTGAGTGTGCATGTGCCCACACTCGTGTACCCCTGCCGTCTTTTCAAGGTTTTGGGGGTGCCTGCTCTTGCAAGATGAACGTGCATGGGCACAAAGCTCGTGTGCTGCTGTGTATTGAAGGTGTTAAGGTGGGCCTGCTCCTGCAAGTTGAGCGTGCGCGTGCGTGCGCCCACACTCGTGTGCCCCTGCCGTGTTTTCAAGGTTTTGGGGGTGCCTGCTCTTGCAAGCTGAACGTGCGTGGGCACAAAGCTTGTGTGCTGCTGTGTATTGAAGGTGTTAAGGTGGGCCTGCTCCTGCAAGCTGAGTGTACCCTGCCAAGTGCCCAAGGTGTGTGAGGCGGCTTTCCCGCGCGCTCACTGTGCTCATTCCTCACGCCCACTGCGCTCGCGCTTGCCACGCCTGGCTGCGCGCAGGTGTGCGAGGTGGCATTCGTAAGTTGGGGCGCTGTGTGGGTCCTGCTGGACGTGGAGGTGGCCGGCAAGGGCGCGCGGAAGACGAGCGGCAAGCGCCAGGGTCCCAGCAGCGCTGAGGCCTACAAGAGTGGAAGCCCCAGCCTCCAAGGAGCCTCTGCCTCTGCTTCCGCCAGCGAACCGCACACCAGCCCAGTGAAACGCCAAGACCCGGGTGGCGCCGTGCTAGCTTCGGATGGCAAGCTCACATCTGACGGTTGCGGCAGCGGCAACGACAGCAGCGGCGGCAGCGATCAAGCTTGCAGCCACACTCAAACCATTCTTGGTGAGCTCATGCCCCGAGAGGTGCCCAGCCTGGCACACGCGCGTGGCGGCTTCTCCGCACATGCCAGAGATGTTGGCGTTTAGCGCATGTCTTGACCCGCCTGCTCCAACTCAGCTCTGATCCTGCGTGTATCCTTCTGGGAAACCTCAGGCACTGCACCTGTCGCACGCCAGCTGCCGACACACGCCAAACACGCCCCGGCACATGCAACAGCCATGCTCGGCAGCCTGGGCGCTCTTGGGTGCTCTGAGCTGTCTATTATTTGGCCCCCTGCGATCCAACAGGGCATCAAGGATCAAGTTGCACGCATGGCCATGCGGCCCACCGCGGCTGGTGTGTACCTCATTCACGAGGCCCTTGCACGATTGCCTGGCATGCGCAGCCTGGGCAGCGTGCGGCTCAGCATGTCGTGATTCAGTACGAACTAGTATCGGCCCAGCCCTTCATGGATCAAGTGTACAGCTGACTAGTGCTGTGCAAGTGGTTGGCCGCCGCCTCCAGTTAAGTAACCATTGCCCGCCAAGTCTGCAAGGAGGCGTTGGAACAGGGCACGAATGAGTGCTCGTGTGTAAAGACGGCCATACGTCCCAACGGCGCATGGATGCTATGGCAAGGCAGGAGTTGCGGAGGACCATGTGCCGCCGCCGATCCTGCCTACTGCTTGCTGCCCAGACCTAAAAGTGCAGCCCAGCCACGACCTTCCCGCACTGCCCAGCCATGACTCACCGCTGCTGCCTCCCGCCTGTTCTTCAACAGGATACATAGATAAGGACCACATGCACCCAAGCTTGAGGCTGTTGAGCAACCGCGGGCTGTCGCAGGCCATAAAGGTGAGCCAAGCCGTCTTGGACAAACCCCCCGAGCTTGTGGTGTGCGCATGTGCGCCGGACATCATCTATGAGGCATCACCTTATCAGGCGCAAACTCTCCAGGTTGCCTTGAGGTCCCCTCCAGGGTCCTTCCAAAGATGGAGAGTTGTGATGTGCATGTGTGTGTGGGTGTGGGTGTGGGGTGTGGGTGTGGATGTGAGCGTGATGCTTGCTCGCGGCCTGTGCAGCATTTGCTGCATTTTGTGGATGTGAAGCAGCTGCCTACCCTTGAGCGGTGCACATGCGTGCATACACATACATATATGCACACGCGCACACACACTTCATGCACCAACACACGCATATGTGCATGCGTACTGTGGTTCTTCCGGAGAGGTGTGAGTGGCTGTTGTTGCCAGGAAACATGAGTGGATGTAAAGCATCTTTTAAAGGACCCCCGTTATAGGAGAATTATGTAGCCCACTCTCAAAACGTTAAACCTCAGGCTTAAAACCAAGTCGCTTAATACTGTTGACCAGTACCTGAATTGCATCTTTGCAAACATAGCTTTCTAGGAAGGCTGTGTTTGGGCAGCGTGCTGGGGTGTCAATGTTGGTGCCAGGGTGATGCACACATGTCAAGGTGGGTGATTGAGCAGGTTATAAAAGATGGAAGCCAGACCTGTAATTCATGGCTATATAGGAGTGTGATCACGGTCACACGTCCTGCCCATTGCACTTGAACACTTGCAGCCTGGGGATCTTATCGTGGCAAAACTTCAGGGCACTGTGTTCGCGACCAAGCTGTGGCATCAAGATGTCGTCGTAGCTCAAGTCCGGCATGAGCTGCATAGCCTTGGTGGAGAAACTGTAGGGGAGATGCTTTAAGCGGGCTTGATTTAGTCAACGCTTGCACAACATCCTTGCCAGCCTCTTGCTCATCTACCAGATGCATATCTCTCCTCTCATGCACACCAAAAGGGCTATCCCAGCGTAGTCTTGATGTTTTCCTTATTGCCAACTCAAGCGCCGACTGTGTATCAGTCAGCCAAGTCATCTTAAATTTGGATTTGTGACAAAGCAAGTGTGTGTCGTATGGGGTCTTTGATGAGTGCCAAACACACTTTGATTTGTTAGTAACCAATGGTTTGACTTGCTGGGGAAGGTACTCAAACTTGTTTTTGCTCCTTTAAATGCCAAGAATGTTGGTGCTGCGCACATTTTTGTCATGACACTTCTTCAAAGCCATTCAACCATTTTTTCTGTCACAAGAGGTCAAGGTTTCAAGGCTGTATCCGCCGAACAAGGGCAGCTTAGCCTGTTGTGAGCCTCCAGTGAGGTTTGGACCCCGAACCCAAAGGTTGCGAGGGTGGATAACCGACTTTCCATCGCAGGTGCCCCGCCGCCTGCTCGAGTATCCAGAGCACCACGTCACGGTGAGAAAGAAAGACTCCTCTATCAAGAGATAAAATCCTCCTCAAGCTTTAGGTCTAAAAAGAAAGAAAAAAACTACGTCACAGATGAACACCTAGACGGCCCATTTTGCTTAATTGATGCTGGGAGTGTTTTCCCTGTTTGTGTACAACGCACTAGCAATTATCCCCTTCTTTTTGCTACACCAGGTGGCATGAGTTCAGGTATGCATCCGGTGCAACTCGCACTGCTAGACTGCTTTCACATCAGAACTTCTGACATTGAGTTGAACCCAGCTTGTTTGAGCTTGAAATTGCTTTCATTCTTTTAACTTTTAAGTGCACACATGCATGCGCAGATACACACAATGGCGCACACACAAATAAACATATCTGCACACACACTGCCCGTGCACCCCATGCGCACACGCCCCCACCTGGCCTCCCCAGCGCCCGCGCCCGCCGCGTCCTGCCATGCGCCTGCCTTGCCCCCAGAGCTGAACACCACTTCCGCAAGGCTGGCCAACCAGTAGGTGGGCTGCAGGGGAGCACCCACCACCAGCAGCGCCTCCAGCGTGGCCCGCAGCTGGCCTGCAAAGGCG